>Ga0105054_10012451_pt1 | contig 10413 bp, 14 predicted proteins | sample BON02_FD_78091 | JGI IMG/M metagenome (GOLD analysis project Ga0105054, IMG submission 78091) | Freshwater microbial communities from Lake Bonney liftoff mats and glacier meltwater in Antarctica - BON-02 (megahit assembly) | ecosystem: Environmental > Aquatic > Freshwater > Ice > Glacier... | reverse complement strand
TTTCTTTGATGCCGACTTCAGCCAGAGAATGAGGGGTTGGGTGGAACGAGGCAGCAGGCTGCTCGACCGTGGTGCTGTGTAGAAGGGAAGGAGTCGGGGAGGATGCAGCGTCTGCCGAAGCAGGCCGACGATCGTATGCGGCAGGGAGGAAGGGGTTTACCCAGGAAAGTACTGTGATCGCATAGATACAAGCCGAACAACGGTGTCTCACACCTCCGCGCTCCATCCCCAATGCACAGGCACCAGAGGAAGAGTAGTCAGCGGTAGGGCGGGCATGGGAGAGGAGGGGGGAGTTGGGGTGAAGGGGGCATGACTTGTCTGGTAGAAGTCGGCGTCGAAGAAGCCGGGGCCGGACGTCTTGAGGTAGATCCCCATGTCCGCGATCGCCGGGCGCGTCTCGAGATTCTCGTACCGGAACTTGGCGATCACCAGGGTCAAGACGAGCACTCCGGTCAGCTGCCGTGGCGCCGCGCCTCGCCGCGACGCCGAGGGTGGCGAGCAGAACCAAAACGATGGCGGCCGTGGATGGTTCGTCACATTTTTTTTTGTAAATGCAACTGCTGTGAACTTTGTAAATTTTTCAAAAATGGCCTGTGAAATTTAGTCAGGGCTGACAGATACCACAGGGGGGGCAACGAGCATCCGAGCGAGCTACGTGTAGTGTGTGTTTAGTATGCGCTGCCGCCTGTCCATTGGTATTGGTCATCGGTGGGTTGTTGATTGTGCGTTGTGCTGTACATATTGCATATTGTATGCAACTATGTGTAATAGGCATATATACACGTATGTATGCGTATATTTAAATGTATGCGTGTGCGTGTGTACTACATTCACACACAGAGCTTTGTATGCAACGCATATGGTAAACACATATATATATATATGTATGTTAGTGTGTGCATAGATATGTGTAGATGTGTAATTCAGAGAAATAGACGCGTATATACCTGTATATTTACGTATGTACAGGAAGCGAGGTAGCACACAGGCCCGTGAAGGCACTAAGCAGTACTCGAACATCGGACACACCAAATTTGGCTCAGCCAACAAGTGCGATTGCGCGCTCCCACACTACGCCATTTTTTTTTCTTCTTTTTCTTCTTCTTCTTCCCTTTACTTATTATATATAAACTGGTTAATATATATAAACTGGTTAATAGAAGTCATATAAACTGGTTCATAGAAGCACTAACACTGGCCTAGGCATGCTTTTAATTTAAACAATCAACAGGTCACACGCACACAAACACACACGACAAAAACAAAGACGACACAGGCAACACCAAAACACCAAAACACTCACACACACACAACACACACTCACGCAATGACGAGCGACAACGGCTTAGCAGCTGTTGTCAGAGTCGTCGTCGTCGCCCACTTAATGAAGCTCAACCTACGGACCAGGCAGGAAAATAACTAATAACCTTGAAAATATATTACTATGGCAAGTGTTGCACTTGGAATTCTGATCGCGCTCGGCGCTGAACCTGATTGTGCAAGATGCCCGAGCTGCCTGCCGCATGGTGGCAAGGGTATGCTGAATCCCTGCTTGGAGCCAAGCATGCGAGTGCGACTGCACAAGGACATCAACGGGCAGAATGGTGTGACAGAAAGGCACATCTGGCGATGCGATGTGGTGGAGGGCTTCTTTACGCATCCTCCTCTTTCTCGCACCGAGCTGGACATGCTCTACCAAACGTATCACGGACAGGCGCGCCGTACGCTGGCAACGTCGCGAGTGATCCACCAGGCATTCTTCATCAAGCAAGTTCTGCATAACAATCTGAATCCGAATGCGACCGTCGTGGAGGCGGGGTGCTCCTTTGGCTACCTGCTGAGTAAATTTGGGGCGCCAGGGCGACAGCTCATCTGCTTCAAACCGGGGGCAGCTTTTTTCAAGCCGACTGACACATTGCTTCACGGCACCAACGCATCACGATCGCGGCTGAACCCGACGATGTTTGATGCAGCTGCGCCCGAGCTTGCAGGAGGCATTGATTTGTTCCTGAGCTCACACGTGCTGGAGCACATAGGCGATCTATGTACGTTTCTCTCCACCCTTTACGCCAAGATGAATGATAACGGCTTTGTCTTCACCGAGGTACCGAACCACGACCTGGAGTACGTCACGGTTGAGCAGGGCGGCACTTACCACTTGACGCTATTGACGCCCAGCAGCCTACTCGCTTACTTCAGCTCTGCCGGGTTCTCCCTAGTGGCAATGAACGTTGCCGATCAGCGTGACCTGCCGCGGGGCGGCGGTTTCCACATCCGAGCTGTGCATCAAAAACTACCCGCGGGTACTACCAAAAGGAAAAAGACCCCTTTCCGATTCCACGAGGGTCTGTTGACTGAATTTCACAGGCCAAGGAAGGACCCTGCTTTGTCCAGAAGTTAGGCATGCTACATCGAAGCCTGGTGGAAACAGACCGAGCCCAGCGCCCTTCTCGGTGACAGCAACGGCGCCAAGGCGCTGGCCGACAACCCGATCATGAAGGGCCTGGCAAAACACATCCTGCGGCGCGAGCTCTACGTGCGCGAGCAGACTCAGGCGGGCGTGCTTTGGATGTACCACGTGCAGACGGAGCTCAACGTTTCCGACATGCTCACCAAGGCACTCGCTGCCAACAAGTTTCTCAAGTTCCGCGGGCTCATCATGGTTCGCGTTTGAGATGGACATCGACGCCAACGCCTTGGACGCGGCGGTCGACTTGTCGCCGTGCACGTCGCTGGCAGCGCGCTGGCGACAGTCGACCTCTCGAATTCGTCGCTGTTGCGCATCGGCTGTGGCTGCTTTGGTGGGTGCGTGTTGCTATCGGCGCTGGATCTCAGCCGGTGCACGGAGCTGTCGTTAGGGTTACCCTGTTGGGTCGAGGGCGTTTGCCGGGTGCCACCGTTTGGCGTCGCTTGACTTCACGCGCACCCGCCTCTGGGGCATCGGCCGCCTGGCCTTTTGGAGGTGCCACGGGCTGCACTCGATCTAGCTGCCCGTGGGGGTGGAGCATGCCGCGCATCGTGGACTCGCGCACGCTCGGGCGCGTGCCGGTGTGCCTGGTACTGGGTCTCGGGGCCTTCAACCAATGCCTGGCGCCCCGATTGTTTTAAATTCCCCTCCCGATGGTATCTGGCTACAACCTGAGAGCTGCGCTCAATACAAGTTTTTGCACTTGAAGCGCGTAAAGATGTTCACCGTTTCCGCAACAGCCACGCTGGTGACGCCGCCGGTGGCGCGACCCCTGTGCACCGCAGCCACGCCGGCGACGCCGCCGGTTGCGTCCCTGTGCACCGCAGCAGAGATCGAGCGCAAGCGGCTGGGCGCAATTATCCGGCACGAGGCCATCATGGGTAGGCGCGACGCTGAGCACGTCCTGGAGGCTAAATGGCGCGTCCTCGGCGCCCAGTTGTGCCACTTTTCCTATAAGCGCTTACAGGAAAAGTGGCACAACTCGTCCAGTACTGCACGTTTCCTCTACAAAACAGCGACTATCTGGGGTTCGACTCCCGGTAGGCCGCAAGTCGTGCTACCATGTTTTGTAGAGGAATCGTGCAGTACTGTACCAGTTGTGCCACTTTTCCTCTAAGCGCTTAAAAAAAAGTGGCACAACTGCTACAGTACTGCACGTTTCCTCTATAAAACAGCGACTATCTGGGGTTCGACTCCCGGTAGGCCGCAAGTGGTTAACTCTGCGGCAATCGGGTGAGCGCCTTCCAGAAAGCCAATGTTTTGAAGAGGAAACGTGCAGTACTGTACTGCCTGTGATATATATGTTTGTGTTGCGCTTTTTCAGCACTATGTGAATGTTGTAGAAAGTACATAAGGTATATATATTTTTTTAAGTTCTTGATCTAGGTATAGTTTTTTTGAGTGTAAGTGTGTGAGGGTGAGGCAGGTGTGCGGGGCTGTGGTATTTGATTGTGTAGACGTATACAGAAAGAGAACAGAGAATACAATATTTTATATAAATCTATGTTTACTTGTGTGGATAGTATAAACTGTAACTATAGCATTCCTTTTTTTAGTACTATGGGGCCAGGGCCAGGGCTGGTAGCACGTGTCTTGTGACGGTATTGTAGAGGAAAGGTGACGTACTGTACCAGTTGTGCCACTTTTCCTCTAAGCGCTTAGAGGAAAAGTGGCACAACTGGTACAGTACGCCACCTTCGGCTTTCTGGAAGGCGCTCACCCGATTGCCGCAGATTTAACCACTTGCGGCCTACCGGGAGTCGAACCCCAGATAGTCGCTGTTTTGTAGAGGATAGGTGACGTACTGTACCAGTTGTGTCACTTTTCCTCTAAGCGCTTAGAGGAAAAGTGGCACAACTGGTACAGTACGTCACCTTTCCTCTACAGGTACTGCATGCGGCTAGCGTCATCGGGTGTTGGGGGCGTGCGCCGGGTGCGGCTAGCGTTATGGTATGTTGGTGTGCATCGGGTACGGCTAGTGTTATTGCATGTTTATAGCTGTGTTAGTGTCTTGTGGATGTATTGCGTGCGGCTAGCGTCATCAGGTGTCAAGGGTGTGCATTTGGTGCGGCTAGCCTTATCATATGTTTGTAGCTGTGTTGGTGTCTTGTGGATGTATTACATGCGGCTGGCGTCATCGGGTGTTGGGGGTGTGCGCCGGGTGCGGCTAGCATTATCGTATGTTAGTGGCTGTGTTAGTATGTTTGTATGTATGTAAAGATTTGGCGGCACCAGCACACGCGAGTACACGCGCACACCGGCCCGCGGCGCCGTCTTGTGGCTGTATTGCATGCGGCTAGCATAATTGGGGGTTGGGGGTGTGCGACGGGTGCGGCTAGTGTAATGGTATGTTGGTAGTAGGGTCAATTACGGGATTTTTATTTTTTTACATCGTGCAGGGCGTGGCTTCTGTTGAACCTGTTGGAACCGCCTTACCTCTCGCATTTCAGAACTGCCGCGCTCGCCCTCTGTATAGCTCGCTCGGACGCTGAAGGGGGGGTTTGTTGCACCGCAAGCTGGTAATATCCAAAATACAGCAGGGGGTGAACCGTTTTTTTTCATATAAACTGGTTCATAGAAGCACTAACACCGGCCTAGGCAGCACGACAAGCGCGCCGCGCGGTGGAGATATCAAAGACAAAGAACAAAAGATGCGAACAGGCAGAAGCCAGGGCAGCAGGCCAAGTGGGCATGAGAGAACCAAAGAAGAGGCAAGGTAGTGTACTGAGCGAGACTGGTTTGAGAACGCGTATAACGGGTAGAGACGCGGAAAACCTATCAGCAGAACAGGGAATAGCAATGCATTGTCTGAAGTCGCACGCCACTGGGCCAGGAGATCTGGAGCCAGCAAACGCGAAGAAGATCTTAGTAGTAGTACTCGTCATCGAAGGAGTCGAAGAGCTCGTCGTAGTCAGCAGTTCAGCCCGCATCGTCAGAGAAGCCAGCGTCGACGCCGGAACTGGCGCTGCTGAAGACCACACTGCCGTCACTACCCCCGCCGATTTGGACCCCAGCAGACCGGCGTTGACGCAGTTGCCAGGAAAGGTGACCAGGGGAAGGGGCCAGGATGCGGAGGTATTCGCCGAGACCGCAGCGTCATCACGGTCGTCCGCAAACTCCGCTCGAAGAAGCCGCCGCCGGCGCGGGGCGTCAACCGTGCATTGCACAGCGCTTGGCGGCCGTGACGTGGCCGCCGGCCCAGCCGACATTGGCGCCTCAGGCCCGGGCGCGCCTCAGACGACGCCACCGTAACCTTCGCTCAAAGAAGCCACTGGCGGCGCGGGGCGTCAACCGTGCATTGCACGGCGCCTGGCGGCCGTGACGTGGCCGCCAGCCCAGTCGACGCCGGCGCGCCAGACCCGGGCGCCGCCCCGCACGACGCCATTCAAACGACTCTTTTTTTTTTTTTTTAAATAGAGAGAACTTCGCTGATTGTTCAGTCGCGGCCGTAGAGGGTCAGGCGGCCCGCCGGGCGCCCAACGGACTTGCCTGTGGCCTCGGCCGTGCCCGCACCAATACAATTCAGGTATGCCTCCGCACCACCAGCACGGGCCCCGGCCTCCATCGCATGTTACCCTCGACTCCGTGCTGCGCAGCAATTTGTGCATGAATCTGCAACGGGGCGATGCATGCGCGCAACCTGTGCGCACTGCAGATGGCTGGCACGCCGCGGGTGGTATTGGTGCATGTGGACGCCTTAAATACATGAGACCCACCCTGCTCGCTCACTCGGAAGTACACTTCTACCGCTCAGGCCGGCAGCAAATGGCTGGTGGAAGGCGTCCATGATAACGAGCCATCGCGACACTGCTGGTTGCCGCTTCTTCACCGTCGTGTGGATGGACACCAATCCGGATACTGGCGTGCTGTACGCGCCGACCAAGGTTCACGAGAACCTCGTGACCGCCGCTCTACGCAGCGAGTACGACCGCACGACCCGCATCCTAGAGGGCAAGGGCGTGTGGAGCTACATGTCGAGCAACGTGTTCGTGCAGTTCGTGCGGGGGACTACCACAATCGCTGGGCGTGGATCATGATTCACGAAAGCTTTGCGGGCTTCCCGAGTGCTTCCCGAGCGGATTCCACTGTAGGTACGATCATGCGACTCATCTCCCATCGCGATGGTCATTACGTCTTTATCTCGTTAGACAAGGAGTATGTTACGATGCAACACCACGTTTACCATCTTCGAGGCGACGAGTTCTTTATCAAATGGTCCGGACAAGGTGATGTTTGCGACCGTGAGCTCTATGGCAGAGACTTGGTGGATGACTTTGCCACCTGCACGACTCCGGCTGAGAGTCGAACTCGAGCGGCTCGAACGGCCCGGACGACCCCTAAGTTAGTGGATTTTGTTTGGCCTCGCGCAAAATGCGCCTGCACTGTCTGCTGTCTCTGCGTTTGCAGTTGGTGAGTTTGCACGCGGCGCTTGTACGCGATGTGCTTGCAGCAGGCATTGCAGGCGGCGTTTGTAGGCAGCGTTTGCATGTGGCGTTTGCATGTGGCGTTTGCATGTGGCGCTTTCAAGTGGCGCATTTGCCCGCGATGTGTGTACGCGGCGCGTGCAGGTGACATTGCAGGTGGCGTTTGCAGGTGGCGTTTGCAGGCTCCAAGCGGCGGACGTACGTGTTGAAGGATGGAAACGGCATCCCCCACGCAGCACCGCACACGGCACGACCATCGCAGCAGCGCACGCGGCATGCCGGTCGCAGCACCGCACACGGCACGACCATCGCAGCAGTGCACGACGACCATCGCACCACCGTCGCACCACCGCACCACCGTCGCACCACCAACACGGCACGATCGTCACAACCGCACGCGGCAGCACCGCACGCGGTGGCACCGTTGCAGCACCGCACGCTGCACGACCGTCGCACGACCGCACACGGCATGGCTGTCACGGCACGGCCGTCACGGCACCGCACGCGCCACGACCGCACGCGGCACGACCGTTGCGGCACCGCACGCGCCACGACCGTCGCGGCACCGTCGCAGGACCGCGCGCGGCACGACCGTCGGAGCCGCACGCGGCACGACCGTCGCAGCACCGCACGCGGCACGACCGTCGCAGCACCGCGCGCGGCACGACCGTCGCGGCACCGCGCGCGGCACGGCCATCGCACAACCGCACGCGGCACGACCTTTGCAGAACGGTCGCAGGACCGCACGCGGCACAACCGTCGGAGCCACACGCGGCACAACCGTCGCAGCACCGCGCGCGCGGCACGGCCGTTGCAGCACCGCACGCGGCATGAACGTCGCACAACTGCACGCGGCACGACCGTCGCAGGACCGCATGCGGCACGACCATCGCAACCGCAGGCGGCACGACCGTCGCAGCCGCACGCGACACGGCGCCCCTCGGACGCCGCGCCGCTCACGAAGAGCCGCGCGTTCATCTCACAGCCTTACGCTGCTCAGCGCCCCTTGGACGCCACGCGCTGCTCAAGTAGAGCCGCGCGACCTTTGCAGCCTCGAGCTGCTTGGCGCCCCATGGAAACCGCGCGCCGCTCCCGTAGAGCCGCGCGCCCTGCGGCACGACCGTCGCGGCAGCGGCACGGCCATCGCAGCAGCGCACGCGACGACCGTCGCAGCCGCACGCGGCACGACCGCCACGGTACGACCGTCAAGGCACCGAACGCGGCACGAGCGTCGCAGCACCGTGCGCGGCACGACCGTCGAAGCACCGCACGCCTTCAACACGACCGGCATCCGGCGTCCAAGGGGAGCCGAGCAGCGTCCAAGGGGCGCCAAGCAACGAAGGCTGTGAGATGAACGCGTGGCTCTACGTGAGCGGCGCGCGGCGTCCAAGGGGCGCCGAGCAGCTCGAGGCTGCAGAGGGCACGCGGCTCTACGGGCGGCACGACCATCGCGGCAGCGCACGCGGCACAACCGTCGCACAACCGCACGGGGCACGGCCGTCGCAGCCGCACGCGGCACGGCCGTCGCAGCAACCGCACGCAACACGACCGTCGCGGTACCGCACCCTGCGGGTGACACTGCAGTCTCTCAACCGCACGCGACACAACCGTCGCAGCCCCGCACGCGGCACAACAGTCGTACAACAGCACATGGCACGACCGTCGCGGCACGGCCCTCGAGGCACTCCACGCAGCACGACCGCCACCGCACCGCACATGTGACCGCCACCGCCCTCGCCTCCACCGCCGGTCACCACCCTTGCCTCCACACCGCCACCACTACCCTCTCCTCCACGCGGCCATCGCCGCCTCTCCACCGGTGTCAGGGTTAACACATCGCCAGCCCCGGTGATGAGCAAGCTGAGGAGATCCGCTTTTTTCGCCGCGAGGTAAAGGGGTTCAAGAAAAGGGGAGCGGCTGGCCCCACCGGCCTCCGCCCGGAGCACCTCATCCTCCTGGCGGAAGGCAGGCACGCCGTCCACGCCACCGCCTACCGCAACGCCATCCGCGCCGGCGCCATTCCGCCCATCATCTGCACCATCCTCGCCACCTCCACCTTCATCGCCATCCAGAAGGGCGACTCCCTCTACGATGTGGAGGGCAAACTCGCCATCCGCCCCATTGCCATTGGGGAGATGTGGCGCCGGTGCGCTGGACGCAAGGTCTTCTCTCGCCTCGCCAAGAAGGTGAGCAACAGCCTTGCGGAGAGCGGTGGGCAGTTCGGCATCGGCATCAGCGCTGGTGGCGAGATCATCCACCATGCTCTCGAGATACTCGGCTCGACTCGACCCGGCGGCGCCGTCTTTGGGGCTGACGCGGAGGCTGCCTTCTAGAACATCGACCGCGAGATCGTCTGGAAAGACGTCCTCGCCCTGGGTGACCGTGAGGCCATCGCCTACTTCTCCACTTCTACGCCGAGCCACCCTGCCAACTCGTCCACGCCGTCGCCCCTGGTGGTGGCGCCCTCCCCACCGTTTGCATCCTTTCCTCGCGAGGCGTCCAGCAGGGCTGCTAGGGCGGCAGCTTCTTCTTTGCCCTCTCCTGGACCAAGCACGTCCTCGAGCCCGTCCGGCCTGCCGTCCCGAGTGCCCACCTTCTCGGCATCTGCGACGACACCTACATCATCTGCGACGCGGCCGACCTCGGTGCCGTCTCACGCGAGGTCACCACCCGCGCCGCCGTTGTCCTCGTCACGCTAAACTTCACCAAATCCTTCTACTTCCAGTTTGAGCCAGAGCCCAGCACCGACCTCAACCCCACCATCAACATCTCCAATTACCCCGACTGCCGCCGCCAGCTTGGGCTCGTCGACAACATCCCCGTCCGCGAGTGGGATGCTGGAGGCGGCTTCATATGCAACGGCCTTCCCATCGGCAGCCCGTCGTTCGTCGAGGAGCGGCTCAAGAATTTCGAGGCAAACATTGCTGACGCCGCCACCGTCCTCACCTCCCTCAACGGCTGCTCCGTCCAGGACCGCGTGCTCCTCCTCGTCCTCTGCATCAACTCCAAGGGCAACCATCTCCTTTGCGCTGTCCCTCCCTCGGCTGGGATGGCCACCGCCGGCCGGCTGGACGAGATCATCTGCGCCGTGGCCGCCCACATCACCTTCACCGACCCCAGCCTTCTCGATGCTGACCATCCCAACCACGCCTTCAAACAGCTCTGTTGGTAGCTGCCGGTGCCCAAGTAAGTACGCCTGGCGAGGCGAGGCGCTGTACGACCCGTAGGCGTAAGGTTGGCTGCTCTCTGGGCGTGCGCCGGGAGCATGCGTGCGTGTGCCATATAGCTGTGGAGTCTGCATTGTAGCGTATATCAGGGTCTTCACAGGCGACGCACCACGCGCGCGCACAACATCGGAGGGGGCACCAGCACACAGGGCGCGGTGCCACCAGGAGAATCACCCCCCCCCCCCCCCCCCCCCCCCCAACCCCCCCCCCCCCCCCCCCCCCCCCCCCCCCCCCCATCCACACCTCTCTCCACCACCCCCCCCCCCCCCCCCTCCCCCACCTCTTTCTCTCTCCC
>Ga0105054_10012449_pt1 | contig 10414 bp, 8 predicted proteins | sample BON02_FD_78091 | JGI IMG/M metagenome (GOLD analysis project Ga0105054, IMG submission 78091) | Freshwater microbial communities from Lake Bonney liftoff mats and glacier meltwater in Antarctica - BON-02 (megahit assembly) | ecosystem: Environmental > Aquatic > Freshwater > Ice > Glacier... | reverse complement strand
CTTTGCCCTGGCTTCGGCCTTCTTCTACGGCGCCAGCATGCTGGTGACGCGGGCCGGCGCCGGCCGTGTGCCCTCCACCGGCTATGCCATCCACTCGATGGTCATCCTGTTCCTGCTGTCCTCGATCGTGGGGCTGGTGGTCGGCGACGGACGTTACCTGGGCGACGGCACCGGCCTGTTCGCCTTTCTCCTGCGGCCCTGGCTGGTTCCGGCGGGCTGGGATGCGCTGCTGCTGTTTGCCATCGGTCCGATCTCGGCGGCCGGTTTCCTGCTGCTGGCCGAGGCCTACCGGATCGCCCCGGTCAGCATTGTCACGCCGTTCGAATTCTCCAGCCTGCCCATGGCGGTGCTCTTCGGTTTCCTCTTCTTTGGCGATCTGCCGGCTGCGGCGACCTGGTTCGGGCTGGCGATGATCCTGGGGTCCGGGCTCTACATCGTTCACCGCGAGGCTGTGCAGGGGCGCAAGGTGGTGCGCGGCTGGCCGCCGATGCGCCCGAGGCTGTAGCCGTCATGAGCACGGTCGCCCTTCGCACGGCCACGCCTGCCGATGTCGCCATCATCATGGCGGCCGAGCGTTTGCCGGAGGCGGCGGCCTACGTCAGCCGCTGGAACGAGGCACGCCACCTAGCGGGCATCGCCGGCGATACCACGGCCTATCTGATCGGGGGCCGTGGCGCGGAGCCGGAGGGTTTCGCCATTCTGGGCGATCTCGACGAAAGCAATGGCAACGTCCTGCTCTACCGCATCGTCTCGGTGCGGCCCGGCACGGGGTTCGGCGGCCCGTTTCTGTCGGCTGTGGTGGACTGGACCTTTCGTTACACGGCGGCCCATCGCCTCTGGCTCGACGTTGTCGCCGACAACGCGCGCGCCCGTCATGTCTATGAACGGGCGGGGTTCGTCGCGGAGGGCGTGATGCGCCAGTCCTATGTGACGGTCGCGGGAGAACGGGTCGATCTCGCCATCATGTCGCTGCTGCGTCCCGAGTGGGAACGCCTGAGAGACGCCGGTTAGCTGCCGGCGAGAGCCAGGCCGCGCGGGATCTTCTTTTCGGGATCGTAGAAGGGCAGGGCGACGATGGCAGCCTCGTGGCGGCTGCCGTCGCTGCTTTCGAGCACCAGCGGACCGGCATCGGCGCCCAGCGGGGCGTCCAGGCGCAGGTAGGCAACGCCGGTCTCCAGATGCGGCGACCAGGCACCCGCGGTGATGCGTCCGGCCACGGCATTGCCGGCATAAACCCGATCGCCGGCCACCGGCGTGGCGCCCGCGCAGGTCAGGCCGGTCAGCAGCACGTCCCTGAGTGCCTTCTCCAGGGCGGCCTTGCCGCAGAAGTCGCCTTCCTTGTCGAGGTCGATGAACTTGCCCAGGCCTGCGGCAAACGGAGTCATCGAGGGGTCGATGTCGGTGCCGTTGTCGAGGATGCCGGCCTCGATCCGGCGGATGCCCATGCTCTCCAGGCTGGAGAAGACCAGGCCGTGCCGCTGACCTTTCTCCAGGATGTGGGCAAAGATCGCGGGGCCGTCGATCTCGGGGTTGAGTGTGTAGAGCTCGAAGCCCAGTTCGCCGGTCCAGCCGGTGCGCGAGATGATGAAGGGCTGGCCCGCAATGGTGACCTCGGAGACGGCAAAGTAGCCGAAGGGTTCGGGCGCCCGGCCGTCGACCAGGTCGGCCAGCACGTCGAAGGATTTGGGCCCCTGGATCTGGAGCACCCAGGAGCGGGGATCTCGGATCGTGGCGTCGAAACCGGCGGCCTGGGCCTGCAGCCAGGGCAGGAACTCGCCATCGGCCATGACGTACCAGAAGCGGTTCTCCTCGAACCGCATCAGAACGCCGTCCATCAGGATGCCGCCATCGTTGTTGCAGGCGATGGCATAGGTCGCGCGGCCCTGCTTCAGCCTGGCGATACGGCGGCAGAAGACCCGTTCCAGCAGCGCCACGGCGTCGGGTCCGCTGATTTCGATGGGGTGTTCGGGCACGTCGAACAGCACCGCGCCGCTGCGCAGCTTGCCGTAACGCTCGATCGGGTCCTCGCCGATGGTCAGCGGATAGAAACGACGGCTGTACACGCCCATCACGGTGTCATCGGTCTGATAGGCCGGCAGCCAGGGCGATGCGGCGAACCGCTTGGCGCTGATCCGCACCGTGGCATGGGATTGGGCGTAATTCCGTCTGGCGGGCTGGGTCACGTCGACCTCCGATCACACTATTCCGAGGGGATCGCCGAAGGCGCCCGCAGTATCCTACTCAAGAAAATCGGGCTGGGCAGAGGCAATATGCCGCGCATGGCCTGGATTGGCTGGAGGGGTATCGGAGGCATCATGAACCTGTCGTTGCCTGCCATGGCGGTTGCGGTCGCCGTCCTGCTTGCGGCCTGCACCTCCGGGCAGCCGGCCTCGACGGGCGCGGCGCAGAGCGAATGTTCGTCTCTCATGCATTGCGCCCGCCGCTGACAAGGCATCGGGCTCTTCAGAGCACGCGGGCCATCAGCAGGCAGGGGTTTTCGGGCCCCCAGTGTTCGGGCAGTTCGGCGACCGGCAGGAACCCTTCCGCTTCGTAGAAGCGACGCGTGCGGGCGTAGTATGGATCGTCATGGCGCGAGGAGAGCGTCTTGACTGTCAGCAGGCGGGCGCCGGCCTGCCGTGCCTGGTCCGCCGCCGCCTCGATCAGCAAACGGCCGACCCCATTCCGGTGCCAGGCGTGCAGCACACCGATGACGTGGATGTCCGTCGCCGCTGGCGTCGTTTGTTCCAGGCTGAGGAAGCCGACGGTGGCGCCGTCGGAGACGGCCGCCAGCATGGGCAGGTCGCCTGCCGCGGCGATATAGGCGGCGGTGGCCGACTCGATGCCGAACCAGTCGGGCAGGTCGCGCAGGATCGCTTCGGTAATGGCGGCGCGGCCAGTCTGGGGGCGGGTGATGTGAAGGGCGGCGGACATGGCCCCATCCTAGCGCCTTGTTGGCCCTCTTGCTCCAGCGCCGGGCAGCCGTTACACGATGGGGCATGTTCTCGATGCAGAAGATCATCGTCTTCGCCCTGATCTGCGCCGCACTGTGGCTGGGTTTCCGTTTTGTCGGCAACGCCGCGCGCAAGCAGAAGATGGAGGAGCGCCAGACCAGGCCGACCCTGCGCGAGCGCATGCGCCGCAGCGCCGGGAGCCCCGGGTCAATGCGGGCGCGTGAAGCCGCTCGTGAGCCGGTTGCCGAGGTCGACATGGTCGCCTGCCGGGTCTGTGGCGACTATGTCGCGGCTGCAGGCGCACGTTCCTGTGGCCGCCAGGACTGTCCCTACACCGCACGTGCTTGACCCTTAAGGGTCTGCCACCTAGGTTCCGCGCGCGTTCCGGCGACAACCGAGCCAGCCGGCGCGTGATCCGGGAGAGATGTCCATCATGAACGCGGCCAAACGCCGGGGCCTGCCGTTCCAGAACCTGATCCTCGAGCTTCAGTCCTACTGGGCGAAGCAGGGCTGCGTCGTGCTGCAGCCCTATGACATGGAGGTCGGCGCCGGCACCTTTCACTGGGCCACGACCCTGCGTAGCCTGGGACCTGAGCCTTGGAACGTCGCCTACGTCCAGCCCTCGCGCCGTCCCACCGACGGCCGATTCGGCGAAAATCCCAACCGCCTGCAGCACTATTACCAGTTCCAGGTGCTGATGAAGCCGTCGCCCGACAACCTTCAGGACCTCTACCTGGGAAGCTTGGCCGCCATCGGCATCGATCCGCTCGAGCACGACATCCGCTTCGTCGAGGACGACTGGGAAAGCCCGACCCTGGGCGCCTGGGGCCTGGGCTGGGAGGTCTGGTGCGACGGCATGGAAGTGACGCAGTACACCTACTTCCAGCAGGTCGGCGGCTACGACTGCCGCCCGGTGCCCGGCGAGCTGACCTACGGCCTGGAGCGGCTGTGCATGTACATCCAGGGCGTCGACAACTTCCGCGATATCGACTGGAACGGCGCCGGGGTGACCTATGGCGACGTCTATCTCCAGGCCGAACAGGAATTTTCCGCGTTCAACTTCGCCCACGCCGACACCGACACCCTGCTGCGCCATTTCGCCGACGCCGAGGCCGAATGCGCCCGCCTGGTCGAGGCCGGTCTGGCGCTGCCCGCCTACGACCAGTGCATCAAGGCCAGCCACAACTTCAACCTGCTCGATGCCCGCGGCGTCATCTCGGTGACCGAACGCGCCGCCTACATCGGTCGTGTGCGCGCCCTGGCGCGGGCCTGCTGCACCCAGTGGCTGAAAAGCCGCGGCCATCTGCAGGGGGAGGCTTAAGCCATGGCCGATCTCCTGTTTGAAATCCTTTCGGAGGAAATCCCCGCCGGCATGCAGCAGCGTGCCGCAAAGGGCCTCCATGACCTGATGATCAAGACGCTCGCCGAACAGCGCATCGCGCCGGAAGCTTCGGCGTTTGACGCCACGCCACGCCGGCTTCTGGTCACCCTTGCGGGTCTGCCCGCCCGCCAGGATGACCTGGAGGAGGAACGCAAGGGTCCCAAGGTCGGCGCGCCCGAGAAGGCCGTAGAGGGTTTCGCCCGCTCGGCCGGTATCGAACCCGCCGATCTGGAGCAGCGCGACACCGACAAGGGCCCGTGCTGGTTCGCTGTCGTGAAACGCCCCGGACGGGCCATGAGCGAACTGCTGGGCGATGTGTTGCCCGCGGCCATGACGGCGCTGCCCTGGCCCAAATCCATGCGCTGGGGCGACCACGACGTGCGCTGGGTGCGCCCGATCGTTTCGATCCTGGCCCTGCTCGATGGCGCGGTGGTGCCCTTTGCCTTTGGTCCCGTTACTTCGGGCGACAGCACGCTGGGCCATCGTTTCCTGGCTCCGGCCCGGTTTGCCGTGACAGGCTTCGAGGATTACCGCGACAAGCTCGCTGCTGCCCACGTCCTGATCGACAGCGCTGAACGCCGCCGCCTCATCGAGGAGGGCATCGGTGCGCTTGCCAAGGCCGAAGGGCTGAGCGTTGCCGACAATCCCGGGTTGCTCGACGAAGTTGCCGGCCTGGTTGAATGGCCCGTGCCGATGATCGGCGGTTTCGATCCTGCCTTCATGGAAGTGCCCCACGAGGTGCTGGTCACCGAGATGACCCAGCATCAGCGGTACTTCCCGCTGCACGATGCCAAGGGCGCTCTGGTCCCGCGTTTTGCCTTTGTCGCCAACACCACGGGGGGCCAGGACGGCGCGGTCATCGTGGCCGGCAACGAGCGTGTGCTGGCAGCGCGCCTGTCGGATGGGCGCCACTTCTGGGACCAGGACCGCAAGCGCACACTGGAAAGCCGCGTGCCCGATCTCGAAAAGGTCGTATTCCACGCCAAACTCGGCACGCTGGGCGAGAAGGTCGCCCGCGTCGAACGGCTGGCCGGCCATCTGGCTGGCGTCATCCCCGGTTGCGACGCCGATCTGGCCCGTCGCGCCGCGCGCCTGGCCAAGGCCGACCTGACCAGCGAGATGGTCGGCGAGTTCCCGGAACTGCAGGGTGTCATGGGCGGCTACTACGCCCGCAACGACGGCGAGGATGCCGCTGTCGCTGCCGCGACCAGCGAACATTACGCGCCGCAGGGGCCGTCCGATGCCTGCCCGACCGCCCCCGTCAGCGTCGCCGTGGCACTGGCCGACAAGATCGACACCCTGACCGGCTTTTTCGCCATCGACGAAAAGCCGACCGGTTCGCGCGATCCCTTCGCCCTGCGCCGCGCCGCGTTGGGTGTCATCCGCCTGATCCTGGAGAACGACCTGCGGGCACCGCTGCGTGACCTGCTCGTCCGTTCCGCGCTCGATCAGGTGATCCATGGCGGCTGGGAGAGCCTTGACCATGCCGTGTTGCATGACGATCCGCTCGATCATGCCTTCGACCGCATGGATGCCGTCGCCTTCCGTGATCTCCTGCATCAGTCCCGCTTCGGCTTCCTGTTTGCCGCCCGTCACGATCTGTCCTTCCTCGATGACGTTGCCGCCGAAGGCGAAGACAAGGAAGTCCGGGGACGCGAGGACCTGCGGCGCTGGCAGGCCCTGATCCATGATGTCCGCAACCTGCTCCTTGCCTGCGACCGGGCACGCGATGGTGGCGGTCACGGCCACGCACGCAGCGACGATCACCCCGAGGACATCGACCTTGCCGCACTCGTGCGGCCGGCCTGCGATGCCCTGATGGGGTTCTTCGCGGACCGCCTGAAGGTGCATCTGCGCGAGCAGGGCGTGCGCCACGATCTGGTCGATGCCGTGTTCGCGCAGGGCGGCGATGACGATCTTGTCCGCCTGCTCGCACGCGTCGCGGCGCTGCAGAGTTTCGTTGCCTCCGAGGACGGCGCCAACCTTCTGGCCGCCTACAAACGCGCGGCCAACATTGTGCGCATCGAGGAGAAGAAGGACGGTGTCACCTTCGGCCCCGACTTCGACCCCGCGCTTTTGGACGCACCCGAGGAAAAGGCCGTGGCCGCTGCGTTGGCTGCAGCGAACGGGGAGGCAGTGCCGGCGCTCGATGCGGAGCGCTATCAGGACGCCATGACCGCGCTTGCCGCGATGCGCCAGCCGGTCGATGCCTTCTTCGATCACGTCACGGTCAATGCCGACGATGCCGCACTACGGGCCAATCGCCTTTGCCTGTTGTCGGCGATCCGCGCCACGCTCGACCGTGTCGCGGACTTCTCGAAGATCGAGGGTTAGCCGGGATGGTCGTCGCACGACCTCTTTCGCATCATGCGGACGGCTCGTCTGTGGAGATGGAACGATGACACGCTGGGTTTACGGCTTCGGCGGCGGCAAGGCCGATGGCGATGCGCGCATGAAGGCGCTGCTCGGCGGCAAGGGTGCCAACCTTGCCGAGATGGCCAACCTGGGGCTACCGGTGCCGCCGGGTTTCACGATCACGACCGATGCCTGCACCGCCTTCTACAAGGCCGGGGGAAAATTTCCCGAGGGTGTTCGCCCCCAGGTCGAGGCCGCGCTTGCCGAAATCGAGGCGCATGTCGTGCGCCGCTTCGGCGATCCGGCAAAGCCGCTGCTGGTCTCGGTGCGCTCGGGCGCGCCGGTTTCCATGCCGGGCATGATGGATACCGTGCTGAACCTGGGCCTCAACGACGAGACCGTCTCGGGCATGGCGAGCGACAGCGGCGACCGTCGTTTCGCCTGGGACAGCTACCGCCGTTTCATCCAGATGTATTCCAATGTCGTGCTGGAGCTCGACCACGCCGCGTTCGAGGACATCCTCGATGTCGTCAAGGACGAGGAGGGGGTCTATGAGGATTCCAAGCTCTCGGCCGACGGCCTGGAAGAGCTGGTCAAGCGCTACCGCGCCCACGTCGAAGCTTCCCTCGGACGGCCTTTTCCGCAGGATCCGGCCGAGCAGCTCTGGGGCGCGATCGATGCGGTCTTCCAGTCCTGGCACAACCAGCGCGCCATCGATTACCGCGACATCCACGACATCCCCCATGACCTGGGCACCGCGGTCAACATCCAGGCCATGGTCTTCGGCAACATGGGCGAGGATTGCGCCACCGGCGTTGCCTTCACGCGCAACCCCGACAACGGCGCCCGCGAGGTCTTCGGCGAGTTCCTGATCAACGCCCAGGGCGAGGACGTGGTCGCGGGCATCCGCACGCCGCGGCCGATCCGCCGCCCTGCCGGCAGCGACGACGCGCTCCAGTCGCTCGAGGAAGCCATGCCTGCGGCCTATGCCGAACTGATGGCGATCAACGAGAAGCTCGAGCAGCACTATCGCGACGTCCAGGACGTCGAGTTCACGATCGAACGCGACCGCCTGTTCATGCTGCAGACGCGCGGCGCCAAGCGCGGCATCCAGGCCGCACTCAAGATTGCCGTCGACATGGCCAACGAGGGCCTGATCACGCGTGCCGAGGCGGTTTGCCGCATCGATCCCAAGGACCTCGACCGCCTGCTGCATCCGGTGCCTGACCCCAAGGCGCCACGCAAGGTGATCGCGCGCGGCCTGCCGGGTTCGCCGGGCGCGGCTTCCGGTGCGGCCGTGTTCACCTCCGACGATGCCCAGATTTATGCGGCGGAGGGCAAGGCCTGCATCCTGGTGCGGCCAGAGACCAGCCCCGAGGACATCCACGGCATGCATGCGGCCCGCGGCATCCTGACGCGCCACGGCGGCCAGACCAGCCATGCCGCCCTGGTCGCGCGCGGCATGGGCCGGCCCTGCGTCACCGGTGCCGGCGCGATCCGCGTCGATACCGCCGCGGGTCGTTTCAGTGTCGGTGACATCACGGTCGAGCGCGGCGAGATCATCACCATCGACGGTTCGACCGGCGAGGTCATCCTGGGCGAGGTGCCGACCATCGAACCCGAACTTTCCGACGAGTTCGCCACGCTCATGGAATGGGCCGACGCCCTGCGCAGCCTGAAGGTGCGGGCCAATGCCGAAACGCCCCAGGATGCCGCCAAGGCGCGCGAGTTCGGCGCCGAAGGCATCGGGCTGTGCCGCACCGAGCACATGTTCTTCGATGACGAGCGCATCATTGCCATGCGCGAGATGATCATGGCTGAGGATCCGGCGGGTCGTAAGGCGCCGCTTGATCGCATTTTGCCGATGCAGCGCGCCGACTTCGTCGAGCTGTTCGCCATCATGGCCGGCCTGCCGGTCACCATCCGCCTGCTCGATCCGCCGCTCCACGAGTTCCTGCCGACCAGCGATCAGGAACTGGAGGAACTGGCCCGTCACATGGGCGCCGATGTCGAGCGGGTCCGCATCCGCGCCGGTTCGCTGCGCGAACTCAACCCGATGCTGGGCCATCGCGGCTGTCGCCTGGGCATTTCCTTCCCCGAAGTCTACGAAATGCAGGCGCGGGCGATCCTGGAAGCCGCCATCGAGGCCGAACGCGCCACCGGCGAACATGTCCTGCTGGAGATCATGGTGCCGCTGGTGGCGACACGCCGCGAGTTCGACATCATCCGCGAACGCATCGAGGCCGTAGCCGAAGCGGTGCGCGGCGAGACCGGCGGAGACCCCAGGTACATGGTCGGCACCATGATCGAATTGCCGCGCGCGGCGCTGCGCGCCGGTGACATCGCGCAAAGCGCGGAGTTCTTCAGCTTCGGCACCAACGATCTGACCCAGACCACCTGGGGCATCAGCCGCGACGACTCAGGCCGCTTCCTGGAGAAGTATCTGCGCGAGGGCATCTTCCACATCGATCCCTTCATCAGCCTCGACACCGAGGGTGTGGGCGAACTGATCGCCATCGCGGCCGAACGGGGCAGGGCAGTGCGCCCCGACCTCAAGCTGGGCATCTGCGGCGAACACGGCGGCGACCCCGCATCGATTGCCTTCTGCCAGGCGACCGGTCTGGATTACGTCTCCTGCTCGCCGTTCCGTGTGCCGATCGCACGCCTGGCCGCGGCGCGTGCGGCCATCATGGGAACCCCTGAGGGGTAACATTGATGCGTTTCAAGGCAGTGACTTTCGACTGTTATGGCACCCTGATCGATTGGGACACCGGCATCGGCGACTGGTTCGCCGGATGGGCCCGACAGCGGGGCGCGGCCGTCGATGTCGACCGGATGCGCGGTTTGTTCGCCGAAGCCCAGCGGCGGCGCCAGGCCGAACTGCCGTTCACGCCCTACCGACGGATTCTCGCGGAGGCGCTGGCGGATGCTGCAACGGCATTGGGCATGGCGATCGCCGAAGAGGACAAGGCGGCCTTCGCCGGTTCCGCCTCTGCATGGCCGCCGTTCGCCGACACCCTGCCCGCGCTTGCCGCACTCAAGGAACAGGGCCGCACACTGGGCGTGATGTCCAACATCGACGCGGACCTGTTTGCCGGAACCGCAGGGCTGCTGGAAAACCGCATCAACATCGTGGTGACGGCCGACCAGGTGCAATCGTACAAGCCGCGTCATGCACATTTTGCCGAGATGCGCCGCAGGCTGGAAGAGCGGGAGATCGGGCGGGACGCGATCCTGCATGTCGCACAGAGCCGTTTCCACGACATTGCCCCGGCCAATGCGCTGGGCTGGGCGAATTGTTGGGTCGACCGCCGCCGCGGTCGCTCGGGGCGGGGAGTCACGGTCGCTTCCCAGGCAATGGCCGACCACGAGGTCACGAGCATGGCCGGACTTATTGCACTTCTGGAATCGATCGACCCCGCTTGAAACGGCCGAAGCAGCGGCCATGCCCATCTTTGTGGGGATGTGTGAACCAACGCACAAACCTGTGCTGTCGGCATGATATGATTGTGTACTTGGGTGAGTGAAGCGCCGTGATGCGTTCAGATTGCCTTTTGTATCTGCCGTGCACTGTTGTGTGCAGCGTCCGGTGCCGGCAGGTGCGGAACAAAACAGGCAACCGATCCATCGTGTCGCCGGGGGAGCGTGGAGCGTTCTGCGCGTAACGGTCGTTATGAATTCGAGCATGTCTCCGCGGACGCTGCGGCAAGCGAGTCTTTTGTTCCTG
>Ga0105054_10012448_pt1 | contig 10414 bp, 10 predicted proteins | sample BON02_FD_78091 | JGI IMG/M metagenome (GOLD analysis project Ga0105054, IMG submission 78091) | Freshwater microbial communities from Lake Bonney liftoff mats and glacier meltwater in Antarctica - BON-02 (megahit assembly) | ecosystem: Environmental > Aquatic > Freshwater > Ice > Glacier... | reverse complement strand
TGTAGTTCAGGTGATGTTCCCCGTAAACCCATGCCCCGCGAGGTTGGAGTCGGAGCCAGTGTGATCCGTGTTGAGGGTGGTGCCATGGTGTGTATCCTTGTGTAGTGAGTATCATGTGTACTGCCAGTTGCCTTCTCCGCAGTGCAGGGGGAAGACACCAGGTGACGTCCATATCAGCTCTGCTCCGTGTCTGTCCCCAGGTGCCCGCATCTATTGCACTGCCTAGGAATTCGGCCTGGAATTCCAGGGATCCCATCTGAATAGATGATATCATGCCCGCTGCCCAGGTTATTGCTCCTAGTTCATCCTCAATTGGGATCTCGATCTCGGTGCCTTGCTCCAGCAATATTTTGCTTAATCCCTGTTCCTCGTCATATCCATATAGCTCCATGAGGTCGTCGTGTTCCAAATCTTTGCATGGTTGTTCTCCTGGCAAATGTGCGTATGGGTTATCGAAGATCACCCTTTTCACCGTGGGTCTGAGGTGGGGATTAGTAGAGTACGGCCTTTGGCGGGGTAGGGTCCCATTTGCACTGTCAAGCAATGAGTCGTAGGTGATTATATTTTTTGTGGTCCTTGGTATGTCTGCCGAGCAATCATGGATGTGTGTGATCAAGTTTTGCATGTAGGTGAGGCGTGGGAACAATTCTCGTTCAAATATCAGGACGAAGGGGAGTAGCTGTTTTCCGATCGGGTGCCCTCCGAATCCTTGAAGTGGTTTTTCTGGAAGGTATCCCTGGGTGACTAAGTTGAGAAGTGCAATTTGTTCACATCCCTCCAGGATGTGGATTACGGTTGCTCGGGGGGAGTCTTGTATCAAGGTCAAGAAATCTTTTGCCCCTGTGATGGGCAAACCACCAACATCTGTAATAGTTCCCCAGAGTGGCTCCGAGTCGCTCGCCATAGGGATCACCCTTCATGGGCAGTCCCCTTCCACCACTCTGCTAACCTATTCAACATGCCCCAAACAGGCATGTTCCGATTAGAGGACTGCACTTTCCAGATTCCTACATGTGACTGCACCCTATCAGGCTCCCCACTAGCGCCGGAACTGGTAGAAGAGGACTCGTCCATTCTTCCACAAATTGCCACCCCCTGGTCGGGCAACGAGACACCAATAATGCACTTACTCTTACCAAGCTCAGACTCTCTCTGTCTGAATTTTGGAAGAACAGCAGTCTTCCAGTGGAACGAACCAAACTCATCGACCCTGTATAAAACAACGGAATGGTCCCAACGGATAGCCGGAGATGGGGCCGGTAGAAGTAACGTCGGGGGCATAACACACAGAAAACGAGAATCTCAGCCGCAACTGCCATACGTCATTTTCAGAAACATGAGACCCAACCTCGACTGTTATTACAACAGCAGAATCCCCTGTATAAAAGGATTGACCCACCGTTTTCACGAAAGCACAACCAACACAAAGACATACGCACCCGACCTTCAATCGCTCCAACTCTTTCACTTCCTACCACACCTACAATGTAAAGACGTCAGCAATGGGCTGGAACCGAGAGTGAAGGATCTACAGACGCTGGCCAGAGCCATATTCAACAGAACAGGACAAAGTTCTCTGTCTAACCCCCAGCACTCGACTACACGAAGACTACTCCACTTAGACGACGAATCGCTTCAATATGAAAAACGTCGATTCTGCATCACAGCGGATTTAGTGATAAACATCCTGTGCAAAACCGATTCACCGAACACAAGTGAAATGGACAGATTGCAAACGCCCCCCATGACTGATTACCTAGGACATTCTATAGGCCAACCTGGAAATAATGGTATGGATACTTGGGGTCACTTAAATAAATCGGAGACGGGATGGGGAAACTGGTTTGGTATTATTGCGTGTGTATGCAAAACATGGAACACAGCGGCACAGTGTCGACGCAACAACCCTTCACACATCACGATACACGGCTGGCATAGTGTCGTAGAGAAGTGGGAAAGTTATAGGGGACGCATACTGAGGGAAATCACAGCCTCCGCTGCCTCCTATACTATGCTACATAGTTTATACGTAGGACACGGAGCCATACAAAATAAACCACAGGCACACGAACTCATCAATCTCCTATGTGACCTAGTCCCAACACTGAAAAAATTACATATGCCAGACACCACGGCGGAAATTGGACTCTGAGCGGCAAAACCCTTGGCAATGCGAGGACTTGAGCTACGAGACAGCATTCAACTAGTCACCTGGCTCCACGGACTACCCCCTACAAGGGCAAAAGACTTCCCAGCCCTGATCAAGGACTCTCCCAGAGCAAAAGTCATTCACATCCTTGAGGGATGTGAACAAATTGCACTCCTCATCATGGTCACACTGGGGTACCTGCCACGTAGACCATCACACATGCGCACAGCAGAACTGTTGGGGCAATCCCAACTCCCCTTCGTCCTGGTATTCGAACGAGAACGGTTCCCACGCCTCACTTACATGATAGACTTGATAACACACGTCCACAAGATTTCGGAGGACATACCAGAGAGAAATCTCATCTGCTTCGACCCAATACCGCACCACGGCAACGAGAGCTTTCCCCACAGGACCCTACCCCAACGCACGCACCACAACCACCACCATAGACCCACGGTGAGACGGGGGATCCTCGCTAATGTATTTGGGGACAACTAAGAAGGGCAACCAAATATCAACCTGGGATCGCCAATCACACACCTCGTTCCCAATCTTGTTCGTCAAATCGTTTGTCACAGCTTATTCCGAACTCTCGAGCAAGCACACAGAGAAGCTCTTATTACCTCACTCTTTACGCAGAGCGCATTTTTTCAATCGCCGCCCGACTATGTTTGCAAGTTCTGCGTTTAGTGGTTGCTACTACGAAGCGAAATCCACGGAGTACCAGCCTTCCAATGGCCTTTTTGACACGCTTTTTTTTTCTGCACGCGTTGGTGGTTTGCCAGAGTGAACCGCCAGTTCGCTCCTCCTGATGCGATTGAAGATCTTATTGTGACTGGAATATTCGAGTCTATTCCTCATGTGTTCTGGAAAACATGTTTTCCGGTGTGTCAACCGCACGCTGTCTGTCGCCATCTTTTACACGTTTCACGAATGGACCTGTGCCTCCTGACCACCACGATAATACTGATTTTTTAATTGTAGAGTCACCCGTCGATTTTTTTTTGAACAATAACTCCATTAAATTCACTTGTTTGGAACCTCATTTCGTGATATTAAACAAAGACACGGGTCCTCGTGTAAGCATTTGTACACTCCAGGCACATCACCATAAAATATATACATTTTCTTGCCGAATAATGCACAAAAAGCGCGTGTGGTCGCCGTAGTCTGGTCGCGTACGATTTAGTCAACTCTACTTTCAAAATTTAGTCAACTGTACTTTTTTCAGTTTCAAACCCAGCCCGAAGGCTTCATTATCTTCCGCAACCACCCAGAGCTCCCAAACATCAATGTGATAGTATCACCACAAAACAATCTAATTCAGATTAGAACCCCAATTTATTCCTCCCGCACGATCCAGACAGCGGCAGCACCTCACTTCCCTACTAGGAGACCGGCCCTAGGCACACCGGTCACACTACCTGGAATGAACCAGAAATCCTTCGCAGCCACGGTAGTGGCCATAAAGCAAAACCACTGGCCAACGGAGTGGGATTACATGATCCGGACCCAGAAAGAGGGGAAACAGCCTCAGATCATCATGGCCATCCTAGACAGGGGCCTCCTAAATATGCAGGGAACCTCTGTCCGTATCAAGCCACAGGAGATCAGATTGATAAATGGAGACACGGCTTTCTTCTTCAACAAAATGGAGCAACCAACCCGGGTGACATTTATAGAGAGGGGCTCCCCCGACTTCTCCACAACGGCACGCACTATCACCTTACGCGGACCTGAGGAGCTCGAAGACGTCCTCATAGAAAATTTTGAAAGCCACCATCTCTTCACTGCAAACACGAACCCTCTAGACACGGGCAAAACAGAGGAGGAAACACCGGAGCCGGCCTCGAGGGCAGTCATGAACTGGGGACCAAAGACCGCATGGAACCTCCCCCGACCTGACAGATTGTGTCCTCTATTACGAAGACCTTCTTTTGGACTGGGCAAGCTGGTTTCAAGACTGCAATCTACCACATGAGCCCACCCTCTATTTACGCTTCCCCTGCGGCCTAGACGCCCCTCCAACCACTCGACCAGGCAACGCCAAGTCAGCAGAAGGCGCAGAGGACCCAAGAGAAGGCCCAATGTCCCCACGAGTGAACACCTCTCCACCCACGGGCAACCCCCCAGCAACCCAAAATGAGCCACAAGGGACTAGAAACACCAAGGGAGATTGGGGGATGGCCCTTTCCACGATCCCCTCTCAAGCTCTAGTTCAAGACCCTAGTGGGAAAACGCATACCCTGCCCTTCCACCCACAGGACTTTGTGGCTGACATTCTGAAACGCCACTCCACACAGCTCCACCTTCCACCTCCTGAGGATCTATATTTTGTCGGGAAGCCGCATCACGAGTCATTCAGACAGATCTCACAAGGGCAGAAAATGGGTTCCCGCGCGAACCGCACCTGAGGATCTTTCTGCGACGCAGGGGAGGGATGAAAAACGGGCACAGAGGCCCCTCGCAAGGCGGCTCCAGTAGTAGGGGCCGAGGAAACAGATCCCCGGAAAGAAGTAATAGACAGATGGCAGGGGGGGGCGGAGAGAGTCACACCACGCCCCCGGGGAGGGGAGGACGCGGACGGGGAAGAGGAACCCTTCCAACCAAATGACGCCCGACGACCCACGCTAGCCCATACAGCAGAGCAGGAACCCATGGATGCCAACAGCTTGAACGCTTCGCTAAAAGCAACCCAGGAGACACATCGAAACATGATGGCACAACACTGTCTCCAGATCTGGAAGACTCCAAATTAACGATTGGCCATGGCCCACCTCCAATCCCGGAGGAACCAAAGATGGAGACCTGGAGAGAGGCCTCTGAGCAAAGATGGAGACCTGGAGAGAGGCCTCTGAGCAGAAGCAGACGCCCACAGCCAGCTCAGCGGCTAGTCATCTGTCGATGGAAGACACCCACCACCAAGTGGTTCAAACCAAAGAAAGAGATGGCGTGGAAGGAAACACGACGAACAGGTGGGAGAACCAACCAAGGGACCACGCTAACGGCCCAACAGCACCCAACATGGGACGGATAGAATCCACTCCCACGCATCAGACTGATGCCAATGTGAATCCACTCCCAGCACCTACGCCCCAAAGACAACCCAAAGCGCGACCAAAGGAACCCCTCCAGGACCAAACCACCCCTACAAGAGATGCAGGGACCCAAGGCAACCAACACAGCCCGAGGCCAAAACAGGGCCGAGACGCAGGGAGTGGGAAAGAAAGGAGGGAACATGCTAACACCACTGCATTGAAACCAGTGGTGATAGTCCCAAACCCGATGAGCAAGAAGGGAATGACCCAGAAGCCTCCTGACAGGGGGACTCAGGGTGTAACCCAGAAGACCACTACCTCTCCTCGAAAAGAAGTTGCGGGCACGTTTACACCGCCCCGAGAGCCGACATGTGATGAAGACAGTCGAGGCCAACCCACATCACTCCACACGGAGCAAGAAACACCCTCCACAGAGGGTACGGGGGGGGGGTACCAGGGAAACGAAAAACCCTCCCGGAGACACAATAGCTGGCATCCAGAGAACCACCCTCGAGTCTTTCAGCCAGGAGAGAGTGGACCCCTCAGCAACAGCTTCCCCGCCCACCACACGCGTACACGACCAAAACCTGCCCCTTAAAGAGAAGGAAGCACCACAAGCAAAAAAGAAAAAGTCGCGAACTACAATCATACATGACCCATATACGGCCCAAATCTCACCGGCCTCCAAGGCCGCAGGCCTCACCGACTCGGACAAAGGATCAGTGGTCACAGGCCTCATCGACCTCAAACCCACAGCGACTCTTGACAACACCACCGAAAGGAAATTGGCAAGCCTGGACAGCAACCTACCAAAACTAGCTAACACCCCCAGCGAAGAGATCGAGCAGGAGATCTGCCAAATACAACAACCTCTCTCAAAACAAGAAGCCGCCTCCATAGAAACACACAGAAGGAGACAGGCCAGGACCAAAAGCCAGGCCAAAAATAGCACGGCCTGCTTCACGGGCGGCACACTCATCCTAGCAGCTAGGAACTGCAAGGTGCAATGGATCCCAATTTGGACTGCAGTAAAAGGAGACATAGTAATCCAATCACTCCCCCAAGGAACTGAAGAGGATCTATCGGCGGCCGTGACAACATCAATCCAAACAGTGTGCACATTTGAGTGCACCAACACAAAGAGTGACTTGGTACAGGTGGGGGAGGCCTTCATCACAGCACACCATCAGATACACACAAACAACGGGTGGATGTCGGCACGTCAAGCGGCTGAGAACGGCTGCGGAAAATTATGGACCGACCTTGCATGTGTCAGGGTATATAACCTAGCCCTCACCCAGGGGCAGCAACATTCTGGTCAATACCACTGCACACCCGCAGCACAAAACGACATTTCTGGAAGCGGCAACGATGGGATTCCGCCTCGAGCCACCATCAACCATCCAGCCGACGGGCTCGCCCATATACTCACACAGCTATCTGAACCTACTGACAGGAATCCACGGAATGGAAATCGGAGTGAAGTATTTTAGAGCCCACGAGATGACAGGGGTACTTGAACTCATTTGCGGAACTACGCAACAGCAGAGGAGAAGCCCTCCTGAGTCAGCCAACCCCTTTCAGGAGCCCGCACACCCATCTGAATGGAATCAAACCCCTCTGAGAAACAACGAACAAACACCGGGGGAAGAACAGGGCCTGACAAAGACAGAGCCTCTGGACAAAAACATATCCGATTCCCAGCAGAAAAGCCCATTTGAGACCGCCAACAACAGCCGAGGCGCATCAGACACAGTTCTGTTGGTGCAATTAAGCCTAACTCGGGAAAGTAACACCTTAGGCGACACCACAACGCAACTTCAGCGCGGACCTACCTACTTAGAAGTGGCAACAATGGGACACCTCCTCGAGCCAATATCTGCCACCCAGCCTCTAAACCCACCCATGGGTCCACAAGGCTATCTGGCCAAAATAAAAGAGCTCAACAGCGGGGAGATTGAACCCGCCGAGACGGCAACCCCAGCAGAGGCCGCTAGCGAATCAGACGCAACAGCCGAGGTCGACCAGGAAGAGGACAGGAGCGACCTTAGGACGCGCCTCGAATGTCTCCGAAACGCTTCCTGCCCGGGATGTAGATTCTGCCCAACCCAAGGGGGAAATCCAACTCGCCACCCCTACTGGCGAGGAAGTACTATGGGAAGAGGTGAAGTGGGTGCAAAATCCATACTCAACAGAGTGTGAAGACCACTCGGGCCTCTTGGGAATAGCGCCAGGACATTACCATCTCCACGCCACCCCTGCGGAACGCCTATGCGCTCAAGTACAAACACTCCTACATTCGCAGTTCTACAAACCCGCCCCTCAGACGAATACAGAAGACTTGGGATACTCACTAGGCAAGAACTGAGTAATTCGCAACCAAGCTCGCTCCGCCATCCGCCTAAAGACCTTGAAAAATAACCAAAAGTCGAACGCCGAAGCTAGCCCTCAGGGACAAATCGATCAGACCAAATGCCTGGACACGGCCCACCACCCCAACTGCATCCCAGAACCAGAGGGAAATGCCATAGAGAGAGAGGTAGAAGAGGACGGGAGGATCCACAGATTCAGCGATGATCCAGATGAAGCTCCACCGAAAGACAGCAGCCTTTTCTACTCGAATGGGAACTCCAAACCTAGCTATGTGGGACAGCTGCCAGCCCGCGATCGGACTAAATATAAACCGCAGCAGCAAGCCAGGAAAGGAAGAGGCAGAAAGGGCAGACGATTCCATGGAGGACCCTCGGGAAACCTTTGAGAACCCAGCTTCAGCTTCGGACGCCATCCTAGCCCGAGCAAGACTACAAACACAGGCCACACTCCCCCTCTGATAGACGAGCCAAGCCCTAGCTATGGGCAGAACCCTCACCCGAGCATGATGGGAAAAGTTGGGCCTAAACCCATCACGCCTCCATAACCCGAACCCACAGACAACATTGACAAAGAAACTAAACCTAACTATGCCCAATCGAGTCGCCCCAGTCCTGCAAATCGAAGATGAACCACAGGCCCACCCAGCTGGGCGGGATGCAAAGTCAAGCCACAGAACCAAACCAGGGGCAGCCTGCTTTGACCCGAGCACTGCTCTCTTTCTACAAAATCCACTGATTCACGACACATACAACCCGGGTCAAGCCCTATCCCGACCCATAGGACAAATGAAATATGGAAATACCGTCCTGGCCGAAAGACGAGGCCTTCGGGGACAGAGCAATGTTTTTAATCTGGCGAGAGTAACGTGTGTGATGTTCTTTGAGATTCCACAGGAAGACAACCCCTCCATGAATAAATCCCTACAAGAGGTTACTCTAACAACAGGCATGGAAGTCACACTCACGGAACACCACCACATCCGACCATACGGACAACTAAGCCAAGACTCAATGAAACAGTGGCACCTGACACACAAACCAAAGAACCCAGCCTGGATGGAGGCGGCGGATCTATTCCGCAGTAAATCCACTTCGCGCCAGACCTACACAACACCTGTCAAAAAAGTGGTTAACCTTGCACTTGACCCACGGGGGAATATAGTCATCCTATCACCTGACCTCTTTCTATACATCTCAGCCTCTCTGGGCTACCACATGAGACGAGGGAAGGGAAAGGAGAGGACAGAGGTCAAGAAAAGGGAAGGGAAATGCCGGTCTACACGCAAAGGCTAAGCTCAGACCTACAGGGCCTACCAGGGTTTTCCCAAGGCAGCATCCAGTGGGGACCAGGAGCAGCCACCCGAACCTCTGACGGTCAACTTATATTTAATAAAAACAAGGTGCTTTGCCAAGGTCGAAACCTTTTCCAAAACCAACCCACTGAAACTCTTAGCAACATTATTGAAACCTTTCACACCACGGAAGAAAACATGCGACTGTTGACGGGATGGAAACAAGTCTGCAGGGGCTGGAGGCAACACATCGGCCCGTATATAGATCCGGACAACCAATGGCAACGCAACCTAAGAACGAAGGTTGGTAGCACATGGCAGGCCATATATGACCGTGCCATACCCATAGCCCAGAAGGACACGTCCAATCCACATCAGGAACCGCGCAAAGTAACTACCAAGCTCACTGTAGCCTTGGGCAGGAGCTTGGAAACACTCAGCTTCAGTAGAGCGCTAGTGCGAGGGGTGGCTTCAATAATATCCATCTTGACACATACTAATGACCACCTCCTGGAGACTCTAGGACCTAATGCCGCTATGGAAGCGAACCCCTTTCCACTTGGACGTGCTGTCTTGCAATCACACCTCACGACATGCCTGCTGAGACACGCTCTGGCAAAGACCCCCTGGCACTCAGAGGCAACGGGGCCCTGGGGTATCGGTCCAGAGCTCTTGGATGAAACCCATATGGATATCCTGCCCCGTCTTCAAAAAACAGGGCTCATAGAACCGACCCAAGAACGGACGGAGGCACATCACCGGGGTTATGACATCCTTCAGGTCCCCCAGGCACTCCTCGATATAGAAGATCCCACGGAAGAGTCGCCCGAACTCCCAGCACATGAACTTTAGGACCGGCAACAGCATCATAGATCCCTCATCTCTTACCTCTACGTGCTCCTCCCCATCCTCACCCTGACGGGCTACCAACAGCCCTACTGAAATAGAATGGCAACGCGCTGCAACATACTGCAACACACTGCAACACGCTGCAACAGAACGCAACAAACTGAATCTATGTCTCGACAACACACTAGTGTTTCTTGACCCACACACATCTGAGCAAAAGTTCCCCACTTTACACTACAATTCACACGACAATACTCCACTGCAACACATTGCAACACATTGCAACACATTGCAACACATTGCAACACATTGCAACTCAATGCACACACTGCAACAGAATGCAACAATCTGAACCTATGTTTCGACAACAAATTGGTGTTTTGCGACCCACTCATAAAAAAATGCTACTCACTTACACTGCAACAAACTGCGCAACACACTATAACACGCTGCAACACAGTACCACACACTGCAGCACCTGTGTCTCGACAACAAATTGGTATTCCGTGACCAATATCGGGTTAATAAAACAAAATAAAACACCCACTCATATTCAAAGGAAAACTTTCAAATTTTACACTGGAACAAACTGTGTAACATACTGTGCAACACACTGCCAAACACTGCAACACACTGCAACACACTGCAACGCACTGCGACGCACTGCAAAGCACTGCCACACACTACAACAGTTTGGTGTTCCGCGACCCA
>Ga0105054_10012447_pt1 | contig 10415 bp, 6 predicted proteins | sample BON02_FD_78091 | JGI IMG/M metagenome (GOLD analysis project Ga0105054, IMG submission 78091) | Freshwater microbial communities from Lake Bonney liftoff mats and glacier meltwater in Antarctica - BON-02 (megahit assembly) | ecosystem: Environmental > Aquatic > Freshwater > Ice > Glacier... | reverse complement strand
CATGAAGCATTCTTCTTGATACTTGATTCTTGATACTTGGTTCTTGATTCTTGGCTCTTGATACTTGGTTCTTGATTCTTGGCTCTTGATACTTGTTTCCCGATACTCCACAAATACCGTTACCTAAATCATTCCATACAGCACCTTTCTTGCGGTACAAATGCCTCGTACCTTAGACTAATGAAACAGATTCTGGATTATTTCAATGATTTGTTCTGCCTGTTCTTTCCGGAGCTCTGTGCAGCATGCGGACGAAATTTGTTTAGAAACGAAAAAATAATCTGCACTAACTGTTTGTATCATCTTCCATGCACTAACTTTCACAGAGATCCTCAAAATAAGATGGCAAGGCAACTCTGGGGTAGATTTCCATTCGAGCAAGCGATAGCATTTGTTTATTTTCAGAAAGGAAACCGGGTGCAGAATTTAATGCATCAGTTGAAATATAATAAAAGGCCTGAAGTGGGAATCAGGATGGGTGAACTTTATGCCCGGCAACTTATCAGGACTGAAGGATGGAAGAAGGCGGATCTGATCATTCCGATTCCTTTGCACCCCCTAAAGCGCAAAAAAAGGGGGTATAACCAAAGTGAACAAATATCCAGAGGCATGGCTTCAGTACTAAACTTGCCATTAAGCACGCAACATTTGGTTCGAATAGGAAATACCGAAACACAAACCAAGAAATCACGGTATGCCAGATATGAAAATCTTAAAGACGCCTTTATGATCAATGATGCTTCAGAACTGGTTCAAAAACATATTATACTTGTGGATGACGTAATGACAACAGGAGCAACAGTTGAGGCCTGCAGTATTGAACTTTTGAAAATCGAAGGACTTAAAGTCAGCATTTGCACAATTGCTTATGCAGAATAAAAATAAACATATGAGATTTATGAAACTTATTATTACCCAGCCCGTAAAAATAAATGAGAGCGTTAATTTAGATTGAAAAAGCTGATTGCCATAGGCGTCAGCTTTTTCTGATTATATAGAAGATTTAACGCGGAGATATGGCCTGATCTTGTTGTACAGATCATTTGGAACAAATGGCTTGATTATAAATCCATTCATGCCGCAATCAGTAATAGTGTCAAGTTCAAATGCAAAAAGAGAGGCTGTTAAAGCTATAATTGGCACCTCCGAATAATATCCGCCTAGCCTTCTTATGGATCTTGAAGACTCCATACCATCCATCACAGGCATATGGAGATCCATCAGGATCAAATCATACTTTTTCTCTTGCACTTTTTCAAAGGCGATCTGTCCATTTTCGGCAAAATCTAAACTCAGCCCCCATTTAGAAATTACTTTACCGGCAAGCAAGCGGTTGATCTCATTGTCATCGACCACTAAAACTAAACCCGATAATTGTTGAATGGGTGTTTTGCTGTCAACACTGACAATTGATGTTTTTGGGCGGTCAAACTGAATAATGAAACTGAATATAGAACCCTTACCCAATTCGCTGTTTACATAAATCTCTGAATTATGAAGTTCTATAAGACTCTTGGTTATCGCTAATCCAAGTCCGGTACCCCCATATTTCCTTGTAGTATCTGTACTTGCCTGAGTATAGGAGTTGAAAATATCATCAATCTTATCCTCAGGTATACCAATACCGGTATCAGATACTTCAAAACGAACTTTTACAAATTTTTTATTTTGATCAACCAGATCGACTTTTAACTTAACTTCTCCTTGTTCTGTAAATTTAACGGCATTACCCAAAAGATTGATCAGGATCTGGTATAAGCGCGTATTATCCCCGATAACATTGGTAGGAATACGATAGTCAATTTCTGATTTCAAAACCACAGGCTTTTCTGCCGTCTTGAATTGCAGAGAATTCAGGGTTTGGGTTACAAGTTCTTTCAAATTTACATCAACGCTTTCAAGAACCATATTTCCGGTCTGAATTTTTGTAAAATCCAAAACGTCATTAATCAGTTTCAATAGGTTATGGGCAGAAAAACTAAGTACCTTCAGATTCTCAGTCTGCGATTCTGTCGGATTATCATCCATCAGAATATACGACATCCCGATAACTGCATTCAAAGGAGTCCTGATCTCATGACTCATAACAGAAAGGAATGTCTCCTTCGCCTTACTTAGTTGCAAGGCTTCTTCCCGGGTTTTGATGAGTTCCTGCTCGGCAAGTTTACGTTCAGAAATATCATTGATGATCTCAACCTGCTGGTCAAGACTTCCATCCTTATTAAATGTTGGGGTATTTGAAATGGATAACCAAATTTGGGCACCATCCTTTTTATAACTAAGTAGCTCAATATTTGAAGGTTTACAATCAGCTGCTTGCTGCCTAGCATTCTTCAATAACTCCATGTCGGTTCCTTCACCTGCCAGGAGGTCTCCCGGGCGGGTGTTCTGGAACTCCTCTAGCGTGTATCCAGTTAAATCTTGCAGTGACTGATTTATCCATTTGATCCTACCATCACTACCACTGATAGCAACACCATTAATAGTTTTGCTCGCTACAAGTGAAAGCAAAGTGAGCTGGTCTTCAGCAAATTTGCGTTCTGTGATATCATTAAGGATCTCCACCTGACGTTCAATTTCACCTTTCTCATTAAGTATTGGTGTGGTAGCTGCATTGACCCATATTGCGGAACGATCTTTCTTGTAGATGAGTAAATCAATATTATATGGCTTTTTATCCTTTATTGCCTTCTCAGCAATTTCAAGTGGCTGAGGTGCTGTATTCTCTCCAATAACAATATCGCCCAAAAGCTTTCCTTCCAACTCACTGAACGAATACCCAAGCATATTTTCAAGTGCAGTATTTACCCAGGTAACTCTGCCTTTTGCATCCCTAATTGCGATGCCGCTTGCCGATTTACTGGCAACTAGGGATAGGATTTCAAGTTCCAGTTCTGATTTCTTTCTGGCGGTGATATCAATAATCACCTCGACTTCCTTGTCAATATTCCCATTACTATCCAGTATAACTGAATTCAGTACTGACAACCAAATAGGTGTCCCATCTTTTCGGTAGGCAAGCAAATCAACCGAAAAAGATTGCTTGTTTTTTGTTAGTTCACGGGCATGAAGAATTACTTTGGTATCTGTTTCTTTGCCTTTCAAAACATCACCAAGTTTTCGGCCTATCAGATCTGTAAGATTATAGCCTGTAATTTCTACTGAAGCCTCATTTACCCAGATAACATTACTATTACTATCGCTGATAATAACTCCATTGTTTACCTTATTCGCAACAAGAGATAATTGCTCGAGTTCCTCGACCATTTTCTTGTTATCGCTGATATCACGGCCATTGGCAAACCACTTTTCATTCCTGACAGCAATAGACCAACCCATCCATTTGCTTGAACCATCTTTTAATTTGATCCTGCCCTCGAGTTCAAAACTTTTTTTACCGCTTCCCAAACCTTTTTCGAGTTGAGGAACCATCGCTACTATGTCATCTTTATAAAAGAATTCCCAGATTGATCGCCCAAGAACTTCAGCCACAGTGTAACCGAGCAAACGCTCCACTACATTGTTCATCTGTTCAATCGTTCCATTGCGGTCTAAAATACAATGCAGTTCGGCCGAACTGTTGAACATGGTGCTGATTTCCTCATTCTTCAGAATCAGTTCATTTAATGCACGGTTTTGACGTTTTACTTCAAGATGAGTCATGACCTGATCGGCCAGAATCTTAAGTGCTTCCTTTTGTTGCTCATCCAGTTTACCGGGTACTACATCCATTACACACAATGAACCGAGTACATATCCATGCAGATTTACTATTGGGATACCGGCATAGAATCTGATTTTTGTTCCGGTTTTAACACATGGCAGGCCTAAAGTTCTGGCATTCTCCAATGTGTCATTGATTTCAAGTATTTCTGAGCCTTTGATTACAAACTGACAAATAGTATCCTCTACAAAAGATTTCTCATAGTTGAATCCAACTTGTGACTTTATGAATTGATACTCACCATCCAGAAAACTAATGATGGATATTGGCTTGTTACTTAAATATGAGGCTAACCGGGTGATGGAATCAAATTCACTCTCAGGCAATGAGTCCAAAACCTGGTATTCAATAAGTGCATTTAACCTGAGATCCTCGATCCCTTTCATCTCACCGCTTTCAGCCATAAGAATTCTTTATGAATTAAATTAATTATTGATACAAGGGATGTTTACTCATCATCTCATTAACCTTTTTGCGAACCTTTTTTGCATTGGTTTCGCTATCCGGATTTGAAATCACTTCATCGATGAGTTCAACTATTTTTTCCATATGCTTTTCCTTTAACCCCCTTGTACTTACAGCTGCAGTACCAATTCTTATGCCAGAAGTTACGAATGGAGATTTATCATCAAAAGGAACCATGTTTTTATTGACGGTAATTGCTGCTTCACCAAGCGCATTTTCAGCATCCCGACCGGTTATGTTCTTATTGCGAAGATCAATCAGCATCATGTGATTATCTGTTCCGCCTGAAATAAGCTGGTAACCACGATTCACCAAGGCAGCTGCCATTGCTTCGGCATTTTTCTTTACTTGGATGATATATTTCATATAACCCTCACTCAATGCTTCTCCGAATGCGATCGCTTTTGCAGCGATAATATGCTCCAAAGGACCACCCTGAGTACCCGGAAAAACAGCCATATCCAGTACAGAAGACATCATTCTCAATTCACCTTTTGGTGTTTTAATTCCCATCGGGTTTTCAAAATCCTGTCCCATCATGATCATACCGCCTCTAGGTCCTCTGAGGGTTTTATGTGTGGTTGTAGTTATAACATGGCAATGTGGAAGCGGATCGTTCAATAATCCACGTGCAATCAAGCCGGATGGATGTGAAATATCGGCCAAAACCAAGGCCCCGATCTGATCAGCAACTGACCTGATGAATTTATAATCCCAATCACGGGAATAGGCAGAAGCACCACAAATTATAAGTTTCGGTTTTTCTTTTAATGCCACTTCCTCCAACTTTTTATAGTCGATAAGGCCTGATTCCCGATCAACACCATAAAAATTTGGTTTATATAATTTACCTGAAAAATTGACCGGAGAACCGTGAGTAAGGTGTCCTCCATGAGAAAGATCAAAACCTAAAATTTTATCACCGCCGTTTAGAAGCCCAAGCAGCACCGCCGCATTGGCCTGTGCGCCAGAATGTGGCTGAACATTAGCCCAGCTTGCATTAAACAATTCTTTAGCCCGTTCAATTGCTATATTCTCAACCTCATCAACTACTTCACAACCTCCATAATATCTCTTGCCCGGTAAACCTTCAGCATATTTATTGGTAAGTACAGAGCCTGCAGCTTCCATTACCTGTTTGCTGACAAAATTTTCCGACGCTATTAACTCAAGACCGGTCTCCTGACGTTCCTGCTCCTCTTCAATAAGGCTGAAAATAAGTTTATCTCTCTTCATGGATGTATTATGGTGTTTTTTTTGATTTATTTTATGAATTGTGATGCAAAAATACAAATTAAGAATTGATTGAACCGACTTTCGCTTCAACCCAAAAATTATTAAATCCAATTCCGGTTTGAATTGAGATCAAATCTTGCTGAAGCATTTCGAGTAAGGCCAGAAAATTGTAAATGAAATGCACCTTATTGTCAGAATTGGTTAAAATATCCTTGAAATCAAGTCGCTTATTGATGGAAAGCAGCCTGTCGATCACTTTTTTCTGTTCTTCAATATTATACGGGTATTGTTCAACAATAAGCTCCTGAATATTATCACACTGTAAACCTCGCTGAATAACTTTATTAAAGGCCATCATGAGTTTATAGAGATTGAAAGATTCTAATTCCTCTCCCGGATCGGCAATTAATGCCATTTGTTGAAGATCAGTATTAATGTTACCGCGTTTTTCTTGCATAAAACGCTCATTTTCATAATATTTTAGCTGTTCGGCAATCTGTTTAAATTTTTTATACTCAATCAATTTCTGAATCAGATCACGTTTCAGATCTATTTCATTTCCCTCATCATCTAGATCCGGTCTGGGTAAAAGCATTTTTGCCTTTATCCGCATCAATGTAGCCGCTACAAAGATGAATTCACTGGCTACCTCCATATTCAGTGAATTCAAATGATGCAGATAGTCGAGAAAATCATCGGTGATTTTAGCTATCGGAACATCCTGAATATCCAGTTCATCCCTTTCAATAAAAAACAAAAGTAGATCAAAAGGCCCTTCGAATTGGGGTAGTTTAATTTCAAAAGCATCATTTACATTCATAATTATTTTCAAATGTAATCAGAGTCCTATAATTTTTTGTCTATATAAAAAATAAAAATGTTCAACAAATACATTATTTTTGCAGGAAAATAATTAAAAACCCTAAATGGAAGTTAAGGCGGGCGAATTTCTAGAACAGATCAATTATCCTTCAGATTTAAAAAAATTTAAAGAAGAAGATCTTGAACGTATCTGCTCAGAGTTAAGACAGTTTATTGTGGATACCGTCTCTGTTAATGGCGGACATTTTGGATCGAGTTTAGGCGTTGTTGAATTAACGGTAGCCTTACATTATGTTTTAAATACACCATACGACCAGCTTGTTTGGGATGTTGGACATCAGGCATATGGCCATAAAATCCTAACCGGCCGCAGAGCCGACTTCCATACAAACCGCATTTATAAAGGCCTGAGTGGTTTTCCAAAAAGATCTGAAAGTGAATATGATACTTTTGGAGTTGGACACTCATCAACCTCTATTTCTGCAGCATTAGGAATGGCAGTTGCCTCCAATTACAAAGGTGAAACCGATAGACAGCATGTTGCCGTAATTGGAGATGGTGCTATGACCGGGGGTTTGGCCTTTGAGGCTTTAAATCATGGGGGTATCGAAAATTCAAACATTCTCGTAATCCTTAATGATAACTGTATGTCGATCGATCCAAATGTTGGTGCCTTAAAAGAATACTTGACTGATATCACTACTTCAAAATCATACAACCGTTTCCGGGATGACATTTCAAATGTATTGTCAAAAATATCAGAACTTGGACCTAATGCCCATGAGGTAGTCAAAAAGATAGAAAAAACAATTAAAGGTGGGTTATTAAAGAAAAGCAATTTCTTTGAAGCACTGAAATTCAGATACTTCGGTCCAATTGACGGTCATGATGTGAAGCATCTGGCTAAAGTACTTAATGACCTTAAACATATCTCCGGCCCTAAACTATTACATTGTGTAACTATTAAGGGCAAGGGATATTCCCTAGCAGAAAAAGATCAAACCAAATGGCATTCGCCGGGATTATTTGATAAGATTACCGGAGAAATCCGTAAAACTAAGAGTGAAAAACTTACGGCTCCTAAATACCAAGACGTTTTTGGACATACCCTAGTTGAACTGGCTGAATTGAATTCAAAGATCATGGGAATTACCCCGGCTATGCCATCAGGTTCTTCCATGAATATCATGATGAAGGCTATGCCTGATCGTGCATTTGATGTAGGAATAGCTGAGCAGCATGCTGTGACTTTCTCGGCCGGCCTGGCCACCAGAGGAATGGTTCCTTTTTGTAATATTTATTCAACCTTCATGCAGAGAGCCTATGATCAGGTTATTCATGATGTGGCTTTACAGAAGCTGAATGTAGTTTTCTGTCTTGATCGTGCCGGATTTGCAGGTTCAGATGGGCCTACACATCACGGTGCCTATGATCTAGCTTATATGCGTTGTATACCGAACATGATTGTTTCGGCACCAATGAACGAAGAAGAATTAAGACACCTGATGTTTACTGCCCAACAGGAAAATATGGGTCCTTTCAGTATTCGCTATCCACGAGGGAACGGGGTTATGCCAGAATGGAGACGACCAATGAAAGCACTTGAAGTAGGGAAAGGAAGAACCATTTGTGAAGGTGAGGATGTAGCTATTTTGAGTATTGGCCATATTGGAAACGAAGCAGTAAAAGCCTGTAACGAGCTGAATTCAGAAGGAATTCATCCTGCACATTATGATCTTCGTTTTGCAAAACCGCTTGATCAGCAACTTCTTCATCAGGTATTTAAAAAATTTAAATATGTGATCACTGTTGAAGACGGATGTGTTCAAGGTGGTGTAGGCAGTGCTATACTGGAGTTTATGGCCGACAATAATTACAATTCTACCGTAGTCAGGCTCGGAATTCCTGATCAGATAATTGAACACGGCGAACAACCCGAACTTTGGAAGGAGTGTGGTTTTGGTGCAGAAGGGATTATCAAAAGGGTTAAAGAATTTGCAGTAAGCAGACCAATGAAAAGTATTGCAGGTTAGAAATCTTTGTATAAATTTCTAAATGAGCTTCTTAGTCCAAATGAGACTATTGCATTATTCCTCACGCTTAATGCATTACTCTCTCGACGAGCGGTAAACTCAGCTTCAAGTCTGAGATTATATTTAGGATTAAGCAAAAAAGCCACTCTAGTGTTGGAAAAATATAAATTCGTAGTAACCCCCTGACCAATAAAGTTTCCTTTTAGTTGTGCAGGGTATAGATAAGATCTGTAAATGTCCTTTCCATAATTCACTAAACCACCATCTAGTCCATAGTGAGCATACATCAGTTCCTGCTCAAAATCAAATCTCTTCCAAGAGTATGAAAGAATTCCCAGCAGTTCATTAAAGTTTGCACCAAGCGGATGTGCAAGAGGTTCATTAAAAGCGGCATAATTAATAATCGGAATTCTGCCGGTGTAAGTATAAGGCTTAACTGAATTGAACTCGGCTAAAAAATTCAAATTTTCGATCTTGAAAAGGTTAAATCCTCTTGCTCCGAACTGATACCCAAATTTATTTCTGGAGCTTCCTTCATTTGCGAGAATATTTGCAGCTTCAAATTCGTCAATGGACAATTGCCAATAAAGTGTAAGCCACTTCAAGAGCTCGTATTTAGCAGTAAATCCAATGAGCGCGTTATCGGGCGAACCATTTGATGCCTCAACAGGACGAAGGAAAACAATCGGGCTGACGTATGAAAAATCAAATCCTCTCTTATTACCAAGGTTATCACGATCAGCAAGAATTATAGCATCGAAAAACCCTAATGAAAGTCTATTGTTGACATTCCAATCTAAATAGTGGAAGATTCCCCATTTTTTTCGATAACCAGTGTCATAAGAAAAACGATTGGCCCGTAGATCATTCATGTAAGACCACATGCTCATATATTGAACATTCCCAAGATTTGCCGTTAGTTTTAAAAAAGGAAAATTTGATGCATAATCGGATAGCAGCAAAGAACGGTAACCATCCCCTATAAAAGTCTTATCCTGACCAAGCTGAATATTTAGATATTTAATTGGAGTATAGGATATATTAGCACTCACATAAGACCAGTCCTTTGTAGATTTGCCAAAAGAACGATCATATGCCTGGCCTGTAATAACGTTATTTACATTTATGTACTGATCTAGATAATCCGGAAAGACCGCTTGGTTTTCATAACCACTTGTATAAAAAGAAAATTTATCGCCCACTGTACCCCCTATTTGGTATCCGCGCGTATTCAACCATAGGTTTTTTTGATTTTGAAAATCCCTGCCAAATGTAAAATCGGGTAGAAGATCTAAATAAGCTGTGTAGTCAGCCTTTTTAACCTCGATCAGATGTTCATTAAATAGTTTGCGGAAAACGAATTTCTTGTTAGATGTATCTACCCCATAGTTCAATAATGAATCGTGAAGGCGATAGGTTAAACTATCATCAATAAAATAAGGACGGAGAGAAGTATGAGAGCGAGTTTCTAAATTATAAATGGTTTTATTTAACTTTTGATACTGTGAATAAGAGTAAGGCTGAATTTGATTTGGAGTTTGCGCAAAAGAAAATCTTGAAATTAAACAAAGAAAAACAAAAAGGCGCTTAAGAATCATACTGAAGGGTTACATTTTAAAACAAAATGAAAACTTAGAACGGCTTTGTTTTATATTTGTTTTGAAACGGACAAAGGCTTTATTAAAATCCGCTCGAAGTTATCTAATTTTTAACTAAAAAACATAATTGAAGTCTCAAATTCTAAACGTTGTAAAAAGAGTAGGGAATAACAAGATATTTTCAAGTTTTCTAAATTTAAGTAGCATTCAGGTATCGAATGTCATTCTGTTGATCGGGCTGCATTCTATTTTAACCCGAAAGATCGGAGAGGCATACGGTATGACTATGGTCGCTAATTCGTTTGCTATCCTCATAGGTATTATCGTCAACTATGGTACAAATCAATCGGGGATTAAGGACATTGCTCTTGCAAAAGACGATAAGATTCAAAGAGCCCAAGAATTTTATAACGTCCTTTTCATAAGGGCGGTAATCTTCATTTTCTTTTTTGGTCTACTTATTTTTGCCAACACCTTAGATATTCCCAATTATTCATTTTTTTTTATGGCCACGCCATTAATCTTTGCTGAAGTTCT
>Ga0105054_10012442_pt1 | contig 10419 bp, 10 predicted proteins | sample BON02_FD_78091 | JGI IMG/M metagenome (GOLD analysis project Ga0105054, IMG submission 78091) | Freshwater microbial communities from Lake Bonney liftoff mats and glacier meltwater in Antarctica - BON-02 (megahit assembly) | ecosystem: Environmental > Aquatic > Freshwater > Ice > Glacier... | reverse complement strand
CAGCGTCGACATGCCCACGCCAAGGTCATCAGCCACCTGCTTACGCGTCAGCCCGCTTGTCAGGGCAATACGCACCGCATCATGGCGGAATTCGTCCGTCCGTTTCAGTCCCATAGTCAGTCTTCTTTGTTGCAGTAAATGCTATCAAAGGAGCGGCATCAAACCGTGGCAGGTCCAAACCACCTATACAATCAGCGCGGCAGCCGCGAAAAAGGTGGGTGAGGTGATAATCTCGAACTGAAAGGCCAATTGTGCTTCAAACTCTAGCGTCCGCTGCTACAAAACCAAGTGGCGCGCTACAGTTATGACACGGCGGACAGATGCCTCCGGCGGGGATATTTAGGAACAAGTGATCGGTGCTTGTGAGTCTGCGGCCAGAACCTGTAGCGTGCCAAGAACATTTGGGGTTTGGCCCCACCCAATATGAGAGTCCTAAATGCGCCGCTCCGCTGATCGTATCCGCCACGCTGTCAGCTTTGAGATCATTGGGCTGATGGCCATGACGCCCCTAGGGGCTTGGCTGTTTGACGTGCCAATGCTTGAAATGGGGGTTTTGGCCATTGTTGCAGCCACGCTCGCAACCCTATGGAACTACATTTACAACCTTATATTTGACCATACCATGCTGCGGATGCGCGGAGATGTGCGCAAGCAATTGCGCCACCGCATTCTGCATGCCGTGTTGTTTGAGCTTGGTTTGTTGATCGTGCTGATCCCCATCATCGCGTGGTATCTCAGTATTGGATTGATGCAGGCCTTCATTATGGATGTGGCATTTTCGGCCTTTTACCTCGTCTATGCGTTTGGCTTTAACTGGGCTTATGACATAATCTTTCCCGTACCCAACCCAACGGCTTAACCAACCAATTATTCCGGGGCCGGGTCCATCGCGCCGTCCCAATCATAAACCACAATGCCCGTGCTTTCGCGGCCATCCAACTTGCGATACAGCCCGCGCGCGGCGTCATTATCCATTTCGGTGGCCAGCCAAATACCTTTGCAGCCACGGGCGCGCAAAATTGCAAAGAAGTTCGCGCAGATTGCCTGTGCGATGCCCTGTCGCAAATGCGCATCGGCCACCGCAACCTCATTCACAAAGCCGGCAGGGGGTTTATCGGGGTGAAGCATAATGCTGGCGCTGGCCATGCCAAGCACCACACCATCTGCGGACTGGGCAAGCACCATTTCATGCAACGGATCGCTTAAAAACGCTGCCGCCTGTGCTGGATTGATCGGAAAATCAAATATCCCGTCCGGTGCGGCCAGCAGCAGCGCCAGATCTTGCGGCCCCACCCGGCGTAGCTGAATCTCATCATCCATGCGCGTAGCCTACACAGAAAGCGCGGGGCGCCAAAAATTTTTGAATGGCGGGCGCAACAATTGCGCCGCGCTGTTTACTCTGAGTCATCAATCTTACTCTGCGTCATCAATCACGTCTTGGCGCTGGCGGCCCAGCCCTTCAATGCCCAGCTCAACAACATCGCCGGCCCGCAAATAGCGCGGCGGTTTTTGGCCCATGCCAACGCCCGGCGGCGTGCCGGTAGAGATCACATCGCCGGGATGCAGGCTCATGAATTGGCTCAGGTACGCCACGACATGCGCAACGCCATAAACCATGGTTTTGGTCGAACCATTTTGCATTTTCTGGCCATTAACCGTCAGCCACATGGGCAGGTTTTGCGGGTCGGCTACCTCATCGCGTGTCACCAGCCAAGGGCCGATCTGGCCGTAATTGTCGCAAGATTTGCCCTTGGTCCATTGTCCGGCGCGTTCAATTTGAAAGGCCCGCTCAGACACATCATTGGTCACGGCATATCCGGCCACATAGTCCAGCGCATCGGCCTCGCTAACATATTTCGCGCGCTTGCCGATAATGACCGCCAATTCCACCTCCCAGTCGGTTTTTTCAGACCCACGCGGAATGATTATCGGGTCATTCGGGCCGCAAATGGCGCTGGTGGCTTTCATGAAGATCACCGGTTCGGGCGGCACGGCCATGCCGGATTCCGCCGCATGATCGGCATAATTCAGCCCGATGCAAATGAATTTGCCGGTGCCCGCCACGCAGGGGCCAAGCCGCGTGCCATCAGCGACCAGCGGCAGGCTTGCCGGGTCAATAGCGCGCAATTTGGCAAGCCCAGCGTCCGAAAGCGTAGCGCCACCAATATCGGCCACATGGCCTGACAGGTCGCGCAGTGCGCCCGCGTCATCAATCATCCCCGGTTTTTCAGCACCGGGTTCACCATGTCGCAGTAATTTCATCGCCGCGCTCCTCCAAATTTGGCCCAGCCACCATCATCCACATGGGCGGCCTTCGGTCTAGACCAATTTATCCATTCCATGAAAAACGAACCGGGCAGCGCGGGTAATTCCGTTGGTAAGGCACCGACCGATTGGGCCAGGATCATCCGCCAGTTGGTAGCCCGCAACGCGCGGCCCCAAGCTTGTAAACTGCCGTTTTCTGAAAATTGGGCGTTGCCAAATGCTGATCGCGCCCGCGATCTGTTAAAGACTTGATTTTATATAACAAATTATCAAATCTGAAAAAACCCAGCACCTCGGCGAAGCGGCAAGCCCGCAGCCTTTATACCCGCCCATATCTGCGCAATTATCCACCGTACCCTAAGCGACAAAACGGTCCGCAATTTCTTGGTCGCACCGCTGTATCTTGCACCGCACAAACCGCCACCCATTTACCGCCAGCACCCACGAGATATCGCCGAAACACCCGATTTCCCGTTGACGAAGCTCTTGGAATAATGGAGCGTGAGGGTGAAAAGGATATCATGGACACACCAGCTAAACCCGCTTTTTTCAATGAAATGTATGACGGTGAAAGCCTGCGCCCCGCCTATGCGCATATCGTCGAACTTTTCTCCAAATACTCCCCTGCCGAGCTCGCCCAAAAGAAGGTCGAAGCTGAAACAATTTTCCGACGTATTGGCATTACCTTTGCTGTGTATGGTGAAGACAATAACGCCGAACGGCTGATCCCGTTTGATATGATGCCCCGCGTCTTTTTGGAAAGCGAATGGCGGCGGCTGGAAAAGGGCGTGAAACAACGGGCCCGCGCGTTGAATGCGTTTTTGTGGGATGTGTATCACCGCGGCGAAATTATCCGCTCGGGCCGCATTCCCGCCGATTTGGTCTATCGCAATGTGGCCTATGAACCCTCGATGGTAGGCATCACGCCGTCGCGCAAAATCTATTCGCATATTATTGGAATAGACCTTGTGCGCACCGGTTTGGGTGAATTTTACGTGTTGGAAGATAATTGCCGCACCCCGTCAGGCGTGTCTTACATGCTGGAAAACCGCGAAATTATGATGCGGATGTTTCCCAACCTATTTCACCGCGCCCGCGTTGAGCCGATTGATAACTACCCCGACTTGCTGCGCAAAACCCTGCTATCGGTCGCCCCCGTTAAATGTGAACGCGACCCCTGTGCCGTAATTTTAACGCCCGGCGCTTTCAATTCAGCCTATTATGAGCATTCCTTTTTGGCCGACCAAATGGGCCTGGAACTTGTTGAAGGCCAAGACCTGTTTGTCGATGGTGACTTCGTTTATATGCGCACCACGCGCGGCCCCAAGCGGGTTGATGTCATCTATCGCCGCATTGATGATGATTATCTCGACCCGCTCTGCTTTCGCTCCGATTCACTCGTCGGCGTGCCCGGCCTGATGAATGTCTATCGCTCGGGCGGTGTACAAATTTGCTCTGCCCCCGGCGCCGGAGTTGCCGATGACAAAGCGGTCTATACCTATGTGCCCGAGATGATCCGCTTTTATCTGGGTGAAGAGCCGATTTTGAACAACGTGCCGACATGGATGTGCCATGAGCCGTCTGATTTGAAATATGTGCTCGAACATTTGGGCGAGTTGGTGGTGAAAGAGGTTCATGGCTCGGGTGGATACGGCATGCTGGTCGGCCCCGCCTCAACCAAAGCCGAAATCGCCGCATACGCCGAACGGATCAAGGCCGAACCCGGTAATTTCATTGCACAGCCAACGCTGGCGCTATCAACCTCGCCGACATTCGTCGAATCCGGCCTCGCCCCGCGCCATGTTGATCTGCGCCCATATTGCCTTGTGGGTGAAAAGGTTACGCTTGTGCCCGGCGGGCTAACACGGGTGGCCATGCGCGAAGGCTCGCTTGTTGTTAATTCAAGTCAGGGCGGCGGCGCAAAAGATACATGGGTAATTGCCGACGATGCTTAGTAGAACCGCAGAAAACCTTTACTGGGCTGCCCGCAATATGGAGCGGACAGATGCAACCGCGCGGCTGCTTGAAGTCGGCTATCGCATGGCGATGATGCCCAAGGCCGCCGGAGGCCACGCCAGTGAATGGATATCCGTGCTAGCCGCCGCCGGCTCTGCTCATAAGTTTGCCGATAAATTCGGCACTGCAAACAAATCCGACGTTGCTGAATACCTCATCTTTGATGAAGATAACCCCTCCTCTATCCGCAATTGCCTACGCGCAGCGCGCAACAATATGCGCTCGGCCCGCACCGGCATCACGTCCGAAGTGTGGGAGGCGGTTAACGAATCCTATTTGCGCCTGCTGGAGCTTGAAAGCAGCCGTGATCTGTCGCTGCCCGAACTTTGTGATTGGACCAAGCGGCAATCTTCTGTGCTGCGCGGCGCATTTTCCACCACGCAATTGCGCTCGGATGGCTATGATTTTTTTAACCTTGGCTATTATGTCGAACGGGCTGACAATACCGCCCGTTTGCTTGACGTTAAATATTTCGTCCTCCTCCCCACTATTGATATGGTGGGCGGCGAAATTGATCGCTTTCAGTGGTTAACGCTGTTGCGCGCGCTGTCGGCACATCGGGCCTATCACTGGGCCTATGGCGGTGAAATCGAAGCTCAAACCATCGCGCATTTCCTCATTCTCAACGCCGCCTCACCGCGCTCATTGCTGTTTTGCGTAGAACAAATTGATCGGCATCTGCGGCATCTTTCAAAAAACAATGGCGGGCGGTCCGAGGCTGATGCATTTGCAGCAGAAATGTTCACTGATCTGACAACCGCGCGGATTGAGAACATTATGGCCCAAGGTGTCCACGGGTTTCTAAGCAATTTCATCGCCCGCAATTCGAAGTTGCACCGCTTAATCGGCGAATCCTACCTATTTGGGGCTGTATAAATGCAACTGACCGTCAGCCATACCACCCATTACCGCTACGCCTCACCGCAAAAACGCATCGCACAAAGCTATCGGCTGATGCCCACGCTATGCGACAATCAGCGGATAATTGATTGGGCGGTGCATGTTGACGGCGCAATCATCACCGAACCATTTACCGATGGCGCGGGTGATCGGGTGTGCACGATGACCATTACCGGCCCGGTTACCGAAGTTTCAGTGCATGTCAGCGGCACCGTCGAAACGACAGACCTGACTGGCGTGCTGCGCGGCGCGCATGAGTTGATCAACCCCTTGGCCTATCTGCGTGATACCGCCCTAACTCGGCCCGAAAGCACAATGCAGGCCGCCACTACGGCGATCCAAGCCGCGCAGGATGATGATAGCCAGCTTAGCCTTGCGCATGCACTGGCTGACGGTTGCGCTGATCACATTGCTTATCAGCCTGGCACAAGCAAGGCTGGGGATTCTGCCGCAACCGCTTGGGCGGCGGGGCAAGGCGTTTGCCAAGACCAAGCCCAAGCCCTCATCGCCATGGCACGCTGTGCTGGGCTACCAGCGCGCTATGTTATCGGCTATCTATTTGCCACCGAAGATACCAACGTGCACGAGGCCAGCCATGCCTGGGCGGAAATCCATATTGCCGGGCTAGGCTGGGTCGGATTTGACGTGGCCAATCGCTGTTGCCCAGATGATCGTTACATTCGTCTCGGTTCCGGGCTTGACGCCGCTGATGGTGCGCCTATACGCGGCGTAGCGTTCGGCTCCGGATCAGAACGCATGGACATCAATGTCTCGGTCACATCCGAGCAGTAAAGAGCGCCGTTATGACATATTGCGTGGGTTTGTTGCTAAAACAAGGCATGGTGATGCTGTCTGACACTCGCACAAATGCGGGTCTCGACAATATTGCAATGTATCGAAAAATGTTCGTCTTTGAAGAACCGGGCGAACGGGTCATCGCATTTATGACAGCGGGCAGCTTGTCTGTGTCCCAAAACGTCATTTCTCGCCTTCAAGAAGACATCGACAACCCCGATGTTGCCCCCGAAAATTGCATTATGGGCACGCCTTCATTGCTCACCGCCGCCAAAATTGTTGGTGATAAATTGGCCGATGTCAGCACAGAAATTTCTACGCGCATGGGTCGGATGTCCCAAAACTCAACTGCGTCATTCATCATGGCTGGGCAGCGCAAGGGCGGCGCGGCGCGGATGTTCCACATCTATTCCGAAGGGAACTTCATCGAAGCCACCCCGGATACCCCCTATTTACAAATCGGCGAACATAAATACGGCAAACCCCTGCTCGACCGTGTTGTCACAACCGACACATCGCTCGAAGATGGGCGTAAAGCGGTGCTTTTATCAATGGATTCCACTCTGCGCTCCAACCTCTCGGTCGGCATGCCGCTGGATCTGGTGATGATCCGCGATGGTGAATGCAAAATCAGCCATTCCAGCCGCATCGAAGCCGATGACCCCGGCTTTCGTGACATGTCCGAAGCTTGGTCAAATGCCCTGCGCGACAGCTTCGGCGCCATCTAACCCCTAAATATCCCCGCCAGAGGCGCCCACACTGCAACCATCTCCGGCGATGGTTCAGCCCTGCTGCGCCCAGCCCCAATCAACGATCGGGGCCAAGGCTTGGCACGGGCGGCGGGCCATCCGCTGCGCCCATTGAATTTAAGCACCCAGATTAGCGGTGCTTAACCCCGGTCAATGTAACACTGCCTGTCTTTTTATTGGCGGTAAAATAAACCCGGTTTGCCTTACCCAAATACACATGAAACTCATCGCCCGACATTGGCGTGCATTTAATCCGCTCGGCATTGGCCGCCTCAAACGGCCCTAGTTTTTTGATTCCTGCCAGCCATGATTTCAGCTTGGATGATTCCGCCCCATCCTGCACCAACTCCAGCTCAGCCTTAAAGTTGGACCCGAGGGTCACGCTCCATGTCGGCTGATCTTCGACCGCTTTAACCAGTTCAAAAGCATCATTATAAAGGCCAAGCAGTTGCTTTTCCGCCGATTTTGTATCATTGCCTTTGGCTTTCAGCTGCTCCAAATTACCCAGCTTTTGCTTGGCCAGCGTCGCCGCTACCAATGCTGGCTTGTCCTTGGTTTTTTTCGCTGCCGTCACAAGCGCCCCAATATCTTTGGTCGCCTCATCACCATCCGGAAACTTCTTCCACAACCGTCCAACTCCACATGATTAAGCTGTCAGATTATGCGGTTCGCACTACAAGTCAAAACAAATTGCCTAGGCACCCAAGCACCAGCGCACAATTGCTTTTTGTGCATGTAAACGGTTTTCAGCCTCGTCAAAAATAACCGAATGCGGGCCATCCATAACCGCGCTCGTGGCCTCGTCGTTGCGGTGGGCAGGCAGGCAATGCATGAATAATGCATCGGGCTTGGCATGGCTCATCAAAGCTTCATTTACCTGATAGGCGCGCAATTGGTTATGGCGGCGTTCTTTGGCAGATTCCGGGTCATGCATCGAAACCCATGTATCGGTAATCACCAAATCTGCACCGCGCATCGCGGCAACTGGGTCGCGCTCAATCGTAACGCGCACATCCATATCGCGCGCAAAGCCAATTGAGTCCGCTTCGGGTTCCAGTGTCAGTGGGCCTGTAAAGGTAAAATCAAACCCAAACTGCCCGGCGGCATGCAGCCATGAGGCGCAAACATTATTGCCGTCGCCCACCCAAACAACCTTTTTACCCCGGATCGGGCCGCGATGCTCTTCAAAGGTCATAATATCGGCCATTATCTGGCACGGATGCGTGCGGTTGGTCAGCCCGTTAATCACCGGCACCGTGGCGTGTTCAGCCATTTCCAACAGCGTCGCTTCTTCAAATGTGCGGATCATGATCAGATCGACATACCGGCTGAGCACGCGGGCGGTATCGGCAATGGTTTCGCCATGACCAAGCTGCATTTCCCGCCCGGAAAGCACCATAGTCTCGCCACCCATTTGGCGCACGCCCACATCAAATGACACCCGCGTCCGTGTTGAGGGTTTTTCAAAAATCAGCGCAACCATATGGCCAGCCAGCGGCTGCTCGGCATCCTTTGCACCTTTGGGTTGGCCCGCACGGGCATCTTTGATGCGCCGTGCTTCAGAAATAATGCCCGAAAGGTCAGCCTGCGGGGTTTGGTGAATATCCAGAAAATTCTTCATCAGTCATGGCTTTCCAAGGCTGTGGCAGCGCGGTCCAACCGGGCCAGCGCGTCATCAATTTCAGCGGTCGTAATGGTCAGTGGCGGCAAAATGCGCAGCACATTATCAGCGGCGGGCACAGTTAGCAGGGCTTGGGCGTAAGCGGCTTTCATCACATCGCTATTGGCAGCTTTGCATTTCAAGCCCAGCATCAGCCCTTCGCCGCGCACAGTTTCAAATATATCAGGATGGCTGGCAACCAACCCTTCCAAGCCTTGGCGGAAATGGCCAGCAACGCGGTTGACTTGCGCCAAAAACCCATCGCTTAGCACTACATCCAACACCGCATTGCCGACGGCACAAGCTAGCGGGTTGCCACCATAGGTGGACCCATGCGTGCCAAGCCCCATGCCGCCAGCCGCCGCTTCGGTTGCCAAACAGGCCCCCAGCGGAAAGCCCCCGCCAATGCCCTTGGCCACGGTCATAATATCAGGCGTTATACCGGCCCATTCATGGGCGAACAGCTTGCCCGTGCGGCCGACACCGCATTGAATTTCATCAAAAATCAACAACAGACCCTGTGCATCACATATCGCGCGCAGCTCTTGTAGGAAGGCAGCGCTCACAACCCGAATGCCGCCCTCGCCCTGCACCGGCTCAATCATAATCGCCGCCGTTTCAGGCCCAATCGCGGCTTTCAGCGCGGCACTATCCTCAAGCGGCACCTGCTTGAACCCCGGCAGCAATGGGCCAAATCCCTTCACCATCTTCTCACCACGCGAAGCCGCAATCCCGGCCGAAGACCGGCCATGGAACGCACCGCTAAAGGTGATAATTTCAAACCGTTCCGGCTGGTCATTATGGCTGAAATATTTGCGGGTCATCTTCACCGCGCATTCAATCGCCTCGGTGCCGGAATTCGTAAAAAACATCGTATCTGCAAAGGTGGCATCCGCCAGCCGTTCAGCCAAGCGGCGCTGATGCGGAATGTCATAAAGGTTAGATGTATGCCACAATTTGCCCGCTTGGTCGCGCAGCACCGCAACCAAATGCGGATGCGCATGGCCAAGCGCGTTTACCGCAATCCCGGCCCCTAAATCCAAATATCGCTGCCCATCCTCGGTATAAATCCACACACCTTCACCGCGCACAAAGCTTAGCGGGGCACGGGCATAAGTTGGCAATACCGGGGTGATCATGGCATATCCTTCGGGGCACACTGCAAATGGCCGGGCGGCGACAGCACCCCAGCCCTTTGCGAATTGCCGCAAGGTCAGCGCAGAGTCAAGCCGCGCCTGCCGCCCGCGCCTGCTTGACAGTCAATCCAACTCAGATGATCGTCATGAATTATGGACCATATAAGCCTTATCGCCACCCTACCTGCCACCGAGCGTGCCGCGCTTAACCGCATCTCCAATGCTGCCGGGCTACGGCACTTGGCGCTTCATGTTGGGCTTATTGCGCTGCTTGGCACCGGTATTGCCCTGCGCGTGCCGTTTTGGTGGGCATTACTACCGCTGCACGGCGTGGCGCTGGTGTTTTTGTTCACGCTTGAGCATGAATGCACCCATCGCACACCCTTTGCCAAACCCTGGCTAAATGACGCTGTGGGCCACTTGGCCGGGCTTGTATTGCTACTGCCCTTCATCTGGTTTCGCTATTTCCACCTTGCACACCACAAATACACCCATGTGCCGGGCAAAGACCCTGAACTTGCTGGCCCCGAAATTAAAACCAAAGCCCAATGGCTGCGCCATGTGTCTGGCCTGCCCTATTGGATGTATCAAAGCCGCCTGCTGGTCCAGCTAGCGCTTCGCCGCGCCGATGCGCCCTATCTCCCCAAGCGAGCAAAGGGCCGTATGCAGGCCGAAGCGCTGATCATGCTGGCATTGTATGGGCTAGGGCTGGTCAGCCTTTGGTTTAGCCCCGCCTTGCTATGGCTATGGGTGCTGCCCGTGCTGCTGGGCCAACCCATGCTGCGCCTATACCTGCTCGCCGAACATGGCGACTGCCCGCATGTTGCCAATATGCTGGAAAATACCCGCACAACATTTACCACCCGGCTGGTGCGGTTCTTGGCATGGAACATGCCCT
>Ga0105054_10012438_pt1 | contig 10422 bp, 10 predicted proteins | sample BON02_FD_78091 | JGI IMG/M metagenome (GOLD analysis project Ga0105054, IMG submission 78091) | Freshwater microbial communities from Lake Bonney liftoff mats and glacier meltwater in Antarctica - BON-02 (megahit assembly) | ecosystem: Environmental > Aquatic > Freshwater > Ice > Glacier... | reverse complement strand
TGAGTTCCAGTTGTGGATTTCTCATCACCACATGTGGCATTTTCCACAAATGCATGTATTGTTGGATTTTAAAGGCAATTATTTCTCGAATGGTCGTTTGGGATGAATTGTGCAATAAAATTGTTTTTGTGTGAATGCTGTCAAACCAAACTTGCATGTTGCAGGACCATTCGCTCCTGGTGTCGTCTCGAATGCTTTTGCCTAGTTCCGTGTAGTCCTCTTCTTCGTTTTCTAATAAAAATTCTGCCCAATTTGCAAGCTCTTGTGTACTTGAAAAGAGCGCAAGACGTGGCGAAATAATGCATCTGAAAATAAATTCACCCAGCTGTCTTGCTCGTACACACGTTTCTTTTTTGGCCAATTGTATAGCACACATCATCCAATACTTGAGGATATTGTGTACCTGCGCACGAATTGTGAGTCGAAAGCGTTGTTTATCGACAGCATTTGCACTCGGATCATACGGTGGTCCGTCATATTGACAGATGCAAATGTTTTTGTAACACCGCACATGCATCGCGTGCAACATTATCTACGTACACTTTAGTTTGTACTTGGATAAGCATGCAGTGAGATCTGAGTTTTCGCAAGGGTTACACTTTATGATCTCGAGTGCCCCCCATGATCTGTGCTTCTCGCAACAACATTCCAACCACTGGCGGACTGTACACATAACACGAACTTTCTTCTTGTTGAATTCGAACGTTTGTGTGATAAAATTGATATGGCATAAGCCGAGTTCCTTCGCAGACATGCATTAATTCAATCGTTTTGACGGGTGCAAGTAGATTGCCTGAAACCCCTATTAAATGACGTATTATCGGCAACCAAGACTCTTCGGTCACGCGCCCGCGCTCGCGAAGCATGGATTCCAGAGCAACCTGCAGTGGCGTGCGTTCTAAATCGTCTTGAACCAGAAGAACAACTGAGTTCATTTCCAACAGCGAATACACGAGCGACGGTGAAATGTCTTGGAAGCGCTGCGATGCCAGGGTATGCATTGGAGTGCAACCATGCTCGCCTGTCACCAGCATTGCTTGTGGATATGCCTGCATTATGAGCTCCATTTGATAAGATCGGACGCGAGCCGCCAGTTCAAGAGGTGTGCAACGTGCGACATTTCGTGTCACAAATACGCGTTCGCACGGTATTTCACCTAGTTTGCGCTTTTTGCAGTGTGTTGCGGTTGGTGGCGTTGACATTTCAACGAGGAGTTTTATAATGTTAGTATTTGAGCCAATGTCTATGGCCATATGCAGTGGGGTATTTCCTTGCTCGTCTTGTATCAAAAGCGACGTTTCACCAGCTTTCACGAGATATTGCAGTGTTTGCATTATCATAGAGTTGCGCTTTCGATGAGTAGCTATGTCACAATCGTCCTCGCGATCCTCACCTGTCTTTTGCTGTCGAATCGCCATGTGCAGCGCTGTATTTCCGAAGGCATCAGTGTACTCCAACACGTTGTCGGTCGGATGCGCCTCCGTCAGAAATTGTAAAACACACGGATGTACACAATACCACACTGCATGGTGAAGAGGAAGTAGTAGCGTGGCACGTTGTCTGACACGCGCATCATGCCAATTTGCATCATAGTATCTTGATGCATACGCAGAGTATGCTGGAGCTGAAGAATACGTTGTCAAGACGTCGTTATCGGCCTTGACGATACTCTTGATCACACTCAATGCCCGCTGCCGCCGTAGAGCAATTTCTAACACACTTGTACCGGGATACCGCGAATACTGTCCTGATGATTCACGAACATTGCGACATGAAGGTATGGCATGAGCATCCACTGCATGCGTGCGCACAATGAGACTTTCAATGAATTTGGTCGGCCATTTGGCTTTGGAATCATCCGTGACCATCTCCAACGCCGTCATCACGGGAAGATATAAATTGTCGTTCTTCACGGCGAGGATGGCCGGGTCGAGTTTTAGAAGATGTGTGATCACCTTGTGATGTGCTCCATTTATCAAGGCTATGTGTATTACAGTGTTTCCTTCGCGAGATTTCGCCTTGAGGTCAATGCTCGGATGAAGAAACAGTGAAATACGATCCATTTTGACTCCAGATTCACTCATCGCAATGTCAAGTGCAGTTGCGTTATCTTTGTTCCTCACATTACATGTTTGTGCTTTGTCGCCAGTCAACTTAACAATGATCTCTTTCACCGCTTCCGTCTTGGCAGCAATGTGCAGTGGTAGATTGCCCATGTGATTCGGAATTGTCAACAAACGAATACACGTGTCAGGGCATAGCATTTCCAGAATAGCCAGCGGCATTCGATTTTCAACGGCAATGTGCAAAGGTGCATTATTACGGTGATCAAGCATCGTCAGCACGGCCTCGTCATTGGAGAGCAATTGTACTTGCTGGATTTGTGTATTGATTTTTCCAAACCTGAATTTGACACAATCTACCAAAAAATGCAACGGTGTTTTCTGCCGTTCCGGGTGTATGTAGAGAAGGATTGCCGGCGATTGCTTGCCGATCAGCACGCGCAAGATGACAGGTTTACTCATCCCGTACATGCACGCCTTCAGAAGGGGTGTGTCGCCATTTTTTGATGTGAAGGTCAAGATGCTGTCGTCATCAGGCACCAAAACTTGCAGAAGAGAAGCTATTTTGTTGCAATCTTTATCAGGATAAATTGCTTTGGCGTACCTTGATACGGCTATTCCCAAAGGAGTGTATAGACCACCACACCTGAGTGCTCGCGCCTCAGGACCCCGTTCGACCAGAAACCTGATAATGTCCTCATTGATTACTTGGATTTTTTTACTGGTGATAGCAATGTGAAGGGCGGTTCGACCACATTCGTTTCTCAAAAACAGTGCACTTTCATTGAGATCGACCAGGTACCTGACGTTTTCCAGCGAAGGACAACGTGACGAAATGGCAAGATGCAGCGGTACTCTGTTTCTTGGCTTAGGATCCACGAACGGGTGTGTGAATACAGGTGGTGTTCCAAACACGTCTGGGCAACCTGGATACACAAGTAGCCGCAAAACCTCCAGTGAACAACCCTCGCTAAGAGCTACACAGAGAGGAAGCAAATGCGCTATTAAATTTCTTCTTTTCAGCACTATCTGATCCCGATCAATTAGAATTCGGATTATGTTGGCGGCACATTTGTGATGGATTGCGTACATCAAAGGTGTGCCATAATGGCCCTCTTGTGTGAGGATGGCGCTGTTTGCTCGTACCATGTGATCCAATACAGCAACACTACGGTTCATCTCGATCGCAACGATCAATGGAGTTTTTCGGTCTGAATTAAACAAATTCAGGGCGCCAGGATTCATGTCGATCAAGTCGTGCACGCTAGCGTCTGTAAGATCGTTGATGCCAAATAACAACGCACTTCCATTTTGCACATCTTCGTCGTACAGGACGGACGACAATCTGGCAACTGGTCCTGTCGACTGTGTATGAGGAATTCTTCTCGCCAACACATAATTCAAGTTGCTTTGTTCCCTATTCAAAATCGGATGCGGTGGTCTTACTGGTACAGGTGCTCCTGCCATGGCTGGTATGCCCAATGGTCGTGGATTTAAGAATGCATACACTTTGCGGAGCACACCCTCTTCCATCTGAAAGAGCGGATGCGAGAGTCCATGCGCGACAGCATTTGTGTCCGTCATTATTGTCCTACACAAGCACCTGTAATATTTTATTGTATTTATATATGTTGTGAGTAGTAAGAACAACCGATCGAGCAATTTTAGCTCTTTGTTGGTGCCTTTTTAGCAATGGTTTATTTGTAAAACCATTGAACATCACTTGCATGTATATATATATCAGCATACTTTCCTCGCACCAAGAATTCGAGCAGCAAGATCAACATGTTACATGACATGTATGAGACACAGAGAAAGAAATTGGACAAATTATTCCATGAACACGCAATGCAACAGGAAGCGGAGCGTGCCGCTAGATTTCAATTTCTAAACGCAAGATACGGGCGCGCATTTGCCCCACCCTCTGGCCCGGTTTTCTTGGGAGGCGTTCGGCCAATGCTCAGCGCAGCACCGTATTCCAAGCACACTCCTGAGCAAATTGCCGTTTTGCAACGCGAATATGCAGCACGAGCGATTCAACAGGCTGCACTAGAATTGGAGCAGAGTCATGAAGCGACAACACGACAAAACATGCAGCACATGCAGCGTCAAGCGTTGCAGGAAAGTATCGCCGCATGCGAAATGCAGCACGTGGAAGCCGAACGCCAGGAGAATTTCCACAGAGCAGCGCGCGCGGAACACGAAGGGTCTATGCACCGTGCACAGAAACACCTGCGATATTAGTGTTGCGAGTGCACAGACACTCATGATGACTTTTCTCTGGAGCGTACTTACACGGAACTTATGTCCTGCAATCACTGGTCAACTCGAACTATGTAGTCATACACAGCAATGCTGCGTAGTTATGCAAATGATGGTCTCAGGTCGAATGTAGAAGATGCTTATGTTCCTTTTCGAGGTGAGTTTCAGCCGTTGGATGTATATAAACAGCAAAACGTTACACGCGACTTGAATTCATCCGTTTCGAACCATGGCCACAGTCGAAGAGGTATTGACAGATAAAATGAAAAATTGTTTCGGAATACAGAGACCCATGGGAAAGAATGTGAATGATCTGGCATGGGTAGATAAACTTTGCACCGATGCATACTATAGTATAACAGGAAAAGAGAACGGATGGGGTATACGCATAGAATGGCATGAACTCACGTCTCCGCTCTTGATGTACACAACAACCGCGAACAAACCCCTGCCCCTTGGACCTTGTCTGGAACAAGAGCTCAAAGATTGCTTTGAAAACGTAGACATCACAGGAACCATATATTGTGAAATACTGGGCAGAGATCCTAAAAACCACACACGAGATGGATTTGAAATGGCACAAAATATTCTCAGCCACGTCTGTGAGAAAACACCCTTAATGCTTTCAACGTTCAAGGGCGCACAGTTGGTCATTGTGGCATTGTACGAAAGCGACCGAGATGGCATGCCACCGACAGCTGGCAACCGATTGGCGCGCTTGAAGCGATTGCCTCGAATTTCCACAAGCGATGTCGGTATCACGACATATCCCGAAGACTCACACGTGGTGTGTGTGGAGATTATTGATGAAGAGGTGGATCAGCGTTATCTTGTGCGCGTTATCACACAGTGGCTGAAAAGATGTCGTCTAGACAAAGCTACACCTCGCGAGGGGTTGGTAATACGCGTAGAGGAGGGTAAGCTCGTTCGATTTGGGGTGGTGCAGCCGATCGCCCGAAATTATCGCTCTCCCGTTACATGGAAGGTCAAACAGATGTGCCAGCAAACAGTGCAGATTTTGAACAGTAATCTCGACGGTAAGATTGCCATGTTCAGAGACGCGTCGGGCAAAAGCGTCCGAACCATTCCGATTACGGCCAAAATGCGTCACACTGTGAGTGCGTGGAATAAAAAGAAAGACTTTGTATTAGAAGCACGGGTGCTCTTGATTTACGAGGACGTGGCAAATGAAAGTCCAGTGCGGTTTGCAATTGTTTTGAATCTGCTTGATGTGAAGGATCCGAATGAGAAGCACAAACAGCAAATCCAAGAATTGCACCAAAAAAGACAACATCTGGCACAGCAACGTGCCATTGCAACAGGCGAAGACATGGATGATGCGTTTGGATTCGTAGATGGGCTCACTCTCAAAGAATGTAACGGGTGGATTGCAATGTATGTGGAAGAACATCGCAGGCGAGCTCTGGTTGACGAGTTGGTAGCGGCCGAACAAAGGGAACGTGATTTCTGGGCAGCACAAGCTGTGTACGCACAAGAAGAAGAGTTGTGGCGTAAAGGACTTGGTCCAAAACCCGATTGGGGTTCGGAAGTTCGCGAACTTCAACGGCAGGAAAGACTGGTACGCGACAGACATGAAGATGTCATACGAAAACAAAAGGATGCGGAACAAAACGAACGTCTCATCGAACAGGAAGAGAATCGTAGGAAAGAAAAAGATGTACTTGAACGCGAAGACACGAGGAAAAAAGACGAACAAATAGCACACGAGCACTATTCATGGGCATATCATCATTCAACTTCAAGCATTTTACGCGAGGCAGCACGCGTCACTCTGGAACTACATGAAATGAAAAATGCCAATGTAAAACACCTGCAAACTCACATTGATAACATGCAATGTCCTTTTATTGAAGAGGGTATTCGAAACGCGGGTGTGGATATTGATCGGCGTCTAGAGCTCGAGAGACCACAGCGTGAGAAGTATTATCAAGAGGCACGCGCCATACGACGCCGCTACTAGAAAGACCAGCGTAAAAAAGACGGAGACTACATCAGTGAAGAAGAAGGTGATCATCCCGTCGGTCCAAATGCGGCGCACACTGTGACACAAGCTTTTGTCACCAATGGGGCCGCTACGAAAGATGCCATGATTGCTCAACGCACCGCGGATTTGGCTGGCAAGAAAATGAAACAGGTGATACCACAGGCGGCAGCTTCAGCTCCAACTTCCGCTTCTGTCATATGTCCGTCCCCTCACACGCCAATCTTATCGCCGAAAAGGAGCTCGACAGTCGAAAATCCAGCATTGACGCCGAAGAAAGGGAAAATACACCAAGCAACCTGCGTTCAATCACTTCTCATGCCGAATGCACGTAATACTGCTGGCAGTCGCGGAAGTGTTGTGAATGTTCCATGCGGTCATGTTTCTATTGTTGAACATCAAAGATGTTTTAAATGCTACAGCACCAACGACTTCACTCTGGCCCTGCCTGTAGAGACAGTGCAGTGTGCTCGCGAAGGATGTGTCCGCAGCGCATGTACAATGTTTGTGCCGTGTGGCTGTGTGATTTTTTGCGGCGAGCATGCTGAGGAATACATCGATCTCCAACCATGCCACCAGGTTATGTGTCCGAATTTTTGGACAGCAGGCTGTTCATTCCACATCGACAGCGTTGTACAAATATTATAGAACTACCAGAATGAGAAGGGTGGGAGAGATACTCAGTCGAAAAGCAAAAAGTGATAGAGAGCTTGTTTATTTGCGACCCAATTTCAATAAAATGGGATTTACATTGCTACTCTCGCATAACTCACACTCCTGCTCCTTTGTCCACAAGTTCCGAAAATCGAACAAACGCAAGCTGCCACGCGTCGTTGATCTGCTGCACTTCATCGCATCTGTGGTATTTCAGATACAAAAGTTTACACACGTCGTTGTCGATCACACATTGCAAGTTGGAAGTCTGATTTTGACACAATAAATACAATGCACTGAGCGCAGAGACACACAGATTTTTGCTCTCCGTGCACGAGTTCCTGGCAAACATGACGGTGCTGATGCTAGTGAGCAGAGTGGATGCCTCTGGAATAATTTGTGTGGTAGTTGTGTCGATAGGGTCGCCAGATAATCCACGCAATATTGCCAAAAGCAATGCAAAAGTAGCATTCATGATATTAAAATCAGCGCCGAAGCTCGTCAGGGTGCGTTTGCACAATTCAAGAGTACGCTGCCGTTCTTGTACGATGTCGGAAAATCTAACATTCAGATCATACAAAGCTTTGAGTGGCTGTAGAACGCTTTTATTTGTTCGCAATGCGAAAGCAGCAAGCAGAAGTGACTCTTCGACAAGCACAAAATCTGTAGTCCATATGACATCAGCATTTGCGTAGGGCAACAAGCGATGCAATGTCAAGCTGCCATTATGCTGCATTTCTGAATTTGTGGCATTGGCTTCGTGCGTCATGGCTTCACACACTATGTTCATCAGATCGGGATTGTGCAGCATCACGTCACTAGTGTTACGACAGCTGAATTTCTCGACGAGTTTGACACCCGCAAAGCAAACATGTGCACTTCCCGTGTCAGTGTGGGTGTTTCTTTGCAGCATTGCGATCGTGGTGGTGATGATGTACGTCACAAGATCTGGAGACCACTGCAAAAAATCGTACATGTCGCTCAAAACATTGCTAGCGTCAATGAACATATCGATATCGCTCATGTGAAAGCGCATGACTTCTGCAACAGAGTAGTGAATATTGCTCGTGGACACCATACGTAAAAGTCGCTTAACAGGTTTCATTTCAGGGGGACCTGTCCGGAGATGTGCCCGGAGCATTCTCATGATGCTTTTTTGGGTCTCCAAATGTGGCAGATACTCGATCATGCACTCGGCAAGTGTGTCGTATTCTCCAAGGCCGAATAATTCACGTATGTGCAGATAGGGCTCTTGTCCTTCAGCCAGAACCTCGCCCGGAGAGAGCTTGTGACAGAACTCGGCTGCCGCTGTAGAAAGAAGTGCACACCACCCTGCATTCGACCATTGACGATCAACAACGTATCGAAGTTCTGTGCACGCACACCGAAGTGTTCGCAGATCCGCAAATGCTTCTCCAACACCCGTGCAATATTCGATGACGTCCAACAGATTCGTCTTTGTGTCGTGATTTGTAGTGTTCATGGCAATTGGATTTTGCTTTTGAGATGTGACCGTAATCTGAAATTTTGGTGCTTATATATGATCAAATTGCGGAAATAGGAATGAGCAAACTTACATTGAGTGGTGTTGTGCGTGTTCAAAAACGCGACACAACCACACGATTTGATGCATACAATAGTGATTTCACGCCACCCACTTATGACGGTGTGTGGAGGAAACAACGTGTTGAAAGTCGTATCGTTTGTATATACACAACACGGTTCGCGTCATGTGTGTTGAAATGAATGATTTACAACCGATTGGAATTGCGAATGTGGGCAACTCTTGTTTTTTGAATTCTCTCGTACAATGTCTGTGTGTGCCCGCAATGGTAGAGTCATTGCAAGACAGACTAGACAAAAGCAAAGATCCCCTGGACATGCTGATACACTCTGTCGCGACTCATCCGCTAAGCAAACAGCACAAAACGGACGAAATGACTCGTGATTTTGGTCGGCATCATCCAAGCAAATCTCCTGATGTACACAATTCAAGTGCTTCTTCCTATGCCCAATGGTATGGATCCAGTAGAAAACAAGCACTTCAATTGACAACATCACTGATTCGCGAAATTTTTGACACAGAACTTGGATTACAGGGGCAGCAATGTCCTCTTCAGTTTTTCAGCGCAGCGTGCAAGGAGGGCGGTGTGTTGGCAAAGTGCTTCAACGCCACAGTAGGCGAGATACTCAAGTGTGGAGAATGTGGAGCTCGTTTAAATGCGTTGTCGAACTGGTCGGACAATCACGTCCAAATGCTGAAATTTGACCACAACACCACAGCTGTTACACTCAAGAGTCTAATTCTCGAAAATGTCATTTCGGCACCAATTGACATCTCGGTACGCAGCCTGCCACAGTTTTAGGAATTCTTTGGCAAAGGCACTGGAGATGAACAGATGAAATTTCTTTTCCATACTAAGGTGCCCAATTCCGTAAGCCGCACAGTACTCAATCAGGGTGGTGACGTCCTCGAGTACGCGCATGTCTGCCCCGGGCTCGTCGGGATGCATGGCAAACATGCCTGAATTGCTCAAATTTGGCACTTTGTCGACACGTTTCAGCTCTTCCTTGAGGTCATTCCCCATCAACGACTTGATATCTTGCTGTTCTGCAGCCAGGAGACTCATAACTAGTGCCATGCTGCCCGGTGGTTGATTGCCGCTGTGCACGCCGCGCTCCACCGCCACCGACAATTGCAGACTGGACGCCAGGCTATGCTTGCCCAGCTTCTTGAGGCGCTACGCGTGCGTCCGAGCTGCAAGCCCTCCGCCGCTGCCGCTGCCAGCTGCCTGCCTCGTAGGAGTCGAGGTGCCTCTAACCGCTGCCGGTCTCTATCTTGCCGCCACGCCGTCTGACGTTGCAGACGGCTTGTCGGCCCGTCGGCGGATCCGGCTGCACTCTCGTTCGACGAACTGTTTTTTTACAAGAGGGTGCAGATTCGTCAGCGGCTGCCCGCTGTTACCCGCGATGTCCCGTGTGCAGCCGCCTTCAAGTGAGAAAGTTTTTCCACGGACGTAATTCTGTTCCTTCACTCTATCAGCGTGCCAGCTGCCCTTCGTTTCCCATTGCGTCCTGAGGCGCTCTTCGTTACAAAGTATAATGTCACGAGACACCAAAAGGGATAGGACTTCTACGGTCACGGACTTGTAGAGACTCCTGTTATGCGGAGAAACCTTTCTGTTGAGCGCACGAGCGAGCGTTCCATAAAACGGAGAGGAGTCACAATAGTAAACCAGTTTTGGTTTGCCCCCCGAAGATGTGTGTTTGCACCCTCTCTGTCCTCGACGATGACCCGTCCCCGTCCCTTCGCTACCAAGTATAATGATATCACACATAGGGATGAAGGGACGGGGACGGGTCATCGTCGAGGACAGAGAGGGTGCAAACACACATCTTCGGGGGGCAAATCAAAACTGGTTTACTATTGTGACGCCTCTC
>Ga0105054_10012429_pt1 | contig 10425 bp, 6 predicted proteins | sample BON02_FD_78091 | JGI IMG/M metagenome (GOLD analysis project Ga0105054, IMG submission 78091) | Freshwater microbial communities from Lake Bonney liftoff mats and glacier meltwater in Antarctica - BON-02 (megahit assembly) | ecosystem: Environmental > Aquatic > Freshwater > Ice > Glacier... | reverse complement strand
CGGTGTCATCTTGAAATCGCTATAAAGTCCGAATTGTGTCATGCATTGCTGAACTGCTACAGATGCTCGGCCTGGCCTTCCTCGAGTTGTTCGTGCAGCTATCAACATTGCTAATTCTTTCAAGATTTCTACCTGCTCCTGGCTTCTATGAGGGCGGCGTTCCCGTGCCCGGTCATCTCTTTTTAATGGATTCTTGTGCATGAGCATCCCTGCTGTCGCAACTCGACTTTCAACCACACGCCGGAGACCCATCTCTTGAATAAACTTTCCCTCGTTTATGTCAGTGATGATTTGTTGGGCAATTGGGCGCATGATTGCGTCGAGTTTCGATTGAATGCGTGGTATTTGCTTGGGATCATTTGTTTTCGCCTTGATCGCTCCTGTTCGGCCTCCTGGGTCTCGTGCCCAAGGGTCTTGATAGCTCAACAGTTGCTCATGGATTGTGCACGATATCAGCGCATGATCGTTCGCACATGCTCCTACCCACTGCATTGTACTGTTCGGCGCTGGTATTTCGGCCGTATCATCGTTGGAAAATTCCATGTGATGATGTGGTCAAGTGTTGCACTTTTGATATCATCAAGTGATGCACCATCCATCAGATCTTTGCGTGTGTGTGCCTCAGATTGAATCAGTGATCCTCCTGTTCTTTGAATATATTCTTGAAAGTGATTATCTACTTTCTCAAAATGAGATTTTGTTGGGATGGAATATCCTGTACGCGACGTTGCTGCATTCAAGTCTTCTCCCATAATTCTCCGCCGACCTTCTGACTTTTCCTTTTCTGCCTGAATGTAAGTATTCACGAGTCTTTGAAGGTCCGGCCGTCTCGCTGTTGCTTGATGGATGTTAATAATGCTAATACGCTCTCCCTCATGTGTTATCGCTTCAAGCCACAAAAAGCGTCCATGGGCCATATGTTCCAGCACCTTTTTTTCTCGGGGTTTATGCAAATTCACAACCAGTGCTTTGGAACGAAACACACGTTTGTGCAAAAAGGTGACTACTGTGATATGCGCTCTTCCGTCATTGTATCCATCATTTGGCACTTGTTCACCGTCCGTGTCTGCTACTAAGTCAATATCGCTGCCTGCAGCAATGTAACATTCGTACTCTGGACACTTCCACCTGAAATTTCACTGAACTCTAAACTTGCTTCCTCGTGGAATCTGGATCTCCTGCAGCATTACAAGCATCAGTGCTGCTTTCTTTCGCATGGTCTGTGCGATATAAGGTTGCGCCGCATGTATACCAAGTGGTCCCAGATTCCATGAAATCACATTACCTGTTGCACTTGATTGTGGCTGCCATCTCGACACAATTCCAACGACCATTGCCACTGCCATTGCATCCAACTTGATAATGAACTGAGATCTTTTTGTTTTCCATTTTTTTCAGCAAGATATCTTGACCCCATTTTGCCATTAGTGCATGCCCTCGAGCTTTGAGTCTGCCGAGGAATTCTGGGATGCCGCCGTATTCCACTGTTGACCAGCAGTGTTCTCTTCCGCATATGGCAACCCTGTGTCCTTGGCTTCGCAACCGAGAATCTTCGCTAGGTAGTCACCAATGCACAAATTGACCAGTTGAACGCACACTCATTAAATCATTGCAACGCACACTACACTGTTTCACCCCCCCACACATCACAATGATTGAACTTGGCATTCCCCCGCTCATCTTTCAACAGGCGCTTCAACTTGTAGCCCTTCATTTCAGATACACGGTTCTCCACACAAACACTGTAGCAGCAAAACTTTACAACTTGAGACACAAATTTCGCTGCAGCAATGCTCACCCCCAACACACCATAGAAGACAGAATCGCCAAGGCACACTCCACACTAATAATCTCCAGCACATACCCTGACCCACCCCTCGTGCCTCGCTCAGTCACCCTTGACAAATCCAAAAATAAAGGAAAGTCATACACCACATTCCTCAAAAGCGCAAATGGCTATGTAGGATCTGACATAAATACCCACATGCCCCTCAAACCCCCTCCGGGAATGTCTCTTCACGGCTACATGCTCACTTCCTCCTCTACCACCTCTCCCATTGCAACAACCTATACAAACTCCGCCCCTATCTCACAATGCATAGGCACCACAACCCTATGTCCCTCCTCCGACTCCGGTTCCAAAGCCGCCAATCCATCCCCACTCACATGCTCACCATAGATGACAACCAACGAGACACATGTGACTCTCGAGTGTGCCTCTGCTGCCCGTCTGGAGTGACTGGCTCAGAAATCCACCTGATCTTGGAATGCTCCACAACATCCCATGTCGCACTAGACTTGATTCAACTCCTCAAGAATCTCGTTCATGACACCTGCCACCAGACCAGACCCATCAACAAACCTCTCTTATCCTAGGTGACCCTCCATCCACCCTCCCCAAGAAATTCAACCACATTTGGTTGAAGTCAACCATCCCCGCCATCCTTCATTATGTCTCCCAACTTGAAATTCTTTTATATAACATAACATAAACTCTTGGTTACACTACACCGCAAAAAAATATAATAATAATAATAATAAAATAAGATAAAAAAACCGAAATACAAACAAATCAGCCCTCTCCGCACCCATCCTCTGCTTCTCCACAAACATACTCCTCACTTCACATCTGAAATACCCCCTCTTTCAGTCCCTTAGTAGGTCCACTGGAACTGGGTTCGTCCGCACCAAACGCAAACAATTTTTTGTTGGGGGGTTCTCACGATATCCATTCAGCCGCAGTCCACGTGAGGGTGTGGACACCTACCGGGACCGGGCTCTCAATGCCTCGGGACGGGGCTATTAATGCCAGGCCAACGCTGGCAGGGCGGCAAAGGCGACTCACGGGACACAAGTATCTTCGTAACACTTTGGCCCATAGGGATGTTTCTTCCTGCAGTTTCTTCCTGTGAAGGAAGGGTCTGTCTCCACTTCACGCAGTCGGGGTTCTTAATGCCTACGCCAGTGGGCGTCGTGGTTGAGAAGGGGTCCGAGTACATATTGGCCCACACTGGGCCGAGACTCGAAAGAGTTGGACGGGCACCCCCTTGGGGAGTGTGAGTCGGGGTTTTGGTCTAGTTCCCGGTTATACTACCCCTTCGGTAAGGGGCCGAGCCAACATTGAATCAGTGCCTTAGAAATAAAAAGTGTGAAAACAAGAATGAGACTTGGGCCCTTGATCTCGCTGGCGCAGGTCTTTCTCCCTCAGGTTTTTTTTTTAAGGGGAATCTGTCCTCACGGTACCTAGATTCTGCTGACTACCTTCGTACTACGCATCACTTGTATGCGTTTCTAATGTGATTGGAGGGCTAGCAGTGTGGCGGCATCACAAACCAAAAAGCAAACACTGATTCCCCAATATCGGTTAAATAAAACAAAGCAACACACACACACACGCACAAAAAGAATGCAAGAAACACACATTAAATCACAGGGTCGGTTCTAAGTTAAGGTCGGCTCCGGTCCTAAGGGATTTATCGGGTGATCACCATCTGCTTAGTCAAGTGATTAGGTTGGGTCTTCAAAACCCCACCCCAAAAAAAAAAAAACCTGAGCTCCGGTCCACCGGTCTGGGACAGTTTCTTGGGTCCTATGTGCCCTAAACCGGGCCTCGCTACTCGCTTAGTCCAGTGATTGAAGGGCATCTGGGTTGTCTACATTGTAATGATGTTTACTGCCAGCAAAAAGCCCAACATATCCAACATTATTGGGAAAAATGCATGGCTCCACCCCCCCCTAGAGTGGCTAGCATCTCCGCCTCTCGTTGCTGCTGTATCAATTGCACCTAAGGGTACTGAGTCACCAGGCAGTGGTTGTATGGGAGTGATAGGTGCGTTGGTTCTTTTTTTTCCATCTGAGGCCGTCTCGGATAAACTTCACTCGCCCTGGGCGGCCCAGTAGCGCACTAAGGCACTGAGACGTAGTCGAATACTCTGAGGTAGTGGATTCCGTATATGTCAGAACTTGATCAAACAAAAGGACGGCTGACATGGACGGTCTATGCTACTCCCTTTATGACCCTTACTACAGACCTGGGCTTGTCCATACGTGTCTCTATGTTCGAGTAGTGACTGGTGACTGGGACCTCTTCCTAGGTCCCCTGGAATGGGCGAGGGCGGAGACTGGTAGAGCTGGCCGAGGGGTGTTATATTGGAGGGGCCGAGGGGTGCTATAGTGGAGGGGATTCCCAGGGGTTGCCAGGGTGACTAATTAGACCCACTCTTCAAACGATCTAGTCTGTGTTCTCTCCGTGACCCCATACTTGCGATATGATACTTTTGTGACTCAATGCCTTGCATTGCCTATTATCAGTTAAACCATGATTGTTCGCGACCCGCTTGTACGCCTCCATACCCATATTGTCTTGCACCCTGTATGTGGGTGGGTTTGTAATTCGTTCTTTCTCTCCTTCTTCTTTGCCCTGCATTGAAGGAAAAAAATGCCATGTCCAGCACTAACCAGGACGCCGGTACGATATTCTTACCAATTAAATATTGTGGTCCTTGCTCCTTGCCTAAACTTGTATATACGTCCTCTTCCCTCATTGGGCCTCAACTTTGGGGTGTCAAGGTGCGCCGCCCCTACCTACCTCCGAGTCTTGCCATGTTTCCTGATTGCCTTTGGTGTCTTGCTTATCTGTTGCGTACGTATATGGTCTTGGTCTCTGTCCTTTCAGTGAGTTGGTCTGTGATCTGCTACCAAGAGGTGGTCGAGGGATCTCGCCCAGATGTGCATTGCCAGAAGAGGATCTCGGTCACAATCTTGACGAGCACTGCTTGGAGGACACCGGGTAGTCTAGTGCCTTACCTACCCTTGGGGGGGCACCATTCCTTGGGCGCTACGTTCCTTGGTATTTAAGGGAACTTGATTGTTGGAACTTCTTAGCCCCGAGGATGCATGTCAGCCCACAAACATTGTGAACTGTTTTCACACGCTAGCGCGTAGGCCTTGAATTAGATCGGCAATGGTCTGGAACTCTTTGTTGGGTCCGGGGCGCGCGGTGACGGAGCGGCCGGCGACGGAAAATTCTCTCTTCTTTTCTTGGGCGGCGACGGAAAATTCTTTCTTTCTTTCCTGGGTGGCGAATACCTAAGTCCGAACGTGACTACTTTCAGTTTGCTCGTCCCTACTTCTTAGTCCAGTGATTAAATTGGGTATTCGCCACCCAAGAAAGAAAGAAAGAATTAACACCAAGTCCTACGTGATTAATCGGGTGCTGACCACTCGCTTTGGCCGAACGTTAACACTCTCACTTTGTTTTAACTTCTTTTAGTATTGTAAATCATTTTTAGTAGATGGAACGGTCGCGTATCGGGGGCTAGTTGGACGCGCGCCCACTGGATCGGACAAGAGTCATGAGGAGCAATGAAGGGAGCCCCTGATTCATCGGGTACTCGCCACATGATTAGTCGGGTGTTCTCACCACCCGCTTAGGCCGAACATTAACACTCTATGTTCGCTTGTCCCAACTTCTTTTAGTATTGTAAATCATTTTTAGTAGACGTCACGGTCGCGGAGCGGGGGCAAGTTGGGAAAGGAGTTAAAAAGAATCTCACACAAGTATGGCCATATTTGTGTATGATTTTTTTTTAGCTCCTTTCCCAGCTTTAGTTCTAACTTCAGTTTTTTCTTTCTTTCCCATACCAATAGTTGAGGGAAATGTTTGCAATCCTCTGCAACAACGGCAGGCCCATTCATCTCGACATCAAACATAATTCGAGACGATGTAAAACTAGCTCAGCTGGTCAGGGCACGAGACTGTCAATCCCGAGGTCGTCGGTTCGATTCCGGCAGAAACTCAGAAAACCAAGAACTCAAATCTACATAAATTTGAACTACAATGATCCTCAAGCAAGGGTACTAAATTACTGTTTCAAGTGATAAAAGATATTATCAATCAAAGGGAAATCTCGAGATTAAACAGAGGATGTTGCAGATTTCCAAGAAATCATGCTGGCGTTTATTATTGTGTAATCTTGGTTGCTCCAAAAAGAGTACGAAAAATAAATTAGTCAATCGAATTTGTGACAAGCGAAGAACATACAGTGTTAACGTTCGGCCTTAGTCCAGTGATTAAGGTGGGTCACCGCCACCTAAGAAAGAGAGAAAGAATTACCACCGAGTCCTACGTGATTAATCGGGTGCTTACCGCTTTATCTCCCACGCCGCCGTGCGCCATAGGGGTCGGACTGCCATCCCACGGACCCACACTCTCGGACCAACACTCGACACTTGAAAACCCCAATTTCTGCCCTTTCCTTCAGAACGGACATCTATCATGTCCGCACTGAGATCGGCTTATCTGAAATCGGATGTCTCAGACGTCCGATCCAGTACCTGGGGAGCGCGACGCCGCTGTGCACCACACGAAACCAGCTGTGAACTATACGAATTTTTTTGGATGCTCTCAATACACAGTAAGAGCCTGGCCTCAGTTCACTGTGTTCTGTTGAGCCTCGGCCAAGTCCAACCGAAGCCCTCGGTTCCACAACCCTCGGTTCTGGCCAACTGAAAAGAACAATCAAAGGTCAAAAAACATGGCACCCGCCAAAATGGAATTTTCCCCGACCCTATCCACCCGACATATTTTCTCGCGCTATTTTGCTGTCGCGTAGGTTCAAGAGTCAAGATCTATCTGAATGTCCGAGTAACTCATTCTTTAAGATTCAAGAATCTTGACTCTTGAAAAATGAGGTATTTGCGCACCGAGCAGTCACCGAAATCATTGGAAATGGTGCCCTAGATTATCAAGACAAAATTGTTGTGTAAATTATAACAGGACTAATATTTGATGTGTATGATTGTACGTGTGTACATATGTATATCCATATGTAAATATATGTGAATACATGTGTATGTATGTGATATATATATACATATATATATGCATATGTACATGTACAGAGATCTCGTACATTTACGTCATAAAAAAGTACAGATCTGTGCATATATAAATGTAATCATATGTTTCAACACACACAAAAACACATTTTGAATGACAAACATCAGTCATACAAATTCATGATTTTTGAGGAACATAGAATGAGGTGAAAAAATGCCGAAATGTCATGCAAAGTCGCTGCACAACACGCTAGCACATTTCCAAAAAAATCTGCGCTCTGCGTCTTCGGGCATAGAATCGAAGCGATAGTCAAGCTTTGATTTCGTTTTGGTTTGTTTACCGAATTCTGCCACTCCTCAATATTGCTGTCAAAGTAAAAAAAGACGAATATTTGATGTGTATGATTGTACGTGTGTATATATGTATATCTGTATCTAAATATATGTAGTCTGCCACGACTGAATATTGATGGCTGCCTAGTGTTTCAGATGTGGTGAAGAAAGCGCTCAAAAAACTGCTTTCCCGGCTTTTTGGCCAATTGAGTCCTGCCATGTCGACTTGAGCCTGCCCGGCAAAAATCCGTTAAAGCAAAAAACCAGCCCGACAAAGCGCTTCGGAGATGTATTTATGTTTCGTGGAATCGGGAAACCTCTCGATGTACTAGCCACACATGCCAGCCCATGTGTCTCAGAGGTTTAGCAAACGGGTTTGAAACAGACTCCTTTGCTTCCATGGAAAAAAACCTTCCGTCCATGGACGGGTTTGAAACAGACTCCTTTGCTTCCATGTCTATGGAGACTATATGCCACATCGCATCTACATATTTCATGTTGCTGTGTTGCAGTGTGTTGCAGTGTGTTGCATCAAAAGGTGCGTCAAATTGTTGAGCAGAATTCTGGTACGTCGACAAAGTTTTAGAAATATTCTTGAAATTCTGTGCCACTATCTGCAATTGGCTGTATGATTTGCAAAGCTGCCGTGAATGGCAGTGCTATCGCTTCAAATCAATGAGCCTCATAAGGCAATGGGAACATGTCGCTCAACTGACATTTGAGAATTTATGTCCAGGCATCACTATTTTCCTGAGCCCTATCAACTTACGAGTAAATCCAATGGGCAGAATTCTGGTACGTCGACAAGGTTTTAGAAATAATCTCAAAATTCTCTGCCAACCTTTCTACAATTGGCTGTACGATTTTCCCTATTGAAATTTGAAATTCCTACAGTGAGGCAGGACCTCGGTATATACCGAGATGTAGCTAAACCATTTTGAGGTCCTTTGTACCAAGCTGGCCGTTGACTTGGTCTCTTTTTAAACCTACTCCTTGGAGTTGTCAACCCCAGGGCAACCCCAGGGTTGACAACCGAGAAGAAAGGAAGAAGAGAAACTCAGATTCCTGAGTATCTCGGAATAAATTCAAATTATGATTTTGGTTTAATTTGAGTTTGTACCGAGAAATTCGAGTTTCTCGATTTAGTGGATTTTGGGGGTGTGGCATTCTCAGTGGAATTTATCGTAGTAAAATACTTATCGTCCTACAAAAATTGCGATATGGCTCAAGAACATGTGTGCCATGTCTCAGGTGCAGTTGAGCTCTGTTCATCCCAATCCATTAACAATAATTTTAATTATGAATCAATTCAGTCAAGTCCGAGGAAATACCCAAGAATTTGTAGTCGCAAATTATCCACGATTCTATCGAAATTCTAAGGGCGACTCAGTGTCAGCGATGTGTCCTTGCCATTGAATGGCCAAGCCCATACATCCATGAGATAGCTTGAAATTTTCTCCGCATATCAAATCTTCCACTCATTCGTAAGAGTGATTTGACACAACAGTTTTGGCTTGACATACAAGTGGTTCTCTTATGAAAGCACACATAAATGAGAAGAGGCCTTAGCTTTCTTCTCAGAATACCGCAGCTTGATGTCTGGCAACTTTTTCTCCTGGTAGAACATGTTTCGTCAATTAGTCTTGCTACGATATATACACATATGCACATTTATACATATATATACATATCAACTTTTTCTCGTGGTAGAACATGTTTCGTCAACTGTGTTGCATCGATACATATATGCAAATACTTATATACATATATACATATATCTATCTATCTATCAACGTGTCCTCCTAGTAGAACATTTTTCGTCAATTTGTGTGACGTCGATATATATATATATATAAATATATATATATATATATATATCAACCTTTTCTCCTGGTAGAATATGTTTATTCAATTTGTGTTGCGTTGATACGTATATAAATACATATATACATATACATAGATACACATATCCATATGCATACATGTAAATATGTATATATATACATACATGTACATGTAAATATACATGTATATATATATATGAAGATTTAATGTTATGCAGACTAAGGGGTTCTTCTCCGAATATCCGCGTGCTGAAGTCAGTGGCAACGTATTTTCCCTGTACAAAGATCTGAAATGATCCCTATTATTTATAGATACATCTGTATTTGCATATACAGATTTTAATATTTATGCATGTAGCAAGCTTATATCTTGACCAATTTGTGGAGGGCACCTCTGCAACAGAGTTGCAGTGCGCTGCAGTGTGTTGCAGAGTGTGTTGCAGTGTGCGGTGCGTTGCAGTGTGTTGCAGTATATTGCAGTGTGTTGCAGTGTGGTCCAGGCACCTTTGCAAAAGAAACCTATGCGGAGCTATGGCAACATCTAGTAGGCTCCCTAAATCTGTATGTCTTTTTTGCAAAAGAGGCTTCTTTTCGCAGGTCTCTTCAGCAAAAGAGACCTAGGAGTTTGGAGATCCAACTAATCAGCAATCTGAGGGGACCATGTAGGGTGGCAAAGCCTCTTAAAATACCTAATTTTGATAGGTCAGTTTGCGCAAAACAAGCCCTGTGATTAGTGGCTATTTTGCGGGAAATGACCCACGTGGCTGGGCCAGGCATTTGGAGAGAGAGTAAGAGAGAGAAAGAGAGAGAGAGAGAGAGAGAGAGAGAGAGAGAGAGGCACTCGGTCAATGCAGGAGGGCACTCGCAACGTTACCCGTTCATACGTTTGACGTCATGACTTGTCTCTATCTAGACGTGACCCAACTTCGAGGTGTTCTTTGCAAAAAGAGCCCCACGTTTGTAGGGCTGTTTGTGAAAAAAAGAAATGTTCTACATTGGAGACCCCCAATCTGTAGGGAGCTCAATGGCTTCTGCCCACTGGGCTTCCGCAAAAAATACCTATTTTTGTAGGCCTCTTTTGCCACAGAGACCTCAGAATTTACAGAGCCTACCAATCTGTAATTGAAGGGAGCCTATTTTCTGTTGCTCTCATATAAGGTGGCGAAACACTAGGGGGTGCCTCATCTTTGTTGGTCAGTTTGCGCAAAAGAGACCTGTGATGTGCAGCTACTTATTATAGGGCACTGGGCCAACTATGAATTTACATATACATATATATATACATATATATACATATATGTGTATTTATACATATATATATATATATATAATATATATATATATATATATATATATACATATATATATATATATATATATATATATTTATATTTATTTATATATATAT
>Ga0105054_10012426_pt1 | contig 10427 bp, 3 predicted proteins | sample BON02_FD_78091 | JGI IMG/M metagenome (GOLD analysis project Ga0105054, IMG submission 78091) | Freshwater microbial communities from Lake Bonney liftoff mats and glacier meltwater in Antarctica - BON-02 (megahit assembly) | ecosystem: Environmental > Aquatic > Freshwater > Ice > Glacier... | reverse complement strand
TCCAGCGCTGTTCTAAGTTCACACTTGTCCCAGTGTTTTACCCCTCCGCTAAAATCCATTCCTGCGTCCTTCTTTCCTCACGCCCCCTGTCCCCCCTCATGGATCCCAAGTCTCCCAGCCATCATATGGAAATCTCAGCGCCAAATCTACTATTGTACCATCACAAAAACACCAGACACTGTGTTTCTTTCAAGAAAAGTTCTGAAAACTCGTTAATAGAGTAGTAGCTATCTATAACATATATTTTTTTGTGCGGTTGGAAAGTGTCATACATACACTTTCTGACACTTGAGAAGATACAATTTCACTGTATGTGCCAGGCAGACATCGTGAACAGACATGATTCTCTCGTCCTTGCCACCACTCTACAGTGTGGCGAAGACTGATAGGATGCCTAAAGTTGCAGGTCATGTTTAGGCGGAAAATGACCTATGAAGATAAGGCACCCTATGCATCTACACCAGCCTGTATCTGTTCGTGCTGTAACATGTATTTTGGATTTGAAGCCGTTACTCTACTTGCTGTGCGAGTTATACAGAGAACACGGCCTGTGCTGGGTTTATGTGTTCCAGCAATACTTTTATTCGCAAACGAAATAGGTTAGGGACACGACCCGCTCTGGCGAATCTGTGGCATCTGCACCACAATCCCCGCATCCGTAGCAGCAACATCCTGTGGCAAAGTCCACAGCCCGACGCGCGAAAGTGCCGTCTCGATTGCTGCGGGAGAGTGCTCGCGGTTGCGCACATTGCAAAAGCTCATTTGCTCTGCATTCTCAGACGGACTGCCAAAAACCTGGCGCACCAGCGCTGGTGTCAGATACTGCGCTGAATACTCATAGATGTCGCTCTCGTTCATATACTGGCGTTGTACCACCAGCAATGCGTCGCGTGCAGTAGTGTCTTCTAAAGTTGTGGCTGTCAACACACATTCACTGTCTGCAAACTCGACATCTCCAGGGTCTTGTAAAATATCATAGCCGGTAAATCCTGGAGCACATGGTCCATTGCGTTTCAGTAGTTGTACAAGTGATATATATTGGTCTTGCTGGTCTTGAATGCTAGCGATATGCGGAATGAGGTCTTGACATGATTGCGTGGTTTGCACAGTGAGATGTTGCCAGAGGTTCTCCTCGCGCGTCACGGAATTATACGACAGCGTTGTATTCACGCGGGGGCGCGCTATTGCCGTACTGAGAAGCGTTGCGGCAACGCCACCGCTTGACCTAAAAATTGTGCGGTAGTCGTCTGTCACGTTGACAATAAAAGTTGTGGTGTGCGTGGTGTCCGTGTATGTCGCATACGTTTCTCGCGTGACAATGTCCCTGATGTATGCGACGTTGCGTAGTGTCCCGTTAATATCGTGTGCAATATAACATGGTAACAGGTTGTCAATATCCCTATTGCTCCGCGACATGTTGGTGTCGAATTTGTCCCACTCTCGCGAGCGATTGCATGCGGGCATGCTTGCACTCTGTTGCCACAATTTAAAGGCCACGTTGTCTGTAGTGCCATGTTGTACAGGGACATATGATTGTAAAAATGCCACTGGCATTCTGACTGATTTGGTGGCAATATGTAGTAGTGCTGTCTGAGCCCGAATACCAGTAAGCGTCACGTATTTCAATGGTGTTGGCACCACCACACTGGTGTTGGTCATCGCATATTGTGCACTGCTTCTCTTGCGAACATTCACATATTTCCGGGTCTGCGAGGGCAACATTGTCCCCCCTTTCCGTGCTACCATGATGTCTTCGACAATAGTATAAACTCCTGCAAACGAGAGCGAGAATGCCATGCTCGGATATTGTAGGGTATAGTTGGCATTCTGCTGTCCCCATAAAGGATGTGGGATGAGAATTGTAACATTTAGTTGGATTTGCTGAGGTGGAGGAGTATATGTAAAAATATCGCCTACGAAAATATCAGAAGCAGTGGTACCTGTTGTCATTTTTGGAATTCCGCTGCCCGTGGCAAGGCGCATCTCTGTGAGCGCATACGTGTCGAACGCAGCGGTGCTTGTGACAAGATGCACGATGAAAATATTCTGCGAGGCTCGCATGTCTGCCACGGAATTATGGCCGCCTGGGGTCTTGAAAAAAGCCAGCACAGTTTCGTCCAGGAAATGCATGCCTAGTTCGGCAGAGTGATAATACACGAAATTATCACGGCCATTCTGTTTTGTTTTGCAAGGACACATAGACTTGAGAAGGGCCATGGTGCGCGAAACATAAAAATCCGACCAGTTTTCGTGGTCGAAGCAGAACGGCAGACCCGCAAAATAGCGCGTTACGGCTGTTTCGTAGTGCACCCTTCCAGAACCGGGTAGTAACACTGTCTGAATGCGCAGCTCGCGCTCGTCCATCCCAGTTGGTATGCGAAAGGGGGTCCAATTGGGCGTAAAAACGACACCCAAAACCATGCGATTGTCACCGCGCGTTGACTCCAAGAAAACATGCGTCGGTGTGCCGAGCTCATCCGGGCCGCGGGGGCGCACGGCTTGCAGACCTTGTATTATTCTGGGCACACACTGCGGATTCGTGCCTGACACGCAAGCCAGCGCATCTGCATAATGGACACTGGAAAGGTGTATTCGCTCGCCATTTTCGACAGAAACGTCGTCGATATTGCACGTTTTTTTCTGCAGCTCAAGGGCGCACGTGAGATCCAGATCAGGGACCTGCACAATTTAGAAGTGTTTATCAAGGAGTAAGCTTAGTAAAAGGAGTAAGAAACATTAAAATCCAAGGACAGCCAGTTCGCAGCTGTGAAGCTCCCCAAATGTCTAGAGGGGCCTCACAACATCTACGAAAGATCCACCACCAGCAGCAGAATGAAACACGGAAGCAGAAGCAGGAGCAGAAGGGGCAGCAGCCAAAAACAAGTCGAAGCGTACAATTAGCTGATTTTGAAAGAGTCCAGTTGTCCAAATCATAAAATTTTTGGCAAGTCAACACCCTTTCTGAAAACACATAAGTTTGGCAGCTTGTCACACGAACGTGACCATTTTTCTTAAAGAAACCACAGCCTCAGGTTGGGGTTCTTGCTCTCTTCCATGCACAATAGTACGATTTCTCCGGAGAATTCAAACGGGAGAGTACGATTGGGCAACCTTAAAAATATATGATTACTAATCCAGACGATTCAGGAAGTCACCTAGTTTTCAAAGGCATGCTACAAAATAGAGTCTTTCCGCCGTTTTCAGGAAATGCGTAGTTTCTCAACATAGGTGCGTTGGAAACGTCACAAAACAGAAACGTGCAAACGTGGTGTGGCAGAAAACATGAAAAAACGCGCCAAAATCAAACACCAATTCGTGTCTATTAGATGTCTGTTAGGTGCCATGGTCTGTTAGCGTCAGCACCAGGGAACGTAGCGACCCATCTTAATGGTGACCCCCACTAAGGTATGCAAGACAGCATAGGCCCGAGGTGTCCTCCACACAAAGAACTGTGATTATGAAAGATACATCGTAGACAAAAACTAACTATAGCACACGGAACCCACCTCACAGCAGTAGTTGATGCCGACGGTTTTGGCATAGGCATTGTGATACTCGTACGGTAAAATGGGAGTTTGTTGCACCCATTCATGGATGTCGACGTGGTACATGTTCTCAGCGCGTGTAGTAGTTGTGACCACATTAGACACTCGGGGTTCCATGCGTGTGCACTCGAGACTTGACGGGTCAGTAGGACGACACGAGTGACCTGAATACCGGCGGTCACCTCTTGATGCCACCTTGATATCCTGAATTTCTTCCGGGTGCTCGTTCATGGACACAAAGTCCAACATATTCGCGTACATGGGGGTTGACTTGTAGGACAGCACGGGGATTTTGTACGTGAACTGTGTTCCAGGCAGGAAATCCATGGCATTATCCCATGCAGCGCTACGTTCGACGTCATAATGCATGGGCATGTTCCTGTACACTGCAGCCTCGTTGCAATTGTGGTCCTGGCACGCTGCAGACTCGCCATTGGTGAAGAACGTGTACAGATAAAATGTAGCACCGGCAGCAGGGGGTTGAGTATGCAGGAAAGGTACCCACTGCATAATGTTGTCATATAAGTTGTTGCGGCGTGGATTGTTGTGCTTAAATTTGCAGTCAGGCATCCAGTCATATTCGTCATAACAAGAGTCGCAGCACTGTTTTCCATTAAGGCGTGTTACTCTGCCATCCAGCACGTAGGGATTTTCGAAATTTTGCTCGGTGGGATTGTCAGGATCGGGCTCATGTTGGCATAACGCATAGGTGCTTCCCCCCGTGGCAAGCTTGCGCCCACACACTATCCACTGCCATTCAATGGACGTAACACTAGTGTCGATGCGCCGTGAGGAGATGAAATTGACCATGTACACGTCGTTGCCGGCGTTCACCTGCGACAGGTCGTTGTGTGCTATATGCATGCGAAGTGTAATGTACACGGTGGTTCCACGTATCCACTGCTTATCGCGGAGAATCTGCTCCACGAACCCAGGTGGAGATGGCCCCATATACGCTGGGCGCGGAAACAACGAAATACGATTGACTCTCGACTTGTAGTCGTTCCTGTCGACATTGTCCACCAAAAAGCTCACACCCAGCGCGGGTGTCACCACGACCTCTAGTCGGCTGGTTGCAGCGAGGGGTCCGTGGAATACCAGAAGAGAGTCGTTTGTACTCGAATTCATGACAATGCTGTGCAAAACGTCGGGCTGTGTGCCAAAAAGAACGGGACTCTTTGCATAAATATCAAGAGACACGCTTGCCCCGCAGTCCAGTGACATTCCAGCCTGTGGCCCTACCTGGGTCTCTATCACGCAACGCATTGTCTGATCCTGGTCGATCGCGTGTGGCATATGCCATTCAGGTTCCACGGGTTGGAAATAGTGCAACAGACCAAGCACAGTCGTGTAAATATACACCGTCGTGTCTTGCTCTCCAACAGAAATCCGTGGGTTGCATTTTGCCTTGCTATTCGAGCCGCTTCGCGACTCATAACCTGGTTCACACGGAGTGCATGCGTCTTCGTTCGAGTTTGTGTCTTTGAAAAAGTTGGCTGGACACATGACGCAACCGTCGTCCGCAGTGGAATAGAATCCTTTGACACATAGACAATCAGCAACCGTGCTACGAAGGTAGCCAGCCACCGTGTTTGGCGGACAGTGTGTGCACGTACCACCGCGTAAATATGCCTGCGTTTCTTCAGGGTATTGCTGGACGTCAGAACTGCGGTATGTGTTGATGTGGCACATTTGGCAGCCGAATCGGCTCGAGACCCAGTAGCCAGCACCGCAGTTGGGAAACAGGGTTCGTCCATTTTCATCCACATCCCACAAAAGCGGCGGCAGCGTATTGCTAGTTTCGACTTCAAATAGGGCCGCGTTTACCCCATACTGCAACCTGAAATTACGCAGCTGGGGACTAATCTTGAATATGTCGCTGGACATTGTGGCGTCCGTTGTGTGCAAAGGGTGGGAGATTTGCGTGTATTCGTCATAAATGCTCTGATTCTCCAGACGTAGCGGCCACGTGTACTTGTGCTGATACACTACAGCACTCTGGTCAATCGTTGGTGTTTTCTTGCACGCGCAGCAGTGCTCCGACGCCTTACTCTTGATGGTGTCCCACGCATCGTAAAACTTGTCGCCAAGTGCTGCAACACGCGGTGGAGGCGCGCAAAAATCCCACCACTGCCACCCCGCTTTGTGGGCCAGCGTGGCGTTGAGCACATCTTGGCGCACGAGCATAGTCCAATCCGAGACTTGCGTTGGTCCCCTTATACGCATGCTGATGTTGAGCGGGCTATTCGTTGATTGTGTGCCATTGTCGCCGTGCAAGCTCGACAGGAGGACACGGCGGCTATGGCAACCAACAAACGCGAGCACTCCTGGACCGAGATTCATTCCTAGCAATTGCGTGATTTCAAGCTCCCACTCTGTGTCGTCGTAGCAATTGGAGCGCGATCGCGGGGGGGCAACCGCTTTTTTCTTGTTGCGCATGACCTTGGGTATGTCGTAGTAATCGACCACGCGCGCCAAAGCCATGTTAATATTTTGTAGTATCAGGCGGGCCTGAAGACTGTCATCACTCTGAAAAGATGAAGCCAAATCGAATGCTGCTCGCATCGCGTCGACCTCGTTGGCCATAGAGAAGCCAGCCACAATTTCAAATTCCGAGGTATCATACGCCAAATACGTTTCGGTATTTGTTTCATCTTTTGTTTCATTCGTTGCCTCCTTATTTGTTTCCTCATTGCTCTCCTGTAGCAGAGCCCGCCGACGGCGGAGTACGGGGTCCGAGATTTGAACAATGGTATCGACATTCAGGTACACGTTTTGCGTCTCGAGATTGGCCGCCTGCGCAAACGCTGTTGCGATAATAAGCTGATGTTCAATGACCTGCTGTCGCGTAAGTGGCAGGATATTGGACAGAGTCAGCTCAACGTTGGCTTGAAAAAGCTGGCCGAAATTGGTGTCGAGTGACACCAGCACCGTCGTGATCATCTGTTCTGCCAGGCCAAAAATTGAGTCTGCCTTTTCCACCGCCTGATCGATTTCCGTCTGCCGCCAAGGTATGGTTGGAGAAATCATGAAGCCCTTGCGGTATCGGGTGTTGAGGTTGTGCTTCTCGTGCATAATCTTGCTGTGATTATAGCCAAGCTGTCGGGCATATTCGCTTCCTCCAAGCAGATTTTGCGACCAGAGCCCAGCACGCGTATGCACAAAATGCGTGTCTTCGTCGGCGCGACCCGTGATGCTGGTGATGGAATTGGTTTGGAATTCAAGCGCCCGCTGGTTGATTTCACGTCGCGCGTTGCACCCAAACGAACCACGCATCGCCTGCATAGGACAGTATGCAAGAAGTTCTGGCGTTGGCATCATCTGCATCGCAGTGTATGACGAGGGGTTGTTATACAGTGTATTGCGCAGCTTGAACGCCAGACCGTCTGCGATGAGTTTTTCCACCAGCACGCGTTTTTCGTCGTTAAGGAAGTGCAGGCTGATAACGTCCTCTACCGCTAGTGTGAATTGCTCGGTGCGCGGACTTTCGTCAAACACTTTGGCGTCTCCTTTGAAAAGCATTGTCATGACATTGGATTCCTTCGACGAAATATCGCGCTCAAGTACCAGTGGCCCGGGAACACTTGATGCTTTTTTTCTGGTAATATCCAGACTCTGCACAAGAGACGACTCAAACTCCGACTCGTTGCCCGCTAGTCCAAGAAACGTGTCGATTTGCATCATTTCCTCGATGCTCGAATAAATCTGCTTTTCAAAGCACTGCCGCAAAATGCTTTCTGTCTTTAGTGCTGTTTTTGTCTTTAGTGTCGTGACGATTTTGTCACCCCGCCCGTTCAATACCACCAGACTGAAATCAATAAAGAGAAATCTTGACAGGAAAGCCGTGGCTGCGGCGTCCAAAGTGGCTTGGTCCCATACGGTCTCTGGCAGTGCAAATGTAAAATCGATTTTGCCCCCAGGCGACACGGCCATCGGTCCTTGGGCTGCACAGATGTCGTGCTGGGTGGCACACCAGTCTTGGTCGCGCATGACCGCATCAAACTCCTCTTTGAACACCCCAGTATACACGTCAATACATGGATAGATTGCCTCTTCGCTGTCGTCCTGGCTATACCCTACGCTCATCCGCAATGAACTGATGGGAATAATTTCATACACACTGCCTCCTGTGATGCTGTCAGAGACAATGATGCTGATGGTCGCCATTTTCGTCGCTGTCTCAGACCCCGTACGCCGAATTTCCGTTAAACCCACCACAAGGTCCAGCAGTATGCGGACGGGCTCTGTAGTGGCAGCGTAAGAAGCTGGTCCCTCCAGAAGGGTAGCCTCGGGTAGCCCTACTGCTAATAAGGCTGCATTCATGTTCCAGAGTGTAAGCATGGCAATTATTGCGTTGGCAGCGATTTCAGTGGCGGCCGCAATGCTCACGTCGATTCGGATGGCGGAGGCTAAAAGACGCCGCTGACCACCTACGGGCACGTTGATGGTCTGCACATTCACGATCGTTACCTCCAAGTTTGATATTCTCACAGCCTGTTGTATGGAGGATCTGAACTTGGTCCGCACGCTAGTGTCGAAGGTTTGCACAGTCATAGACAGAGACAGTGCCAGTTTCACCACAAACGAGTTCAATGACGAGTCTGTCGAGGTCGTGGGTGTAGTATACGTAAACGAATCTGTAATGTCCGTGGAAATATCCACCTGCGACTTTTCCACGCTTAGGCGATTGCTAGCACTGCTGTGCTTCACGTGAGCCATGCCTACGAAGAAACGCACATTCTTTCCGGAAGGCAGCCGCGTGTTCACAGCAACATTGCGCTCGACGTCCTCGAGTGCCAGGAACAAATTGACATCCTTGTAACCACGTGTTGGCGACGGGTCCATTGAAGCATACGACCTCGGCATGTTTGCCAGTGGTCCTACTACGAAATCTGATACTCCAGAGAGTAGCGCTCGAGAAGAGTTCATGGGGGGCGAATCCATACCCCAACACGCCTGCTGTTTATCAATCTCATTGCGCATTTTCTGGACAGGGTCGTGAACAAATGCACCAAATCCTGATACCGTTGTGTATAGCGCATCGAATTGGTCAAAGCAGCACACCGTGTTTTGTCTGTACTGCTGCCATGCTGTCTGTCCGAACGCGAGACACGGGAAACTGTCCGGATTGAACGTCTGCAGCTGTTCGCGTGTTGGAGTTTTGGCCATACGCGATAAATACAAAATGTTCATTGTGTTGCCCACAGTGTTGTCGTATCTGATGTGTGCAATATGTGAAAATAAACGTCATTACAAAATACGCTCAGCACGCCACACAAACACACCACACACCCATGCCTCACGAACACACGAACACACGAACACACCTCATCCGTATTTTGAAGGCAGAGTACTTGACATCATAATTAGCTGATATCACGCTGGAGCCCGACGCATCCACCACGAGCGATGCTGTACTGCCACCGGCAGAGAGGATGCGAACCGTTACGTCTGGTTGTGTGGCGCATATTCCGTTGGACAAGCAATCTGTATTGCTCTCGCATGTGCGCCTGCCATCATTCGAGCATCGCATTACACTATGCAGCTTGTATCTTTCAGCAGTCGGCAAGACGGCGGCCATTGCACTGTAGTCTTTCAAAAAAACACCCATGGCAAATAGTGATGTGTCAACGTGCTGGCTTGGAATGCGCAAGACAATTCGCCAAAGCGCCCGTCCAGAAAACTCTACCGACGCGATGTTGCTTTCTACTATCTCGAGGGGATAATCCAGCGCTCCCTCCAGCACCAAATCCACGTCACTCTTGTCTTTTTTGATATATCCAAGGTCAAACAGGTGCACAATGATTTTTTGTCGCGCGATTGCGATGTTCTCCCGGTCGACAGTCTCGCCATTGAGACCCCCTGTTACATTGACAAGTAATTCGACGCCGCTTCGGTCACACAAAGTGCCCCCAATTCCAGACACAAAAAAGTCGGCGTCGCATCGACAAGAGTATCCAACGCCACCAGCTCCTTGCAAGCAATACGCATTCTCGTCGCAAGCCGCCAGACCCCACAAGCACTCATTCACCGCCGTTGGTTGGCAGTTTGCTTTAAATTCGTATCCAGTAGGTGCTGTGAATGTATCTTCACAAAAACTACTGCAGTAGTATCCTGCTGGTGGAAGCATAACAGCCGATGTCTGGTTTCCATACACGTTCAGCCACAACTCTGGTTGCCACTTGTTCTGGTATTGGCAGATGTTTTTAGATGTGCAGCTTTCGGCAGTTTCCAGCACGGATAGTGTTCGCTGTGCTGTGCTAACACCGTCATGCGACTCCCACGCTACCATAGTACCTAGAGTGCCTGCGTCTAGATTCCGGAGACTACTGTAGCACATGTATCCGGGCTCCAGAAAACACTGCGGGGAACATCCATCGTTTGGTAGGTTATTCCCGTCGTCGCATACTTCGCCAAACTGCACTATATTGTCACCACATACTGACGTGCGAGCACTTGCCAAGCTGCGTGTAGTGTAGGTGATTGTGTTTTCAGCTGATTTTCCGTACGCATTCTTGGCTTGTGATGTACATGCGAAAACACACACTGATATGAACACCAGCAGCTTCGATTTTGCATACCCAAAACCGTTCGGCATCTATGTCGATTCTTGAGTCGACAAATGCATACGTGTATTATATAGTATATACCCATAGAATTCCTTGTGTTGTCAGAAGCATGCACCCCGCATTCAAAACGGTTGCTTCTTCCGCGCATTACTTGTAGAAACAGCATATTTTGGGCGCAAAGTGACCTGAAATGTAGAATAGACTCTTTTTAGCCGAAAGTGACCCGAAGGGGGTAGGGAGGGGGGGGGGGGGGGGGAAGACGCTTTTTTGGTTGACGTGCCCCACTGGAGAGGGGAAAATATCTTGACAAATA
>Ga0105054_10012425_pt1 | contig 10428 bp, 7 predicted proteins | sample BON02_FD_78091 | JGI IMG/M metagenome (GOLD analysis project Ga0105054, IMG submission 78091) | Freshwater microbial communities from Lake Bonney liftoff mats and glacier meltwater in Antarctica - BON-02 (megahit assembly) | ecosystem: Environmental > Aquatic > Freshwater > Ice > Glacier... | reverse complement strand
GGTCACTTTTGAGTTGACACCCCACACATAAATACCTTTGAGGGAGACTCTGTTTTGTCCAAGCTTGTTGTTTGCTCTCCACCGTCACGGTCACGCCGGCCGAGACTCGGATTATGTCAACGGCCGGCAGTCGCGGTACGAAACAGTTGGAGACGGTAGCGACGAGGGTAATAGCAGCCATTGGATCGTTTTATTTTACCAGAGGTATTGGCTCGCAGGCGTCGGTGGGCGCGGCAGTGGACGAAGAGCATTGGGCGGGCAAGACTCACCTACCTGCGAGCTTGGTGCTCGCGCAGAGCGAGCAGTTTGAAGCGTCAAAATCTGTAGGCTGTAAGTGAGGCATTCCCCGTGCTGTCTACTTGATTTTTTGTGTGATCCTGCCAGGGTTTGTTACGTAATTACTGTTTGGTGCAAATTGTGTCGTTGTGATCACTCAGTATTGGAATTCAAATCATTTTCACTAGTAATGAATTGGTAGAAAGAATAAGAAACTTGAAATGAAATGCATCCCCGAATGATTAAGAAGAGGAGTTTTTACGAAAGGAATGCGCCGCAGGCCAAATTTTTAATGAAACGGAATGCGCCGCAGGCAAGACATATCAAACAAAATGCGCCGCAGGCCGGATTTTTTGACTGAGTCCTCATGGGTACACTATCCCGTTAATGCAGTAAGAAAATTATTTCCCACGAATCTCAGCTCAGAATCTTCTTCTTTTAATTCATTAATTCATTAATTCATTAATTCATTAATTCATTAATTCATTAATTCAATCATCAATACTTAATTAATTCATTAATTCATTAATTCATTAATTCATTAACCTTTGGCCGGCCTATAGTACGTTTGTTTTCCCCACTGAGCTGGATGTATAAGAAGGAAAAAAAGACAAGCTCTTAAAGCTCTTTGTCGATCATGTGACACAGGTATGCGGAGCGCACAATCGGGTAATAGTGTCCTTCCTGCAGCAGGTGCAAGGAGATGCGAGGCCAACCACAGAGGGATTGAGGGGGAGCATACAGCACAATGTGCACGTGTGAGGAGATAGAGAGAGGAACACACGCTTGTAGAGCATGAAAACTGGGGTCTGTCGAAAAATAGTGGACTGAGGATGCTAAAATGGGAACCACAATCCAAGACCCCCCTTTAGAGTCCGAAAGACGGACACATTGCTCGTATTTTACTTATCCGTGTTGCATTCTATCACGTGTCTGAAAACTGGACAATTCACTGCTTGTTTGACTTGACTATGATCATCTATTTGTGTTTTCTGTGTTAATACTGCACGTGACGTCGTTACGGTTTTGCCTATATTTGCTATATATTTATCACTTTATCTACACGTTTTTTTATCACGCAGGACCCAAGAAACTGTGTTGCTTGGTTTTATTAAACCAATATTGGAGAATCATTACAGTCCCGGTGTTTTCTTGCGAGCGAGCCAAGGGGTACGCACCCACGATGGAGAATCGTCGACGTACCTCATCACCCTGTCCTCCCTCAGACAACCTAGGGGGGGCGGATCCCCACCCTCAACCTTAAATGTTCATTCAGCATTGGGGAACCAGGACAGGGGGGTCCAACTAGTGGATGAGGGCACTTGTTGCTTAGCGTGGGGGTTTGATTTTGACAGAAGGAGAGATAGGGGTGTTGCCTGTGTCTTATCTGTTCTTAACGTGCATGGCAGTGTATGTGGGTGTAGGTGTGTGTATACGCACACACACAACTACTGCACATGTGGGGTACTCAGGCGTGAGACCATGGGCCGGGATGAGACACCTGGAGGAATTAGAGAATCCAGGTGGACTAAGTCTCGGCTTATATGTATTCGTATATGGGTACAAAATGCACATTCGTATGTATATGCTAGGAGTGTTGGTCTCGAATGTGCGTAATCACAAAGAAGGAGAGGGTGCTGAAACGAACCCATGCAGTGACCCAAGATGAGAAGTGCGAAAAAAATTGCGCAGCGCTTGAGCACTTCGAGATGATATCTAGGCAGTCCAAACGAGCAACCCCGCGCGTTGAGCTCATGGCCAAATAGAGTATACAGGCTCTATAGCGAAGGTTGGCAGACAGGGAGAGAAGTTGCCAGATGGACTGCAGACTGGAGACAAGAGATAGACACTATCAAATGGCCCTCGGAGCAATGCGCTCTAGCCTTTACTTGAATCAATGATATATGTCGCCAGACGCACACGTATAGTAGCGCCTGCCCACAGCACAATCTTGCACCACGTAGGTCTCCTTGCAGCACTATCTAGCGCCGCTCGGCCTCATTCGATCTCGTTTGTGGCCATGATTTCAACCGTAGAGTTTGATGACCACTGATCTTGAGTCACGCACTTAAAACTCGATTCTTCAAAGTAAATCCTTAAACGTGACACGTTTTAGAGGACGAGGGGGAAGTACTTCTCTTGTACCTCCAGTCTCACATACGTGACCGTACATGAAACCCAATATACCTTTCAAGGTATTCATTACACATTGGAAACACTAAATGAGATCTACCCAGATCATCTAAACCCGCAGCCCCGCATATATATAGACAAATGTACTTTGTACACCTATACAGTCTACATGTATACTGCGCTTTGGTCGATGTGGATTCTTCCGGCCCTCCAGGTGTCTCATCCCGACTCTTGGGCTCACGACAGAGTACCCCATCTGTGAAGTGTGCGTATACACACGCATGCACCCACATACACTCCCTCCCGCGCTGAAAATAGAGAAGACGCAGACAAGCAACAAGTGCTTTCATAGAACCCCCCCATCATCGTTCCCCAACGCTAAATGAACAAACTGCACATACATGAGCGAATATGCACATCCTGTAGCGAGCGTGTAAGCAAATGTGTACGCTGATGTTCACAACACCTGTCTAACGTACACACCTGCACATGCATGATGCTTACAACACCTGCCAAAAATGCATGCATAATTTCCGCAAAAAATGCTTATGCACTTGTGCATGCGCGCCTATGCACTGGCAACGGTGCACAAGCTTCATTGCCATGAAAGCTATTGCGAACTTATCTTGAGTCGTGCGCGAGCATCGTACAGGCTGTCGTTTGCCGCCCGCCCTCCTGCAGGTTCAACAAAATCAGTCGCCTAACGCTGTTCGCTCAAGAAATCCGTCAAAATCCATGCTAGCTCATGACGCGGTCGCCGCTGCGGTGTCGCACAAGCATCATTCGATCATCCGCGTTGGTGCGGGCCTCATCCACTTTGTCTGTGGCTCACACTTGCGCTTCGCCACGGAGCTCATTTATCAAAGAATTCTATTTTCGACATGGTTTTCGCGGGCCGTCGCTCTATTTGCTCGAAATATTATCTTTTTTATTTGTTCGAAATATTATGACCCTGCTTGAGAAACAGACTGCAAGAGATGAAACATGGGTTCTGAGCAAGTTTTGACTCGGAGGAATTTGAGGCAGCCTAAGGCGGGCGGTAGATCATGCACATGCACATACGCATGCACAAATAAACGCATGTACACGCACATTTACACACGCACATTTACACACGCACATTCACACAAACATCCTCATCTGCATTCACACAAACATCCTTATCTGCATTGGGACATCAAACACATATATGCACATATACACTCTGTCTGACAAAGATATTCATGGCAGCCAAAATGAAGTGGGGAAAAATGTGTACGGACTTTTACTGTAAAAGAGAAGAAGAATGGAATCTTGAATACTCTTTACTCTTGATTAGCCCGAGATCTACAGGACCCTTTTTCAGATTCTTTAGGATGAATGCCAAACCAAATTCGATCTGGTGTTCAATAGAAATAAGACTACTCAATCTGAGAAATGGATGTCACCCTCGACAAAGATCTTCTTTCGCCATGGTTTTTGCGGGCTTTTCTTCCAGTTGTGGGTTGAGGTTTTTGTAACTATTTTCTTTTTTTCCAACAAAGAATTTCACATTTTCTTTTTTCTTATTTCCTCAACCGTGACATTTTTATTTAATCTCTTAGCAGTTCTAGGTAGATATTGCCGCAGGTTAATCAGCCGAAAGTTGGACTTAAATCCGACATTTTCGGCACATCTGATTCTACATATATTTTTTCAGATGGGTGTAGGTGTGTGTATACGCACACACACATCCCGCTAAATATGTCTTAGAATTGCAATATCGGTTTTTGCCATATCAGTTTTTGCTGACTTTTTTTTGGATTTGCAATGTCAGTTTTTGCTGACTTTTTTTTTTTGGTCCACACTCAAATACTTTCCCAACATTAACCTTTTTGCATCCTGTCTCAGCATGAAGTCCGCTACGCATGTGCCATAAAAAGGCTGGTGGATGCCTCCTCCTTTTCCCTTCTCCTTGATACAAGCCAATAAATATTTAGCGGGATGCCATCTTTACTGTTTGTTCACAGTGTCAGGGCAATTGGCTACTTCTCGATGTCTAAGTGCGCTACCGGACCACGTAGGGAGAGCTGTGTTGCTAGATGGCCTCGGATGAGACAAACATAAACCAGCGACCTATTAATCCCATTTTTGAATCGCATTTTTCCCTTTGGGCGGTAAACACCCAAAAGGATACCGAAGGTTGGCAAAATCATCATATGTTTTAAGTAAATCCGAGTCACATTCAAGTTTTGAGGGGCCACCTTGGGAAAAAATTTAAACGAAAAGACAGGAAAATCGAGAATTACTCATAGCAGGTTGAGTGGTAGTGCCGAAGGAATGGAAGCAGATTCTGCTACTGATTGAACAGACGGAGGGAATCGAACCGGCATAACCAGAGAACAACGCTACGTCCAATACAGGGTACTAGCACATCACACACGTACCACCTTACGACCTGCCTCCAGTGAGTCCATAGAGTTCTGTATGTGGCACCGCCCGGTGAATTATTCAGCAGGAGCGATTTAAAAGCGCTCCAATTGCACTAGTATGGTATTATGCGCCATACAGCGCTACTGCCAGACAACCAGGATTTGAGATGATGTCTGTCATCCTCCTTCAGCCTGTTGTGATCTTCGCAGAGAGGTCCACTGATCGAACCTGTTCCCTTGATATGTGCAACACAGGAAAAACCCGCGAAGATGGCTGCGAAAATATTGTCGAGGGTGAGATCTGCGGCCATGCGCGAGTGTGAGCCATAGACAAACTGGATGAGGCCCGCACCAACGCGGATGATCAGATGATGCTTGTGCAACACTACAGCGGCGACCGCGTCATGAGCTAGCGTGGATTTGGACAGATTTCTTAGAGACCATGTCTGGCAACGTGCCAGCAGGAGGGCGGCCGGCTCGACGACGGGCAGGAGGGCGGGCGGAAACGACAGCCTGCACGATGTTTGCGCGAGACTCAAGATCAGTTCGCAATAGCTTCCATGGCAAGGAAGCTGCTGCATGTGTATGTGTATGTATGCATATATATATCTATGTATGCATGTATACATATATATATGTACATGTGTATATGTATATATATATGTATATATACGAGTCCATATACATTTTTGCAGAGAGTATGCATGCATTCACAGGTTTTCTTGAGCACCATGCATGTGCAGGTGTGTACAGATGTTGCAAATATCAGCGTACACATTTGCTTCACGCTCGCTACAAGATGTGCATATGCGCTATGTATACACATGTGTAGATGCATATGTATATGTATATATATATGTGTATGCATGTATATATATATATATGTGTAGATATATATATACGTATATATGCATATATATATGGATGTGTTTATGTGTGTATGTGTATGTATATGTGTATATATGTATATATGTATGTATATGTATGTGTATATATATATGTATATGTCTCTATATCGCATGTATGTGCAGTTTGTTCCATTTAGCATTGGGGAGTGAGGATGGGGGGGTTCAACTAGTCTATGAGAGCGCTTGTTGCTTGGCATGGGGGGTTATTTTTGACAGAAGGAAAGATAGGGGTGTTGTCTGTGTCTTCTCTATTTTTGACGCGGGCGGGAGTGTATGTGTGTGTGTGTGTGTGTATACGCACGCACACACATACACTGCACAGTTGAGGTACTTGGATGTGAGCCCAGGAGTCGGGATGAGAAACCTGGAGGGCCCGAAGAATCCAGATGGACTAAATCTTGGCATACATATATTCGCATATGTGTACAAAGTACACATGTGTTTATATATGCTAGGAGGCAGGATGAGATCTTGGACTAACTGCTTTTTTCTTTTAACATGTCGTTTCTTTTGAGAAAAGTAGAAGATGTGATGACAATCAGCAAACCACAGTCACTCAATTCGGTGAGAATTAAAGACTGCACCTTGAGAGTTCCAAAAAAAACTACTACATTATCTCTTTCTGAGCAATAATACAAACAATCTTCACTTCAGGAGTTTCACGCACGAGTCTAATACATGTGTGATTAGAAGGTTGGCGTTCCTAAATCTTGACTTCACTGACCTACTGTCCTGTATACGCTTCCTGCCACTCTCCGCAACCTCACATCACCGAATTCTGATTTTTTCACGAACCCCAAAATCTTGAGATTGCTCTCAGGACAGAAGTTGGGGATTTCCAAAAAATTGTGCTGGCGGTCGGCATTGGGTAATTTTGGTTGATCCAAGAAGACCACGAAAAATAAATCAGTCAATCGAAGTTTGGACAAGCGAAGTGAGAGTGTTAACGTTTGAATTAAGGTCAACGTTAACACCCTATGTTCGCTTGTCCGAACTTCGACTGACTAATTTATTTTCCGTACTCTTATTGGAGCAACCAAGACTACCCAATGCCGAACGCTAGCACAATTTCTTGGAAATCCGCAACTTTCTTTGTTTTCGACCCTTACAAGTTGACCCTAACAAGTCCCAACGACCCTAACAAGTCGCCGTCCACCCTAACAAGTCCCACAGTGTTGCACACATTTGCCTCAACTATTAGTGTGAAAAAGAAAGAAAAAAACTGAAGTTGGAACTGAAGTTGGGGAAAAATTAAAAAGAATCCCACACAAATATGGCCATATTTGTCCACGATTCTTTTTAACTCCTTTCCCAACTTGCCCCCGCTCCGCAACCATTACATCTGCACCAAACTTAATCACTGGACTAAATCTCGACTAATTCTCTCCACTCAGCTGAGGCCTACCCAGGAGGCCTGTTCTAGGACGAGGAGGCTGATTTCTATAGTATGAGCCCTGTTGAGGAAAATAGAATGGGTTCTCATTGAAAACTCTTTTTTTGTACCACTATCAGAAATAACGAATTCTAAGGCTGATTCCATTTAATGTTTCCGGGAATCTGGATTTTGGGGCTGGTGAATTTTTACTTCCGCATTCCTGCTTCCTGCTTCCATTTAATCATTTGTACCAGGAACTGAAGATCAAGATTTCCCGGAGGACAAATCAGGAATTCCCGGACCGACTTTTGAGGCTGCACAAGTCGGTTCCTGGTACATTCAAGCTGGCCTGCAGAAAGTTATAGGAACACCAACCGTAGAAATGAAATCACACTAGATTTTTTTGTACTGGAGAAAGATGTTGTACCAAATCATAACGTTTTTACAAGACCGGAACATTATTTTGATATGGAATAGGACGCATCTTTTGTTAATATCCAAATTGAACGTGCAAAGCATTCCTTTTCGAGAATGTGTTGTTCCAGACACTTGCCTTTACATGTTTGCATTAACCTCGAAGCCAATTTTGCGTCCTTGGGTGAATGTCTCTATTAGAGATTGCATAGGAAGCCCCAACAATCGTGCCCTGACATTTCATAAGGTGAGCGCAACACATATGACGGCACAACCACTCTGTGATCGTTTGGTGTTGGTTCGAGAACAATACGGATCTGTGCACTTTTTCACCATGCCCTCAGCGCCCACTCCTTTACACCTCATTATCCAGCTATTTCTCGATTTCCTGACATTTTTTCGAAAAGTGGCCTCGACAAAAATACGATTTACTAGTGGAACTTGTGGTAATCTGACCGTTCTCCAGTACACTCTTCGAATCCAATATTTGTCCGTGATGTGTCATCCACCAGTGTCAGAGTCGTGCAGATTTTCGATTTTTAAATGGAAGCAATTTCCGGAGCCACCAAGTTGAATGTCAACAATTCTCTTTTCAGACTTCCGGAAACATTAAATGGAAGCGGCCTAACCCCCTTCACACAATCAAATTTATTCCCAAAACTGATATGCTTTTTTCATGTTGAAGCTCACAAAGTTTCCACCTCCATATGGGGGGGGTCTCACGTTTTACTACACAAGACATGAAATGAACAGGTTCATTCAGCAGGATCATCGTGCACGGCCCCTGAACGGATTCGAAAACGGTCAGAATTTGGCTGAAAATAGAATAGAATACGTTTTGCTGACAACCTGAGATGGAAATTCTACCTTTTTCTCAGCGAACCGGGCTCGGCCCAGTTCGCAAAAGTTACCGTTAAATGGGTTTATTGAATGGAATTTCCTTAGGCCCGGGAATAAGAAAAAAGCATATCAGAATCGGAAATAAATTTGATTGTGTGAAGGGGGTAACCCTATCCACCGCTATGAACTTGATCTGCCGAAATTCTTTTCCAAAACTTTCAGATTTTCCACAATACTGTTCTCAACTTGGCAAATTTCGTGTCGAAAAGTATGCAGATCCCGGGAAACAGAATCGAAACCGTTGGAACAGTCAGAACCTGTCAGAAGCGTTTCTAAGATTGAGATAAGAAAAGAATTTGTACGGGCACTGTGATGTCAACAATGCCCAAAGAATCTTTTCACAAGGCATTACACTGTTAAGGGGTTGCTGGTTTTGGTCGAAAAAGCTTCATCTTCGAAAGAATTTCGATTGGAATTTCATAGCGGTGGAGAGGGTAAGGCTTATCACTACATGTAATTGACGGATGGCTACAAAAATTTAGTACTAATATCTTGTCTTTTCTGGGAATGTTGACAAATTCTCCCAGCGCGTTGCGTACCTCGGAGGAGAGGCTTCCCTCAGGGCCCCCGAAGGAACGGTGCCTCTCGGAGGAGAGGCAGTCGTTTCTTGCCATGTGATTTTTCCCACACGAGATTTATATAATCACGATGAGTTCAAGAAAAAATGCTCAGCACGAGGCATAGTTGCCTGGTATACATGCGTTCTTGCTACCCGTCAATTACGGATACTGATCAGCCTCAGAATTTGTTATGTCTGATAGTAGTACAAAAACAGAGTTTTTAATAATGACCCATTCTACTTTACTCAACAGGGCTCATAAACAATAATAATCAGCCCCCTCCTCCTAGAACAGGCCTCCTGGGTAGACCTAACTGTAGGACTTGAGGACCTTAGTTACATTGCATCAGTTACCATCCCAATGCACAAGGGGGCCCAATACCTCAGCAAAGCGACAAGAAATTGACAGGATCAGCAAGACCTAACGGTTCTCTTCTTCTTCTTCTTCGGGGTTTGAAGACCCAACCTAATCACTGGACTGAGCGGTTGGCGAACAGCCAATTAACCACTTCCCTTGGGTGTAGAGTTCAGGGTTTAGGGTTTAGAGTTTGGTGTTTTTTTTGTTTTTGGTTGTGAATTCACACAGCTAGCGCGCCACGTACATCAGGAACGCACAAAGATGGAGGTGCAGTAACGCAGAAGCCCGGAAGCGCCTGGCTCAAAGGCACTCCCGCAATGGACCTTGGACACATGAATAATGTTTTGTCTCTTTCTTGCTCTCTTTTCTCGCTAACGTTTTTTTGGTTACTTTTCTTTCTTTTTTTCTTTATTTTCGAAGACCCAACCTAATCACTGCACTAAGCGGATGGTTAAAACCTGATGAGGCACTTAGGACCCAAGAACCTGTCCCGGACCAGAGGACTGGAGCATTACCTAGTTTACGGCAGACCCAAGCAGATCCCCAACCTAGCGAGTAAAACAGATCACATTGTTTGTGGGCTGGCATGTATCCTCGGGCTAACCAATCCCCACAATCAATCTCCCTGACTACCAAGAAACGTAGCGCCCAGGGATCAATGGTGCCCCCCCACTAGGGTAGGAAAGGCACCAAATAGGCCTAGTGTCCTCCCAATCTTCGTCTTTCTTTTTCTTTCTTCATTTTCGAATTGTCAAAATTGTGACTTAATCAGTTCATTCCCATTTATTTTTAAGGTCACCGGGGTTTACAGGCCCGCGTTGCCTTAAAGCAAATTAAGTCAAAGCCATCCTGCTGTCTACGTACGCCAATAGTGGTGGCATAGTTCGGACCCCCCTAACAAACTAACTTCGAGTTTGATCAATCCCCCTGCAGGGCCGCCATCCCACCTCGGACCCGTAGGACCTCCCAGCAGTCCGGTTACTAGCCTGGGCTGATGTCGTCAGTCACGGTGGCAGTCCTCCTAGGTGGCGGGGTCTGAAGTTCCAGAGAGAGAGATAATGTTGTTTATTGGAAAACCAATGGGAAGATCAATAATGATCTCCAGGGTGGCAGGG
>Ga0105054_10012424_pt1 | contig 10428 bp, 9 predicted proteins | sample BON02_FD_78091 | JGI IMG/M metagenome (GOLD analysis project Ga0105054, IMG submission 78091) | Freshwater microbial communities from Lake Bonney liftoff mats and glacier meltwater in Antarctica - BON-02 (megahit assembly) | ecosystem: Environmental > Aquatic > Freshwater > Ice > Glacier... | reverse complement strand
TTAAGTGTGATTTCGGGCGTGTGGCGGCAGTGGGGATGGAGGATGCCTCCCTAACGGACTGGGGCTGGAAGCCCCAGCTACTGACTAAAGCGGAGGGATGCGGGCGAGGGTGTCGTAGAGGCGTTGGGTGGTCTTGCGGATGGCGCACCAGTTCTCGATGTAGGGGATTGACGTGCCTTCGATGCGTTCTTCACGGGTGATCGCGCGGGCGCAGAGGATTTTCTCCCGATAGATGAAGTTCTGTAGATCCTCGAGGGCGGTGGAATGTTCGTGAGGGCTGGGCATTCCGGTCTTGGGGCAGATCTTAGCGTGAAACGCGGGTGAGTCCAAGTCGGGAAAGCCTCTTCCTATTCCTCGGGTTGTGTAGGAGTTGTTTGCTCGCTGGGTTGGGCAGGGATTTGGATGGGTGGGGTAAAGGCGGAGGTTCCGGGTGTGGGAGGTTGTGGGGTTTCGCTGGGGCCCGGGCCCTTGTCCATTAGGGCGGTGCGGTTTTTCAGGAGGGCATCCACGGTGAAGCGGCTGACTTCGAAGGTGCGGCCTTCGAGTTTTTTGGTTTTCTCCAGTTGCTCGACGAGTGTGTCGCGGCGTTCGGTGAAGGCTTTTTCGGCGGCAGTGGCCTGCTCTTCTGTTTCGCCTTCAGGTTTCTTGCGTTCTTTGGGAAGTTCGCCGGAGACGGCGACGGTCATCAGGAAGGTTTCGCCGGAGGTTTGTGCTTCGTCTGCAATCGGCTGCGAGGGCTGGAGCGTGATATCGTAGGTCAAGCCATCGAACGTTTTGATTTGAGTTTTCTGGAGTTTATCAGGAGTCGCAAGTTTCTCGACTTCGGATGCGGGTATGACATCGTCGAACCGGGCGGGGGAAAAAAGAGATTTGAGCGGGGAAACGGCGGCGGGGTCGACTTTCACGCCTGGGAAAACCTGGGTGAACTTGAAGTCGCCGTTTTCGTTTTCGCGGGTGAGTTCCCATTCGTTGTCGTCGGATCCTGGCTTGCTCAGTGAGATCGTTTGGATTTGTTCGATTTTAACAAACTCTTCTTGCAACCAGCTTTTCGGATCGGCGGAGAGAGAGCTAAAAAGTTCGGCGACTGCGTAGAAACCGGATTCATCTGGGTGGTTGCGGACGTAGCGACCGGTGGAGCCTCCGCCGTAGGGTGAGGAGGAGGCGGCTTCGAGATTTTTGCCGAAGGAGACCTTCGCAAGGACTTTCCCGGAACCGTCCTTGAGGGTGGCAGTGATGCCGCGTTCAGCGAGGACGGATGAATCAGGATCCATTCCGAAGCGTGGTGCAAAGGAGGGACCGGCTTTGATTCCCTGGGTCACTTTCAGGGTGGCCAGGGAGCGGATCAGATCGTTGACGGCGCTGGTGTTAGCCGGGAAACCGTCGCGCTGCGAGACGGTCCAGAGATCATCCTTTTTTGTGAGAGTGACGGTATCTTCCATGCCGCTGATTTCGATGGATTGGGTCTTGGTCGCAGGGAAGTCAGGAATCAGCTTTTCGCCGGGTGCTCTAGCCGTGGCGATTTCCCCACTATTGCTGTTCGAGTTTTTGACGATGAAGACGGCGGCACCGAGAAGTAAGACGATGATCCAGAGAATGATTAGAGTGCGAGGTTTCATGGTTTTCTGCGAAAAAGTTAATGGTTATTGGATATTCGGCTTAGTCAGAGGTCCTTCCGTTTAACGAATAACATCAACGGGCCCGTGTCGAAGAACGGCGGATGACGTAGAGAAATAGTCCGAAAATGATGACCAAGGCGGGCATGGCAGCGACGTTAAGCAGGGTGATGTTACCGGCGAGTCTGTCCTTTTGGCGGCGGAGACCTTTCTGTTCTTCACGGATCAGGCGGGCGTATTCGACTCGTTGTTCTTGAAGCTTTAGAATTTCTGCCTCCTGTTCTGGAGAGGCAAATGGGCTGGAGGACTCGGTTCTCTGACTTTGCAGCTGCTGCAAGCGATCAATTGCCTTTTGTTCCTCGGTCTTCAATTTTTCGACGCTATCGCCGACCATTTTATCAAACTCATTTTCCATTTCCTGGACGACGCTGAACGGCCTGCGTGTGGCGGCGCGGGAGCGGGAGCCGATCAGGTATTTCGAACCGACCGCTTGGTCGAGAATATTGAGTAGCAGGGAGGAGTTGCCGTTGGCTGGAGTGGCCATTTGCATGCCACCGAAGTTCTGGATGTTGTAGGCGATGTAATCGAAGAATGCGTCGACATCGGCGATGAGGAACACGTTGCCAGGTTTGATAGCTTCCTTGAGTGATTTTTCTGCGGGTTCTGCGGTCTCGGGTTGTTCTTCTTCAGGGCCATCGGTGGCGGGTTCGGTTTGCGGTTTGCCGTCGGGGAATGCGGTTTTGAAATTGCCGGAAAGGTGGCTGACGAGGTCGAAAGCGATCCCCTCTGAGGTGATGCTGCTGTCGAGTGCGGGGTCGAGGCGCGTTGCCATTGCGGTATTGACAAATCCCGCACTGGTCGAAGAGCGGATCAGGGAGTCTGAGGTGACTCCGCCACCGCCAGTGCGTTTAAATGCGCCGGGAAAGTAGAAAGTGACGGATTCGATATTTTTAGTGATGACACTGTCTTCCTTGACCATCGCCTTTTGGGGGAGGGTGATGATGGCGCTGGTTTTTCGTCCATCGGGGACCAGCGTCTTGCGGATTGGGTCTGCGAGGACTTGATTGGAAATGAAATCTACGCCCCATGCGCCGAGTAGGGTGGGCAGAGTTGATGCGGTGGGGAGGCCCGGTTGGCCGGTCATCTGATTGCCACTGGCAAGTCGCTCTGCGACGAACGAGAAGGCGTCTAGGCAGGCGACGACCGTGCCACCGCTGAGGACGTATTGGTCGATTAGGTATTCGGTTTCTTGGGTAATTCCGGCGGGATGGAACAGGAGAAGGACTTTGATCTCGGTCGGGTCGATTTTCTCCGGTGTCATGCCCAGATCTTTAAGGTCGAAGGCTTGCTGGAGTTGCTGGTAGATGACCCATGGCTGTTGTGGTTGCTGGCCGGGCATCATGGCTGGTTGGCCGGCGAGATCTAGCGCGGACATGATACCGATGATGGGTTTTACTGGAGTGGTGACTTCCGCGATGGCTTTGGAGATCTGGTATTCCAACATCGTTTCCTGAGAGGGATCCAGGAAGGGAAGGATGACCTTCTTATCCAGAGCCGAGATCGTAAGGCCGAGGTAGATATTCTCCTCGTTGATCCGCTGTCCGTTGAGGCCATCGAGATTTGCGGAGTCCTCGGCGTCGGTATCGGGCTGCGGGTCGAGGTTTTCGATGCGCAGTTCACCATCGGAAAGGTTCGAGTATTCCTTGAGCAGGTCATCGACACGGCGTGTGTGGACTTTCAACGGCTCTGGCATGTAATCGCTATCACGGGTCGCGTAGTAACGGATGACGACGGGCGTATCGAGCTCGCTGAGGATGGCTTCGGTGCCTTCGGAGAGGGTGTGGATCTTGTTTTCAGTAAAATCAGCACCCCGGTTTCCGAAAGGTGTGAGGGAGATGAGCCAGTTTGCGAGGATGGCGATGGCGACGAGTGCGGCGATGCCTAAAGCGGCGCGGGTTACGGGAGCTTTCATAAATTTCAATTTTCAAAATTCAACTTTCAAGAAGAGAGATGAATTCGTGCGTTCTTTTGGGAGTTGAGCATTGGAGGTTGAGGGTTGAAATTTAGGCGCGTTTTGCGCTGAGGATGGTGGACGTGCCCAGGAGGCAGACGGTGATGAAGGAGGCGAACCAGACGAAATCCTGGAGCCGGAAGAGGCCACGGTTGAGGGAGGAGAAGTGGTCCCAAACACCGATGGCGACGACGGCCTCGACGGCGGCCGGAGAGGTGGCTTTTGCGAATTCCCGGGTGAAGTCTTCGTAACCACAGAGGACCATGATGGTGCAAATGGTGACGGAGACGATGAGGCAGACGACCTGGTCGCGGGTGCAGGCGGAAACGAGCATGGTGATAGCTAGGAAGGTGCAGGCGACCAGGAACGAGCCGATGTATCCGGCGATGATGGCTCCGTTGTCAGGTTCGCCAAGATAGTTGACTGTGATGACGATAGGGAAGGTGAGAGCGAGAGCGACGAGGGTGACGGTGGCGGCGGCTAGAAACTTCCCGAGTATGGCGGACCAAGTGGAGACTGGGAAGGTGCCGAGCAGTTCGATGGTTCCGTTGCGTTGTTCATCGGCCCAGAGTCTCATGCCGACTGCGGGAGCGATAAGCATGTAAAGCCATGGATGCCAGAAGAAGAATGAGTAGTGCAGCGAGGCGTCACCGAGGGAGATGAAGTTTCCGAAGGTGAAGGTGAAGCCCAGTGAAAGAATCAGGAAGATGACGATGATCGCGTAGGCGGTCGGCTGGGCGAAATAGGATTTTAGCTCGCGGCGGAAGATAGTGAGAGAGGTCATAGGAAATTGGAAATTCGTTAGGAAATCTACGCGGCGGTGTCGGTGGTGGTGACTTTGCGGAAGAGTTCGGTCAGCGAGCCGTTCGGTGCTTGGGCGATGAGTTCGGCGGGGGTGCCATCGGCGACGATTTTCCCCTGATCCACGATAACTGCGCGGGTGCAGGCGGCTTCGACTTCTTCGAGGATGTGGGTGGAAAACAGGATCGCTTTATCTTTGCCGAGACGTTTGATGAGTTGGCGAACTTCGTATTTCTGGTTGGGATCGAGGCCGTCGGTGGGTTCGTCAAGGATCAGGACTTCGGGATCGTGAAGGAGTGCCTGAGCGAGGCAGGTGCGGTGACGGTAGCCTTTGGAAAGCGTATCGATGGACTGATGGGCGACGCTGTTGAGGAAGCAGGTTTCGATTGCTTTCTCGACGGCATTCTTTTTCGCGGAACCGGAGAGTTTTCGGATCGATGCGCAGAATTTGAGGAAGCCGATAACGGTCATGTCATTGTAGAGAGGGGCGGATTCCGGGAGGTAACCGATTTTGGTTTTGGCCTCGAAGGGGTTCTCAGTGATGGAGATTCCGCAGATTTTAGCATCGCCGGAAGTTGGAGGAAGAAAGCCTGTCACCATGCGCATTGTGGTGGATTTGCCAGCACCGTTGGGTCCCAGAAATCCAAGGACATCACCCTTTTCGACTGTGAACGAGAGGTTGTCGACAGCGAGTTTGCTTCCGAAACGTTTGGTGAGTTTTGCGACTTCGATCATGGGTTTTGCTCTTTGATTGTGGAAGAAAATTAGGTTTTAACGAATGATATGAATTATGCGACACTGGATTCGGGATTTGTTTGAGAAATTTCCGGGAGGCGAATTTAACTCTGGATGGAGCTTGCGGGTCATCCGTTGGTTGGAGTCGTAAGTTCGTTGTAATCGCAGAATTTTCGGAAATGGAAGAAATCACCAAAGAGTACTTGCTAATGAGAATCATTTTCAATAAACGTCTCCCCGACATGAAAAAACAGAAAACATACAGATGGTTAGGAATACTTCTGGCAGCAGGTTCAGTAGCCAATGCCCAAGAATCAGGAGAAGCGGAAGCTCTGGGCTTGCTCGAGCCATTGGTGATCATTGGGGGCAAGGAAGAGGTCTATAATCTTTCAGGATCAGCCGCGTATCTTGATGCAAAGGATTGGCGTGCGCAGGGCTACACGAACCTCAACCGCATACTTGCGCGTGTTCCCGGCGTGTATGTTCGAGAAGAGGACGGCTTTGGGAATTTTCCTAATATTTCGATGCGAGGTTCGGATGGGACCCGCTCGGAGAAGGTGACCTTGATGGAGGATGGGATTCTGGCGGCACCGGCGCCTTATTCCTCTCCGGCGGCCTATTACTCGCCGCGGGCAAGCCGCATGTCCGGGCTGGAGGTGCTCAAAGGTTCGAGCCAAGTAAAGTATGGTCCGCAGACCACTGCCGGGGTTCTCAACTTTTTGTCGACTCCGGTGCCGACGGGTGTCGGTGGACTCGACGATCCGAACTTTTACTGGCGCAGCACCTACGGGACTGACAACACGTTTTTTAACCACGCTTACTACGGCGATACGGTTCAGACCAGTAACGGTAATTTCGGTTACTTGTTTGAAATTCTTCAGGAGTCGTCTGACGGCTTCCGCGATCTTGATGGCGGTGGGGATACGGGTTTCCAAGTGACTGAGCCGATGATCAAGTTGTTCTGGGAGCCGGATACGCAAATGAAACAGCGTTTCGAGTTTAAGTACGGCCGCACGGATCTCGAAGCCGATGAGACCTATGTGGGATTGAGTGAGGCGGATTATGCAGCAAATCCTTTCCGCCGATATGCCGGGACCCAGTTTGACAACATTGAAACTGAGCAGAACCGGACTTACCTGAAGTGGATTGCCGAGCCTAGCGAGCAGTTCAGTTTCGAGGCGGCGCTCTACTACAATGATTTTTCCCGCAACTGGTATAAGATCCGTAGCGTTGATGTCACTGATCCGGCCGATGTGGCAGTGCTCAACGGTTCGGCGCCGGGAACGATCCCGATCCGTGCCAACAGCCGGGATAACGAAGCCTATGGTTTCCAGTTCAGCGGTCTGTATGAATTCAATACCGGTTCGGTGGCGCATGATCTGGGATTCGGCGCACGTTGGCATTACGACGACAACCGGCGCTTCCAGCGCGATGATGTGATCACATCGACGGGAACCGGTCCGGATGGTTTTGCGGTCACCGGAACTGGCGCACCGGGTTCGGGCGGCAACCGATTCGAGTCAGCGGAAGCGGTTTCATTTTGGGTGACCGACGATATCTCAATGGGAGATCTGACATTGAGTCCAGGTTTCCGGTATGAGCATGTCCAGCTTGATAATACGGACTACCTCAGCGATCCGACCAATACCTCGACAGCCGTTCGTAGCGGTGACGAGAGCTATTTTGCGCCGGGTGTTGGATTTACCTACGACCTTAATGAGGATAACCGATTTTTCGGTGGCGTTTTCAAAGGCTTCTCTCTGTCTGGCCCCCGTTCCATTTTAAAAGATGGTATCGATAAAGAAGAAAGCATTGGCTACGAATTGGGCTTCAGGCATCGCAAGGAAGGTGTCAACGCGGAACTCGTCGGCTTCCTCACCGATTTTGAGAACCTGACTGCGACTGATAACGGCTTCGGTATTTCGAACAATAACCGCAATGTCGGCGAGGCCACGGTCTATGGACTGGAGGCCTTTCTCGGGTATGACGCGGGCGTGGACCGTGGTCTGGATTTCAGTGTGCCGATGTATGTTTCCGCTACCTGGACATCCGCTGAACTGGGTTCAACCGTCGTTACAGGTGGAGGTGAGAATATCTATGGCGGAGGCATGGACGGTTCGAATATCCCATACGTGCCGGAATGGAAACTGGCAGCCGGGGTTGGAGTCGCGTTCGAGAAATGGGGTGCGAACCTCGACCTCAGCTACACCTCGTCGACCTTTGGAACCGCCAACAACTTCGATCAGCCTGTGACTAGCCAGATCCAAGGCGAGATCGACAGCGCCTTCCGGGTGGATCTCTCTGGTTATTATCAGGCGACTGAAAACATCAGGATTGTGGGAGGTATCCAGAACCTTCTTGATGAAGAAATTCTCTCCAGCCGGATTCCGATCGGTGCCCGAGCTGCGGCACCGCGGTCGATTTTTGGAGGTTTTGAATATCGCTTCTGATTCATTTTCCTAGTTGGATTGCAGTAGTGAATGGGGCCATCTGATCTGATCAGGTGGCCCCATTTTTTTTGCGGTTACCGAGATATATGGGGAATTCTTATTTCGTAAACGCCCTGCGGAGGTGGCGGCAACGAAGAGATTTTTCTTTTGTTTCAGGGCTTCACATGGATTCACGAATGGCTTGAACATACTATCTCATAACGATGAAGCCTCTGCCAAATCCAGCTGCCTAGAAGGACGGCGTTCCGTAAAGCGCGACGAAATTGCGGTTGAGCTGTGGATCGATGCGGAGGATGAGGTCTGAACAAAACGATGCGCCCTTCACCGAGCGTTCGCCTGTCGCGCAAGTCGTTTGCTCGCTGTTTAAAAATCCGTCTTTGAAATTATACGCATCTCCGGCAAGGCTTTGCGCGCATGAAGACGAAGCGAGTGATTTTCGAAGGCCGGGTTCAGGGTGTGGGGTTCCGTTATACGACGAAGGACTTGGCGAAGGGTTACGATGTTCTGGGGACCGTGAAGAACCTGCCGGATGGGACGGTGGAGTTGATCATTGCCGGGGAGACGGAGGAGGTCGCAGAGTTTTTACGGGATCTGCGGGAAGATTCGGTGGTGGCGCACCATATCAAAGGGGTGATGGAGGAAGAAATTGACCCGTTGCCAGATCTCAAAGGCTTCTATATCGTCGCCTGAGAGCGGACGCGGTTCCGTAGATATTTTTCATTTTAAACGACGATGCCAAATTACGATTACGAATGCCTGGAGTGTGGAAAACGGTTCGAGGTTTTCCAAAGCATGAACGATGCGAAGCTGACCGATTGCCCGCAGCCGGATTGCGATGGAAAAGTGAGACGCCTGTTAGGAACCGGCGGCGGGATTATTTTTAAAGGCTCGGGATTCTATCAGACGGATTACCGCTCGGACTCATATCAGAAGGGTGCGAAAGCTGATAAACCGCCTGAAAAATCGGATTCGAAGCCGGAGAAGAAAAGCGAACCGAAGCCTGCTGCGAAGTCGTCTGGCGATTCCTAGGTGGGCCAAGTATGGGAGCATTTCCCAAAACGGAAGCTTCCATCGACCGAGCAACCTGTTAAAAACCCTCTCTCATGGCAGACGACGAAGAAAAAAAATCGAAAGGCGGATGTATCGGGAAATTATTCGGTTTGCTGGTTTTTCTGGTGATAGCGGGTCTCGGCACGGCGATCTATTTCATTTCACAGCCGCAGGATCTCTCTGATATCGAAGGATATTCGCTTGTTGGGGATGGACAGTCGGGAGTTAGTCCGCCTCGCGATCTTGAGGCGGTATTGAAGAAGTCGGTCGAAGGAGATTACTCCGTCGTTATTACCGAAAAGGAAATCAACCAAATGCTCGCCCGCGACTTGAAGACCAAGCAGGCGGGGTATTTGGGTAAATGGATCTCGATCAAGCGAGTGCTGGTGAGACTAAAGGAGGATGTCGCGGAGGTGATCGTGGTGCGCGAAATTCAGGGGTATGAGCTGACGACTTCGATGTTTCTCCAAGTGGAGCAGGTCGAGAGCCAGGAGGGGATCAAGACTATGGCACATCTTCATGGAGGCAGTTATCACGAAATGCTCCCCGTCCCGACCCGAGGTGGGCATTATGGTAAGCTTACGGTCCCACAGGGCTTCTTGATTCTGGTGATGCCAGAGTTCCGCAAGATCGCTGAAGTATTTGAGTCCGAGCTCGAAATCGGATTCCAGCGCATGTCGCGGTTTAAGATCGAGGATAAGCGTCTCAAGCTGGATCCGAATCCGCCGTCCCGCGAGGCCGATTTCGGTGAGTCTGGTTTCTAAGGAATTTTTTCTAAACCCAAAGGATGTCCGTGAAACCCGCGGGCAAGATGAATCTATCGAATACGAATGGACATGAACAAGGGCAGCGCGGCCTCCCGGCTGTTGCAGATGGTTGCGTTGTTTTTCTGCGCGGAAGCCATCGCACAAACTACGCCCGAGGCGCAGCCTGCTCCGAGGGCTGTGCCGGTTGAGGATCTGTTGCCCAAGTTCGAAAAGGACGGTTCGGTCGTGAGTCACACCGGCCAGTTTAAAATTTCCGGGGGAGATGCGGGCGCGCGTGGCACGACGGCGAATCTGGCTGAGGAGACCAAGGATGAGTTGCTGCGCCTGATCGGGGAGAAAGACGATTGGAAGGTGCCGGTGAGGGTGAATCTTTTGGGCGAACAAGGGGGACAGGTGCCGAAACGGGAAACTGTCCTCGAGCTGATTCACGATGGTGAACGTTACGAAATTATTATTTTCGTAAATCTAAGCCGAGGTCTGCGTCCGGTTCCGCTGAAACGCGCGGTTACCGAAGCGCTTGTGTATGCGCGCGGTCTGCGTGACAAGCCATTTGAAAAAGATCTGCGGTATTCAGTTCCACCATGGTTTGTGGAGGGATTGCGCGAGGCGACGGCATGGCGGCTCAAACAGACCGACAGGCGGCTGTATGACGCGCTCTCGCGGCACGGCAGTTTGTTTAACCTCAACGATTTACTTTCCCTTTCCGAAGCGGGATATACCTCACTGGATGCGGCATCGAAGGCGGCGTTCCACGTGTCTTCCGGCGCACTTTTGATGGCTCTACTTGAGCAGCCGGATGGCAAGACGGGAATCCGTGAGTTCCTTGTCGAGTTGCCGGCGTTTGATGGAGAGATGCCGGCGCTGCTGAGGCGTCATTTCCCCGAGCTGAATCTTTCTCAGACGAGTCTTGAGAAATGGTGGACGCTTCAACTGGCGGCCAAGGGAACCGCACCGCTGACCGAGGCGATGAGCGTGGAGCAGACCGAGCGTGCTTTGAACGA
>Ga0105054_10012422_pt1 | contig 10428 bp, 8 predicted proteins | sample BON02_FD_78091 | JGI IMG/M metagenome (GOLD analysis project Ga0105054, IMG submission 78091) | Freshwater microbial communities from Lake Bonney liftoff mats and glacier meltwater in Antarctica - BON-02 (megahit assembly) | ecosystem: Environmental > Aquatic > Freshwater > Ice > Glacier... | reverse complement strand
ATTGCGATGATCTTTCAGGAGCCGATGACCTCGCTCAACCCGCTTCACACGATTGAGAAGCAGGTGAACGAAGTCCTGTTTGTGCACAAGGGCCTCTCGCGCAGCGCGGCGCGTGCCCGAACGCTGGAACTGCTGAATTTGGTGGGATTGTCGGATGCCGGGAAACGCCTGAACGCCTATCCCCATGAACTCTCGGGCGGCCAGCGACAGCGGGTCATGATCGCCATGGCGCTCGCCAACGAGCCCAAATTGCTGATCGCCGATGAGCCCACCACCGCGCTGGATGTCACGATCCAGGCGCAGATTCTCGAACTTCTCGACGATCTGAAGGAAAAATTCGGGATGTCGATGCTGTTCATCACCCATGACCTCGGCATCGTGCGGAAGATGGCCGACCGGGTCTGTGTGATGAACCAGGGTGAAATCGTGGAACACGGCGCCACCGAAACCATCTTCAAAAGTCCGGCCCACGCCTACACCAAACACCTGCTCGATGCAGAGCCGTCTGGTGCTGCGCTTTCGCCCGACCACAACGCGGCCAAGATCATGAAGGCCGATGATCTGCGGGTCTATTTCCCGATCAAGGCCGGGATCATGCGGCGGGTTGTCGACCATGTGAAAGCCGTGGACGGGATCACCGTCGAAGTCCGCGAAGGGCAGACGGTCGGCGTTGTCGGGGAATCCGGTTCCGGCAAGACGACCCTCGGGCTGGCGCTGCTGCGACTGATCTCGTCGGAAGGCCCCATCGAGTTCGAAGGTCGGCAGATTGCCAATCTGCGCTCGCGCGAGCTGCGCCCTCTGCGCCGGGAAATGCAGGTCGTCTTCCAGGACCCTTACGGTTCGCTGTCGCCGCGCATGTCGATCTCCCAGATCATCGAGGAAGGCCTCAAGGTTCATAGCCTCGGCGGCAACGCGGCCGAACGGGACGAATTGATTGTGAAGGTGATGGAGGAAACCGGACTCGACCCGGCGGCGCGGCACCGTTACCCGCACGAGTTTTCCGGTGGCCAGCGCCAGCGTGTCGCGATTGCCCGCGCGCTCGTGCTGCGACCGAAATTCATCGTGCTCGACGAGCCAACCTCCGCGCTCGACCGCTCGGTTCAGGCCCAGATCATCGATCTGCTGCGCGGACTGCAGGAGAAGTACAAGCTGGCTTATATGTTCATCAGCCATGACCTCAAGGTCGTGCGGGCCATCTCCAACCACGTCATCGTCATGCGCGACGGCAAGGTGGTCGAACAGGGACCGGCCGATGAAATCTTCGACCATCCCAAACAAGCCTACACACGCGCCCTGATGGCTGCCGCCTTCGACCTCGCCGCCACCGGTGCCGGCGACGCGGTCGCGACCTGACGGCGCGCAGTGGCTGTCCTGATCATTGCCCCCGGCCTGAAGGCTGATTGGTGGGCACGCGAACTCCGCAAGCAGAATGCCGCGCTGGATGTCCGGATCTGGCCCGATGCGGGCGCCCCCGAAGACATCGAATACGCGCTGGCCTGGAAGCCGCCCGCCGGCGCGCTTGCCACCTATCCGAACCTGAAGGTGGCGTTTTCGCTGGGCGCGGGCGTGGATCACCTGCTGATCGACCCTGATTTCCCAGCGTACGCCCAGATATCCCGTGTGGTCGATCCCTATCTGACGGCGGGAATGGTCGAATATGTGGCCCTGCACGTCCTGCGCTATCACAAGAACCAACCCGCGCTTGATACCCAGCAACGCGACCGGATCTGGGATGATCGTGCCCATGAACTCAAGCAGGCTGACGAACGTCGGATCGGCATTCTCGGGCTCGGTGAACTGGGCACAGCCGCGGCGACCGCGCTGGTCGCGCTCGGTTTTGATGTGGCGGGCTGGAGCCGGTCACCCAGAGAGATCGCAGGCGTGACATGCTTGCATGGCGAAGACGGCCTGAAGGCGTTGCTGCCACGCAGCGATATTCTGGTCTGCCTGCTGCCGCTGACACCGGCGACCGAAGGTATATTGTGCGCCGATCTGTTCGCCCGGCTGCCGGACGGTGCCTGCCTGATCAACGCAGCACGGGGCGGTCACCTGATCGAGGAGGACCTGATCCCGGTTCTCGAATCCGGACAGCTCCGCCACGCCACGCTCGATGTGTTCCGGACCGAACCCCTGCCCGAAACCCACCCGTTCTGGAACCATCCGCAGATCACGGTCACCCCCCACAACGCCTCAATCACCGACCCGCGCAGCGTGGCCCGTCATATCGTAGAGGGGATCGCCGCCGTCGAAGGCGGCGTGGCATTGCCGAATGCCGTGGACATCAAGCTGGGGTATTGAACCGAAACCTCGCCATGCCCGAGGTCCACAAAAGAGCCACAGATCACGTTCGCGCGGGACGACCCCTTACGCCAGTTTGATATCGACCCATTTCCGGAACCCGACATCGTCGGCAAAGGATTCATACCAGCGCTTGATGTTCGGCGCGTCGATCCGGTCGATATCGAGATTGAACCAGCGATGGGCAAGCGGCGCGATGGGAATATCGGCCAACGTGAACTTTTCACCGGCGACATAGCGGTGATCGGCCAACTGGTTCTCGAGAACCTGCATCGCGGCATTCCACTGGACGACCGCCGCGTTGATCGTGTCGGGATTGCGATCCTCGGGCTTGGTTCGCACGAGCCCGATAAAAACGGGCACGTGGCGCGGTGCGAGCAGCGACAACTCCCAGTCCATCCAGCGTTCGATCGTTTGCCGCGCGGCAAAATCGGAAGGATACAGGTCGCTTTTCGATTGGCGGGCCAGATAGCGGATGATGCTGTTGGATTCCCACATCACGAAATCACCGTCGATCACCACCGGCACACGACCATTGGGATTCATCGCCAGATATTCGGGTGAATCATTACGCCCAAAGGCCCCCCCGATCTCATTGTCATGATCGTATTCCCGATTCTGGGAATCACAGAACCACAGGACCTTCTGCACATTTGTCGACGTCGCGCGTCCAAGAATTTTCAGCATTACCGGGCTCCCCACGGGGCATTGAACCAAAGAAAAAGGGGCTGCAAAACCTGCAGCCCCTTCATTCTAAACTGTTTGATGCCGAAGCCGAAACTACTCGGCGGCCTGCGCCATGTCGTGGCCGGCATTCGCGGTGATCTGGTCGAGGACCGGCTTCACCACTTCATTGAACTCGATCATGTTCTGGATGACCTTGTCCTTAGGCATCTGTGCATAATGGTAGATCAGCGTGATGAACTCAGCGGGCATCTGTTCCCACTGGGCTGCCAGCTGATCGCGGACGGACTCGGCTGTCCCGATGCAGTAAAGGCCGGAATCGAGCATCGAGCCGATGACATCGGCCTCATCAAGCTTCCGCCGGCCCATGGCAGCATAGAAGTTCTTCCAGATGTCGTAGTCATGCGCCATTACGGCGTCGACAGCGGCATCGTAACTCTCGGCGATCTGCAACCAGCGCACGATGTTCTGGTTCTGGCCGGGCAACCAGTTGAAGCCGTTGGCCTTGGCCGTCTCGGCATACTGGAGACCCAGTGGGGCAGCAGTGTTGATATCCGTGAAATAGGTCGGAATGAAGCCCATGCGTGCGTTGTAATCGATCGTCTCGGGGCTGCCGCTGCCCGACACGAAGACCGGGGGATGCGGGTCCTGATAGGGTGCCGGGCAAACCGACACGTTGACGACGTTGTTGTTCTCGTCGACCTCGTCCAACGCGCCCATGCGCTGGGTCACGCCGACCTGGGCCAGTTGCCAGTCGTCCACGCCCGTATCGCCGGGATAGGGGATCTGCCAGGCACGGCCCTTGTGGTTCATCGAATCCTGGGTCCAGGCCTTGAGAACGATTTCGATATTCTCTTCGAAGACGTCGCGGTTGTGCTGGTCGTTGGCAACGTCCTTGTCCGAGATATGGAACCCGCTCTGGGCAAAGCCCGCACCGACAGCGGTCTTGTTGTTCTTGGCTGCAGTCGGAGATTTCGTCGAGGTTGTGCCGTAATGCTGGCCGAACACGTTGGTCCAGCGGCTTTGATAACCACGGGCAAAGCCCACAAAACTGCGCCCCTGGCTCAGGTGATCGATGATGGCGGTTTCCTCTGCCACCCGGATCGGGTTCTGGATGCTCATCACGTAGCCCAGCTGGCCGACGCGCACGTTCTTGGTGATCGCGGCCCAATAGGCATCCATGATTGCCGGCGCCGGGCCGACTTCATAGCCTTCCGACCAGAAGTGATGCTCAATGGTCGCCACGCCCCAGAAATTCAGATTGTCGGCGGCCATGATGACCTCGTGCCAACCCTGAACCGTTTCCTGATATCGTTGCTTGTTGCGGCCGATGGGACGAAGCTTTTCGCGCTCCGCCTCGCTCTCGGCGTGAATGACCGGGTAGGTCTGCAGAATTGGCTTTACCATTGATGTTTCTCCCCATGATTTGGCTGCCGGACTCCCGGCTGTTGGTGGCAGATTACCCATTTCGGTGATGTAATCACAAATTATGAAAATTAATATATCTCATAGTTTTTTATAATGGATGACAGTTATCCTTCAGCCTTGACGGACCGAGGGCATTCACGTCCATCTTCATGCATGACTTCGTACATAGAGCTTTTTGACCGAGCCGCCGCCCTGGCGCGTGCCGGGCGTCTGGACGAGGCGTTCAAGGCCTACAACCGCATTCTGCGCCAAGACCCCGGCAACGCGCAGGCTCGCTACAGGATCGCCGTTGTGGAATTGATGCGCGGCCGCACCCGGGAAGGCATCAAACTGCTTGAAACAGGCCTGAAAACTCACCCTGATGACCCCGACATCCTGTTCAGCCTCGGCCGGGCCGAGATGTCGCAAGGCGCGTATGAAGGCGCGACCGGTCACCTCGTTCGGGCAGCAGACAGGGCGCCCGACCGCGCCGATATCCGCACCGCCTTGGGTGACGTGCATTTTCTGCAGGGCGCGCTGGAACCTGCCTTGCGTATCTATCAGGCGGCGAGCGATCTTTCACCCGACGATCCCCGGATCAAGGTCAACATGGCGAATGCCTATTCGCGCCTCGGAGATCACCAGAAAGCGCTTTCTGCCATCGAGGACGCCCGCACACTGGCACCGGACCGCCCGGAAATTGCGTTCGCCCACGCCAACACGCTGCGGGCCAGTGGTGATCTGGACGCCGCGCGCGCACTCATCGACAAGCTGCTCACGGATTCTCCCGATGACATCGCGCTGATTGCCTTCAAGGCCGAGATTCTGGACCGGGCGGGCGAAACTCAGGCCGCCGCAAAACTACTCACACCGTTGCTCGTTACAAACCCCGTACCCCATGCGCTCGCACGTGCCTGCGGCCAGATTGCCATCAACAGCAAACAGGGCGACCTGCCGCCTGGTGATGTCGCAGATTTAGTCGAACGGGCCATTGCAGCACCGAACCTCCATCGGTTTGAGCGTCGCGGCCTGCTGTTCATGCAGGCAGCCCTGCTGCAGAAAGCGGGACGAACCGAAGACGCCTTTGCAACCTGCAGCCGCGCGAATGCCGAGGCTGCCGTCAACTATGACAAGGACCAGATCAATCGGCGTTTTGATCGCTACCAGAACACCTTCTCGCTGGCGCGCCTGCCGAAACTGTCACGTTCGACCGTGGCGGACGCAACGCCGCTCTTCATTGTCGGCATGCCGCGCTCGGGCACGACTCTGGTCGAGCAGATTCTCGACAGCCACCCTGATGTGGCCGGCGGCGGCGAACTTGGCGGCATCCCCGGCGCGGCACGGACACTTTCCGACTACCCGGACACACTCGAAAGCCTGAACGCCGATGATCTGGATACGATCGCGGGCGACTATCTGACCATGCTCGGCGACATCTCCGATACCGCGCGCTTTGTGACCGACAAGATGCCGATCAACGCCGAACATCTTGGTTTCATCTGGCAGTTGTTCCCCCATGCGCGTGTGGTCCATTGCCGGCGACATCCGCTTGCCATCGGTCTGTCCTGCTATTTCCAGAATTTCCGCACCGGCAACGAGTTCGCCTTTTCGCTGGACGCGTTTGCCCATTACTACCGGCACTATGACGCGCTGATGCAGCACTGGAAGGAGACGCTCAACCTGCCGATCCACGAACTGCGATACGAACAGATGGTCGCCCATCCGCGTGAGAGTATTGAAGACCTGCTCGGCTTCTGTGATCTGCCGTGGGACGATGCCTGTCTGGCCTTCGATGCAAACCCGCGATTTGTCGACACACTCAGCTATGCCCAGGTGCGCCAGCCACTGACGCGCGAGCCAGCGGCCCGGCACCTCAAATATGCAACCCAACTCGCCCCGCTGGTCGAAGCCCTGGCCGACGAAATTGCGCGCTACGAAGCCGAAGCCTGACTGCTAACGTCCGAAACGCTCCTCGATCATCGAGAAAGCGGCGCGCAGACCCTGTGCCTCGCCACCGGTCGGACGTCCGGGCTTGCTGCCCAGATTCCATGCCATGATGTCAAAATGCGCCCAAGGCACATCGTCATCGACGAACTCCTGAAGGAAGAGCGCTGCCGTGATCGCACCTCCGAACGGGCCATCACCCGCGCTGGACACATCGGCGACCTTGCTTTCGATCAGCGCCCGGTACGGCTTGTGGAGCGGCAGTCGCCAGACCGGATCGCCCGTGGCCGTAGCGTGTTTCTCGAGATCGCCATAGAGCCTGTCATCATTGGCAAAGACTGCAGCGATATCCGTCCCGACGGCCACGCGCGCAGCACCGGTCAGGGTCGCAAAATCGAGCAGAAGATCTGGTTTTTCCGTACTTGCCTCGGCCAGACAATCACCCATCACCAGGCGGCCTTCGGCGTCCGTGTTGGCGTTTTCGACCGTGATTCCCTTGCGGGTCGTGAGCACGTCCCAGGGGCGATAGGCGTTGCCGGCCACGGCGTTTTCGACCGCCCCGATCAGGACCCGCAGGCGCACCGGCAGTTTGGCGGCCATGATCAACTGACCGAGCGCGAGGGCATGCGCAGCACCGCCCATGTCCTTCTTCATCCGCAACATGCCGGCCGCCGGTTTCAGATCGAGCCCGCCGGTATCAAAGCAAACCCCCTTGCCGACCAGTGTGATGCGAGGGCCTTTGGTGCCCCAGCGCAGATCAATCAGGCGCGGCGGATCGTCAGAGGCCCGGCCCACCATGTGGATCATCGGATAGTTGGCTTTCAGGAGCGCTTCGCCGACGGTCACCTGAACCTTCGCCTTGAACTTCCGCCCGACCTTGCGGGCTTCCCCTGCCAGTTCCGACGGCCCGAGGTCTTCTGCGGGAATGTTGATCAGGTCGCGCACCAGCGTGGTCGCATCGAGCATGTCGCCAATCCGCACCTTGTCGGCCCCGGTCGGCCATACCAGATCCGGGCAGGACACCCGCGGCTTGCGGTAGCGCGTGAATTCATAGGCCGAGAGACCCCAGCCCATAGCGGCATCATTGGCGGTCGCCTTCGCAAGGCGCCCGGCAATGCGATAGCTGCCCATCGGCAATTGTCCGGCAAGGCGGCTCCAGGCCCACATATCGGTGTCACCCGCGGTGACAAAGACAACCGTCTCCACATCACCTGTCTCCGAAGGCAGCAGAACACTGGCACCGGGCTTACCGGAAAAGCCAGCAACCTTCAGCCAGTTTGCCTGAGGTTTGGACAGGCCCTTGCGCCACGCATCCACCCTGTCCGATGGCAGAGCCGTGATCGGGATGGTGTCCTTGCGGGCGCGGGCGATGAGGTTATGGGCCACGGTCAGTTCCTCGGATTGGGGAGCGAGTTGCACTTCGGATGGACCTGAGTCTGCCCGAGCCACGCCCGGCCCGCAACGCCCTCCAATTCGCTTCAAACTTTGCGCGCAACGCTCTAGTCTCCGCGTCCGGACAGATGAGGACGACATGACAATTAAAAACGAAGACCTGATCGGGGCATGGGCGCTCGAGGAAATGTATGCCGAGACCGAAGACGGCTCCCGCTCCCACCCGATGGGACGCGATGCCAGCGGGATGATCATGTACACACCCGATCATCACATGTCGGCCATCGTGCATCACGCAGATCGCTTTCTACCCGCCGATCGTGCGGGCGACGAAGAGCGCGCCGAAGCCTTTGCCACCTATTTCAACTATGCCGGCACATGGTCGCTGGACGGCAACGCTGTCACCCACAAGCTGATCCACGCCCTTGACCCGAATATGGCGGGGCTGTCGTTGACGCGCGAGATTGACCACAAAGGCACCCGGATGGTGTTCAGCGGCTTCGGGCCCGATGGCGTGACCAAACAGGTCATCATCTGGAAACGTGCCGGCCAGTAATCTTGATCAACTGCCTTCTGTTCCCAAACCCACATAAAACTTGTGATTGGCGGGCGATTGACCCTGTCCGGTACGGCCAATAGGTTTGCCCCAAGACACGCCATCCATGAACGAGACGAAAGAGGTCGCCGATGATCGAATTTTACACATGGTTTACCCCGAACGGCCGCAAGGTCGCGATCCTGCTTGAAGAGCTCGGGATCGAGTACAACACCCATTCGGTCAATATCGGCAAGGACGAGCAGTTCGACCCGGCCTTCCTGAAAATCTCGCCGAACAACAAGATTCCGGCCATCGTCGATACCGACAACAACAATTATCCGTTGTTCGAGACCGGTGCGATCCTGCTCTATCTTGCCGAAAAGCACGGCAAGTTCCTCAACACCAAGGATCGCGACGCGTATTGGCGCACGATGGAATGGCTGATGTGGCAGATGGGCGGCTTCGGTCCGATCCTCGGTCAGGTCCACCACTTCACCAAATACAACCCCGGCAAGTCCGACTACGCACAGGAACGTTATGAGACCGAGGCCCGCCGACTGTATCGCGTGCTCGACGAACGCCTCGAAGGCCGCGAGTTCATTGTTGATGATTACTCGATCGCCGACATGGCCTGCTGGCCCTGGGCAGCCCGCCACAACTGGCAGGAAATCGACCTCAATGATTTCCCCAATGTGCGACGCTGGTACATGACCATGCTCGACCGTCCAGCCGTCCAGCGCGCCTGGAACATTCCCGAGAACGATCAGCCGCTGCCGATCCCCGAATAGGATCAGCCACGATCGGCGAGTTCAGAACCGGCGCCCGTTTGGCGCCGGTTTTCATTTCGCAGCAATGCCCCCTTGCAAATCCACAGACAGTCACCTTGAAGGCGGCGGCAACCCGGCTATGGTAGGCTCGAAATTCACCACCGCCGGGGACCCGCCACCATGAAGTTCTACGACTGCGCGACTGCGCCAAGCCCGCGTCTCGTGCGTATGTTTATTGCCGAAAAGGATTTGGCCGGAACCATCGAGACCGTTGAGATCAGTCTTCGCGAGAAGGAACAGATGGGCGCAGCCTTCCGGGCGATCAACCCGTTCTGCACCGTCCCGGTTCTTGAAGCCGATGACGGAACGCGCTTTCTCACCACGCAAGGTTGCTGGCGCTATCTGGAAGAGATCAAACCCGCCCCCGCGCTGCTGGGACACAACGCCACGGAGAAGGCAAAGATCGCTGATGCTGTCTGGCGGGCCGAACAGGATGGCTTCTTTGCCGTCGGCGAAGCCCTGCGCAACACTGCGAAGGGGATGAAGGACCGCGCGCTCACCGGCCCCCATGACCACGCCCAGATTCCCGAACTGGGCGAACGCGGCAAGCGCCGGATGTTGCAATTTTTCGATGTGCTCGAAGACACGCTGGCCAACCAGCCGTTTTTCGCAGGGGATCATTTCTCCGCTGCCGACATCATGGCTTTTGTCTCGGTCGAATTTGCGGGCTGGCTGAAGCTCACCATTCCCGAAAGCGCAACCCACGCTCAGCGCTGGTACGATGCGGTGAAGTCACGCCCCAGCGCGGCGGTTTAGGGAACCCGGCTACTTACGCACCGCGTGCGCGGTCGATCACGCCTTGCGGATCATCGGGGGGCAGGTTGCCACGCCACGCCACATGCCCGTCCGGGAAGATCAGCACCAGCGCGGCCTCGTACCGGGATAGGATGGCGGGTTCGGCAATATCGAGCAGTTCAACCGGAAGCCCGGATGCGCGCGCAGCCTCCAGAAGAGGCGCAGCATCGGCGGATAAGTCGGTCCGCAACAGGGTGAACCCGTCGGCAAAGCGATCACACAGCGCGTCACCGTTTTCGAGCCAGACATGCGGGGCGCGATGGCCCGGACGTGCCGTGGGAATATAGTCATAGGCGTCATCGGACACCGGCTCCGAACCATCATCGCTCACCAGTTGCGACCCCTCATAGCGCACACCGAGCGCAATCCCGGGAATGATGAACTCCCGGCGGCCATGATTGCCCAGATGCGCGCCCAGTCGTGCACGCTCGGCATCGCCCGCTGCGCTTTCGGTCTCGATTGACGGGTCCACATCGAAGGTCCCGATGGATTCGGCAAACCCGCGTGCAAAGGCCAGATTGCGCGCGCCCACCGGGCGACGGT
>Ga0105054_10012420_pt1 | contig 10429 bp, 6 predicted proteins | sample BON02_FD_78091 | JGI IMG/M metagenome (GOLD analysis project Ga0105054, IMG submission 78091) | Freshwater microbial communities from Lake Bonney liftoff mats and glacier meltwater in Antarctica - BON-02 (megahit assembly) | ecosystem: Environmental > Aquatic > Freshwater > Ice > Glacier... | reverse complement strand
GGTTTCCGCACGGGCAAGAACGGCGTCGAGCGGGTCTTCGAGCAGGATCTGCGGGGCAGTGCCGGGACAAGGCAGGTCGAGGTCAACGCCTATGGCCGCGTCATTCGAGAAGTGGCACGCCAGGAGGGCAAACCCGGTTCCGACCTGACGCTGACCATCGACATGGGGCTGCAGGGATTCACGGCCCAGCGCCTTGACGGTGAGGCCGGTTCCGTCGTCGTCATGGACCTCCACAACGGCGACATCCTGACCCTGGCCTCTTCGCCCGGTTTTGATCCCAATGCCTTCAACTACGGGCTGACGAGCGAAGCCTGGCAGGGACTGCTGAACGATCCCAAGGCGCCGCTGATCAATAAGATCCTGGGCGGCCAGTATCCGCCCGGTTCGACCTTCAAGATGGTCGTGGCCCTGGCCGCGCTCGAGGCCGGCGTCATTACGCCCGACCAGACGGTCTATTGCCCGGGGTTCGTCGAACTGGGCAACCACACCTTCCATTGCTGGAAACGCTGGGGCCACAGCCACGTCGGCATGGTCGAGGCGATCAAGCAGTCCTGCGATGTCTATTTCTACGAGGTTGCCAGCCGTCTGGGGATCGACCGCATCGCCGCGATGGCCGAGCGGTTCGGACTGGGCAGCGCCAGCGGCGTCGAACTGCCCGGCGAACGTTCGGGCCTGGTGCCGACCAAGGCCTGGAAGGAAGCGGTGCTGGGCGAGCCCTGGCAGGGCGGGGAAACCCTGATCGCGGGCATTGGCCAGGGCTACCTGCTGGCTACGCCGATGCAGCTCGCGGTCATGATCGCGCGGCTGGCCAACGGCAAGCAGGCTGTGCTCCCAAGGCTGGCACGCGCCGCCTCCGTGGTTTCGGCACCTGACTTCGCACCGCTCGACATCGACCCTGCCCATCTTGCCCTGGTGCAGGAGGGCATGGTCCGCGTCGTCAACGATCCCAACAGCGGCACGGCCTATGGCGCGCGCATCGAGGAGGAAGCCATGGCGATGGCCGGCAAGACCGGCACCGCCCAGGTGCGCCGCATCTCCAAGGCCGATCGCGAGGCCAACCTGGCGATCGAGGACATCCCGTGGAATGAACGCGATCATGCCCTGTTCGTCGGCTACGCCCCGATTGCGGCGCCGCGTTATGCCTGTGCCGTGGTCGTCGAGCACGGCGGCGGCGGCTCGCGGGTGGCCGCGCCGATCGCACGGGATGTGCTCCGCGAAGCCCAGCGCCGCGATTCCGCGCGTTGGCCCGATGGCGGTGCCCCGCCACGCGCGCCCGCCGCAGGGGTCTGAGCATGGTTGCGATCAGTCAGCGGTTCGCGCCCCCGGGCATGACCCTGATGCAGAAACTCGGAGCGATGAGCTGGGGGCTGGTCGCCCTGCTGCTGCTGACCGCAGGGCTGGGTTTTGCCATGCTCTATTCTGCGGCCAACGGCAGCCTGGAGCCCTGGGCGGCGCGCCAGATGGTGCGCTTTGCCGTCGGCCTCTGCCTGATGGTCACGCTGGCGATGATCGACATCCGACAGCTCCACCGCTGGGCCTACTGGATCTTCGGCATCGCACTCCTGCTGCTTATCGGCGTCGAAGTTGCCGGCCGTATCGGCATGGGCGCGCAGCGCTGGATCGACCTCAAGATTTTCCAGCTACAGCCTTCCGAAGTGATGAAGATGGCCCTGGTTCTGGCGTTGGCGCGTTACTTCCATGGCCAGACCGGGGAGCAGACGCGCAAGTGGACCAGCCTTTTCATTCCGGCCGGCATGATCCTGGTGCCCACCGTGCTGGTCCTGCGCCAGCCCGATCTCGGGACTGCTCTGCTGCTCGTCGCCGGCGGTGGTGCAGTGATGTTCGCCGCGGGTATCGCGCTGCGCTGGTTTGCCATCGGCGCCGGGCTGGCACTGGGTTCATTGCCGATCGGCTGGCAATTGCTGCATGACTATCAACGTGAGCGGGTCCTGACCTATCTCGACCCCGAACGTGATCCCCTGGGCGCGGGATACCACATCATGCAGTCGAAGATCGCGTTGGGATCGGGCGGCATTTTCGGCAAGGGATTCATGAGCGGCACCCAGAGCCATCTCAGTTTTCTGCCCGAGAAGCAGACCGACTTCATCTTCACCATGCTTGCAGAGGAACTGGGACTTGCCGGCGCGCTTCTTCTTCTTCTGCTCTACCTTTTTATTATGGCCTATTGTTACGGTGTTGCCTTTCGTAGCAGCAGCCAGTTCGGTCGACTTCTGGCGATCGGCGTCGGTGTCACATTTTTCCTTTATGTCTTCATCAATATCGCGATGGTCACCGGGCTGATCCCGGTGGTGGGCGTGCCGCTCCCGCTGATCTCCTATGGCGGCACGGCGATGATGACGCTGATGGTCGGTTTCGGCCTTGTCGCCAGCGCCTATGTTCACCGCGATATCGAGGTGCCGCGCGAGCCCGGCGGCAGCGTCTGAATCCGCGACCATATCGCTGAGCAGAATGTGGGAACTGCGCACATGATTGTGATGGCTGCGCCTTGCCGTAATGCACCAGTTCTGGCAGGAACCTCCGGTGTCTGGAAACTCAAGGTCACCACCGGCTGCCGTCACGGCGCGGCGTTTGCTTGAGGCTGGACAGAAGACATCGGGATGAACGGGAAACGATGGCCCAGAAAACAACAAACGTCCTGCTTGTCGAAGACGACAAGATCGCAGCGGCACTGATCATCGCCAACCTGACTGCGGCTCCGGACCGGCATTTTGAAATCGTGACCTGCATGTCTCTGGCCGAGGTCGGTCCGTTGCTGCAGAACGATTCCTTCCAGATTGTCCTGCTCGATCTCAATCTTCCCGATTCCCAGGGCGCCGAAACCGTGCGCCGGATCGCGGCAAAGGCTCGCGCCATCCCCATCGTGGTGCTGACCGGGAGTCAGGACGACCTGGTCGGGCCTGAGTGCATCGCCGCGGGCGCGCAGGATTTCCTGGCAAAGTCGGAACTGGCTTCGGCGCGGCTGGTCAGCATGATCGATTTCGCCATGGTGCGGCACGTCCGGGTCGCCGAGGTCGAGCGGGTGGCGTTGACCGATGAACTGACCGGATTGCTCAACCGGCGCGCCATTCTGGGCGAACTCGACGTCGCCGCGGCCCGTGCGCGACGGGGCATGGGCGGTTTTGCGCTGGCCATGATCGATCTCGACGGCTTCAAGCAGGTCAACGACAGCTACGGTCACGCTGCGGGCGACGAGGTTCTGGTCGAAGTCGCTGCGCGCCTGCAGGCGTTGTGCCGGACCAATGACCACAGCGGCCGCCTCGGCGGCGATGAATTCGTGCTGATTCTCGACGGCGCCGAGCACGAGCCGCAAGCCAACATCGTGATCGGCCGTCACCTGGAAGCGCTGCGGCGCCCGATCTTCGTGCAGACCCAGGACGGGCCCAGGCGCGCGGAGGTGACAGCCAGTTTCGGCGTGGCACTCTGCCCGGAACACGCCACGACGGTCGAGGAACTGACCGAAATTGCCGACCGCGCGATGTACCACGTCAAAAACCATGCAAAGAACGACTTCCTTATCGGCCCTCCGGGAGCCGAAACGGTCGCAGCCCGTGCCCGCGAATCCCAGGCGGCAAAGGAGGACCTGGAGCAGGCGCGCCGCGAGGCGATGCTGGCGCCGTTGCGTGTCGAATTCATTGCGCGCCTTGATGACAGGGTGGCGGCACTGGAGGCGTTCGTTCACGTTTATGATGCCGATCAGGCAGACAGCGACGTCTGGGTATCGACCCGCCGGCATGCCCACAGCCTGGCAGGCATCGCCAGTGTCTTCGGCTTCGAGGCGCTGGGCGCACACGCGGCATCGCTGGAGGAGATCATGCAGGGCGATCTTGTTCCGGCCAGACCGGAGGTTGCCGCAAGGGCAGCAATGCTGGTGGCCACGTGCAGGGAAGTGATCGCCGCCAAGGACTGAGCCGTCAGGAGCGGGACGTCAGGGGAGGGCCGGTCGGTCAGCCCAACCCCCTCGAATCAGGCCTCGCGTCCCGAGGCTTTCCACAGATCGCGAAGCTCGTCGGCCAGGGTCATGGGATCGAAGGGTTTGGCGATCACGCCCAGGGCGCCGAGCGCAAGATACTCTTCGCGTTCGGACGGTTGCACCCGCGCCGTCATGAAGACCACCGGTATCGGAGCAATCTCGGGAACGGTCTTCAGCGCGGCATAAAGTTCGGGGCCGCTCAGCCCCGGCATCATGACGTCCATCAGGATCAGATCGGGCAGGTCCGCCAGCAGGCCTTCCCGGGCCTGGCCACCACCGATAAACGCTGTCACGCGGAAGCCGCCGACCATGTCGAGCGCCATGGTGGCGACCTGAATGATGTCCTGCTCATCATCGATACAGGCGATGTGCTGCAGAGCCATGCACGCCTCATGTCGCAGTGGGTTTCCTGAGATGCGTCTTGATCATGTCGACCAGCGCGCTATCGGAAATGCGCGATTTCACGACATTGGCCAGCGTACGCCTGCGCGTCTCGTCGTCAACCTCGCTGGCCGAAAGAATAATGACCGGCGCTGCAATCTTGAGCTCTTCGATCATGTCCAGCAGGTCCACCCCCGGACCGTCGGGCAGATCAAGATCGAGCACGATCATGTCGAACCGTTCCCTGGCAAGCAGTTCGCGGCTCAGGGCCAGGGTCGGCGCGGCGACAACGATCGCGGAACCGTCAAGCGCGCTGGCGATGATGCTCGCCATGTCGGGATCGTCTTCGACATGGAGAATACGCGGCATATCCCCGGTCGCAGGCACCTGGGCAAGGCGGATCGATTCCATGAGCTGGTACTGGCCGACCGGCTTGAGCAGCCAGTCGGCGACCGGCATGGCGTCGCCGTCGAGCTCGCCCTTGTTGCGGTCGGCCATGCCGGTCACGACGACGACCTTGGTCGATGTCTTCCCGTTGCCATGGATCTCGCGAATCAACTCGCTGCCGTCGCCGTCGGGCAGGGTCAGATCGAGCACGACCACGGCGTAGTCATTCCTGCCGATCGCTTCGCGTGCTTGGGCAAGGGTGGCAACGCTGTCGGCGACCATGCGCCCATCGTTCCTGATCCAGGCTTCAAGCACCGTGCGCGTATCGGTGTCGTCTTCGCAGATCAGAACACGGGTCCGGAGATCCGGACCGGTCCTGGCCGCGTTCTCACTGGCGGGAAGGCCGGCTTCCTGCGCCAAAGGCAGGGAAACTTCGAAACAGGTGCCCTTGCCCAGCTCGCTTTCAAAGGTGACGTCTCCGCCCATGGCGCGCACCAGCATGCGGGTGATGGCAAGGCCCAGGCCGGTGCCTTCATGGCGCCGCTCGAGCGAAGCTTCGCCCTGCATGAACTTGCCGAAAGCCTGTTTCTTGAACTCCTCGGTCATGCCGGCGCCGTGATCGCGCACGGTCAGATGCAGGGTGCGTCCGCTGCTGCGGCCGCCGATCTCGACGGTCGGAGAGCCATCGGAGAACTTGGCGGCATTCGACATCAGGTTCGACATGACCTGCTGGAAACGGCCGGGATCAGCCAGGAACGTGGGGTCGCCCACGATTTCCTGCAAGATAAAGGCAACGCCGTAGCGGTCGCCGTAGGGCGTGTTGGATTCGATTGCCTGGCGCAGCGCGGCATTGGCTTCCAGGGGCTCGATGCGGACCTGGACCTTGCCGCTCTCGAGTTTTTCGATGTCGAGGATGTCATTGATGATGTTGATCAGGCGCTCGCTGTTTTTGTGCGCGATCGTGGTCAGCTCGTACACCTTGGGGGTCAGCTCCCCCCTGAGCGGGCCCTGCAGAAGCCCCAGGGCGCCGCGGATCGAGGTCAGGGGGGTGCGCAGCTCGTGGCTGACGACCGAGACGAACTCGTTCTTGGCCTTTTCGGCCTTGCGCAACTCGCGCAGGTCGACGATGGCAATGGTGTAGAGTGTGGTGTTCTCGAGGGAGACCTCGGCGATGGTCACCAGGGTGGGGATCTGCGTGCCGTCCTTGCACGTCGCCGCGAGATCGACATTGGCCTGTGAACCGACCGGAATGCCCTGGCTGCCCCAATTCTCGGCGGCCTTCAGGATGATCGAGATATGCTGGTCGAGCAGTTCGGCGTCATCATAACCGAAGGTGCTCTGCGTCGAACGGTTGACCCTGTCGATATGGCCATCGGCATCAATGCTGATCACCGGGTTTGCCGCCGAGTCCAGGATGGCATGGGTGGTCGCTTCGGTTTCGCGAAGCTCGGCCTCGCGTTCCTGAACCGCGTTTTCCATCACCTGGAAGGCATCGGCGATCAGCTCGACATTGACCGTGCCGGACTGCCCCGTGGCGTGCTGGTCGAGCTGGTTGCCGTCGATCACCCGGCGGGCCGCGGTCATGAGCTGCACGAACGGCCGGGCCATCCACTGCGCAAGGACAACCGCCAGCACGACCATGAAGATGGAGATGACGATGCTCCAGCGGCCCATCTCGTAGGTGCTGGCCAGGAGCACGTTGCGCGACGATGAGGCGGCAAGGACGAGAGCCCGGTCGAGGTTCTGGGCATCAAAATGGAGCCTGTAGCCGAACAGGACATCCTCGCCCGACAAGGTCTCGACCTCGTCGGCATGATCATCGGCAAACAGGCCAGCAAACTGCGGCCGATCTTCCCAGAGTTTGGTCCGGGCCCCCAGTTCCCAGGCGAAGGGCATCGTCGGGTCCGGGTGGATCAGGTAGTCGCCCTTGTCGTTGGTCAGGTAGATGCGGTCGGTCTTGACCACCGCATCGGACAGGGCGTTGCTCCAGGCGAGGAAATCGACATTGAGGACCATGATGCCGAAGAAGTCGCCGGCGCCTTCAAACACGGGCACGGCGATCCGCACCGTGGGTTCGAAGGGGGTGACGATTTCCCCGAATTCGCGGTTGAGATCGATGTCGGAGATATAGATCGCACCGGGCGGCAAGGTCATCGTGTCCACGAAGTAGTCGCGATCGCCCTTGCGCTGCAACTCTTCACCCTGACGCACGAGAATCTCTGAGCCGACACGTTCGACACGGACCAGTTCACGCCCGCCGTTTACCTTTGCGATGTAGCGCAACTGGCTGTAGCCGGGGTTGGCCTTGAGAAATCCGGTGAAGATGATCGAAAGGCGCTCCTGCCAGTCGCGCGTGCTCGATTTTCTGTAGTAGCCGCCGTGGTTGATGGTGTCGATCAGCCCCCGGATCGGCGGTGTCTCGGCCAGGGCCTGGACATTGCTGGCTGCCGACTCGAAGCGTGATTCAATGATCTTTCCGGCGTCACGGATGCGATAGGTCAGGCGTTCACGTTCGAGTGCGATGAACCCGTTCGAGGCGATCTGGAACAGAACCACGCCCTGAATCAGCGCGGTGCCTGCCACGACCAGTGCGAGCACGATGGAAAACCGCCGGGTGACCGACAGGCTGCGCCAGAAGCGTGTCACGCCCAGGCCCGACCGTGCGTCCGGAGTTTCGGGTTGTCTGCTGCTCACGGACGCATCCGACGAGCGACGCCCGCCAGGGCGCGGTGGGACGCGCCTCGACACGCTTTCAGGATCCTCGGAGCTGCGTCAGGCAGGGGCCGATGCCGTCGGCCGGCAGCGGAACGCTGACCAGGTAACCCTGTGCCTTGTCGCAACCGAAACGTCCCAGAATCTGCAACTGCTCGTAGGTTTCTACACCTTCGGCAATGACGTGGGCGCCCAGGCTGTGGGCGAGATCGACGACCGCCCGGACAATGTGTTCGGTATTGGTCGAAAGGCCCAGGCGGGCAACGAACTGGCGATCGATCTTGAGGTAGTCGAAGGGGATGGCATCGAGCTGGGCGAAGCTGGAATGACCTGTGCCGAAATCGTCGATGGCCAGCCGGAAACCCTGAAGGCAGACCCGCGCCAGGGATTCCAGGGTCAGCGGACGATCGACGATCGCTGAACGCTCGGTAACCTCCAGAATGACCGACGATGGCGCGATTCCTTCCTCGTCCAGGATCTGCTCTGCCCGTGACGGAAAATTCTCATCTTCCAGGGAGGCAATCTCGATGTTGACCGAGAGGGAGATATCGTGGCCTTCGCGACGCAACTGCGCAAGGTCTCGGGCGCCCTGGCGAAGCATGGACATGGTCAGATCGTCCATCAATCCCAGGGTGGAAATCTGATCGATGAAGGCACCGGGCTGAAGAAGGCCCCGCGTGGGGTGGTTCCATCGGGCCAGAAGTTCCATGCCGGTGGCGTTGGCCGCAGCAAGGGAAACGATGGGCTGGTAATGGGGAATGATGGCGCCGCTTTCGATCGCGTCGACGATCTCTTCCCGGGTGAACTGGCCCTGCTGAGGCGCGCGGGTGCCTGCCGTGTCGGCAGCACCGCTGTCGGCCAGAAGGCTGCGGATCTCTTCGGCGCGGAATGGCTTGTTGATCGTGCCCAGAATGCGCAGGCCAAGCCGGCGGGCGCTTTCCGCGGCAATCGAAAGCACCCGGTCATCGGCGCCCGATATGACGATCAGCTTGCCGCCGTAGTTGCGCTTGGCAAGCTGACGCAACAGCTCCATGCCGTTGACCTTGGGCAGATGCAGGTCGATCACCATGACGTCGAACTCGTCGAGCGGCAGGGCCATGGCCTGGGCCACGTCGGGCGCGACGGTGACATCGTGTCCGTCGATCCGGCAGATCAACGCGATGATATCGGTGAGGTTGTTGTCGTCATCGACGATGGCGATGTTGAGAGACATGTTCTTGCCGTCTGCCTTTGACCATAGTCCGGGCCTTGCGACCGAGTGCGTTGACGTTTGCATTTTCATCTGGCCTGCTTCTCTTTGACGGGGAGGGGAAACTGCAATGCTTCCTCGTTGTCGGAGGTGCCTCGATAGTTGGCCCGTGTGGGTCGACGACATGGATAACCCTCTGGTTGTGCTGTAGGGTTGCCCAGAGTTGACCGAGAGTTGACTGCGTTGGCTGGAAGTTCGGAGATTATGGCGTCAATCCTGATCATCGAGGACGAGTACCTGCTGCGGCGGCTGATCGTCGCGCAGCTTGCCGCAGAGGGTCACACCGTCAGCGAAGCCGCCGATGCGGCCGAAGGTCTGCGCCTGTTCGAGGAGGGCAGGCCGGATCTGGTGCTGCTCGATCTGGGGCTGCCCGACGAGGACGGCCTTGTCGTGGCGCGCCAGTTGCGCGCGCGCTCCAACGTGCCGATCATTGTCGTCACGTCGCGCAAGCAGGATGAAGCCCGCCTTGCGGCCCTGGAACTGGGCGTCGACGATTACATCACCAAATCCTCCAATCCTGCCGAACTGACCCTGCGTGTGCGCAATCTGTTGGCGCGCAGTCAGACCTACAGGACGGCGCCCGACGGCAGGCAGCGCGATGTGCTGCGGTTTTCCGGCTGGACGCTCGACATGGCCGGAGCGACGCTGACCGATCCGGGCGGCGTCACGGTGCCGTTGACGGCCGGTGAATTCCGCGTCTTCTGCCTGATGGCCCGTGCTCCGGGACGGGTGCTGTCGCGCGAACAGATCCTCGATGCGCTGACACAGGGCGGCGACCCGCCGGACCTGCGCATGGTCGACAGTTTCGTCAGCCGCATCCGCCGCAAGCTCGGCGATCGACGTTTCATCACCACCGTTTCGGGGTTGGGTTACCGCTTCGAGCCGACGCCGCGCGACTAACCGGGCGGCACCAGGACGGCCTGGCCCGGAGATGCAGGCACGAAGTTTGCAATTCGTTCGCCGCGGACGGCTTTGCATGCTTGCCTCACCCGGGTCCCTATGTTACCCGTCCGCCCTGTCTTAACCGGCGTCTCGCGCCGGTGCGGCAGGCAAGGGCGGCTCCGCTATCCTGGGGCCGTCGCGGGGTGTTTACGCCGTCAAGGCGGGCGCATAGCTCAGTTGGTAGAGCAGCTGACTCTTAATCAGCGGGTCCGAGGTTCGAGCCCTCGTGCGCCCACCACCCCTTCCACAGCGAACCGGAGACGGAGACCACCCCTCAGGGGCGGTCCGGGTTTGGCCGTGAATTCCGAGGCTTAGCCGCCATGGCCTGCCCGCTGTACGGCATGTCCGGACCCACCGAAGCGGTGGAACGGCCGAGAACCGGCGACAGTCTCTGAGAGGCAATTTGGTGGGTCCGCAGAACATTCCCTGCGGTCCTGATTCTAAGGCTGTTTGACGGAGGGCCTGGTGGAGGTATCCGGTTTTAGCGGAACCCGAGGACTGCGCGCTGCTCGTCCCAACGCAGAGGCAGGTCGATATCCCGGAGCCGGCGCGCCGTCAGTTCGGGCGGCTGACGGCCTTCTACGATTGCCACGATGATGTCGGGTGCCAGGCAGGCAAGCTGCAGCGTCCGGCGCAGATGACGCTCGTCGATCCCTTCTGACCTGCTCAGTTCGCGGATCGATGGCGACCGGCCCGTGACCAACTGATCATGCCAGAGTCTGGCCCTGGCTACGGCCATGATCAGATCGTCGTCTGGCATAGGCTTG
>Ga0105054_10012412_pt1 | contig 10433 bp, 14 predicted proteins | sample BON02_FD_78091 | JGI IMG/M metagenome (GOLD analysis project Ga0105054, IMG submission 78091) | Freshwater microbial communities from Lake Bonney liftoff mats and glacier meltwater in Antarctica - BON-02 (megahit assembly) | ecosystem: Environmental > Aquatic > Freshwater > Ice > Glacier... | reverse complement strand
TGGGTAAGGACTTTAGAGAACAATCTATTAATGACATCAAGTGTGCGACTTGTTAATGACACCAACTAATTAAGAGCCTCTAGCCCTTGAGAACTTGGAATTATTAAGAATCTCGACTGACACAACATACAAACAAGAAACAAAACAAACAAAAAAAAACTTTTTGAATATTATATATATATAATTTGGAGATTATATATACATATACATTTGATGGGATGCTTATTCATGGCAATGCGCCATACGCCCCCTAAGTAAACAGGAAATAGTTAGTTGAATTCAAAACAACTTCTACTCCGAAGCGTTGAGAACACGAACTTCAAAAATTCGAAATCGTAGTATACACAGGAACACGAGTAATCGCAGAACTGAACACCGCCAATCCTATTTAAGGGATGCAGCTGAGGACCCAAATTAGGTACCTATAGTGACTGGGGGCTTTCGAGCGTTTTGGTTATTAATAAACATCTATCACATCCAAGAAAAGAGAAGGCAGACACATCGAGATGGTCTTCAATCTTTGATCAATCCGAAGATTGTTGTTCTTGTACAGGAAGACTGCTACCTCGATGGCGGCGTCAATGACTTTGCGACGTTAGGACTTGGCATCTAGCCACATATTATGATGAATACCTAAGGGCCGGATGGGAGTTTTCAGTCTAGGGGCCGTGACCGTAGATAACTCTTGAATCGGTGTTTAAGGGTCAACTGTTTATTCGATAAAGGGCATCTAAGAGCAAACGCATGCCGGAGGGCAAGGACTCAGGCATGGGAGGCTTGAGGGCGTTCGTTGACGCGAGCACCATTGTACCCGACTTTCAGGTAGCTTCTGCTAGCAGTGTCACGGGACACTGATTATGCTAGGTTATGAGCCCTGTACGCTCCCTCTGTGTCAGGAATGAGCCCGCGAGGACCCACTACACTACTACAGCACAATGGCCGAACTATGGTGGCGCCAATGCTGCATACAGCATACGCCACAGCACTGTGCACAGGTCAATCTTACAGACGATGCAGCAATTGGCCTATGCACCAGTAAGGCAGATGTCTCGCACACCCGCCGCAGCAAAGAACAGCGCTAGCAGCGGCATCAGCAAGTTGGAGTCAGCTCCAATCTCTGCGTCAAGCAGGAAAAGCACAGAACAGCGCTCAGTGATAAACATCACAGTTAAGCAGGCAACACGGGTCATCAGAATTATCTTTGCACTGCACTTCATGGAGCACATGCTATATGGCATGGCGTGGAAAATGCCTCTCCACACTACTGCCAGAAAAGTTGACGATTCATCTGATCTGCAGGTTGAATGGGTCCTGGAAAGGCTCTACTTCAAGTATCACCCACGAAGCTTGCGCCCGGCAATGTGACACAGATGTCACACAATGTGGAAACGTGGACGATCTCCAGCTCGCTGGCAATCATAGCAGCAGCTAGGGGAGATTGGCTTTTGAAATTCTCGCAGAACATGCACCTCGTGCTAGCAGATGATGACATTGGAATGCTTGAGCATCATGCAATCTTTTTGGGTGACGATGACGATGAGTGCTCGGACTGGAATATCATTCGGCTGGATAGAGCAATTGCAAACTCCACGCTGGCTATGGCGTGCATTCTGGATTACGCCAAAATGCAGGGCGCACCAATAATTGTTAAAAATATGCATACGTGGGCGGACTTCCGTGAGGCTGTCAACATGAACAATCAGGCAGGCGAGGCCACCAACAAGGCATATCAGCAGCTGGCGGCCATCATGGCATCTTACAACATTCATATACAACAGTCTGTGAATGAGGCGGAGCAGGGCATATGTCTGAAGCTCGAACGCAATTTTGGACGCGGGCAGCGCAATATATTCGCAGGACCACTGATCCAGTGCGAGTTGGCAGACAAATACGACGGAGTTGATCAGGCTGCGAGGGACGATCTGGCGACCAAACTGACTCGAGCAGTAGCAATTGAAATTTCGGCAATGCGAACAACCAATGTGGACAACTGGCTGCTGACTATTCACTTCTGCATCCTGGCGCTCCGACAGCGAAAAATGTTGGAGGAAGTCATCGAATCGGCGGGTACGGCTCCGGTGAAGGAGGATCTTCAGAGCATGCAAGACCAACAGAATGGCATGTGTCAACCGAGGGGCGAACCATTGGCCAAAAGGCTGCACACTACTACGAATTGTGTAGGTTGGTGCTGAGTGCGGACACTGATAAGAAATGCACATGGGACATGGTGTACACGCAGCTCTCAAAGACGTGCGTGGCAGCACGAACCAAAGCATTAAATGATGCTAGCAAGGCGCCCTCGCGGTAGATAGGCGCCCCACATGCCAGTGGCTATGGAATTCGTAGCGCAGGCCGAGCATCAACTTGCATTTGGGGCATTCACTCAGGAGCAGTACGAGCAGCTGACTTCGGAGGAGTACGAAATTGCAACGCTGGCCGCGTACACGGCCCCGGCAGCCACTGTGGAAGAATTCAAAGCGCATATCAACACTGCCAGGCTGCTGCCAGGCAGGCCAGGCTTGCTCTTCAAAGGGCAACGAGATGCTCCGCAGGCCAAGGCAAAATTCGACTTCAAAGGAGCTAAAGATAAGAAGCCCTGGCAAACAGACAAAAGGCCAATCTCAGACGAGATTGGGAGTAGTAACAAAGTTTTGCCATATAAGTGTAAGGGTTGTGGCGAATTCGCGCACTATTTTGCCACGGGCAACTTTAAAGATTTCACCGTCGCCACCAAATGCGACCAAGGTGATTGCAGACACCCCTGGCATGATGGTACAGCAATGATGGCCAAGAAGGCCAAGACGACGGTGTCTCAACCCATCACGAGCCAAAGCATTGAGGCTTCCATAGCCAAAGTCGTGACACCGATCCATGAGGCGCTGCAGCGGAACAACAAGCCCGCCGAAGCTGCATATGCAGGCATCGAGGCGTTTGTAGCAAACGAATTTGGGCTCAGCCACCACAAGGCGTACGGAGCAATGCATATTGGCAAGATTGCAGGAGAGCAGCAGCCGGAAGACAAGTCAGGTGACACGTCAGGGAAACCCAACCCGGCAGCACACCTGCATACGGGGCTCAAACGGTCGAAGGGACTTGAACAGACGGAAACTGGCGTGACGTGGCTTATCTCTGCTTGTTATTTGTCTACTGTTCTCTTATTCGTGATGGGTATTCTGAGTGGCATAGACACTGCAGCGATTAAGGATTACACTCAGGCTAGAATGGCGTGAAGGGATTTGCAGTGGCATTCACCGGTGCAATTCGTCAAAATGATCCAGCATTCTATACGACGGTGACAATCATTGCAAGCATACTGAGCTCACGACTGATCCTGCAAGCTCGAGCATCGGCAATTTCATTGAATCGACCCATGGCAAACGCACCCGCTATTTACATTGGACAGCACAACAACGGATGGTCTGCACTCGAAGACTCGGCCAGCGGATGGAATGTGGACAGCAAATCTGCTGGAAGTAAGTGGGCAGACTGCGGAGAGTACCTTTCTGCAGGTATAATGAAATTGACTGGTAAGACGCCACTGTGCTCAGCGGCTATCAGAGGCACATGCAATATGCCATGCAAGCTGATACAGGACTCGCGCACGGAATGTACTTCGTGGAATCATGCTGCTCAAAGACTATTGTCAAAGACGTGCGTCATTTGAATAACATCACGCTCTTGGCGGCGCCTGCAAAAGTTGCAGGGCTCACAGGAATCACTGAGATTCAACACAAAGCTGACTTGTACATGCCAGTTGAGGATGTGAGGGGCAAGCAAACGACTATCGTACTGAAGAGAGTTTACTACGATCCGACCATCAAATACAACTTGATCAGTGTGGCTGAGCTGGCAAACGTCAGCTACAAATCTAGATTCGGACAGCACAAAATCTCGATCAAGGGACCAGTGGGGATAGTGCCATTTGTGCAGATATCGAATGTGTATGCACTCAAAGTCATGGAGCAGGGGCGAACGATGGCCATGGCGGCGGTCAACAATATGACTGCAATGGAGCGGACGCATCTTAACTTCAGTCACTGCATTAGCGATCAGAAACTCGTGCAGATGTCCACGACAGGGGTGCCAGGCGTGCCAAAAGGGCTAAAAGAAACTGGTCATTCGTGCGTCAAAGGTCAGCATGCCAAAATAATCCGAAACAATGCAGCGCCAGCGGCAACGGGCAGTGATTCGCATTGCATAAGTTGGGACATGATTGACATGAGTAAGATTCCCACTATCACGGGCAAACAGTACTGCACAATGATAATGGAGCGCAAGACACGTGTTCCACATTTTGTGCTGCACGACAGCAAGAGCGAAGAGACGATCATTCAAATCTTCACGCGAGTACTACCACTTCTGACCGAAATGCCAATCATTGTCAAATCAGACTGCGCACCAGAATATCACACACCCAAGATGGAAGTGATTCACAAAGACGTGCACGGAGTAAAGGAGAATTGACACAGCAACGAACACAATCAGGCAGCTAACGGCATGGTTGAAAAATTTGGCGACACACTGGGCCGAGGCCTACGCGTAGCACTTCTACAAAGCGGACTCCCGCTGGTGTTTTGGGGAGCAGCAGCCATCATGTTGATTGATCTTTACAACTGCACGCCGCACACGAGCCTCGGAGGCGATTCACCATATTTTTGGCGCACCTGCAGAATGCCTGACATGTCACTTTTCCGTACATTTGGATGCAGCATGGTGGTATTCTGCGGCAAGGACCTGTTGGAGCACGGGAAACTGGCGCCACGGGGAGAGAAAGGCGTCTGTGTCGACATCAGAACGCATTTTGGCCGCAGAGCATTTATATGCTACTCAGCTCGAGCCTATCGGGTCTACGCCAGCGTGGACTGCAAATTTGACACAACTCTTTTTCAAGTTCCATTCCGAGTGGCAGACCAGAGACAGCGAGGATTTTATGATCAAGAGCCCCTCAGCATGTTTTATGATATGCCAAATGCAACAATCGATGACATCATCAATCGCATCAACAGCGAGAGCATTCCATGCAACACGACATGGGGAATCGAGCATGTCATGGAAAGGACGGCAGAAATGCAGGCAGCTGACACAGCGATGATTCAAACGATGCATGACGACAAACAGGCAGCACATGGCTTGCAGCCAAGCACGAGGATGCAGCAGCAGTCAAGTGCGGGGACACAGCTGCAAGGAGCAGCAGACACAACAACTCCCATGCATAATGCCACCATCTGCACCTTGCAAAGCACGATAAATGTGCATGACCGTCCGGGACCATATGGCACGCCACCTGAAACATGGCAGGATGCTGACAGCCAGCTGTTGTCAAAAGTGACGAATGCAAAGCTTGCCGAGTATCTGATAGGCATGTCGTCTGTTATCCCGATGCCAAAAAGCTACTGGCCAGAGGATGGATGCTAGTGGTCAGTGACGGTGATGGAGCACAGATCAAACAAAAGGCACCACAGGGGCCATGCATTTAGCGTGGTGCTGGCGGAATTGAACTAGCGTACACAGGAGAAGCAGCAACAGACATCCCATATGTAGCAGAACTCAGCTCAAAGCAAGTCAGAAATGGCATCGAGCAACACTACAGGAAGAACAAGACTCTGCAGCACATTTTCGATCCCAAATGGCACAATGCGCCGACGGGCATGGCGCAAGCAACTCTGGTTTTCACGAATCTGCCCACACAATCAGTCAGTCAAACGACGGACTAAATATTCCGAAAATCGACAGTATCACCACTGGGCAATCTCAAACGAAAAGAATCAGCAGCTACTGGCCAGTGTGCAGCCATCACCACAGCCATGGCAGTGATGATGTGTGAGCAGGAGGGAATCGAATTGGCGGGGACACTAATTGTCGCGCCTCGACACTACCATTCAGTATGGGGCCACCCGGATGAGGCACTGTGGGTTGAGGCAATGGACAAAGAGGTCACCATGGGCACCTGGCAAATCGTAGACACTGCAGACATACCACTAGGCGAGTGCAATGTCATAGGCACATATTTTTCATACAAGGTCCAGAGCGACTGAGACAACAACTTGCCAGGATGTTGGCTTGAGCCAACGTCAATGGAACTCTGCAAAAGCCGGAAATCCTACGCAGAAACGTCCGCACCTACATACAAATCCAGCATCATACGCACCATCTGCGCAATTGCGGCGCAGGAAAACTTGACGCCCTGCCAATTTGACATCAAGGGAGGCTTCTTGCTAGCGCCATTTAAGGACCCAGTTTACATGAATCTGCTTGGATGATACAAGCTGCCACGAGGTAAAGTGCTCAGATGCATCAAGCTGCTGTATGGCCTCAAACAAAGCGCATTCAGATGGCAAGAAATGATCTCGGGTTGATGGGTAGACCACGGATTCGAAAACTTGGACAGCGATGGAGTGACTTTCAGAAAGGAGGAGCAGAACAAGGACAGTACCACCTCAAAGATCCTGCCGGCGATACACGTGGACGACGCCATCGTTGCGACAAATAACATTGACATATATCAACGATTTTTGCAGGAGCTCGGCTCAGAATTGGAGCTCAGCGCCAGCGGCAAGCTTACATGGTTCCTGGGATGCAACGTAGAGCAAAATCTGGAGAAGGGTACGGTGCGACTGACACAGGAAAGATATTGCAAGGATGTACTGACGTGATTTCAGATGGCGGATGCAAATACAGTGCACACGCCGTGCGAATCCAACCAATACTTGCAAGCGGCTGATAGTCCGCCATTGGATAAGACCAACCCAAACGTTGTGCGAGATTATCAGCAGGCCGTGGGATCATGCATGTTCTTGACAGTGTTTACGCGTGGTAACTGCGCATTTGCAGTAAATCAATGTGCAAGGTTCATGGCCAACCCAGGGCCCACACATATCACAGCCATACGACGCGTGCTGAGACACCTGGTAGACACCCGGCATATGGGCATTAAACATCAACGCACAGATGATGACAATGCAAACCAGCTGCATGCAACAGCGGACGCAGGTCATGCCAGAGCAGACGATTGAAACGGTGTAAGCGGATGGGCAGTGATGCTGTCAGGAGCAATGATATCTTGGGCGTCCAAGCACCAACCAGTCACGGCCATCAGCAGCACTGAGAGTGAGTTCTACAGTGTGTCCCTTTGTGGACTGGACTGCGTCTATCTCAGGCGCATGATCATGGACATCATAGGCTACAAGCGAAACAGAGCAACGCCTATTGCGCAGGACAACAACGCATGTATATATCTAGTCAAGGGCTCTGGTATGTACAATCAGGCAAGACACATTGACACGTGTGTGTATCGCATTTGCGAACTCGCCACAGGAGCCACACCCGGAGTCCATCTATACACAATTACCGGGGAAGACCAACCGTCAGACATCTCAACCAAGGGCCTCCCAAGGCTGGCATTTGAGAAGCACAGGGTAGTTCTCATGGGAGAACTGCCATAAGAACATACACGTGCGCATGCATACAAAGAGCATATGAACATCACACATAAATCACAACATACACAATCACACTCTGATCTATAGTGTACACAAGAGCATCATGAGACAAAATTACATCTAAATGCATCTGCAATACGATCATTCATATTGTTCACACACTTATTATTGAGTGTCATGGAAATAAGTCCATCCGAATTTGGACATCAATATGCATAACACTGAATACCACAACCCGATTCCATCAGTGGTGATTCGGTGGGGATAAGACATGAGTCATGCAGGGGTAAATCAACACCTCTGTCTACGAGTTAGCGGGGATGAGAAAGTCCAGGGACCGTGATCATAGGTTTAAGGGATAACTCTTGAATCAGTGTTTAAGGGTCAGCTATTTATTCTATAAAGGGCATCTAAGAACAAACGCATGCCGGACTCAGGCATGGGGGGCTTGGAGGCGTTCGGGAACGCGAGCACCATTGCACCCGACCTTCAGGTAGCTCCTACTCGCAGTGTCATGGGACACTGATCATGTTAATCACAAGTTGCAGAATGATGTCATTTTCACAGCAGACATACACCATTTCTTGCAAGGTGAATGCTTTCGCGTTGTCAATATGCAAGACAGCCTGTTGTAGTAATGAATTGTTTCAGTAATTCGACTGGAGTCCCTGTGTCTTGTGTTTTACGGGGGTAAGTGACCCAGTACTCTGTACCATTGTCGAGTATCAAAAGAAAACATCAATTCAAAGAAGGTAGTCGTCCAAGACTGCAGGCATCTGCCCAATCCATTCGGAGATCAGTGTTTGGCAGTGAATGAGTAGCGGTTGATTGCGCTGGATCACAACAGGTGCGTGTCGCAGGACTAATTTTGTTCCGGTAACAAGTCTCCCAGTCTCCGAACTTTTTCTCAGAATTCTTTTTCCCTAATTCCGTTTTACTGTGTTCTTTCCTCTAGGCTGTGTGAATTCACGAAACCCCCCCTTCAGATTTTTCAAACCGCGAAAGAAAAAGCCCCCAAAGAGGCCTGGGGCGGTCACTTGAGCGGTGAAGGTGTCAATGTAACTTTCCTGCGCCCTCATAGGCCCTATCTTAGCGCAATGCGTTGTGTTACTCTGAATCAGATAGATCCAAGCTATATGATTTGTGCATGATCATTTGTGGTCCTCTGTCCACCTTACTCCGCCTTGTTCTTGCCTCTTCCTTTCCGCTACCACAAGATTTCTCAAAAATGGTGAGATTTCCGATCGTTTGCGTTGAGTGGTTTTATAAGAAAGCTGTTTGAGGTGTAGTAAATCCTGAGAATTGGAAGGAAATCTGAGTCGTAGTAAAATCCTGAGAATTCGAGTCGTAGTAAAATCTTGAGAAAAATCCTATGAAAGTCCATTTCACGAGATTACTGGGTGTACCTTGACATTACTTGAAAAGGTTCTAAAATCTGAGAATTCTAAGGAGAATTCTGTGGAATCGAGACTTTTTACTGGATCAAATTTAGTTCTGCGACCGGCGTGAGGGGTGTCATTGAAGTTTCAGAAACCTGTGTTTTCGTTGAAGTGTCACTGATAGCGATTTTTTTTGCTGCCGAGAGGACGTTTTCTTTGCTTTCCACACGGCTAGCTGCATATTCAGAGTGTTCCCTGTCCGACTCAGAATTTCAGTGGATGTACGTTTTGCCATGGTGTCCATTACAGTACCTAAGGGCTGTATGTCTGAAAATTTGGTGTCAAATTTCCAGATGTTTTCTACTTGTGGCCGATGACATGATGTCCACTTGCTCTTTTGGTGATTGGAAATCATGCCACTTGTCTCCTGACAAAAGTGTAGCTTTTTCAACATAGAACACATTTAAGTCCAGCCCGTGTTGACAAGGTGCAGTCTTTTCTGCGAAAACCGAACAAAATCCTTTGGAATTCTTAAACGACGCGCAGTTTGAACACGAACATGACAAATGTGAACAGTCAACGCGTAGGTCTGATGAACGTGGTGCTGAGGAAGGAACAAGTGGAAAATGGACTTTCGTGCGGATGACAATGTAATCGCGTGTGTCAGAGACGCAGGAAAATGGTGCAGTTGCAGCGAGCAACTATTTTGAGGAGATGACACAAGGTAAAGAACACAAAAATGACGCTTTCCAAGTCGGTTTACTGCACCTTTTGTAGCACATGTGTCCTCTCCAGACGCCCAGTCCTCTTCTTCACTACCAACGGCGCCACGGCAACACGGCGCCAGCTGACTCAGCAGCCAAAACGTACAGTCGTCCAATTTCCTTGTTGATCTTGTCAATATATTAAAGCTTGCGCTTCTGTGCATTCATCTTCTCGGCCCATGCGGTGTCGCGCATCTTCTGAGCAGCAACAGCATTTAGGTTGCGGTGCGGACAGTCATGAGCAAAATGGTCATGTGAATCACAAGATTCACAGACAGTGTTGCTGTCGGCAATAGGGACCTTGTGCCCCGGTGTTCCTTTGACGGGCTTGAACTTAGGGCCGGTGGTCTTTGCACCCAGTCCCTGGCGCCCGCCGCGTCCTCCTCCTCGCGCATCGCTGGCACTCCCGCCATCGCCGCCGCGCGCAAAAATGCTCTCTGGACGCTTGTGGTGCTCGTTGCTCTCTTGCCGAAGGGCGGTCTTAGTGAAAGAAGGGTCGGACTTGACTGCGTCTGTAGAAATGGTTCATGACACGCTGTGCGTCTATAATTTTGTGAGTAGTGATGTAAACATGAGCTCGAAGTGATGGCTTGAGGGCAAGGTGTTCAACAATGCCGTCTAATGTTGCTTCATACATAGTCCGCGCATCTGCGGCCATGTCTGGATGTTTAGCAGTATGGAAGAAGCGCACGGGCTTGTTGGAATGAAGATGGTCTCAAAATTGTCTGTCGAATTGTTCATCTTGACGTAAGCTGCAAACTCTTCGAATTGCTGGCGCGTTCATATACATATATATATATATATATATATATATGTATATATATATATATATATGTATGTATGTACATATA
>Ga0105054_10012400_pt1 | contig 10439 bp, 4 predicted proteins | sample BON02_FD_78091 | JGI IMG/M metagenome (GOLD analysis project Ga0105054, IMG submission 78091) | Freshwater microbial communities from Lake Bonney liftoff mats and glacier meltwater in Antarctica - BON-02 (megahit assembly) | ecosystem: Environmental > Aquatic > Freshwater > Ice > Glacier... | reverse complement strand
TCGATTAGCCCTTCACCAAGTTGGCCTTCTAGCCAGTTGAGGTGTCGGCAGTCGTGCTCGGTGATTACCTCACTTAGCTTCACTTCGATGGCGAGAATCTTTCCGTCGGCGCGCTCAACAATAAGATCAATCTCCCTGTTGCCTTTGGCGTCGCGAAAGTGCATGACCTTGGCGAATCTAGCCTCTGCCGAGGTTCTAATGCCAAGGGCTGCGAGGGTCGGAGAATGAGCGCCAAGGTTGGAAACGACTGGGTAGTAGTAACTAGCATTCAAGCTGCAACTAACGACCTCTTCCGTGCGGTTGAGTTCGTAGGAGCAGGCGTTGACATCTCAGTACGTATCTACATCGATCGCGTACTAGTTGCAACCATCCCACTACTAACCAAGTAGTCATCCGACTACTAGGGTTTGTAGCCAAGTAGTTCATTAACAACTAACCCCCCTGCTTTGAAGTGAACCCCAGAAGCTGGAGCCTCAATAGAGAGCGCTAACTGAAGGGTGAAGTTCATGGACAAAAGGGTGAAGCATCAAACCGAAACCCGCATTGCGGCCGAAAGGCTTTTCGATTCGGGTTTCGGCGTTTCTTGTATCGCCACAAATCTAAGCATCTCCCGCTACACAATCAGGGATTGGCAAACTTCTTATCGCCAAGGTCGTCTCTTAGGCTTGGGGGGCTATGAGTGGAAATAATCGTTATTCGCACACCTTGAAGGTTGCTGCGGTTGAGAAGTTTCTGGCTGGAAAGGCCAAGGCTGATGTTTTGGCTGAATTTGGAATAACTAGTCGTGCTGTTCTCAAAAAGTGGGTTTCTGCCTATTGAGCCGATGGTGTCCTGGGTTTAGCTGACAAACCAAGGGGTCGAAAACCAAGGGGCAAAGATCCCGCACGCCAATCCTTGGAAGAGCGTATCTACCATTTGGGAATGGAGAACGCTGTCCTAAAAAATTCCACGCTCTAATGGACGAACAGAAAGCGCTGAACAAAAAGCGCGGGCAGTGACCTCATTAGAGCATAAATAACCAGTTTCTAAACTCTGTCTAGTTGTCGGGCTCTCACCAAGCACGTTTTACTATCATCGATCCAAACAAGCCAGACCCGATCCTTACGCCAACATTCGACCGGTGCTTCGTGAGGTGTTTGATAAGGCTTATCGTTCTTACGGTTACAGACGCATTCAAGCAGTCCTAAAGACCAAATACGGTTTTGGTTTGAGCGGCAAAACTGTGTTCAAAGTTGTTGCGCGAAGAAGGCAGAGTCTGTTTGATCAGACGAAAAAAGTATGTTTTCTATAAAGGTGCTGTTGGGTCGGCAGCGGCAAATGTGTTGAAACGTGACTTTAGATCTTCTGGACCAAACCAAAAATGGTCCACTGATGTCACAGAGTTCAAGGTGTTAGGGCAGAAGCAATATTTGTCACCAATGATTGATTTGTTCAACGGTGCAGTTATCTCCTACGAGCTTGGTCCATCACCGGTTCTTGGCCTAGTCACAAACATGCTGGACAAAGCATTTTTGAAACTTGACGCCGGACAAAGACCCATACTTCATTCAGATTGAGGTTGGCATTATCGCCATCTCAGCTATTAAAAAGCCCTAGCTAAACGTGGTTGGTTCAATCGATGTCACGAAAAGGCAATTGCCTAGACAACGCTGTTGCTGAAAACTTTTTTGGTCACTTCGAAGAAGAGTTTCTCCGGCAACAAACCTTCAACAGCATCAGTCAGTTCAAAGCTGAACTCGATGGCTATCTCAACTGGTTTAACAACGATGGCATCAAGTTAAAGCTGAAGGGACTGAGCCCGGTTCAGTACCGGGCTCGGTCCCTTGATAGCTTGTCCCTGGCTCCTGATTAGAACTCCATTTTCTGGGGTTCACTTCACTTCGGGCAGGGGGGTTAGTCATTTAACGAAGGTTTCTGTTTATCGGCGCAGGCGCGCGAGTGCCAGGGGTGGGGCTGTCATTACTGCAGTGAAAGGAGCTCTTGGGTTCCTTATAAATCGAGGTTAAAGTTGGGTTTTGGAGAGCTGCCGGCTCGCCCAGAGCTATGAAGAAAACATCTGAAGCGGAGACTGGACTTATAGCAGCTTCTATGCGCAAAGGGCTTAGGAGTTAGCTGCGTATTCAGACGCCATTGGAGTATTCGGGAGTGCAGTCTTCTTCGCGCACTTTGGGCTTCGGATTACGGAGTCAGTGGTCAGGTTGGGGTACCCCCTCAAAGACGCGCTTCACGCTGTTATAGCTGGGGTTGTCGTTTAACCTTGGTTGAACTCACCCTGGGGGTTAAATGAAGCGCACCGTCGTCTCGATTCTGGCATTACTTATTGGCTTATTGGTCCCCGTGTTACCGGCCTCTTCGGCTGCGATAACTAAAACCTTCACCATCACCAAGACTGATGGCAGCCCCTATGCGGGGGCTCAAGTGGCTCTGTTGTCAGATACGGTAGGGGGTCAAAACGGCACAACAGTTTCAACCCTCAGCACGGCGAACTCTAGCGGTGTGGCAACTATCACAACCGACTCAAACATTGATTATTTCGGATACGCAGTAATTCCCCCGATTGCTGACTTTAGCCATGCGACATTTTACGAGCGGGGCTCGCTAGACACCAGCGACCAGGGCATCTCTGTGAGGCTCAAGCCGGGTAATTTGGTCGTTGCTCTCAGGAATTTCAATGGCAGTTTCGCGGACCCTGGGTCATGGATTCGGTTCCCCGCCACCGGCGACTATGCAGAGATGATATCGTTCCTTCCTGTATTGCGCAGTGGGCCCTTCGCCATCGATCTGTCTTCGGATCTAAGTCTCGGGGAAGATTATGCAATCGGCGCTGAGCCAAATAACATTCCTGGAGCCTTTTTGACCGAGTATGGCTTGAAGCTCAAAACCGAGGGTGGAACTAGCGATTCGTATGAGTTCTTTACAGGCCTTGATTACCTCACACCGTTGGCCGCCACCAGGGAGAGTGGAACCGACGTGCTCAATTTTGCTTTCCAGCCAGGCAACTTTTCGGGTCAGGTTCTTAGCCCGACCGGCGGAACTATTGCTATGGCCGAGGGTGCACAAGCATCCTTAGCAATCTATGCCTCGAATTTGGACGGTTCACCCGATTACGAAAAAAATGTCGGCCGTGCGGATCAGATTCAGGGCAACGGATCATTTGACGCCAGGCTTAATACTAAAACAGCGGGTAAGTATTGGCCAGTGTTCTCGATTGGAGGCGCTTTTTCAACCCCGAGTTTCGTGGGTCAGCCTTTCTGGATGGACTCGTCTGGGTCATATGCAAATTCTGCTAGCGGGGCTTTTTCTGCTCCTGCGGAGTACTCATACCGAGGATTACCCCCCGCTGCAAACTTAAGATTGCAAGCTAGGCAAGCAGGCTCAACTGCTCCCCTAAGTTCTAACATCCAGCTTTCAGAAAAGGAAACAGCCAGCGGCAACTATGGGGTATATCTTGGCCCAGGAGCAGTTCCGAACGGAACTGCTGGGTTCGGATTGCCGGATGGCGTCTACCAGGTCTGGGTCGATGCCGATTCAGCCGAGCTTGCCGCCACTCGTTTTGATGTGACGGTGGATTTGGGTGTGGCGACTGTACGAACTGATATTGGCGAACTTATTCAGCCTCAACCCGATGGCTCTTTTAATTTGGTGCTTAGTAGAACGAACTTATTAATCAGTTTGGTGACTCCCAGCATTCCTGCCGAAGCGATAAGAAGCTTCTATGCTCAAATCTTCGAAGTGGTTGAAAACGGCGGTGATTTCGTTACAGCAAATTACAACGGTAATGGATTGATCGGGCTGACTGCCCCAGACGGCGACTTTGTCCTAATAGTGAATGCTTGGACCGGCTCCTTTGTTGAGCGCAAATACGGACTAAAGGTTCTAAATGGCGTTGTGACAGTTAGAAACCTGGAGTCTGGCTTGATAGTGACCCCGGTAGCTGGAGTCTACGTTTTGACCCTCAGCACCCCAAACATCACAGGTGTGGTGAAGGACAGCTCTGGTGCTATTCGGACCGGTAATGATGTAAGCATTCAGGTGACACTTGAGCGCCAGGTTGAAGGCTCTGGGTGGGATTATATTTCATCTTCCGACGTGCAGATGGATGGATCTTTTGGACTTAGAGAAGTCGAACCTGGCACCTACAGGCTGAAAGTTAGTCCCGAGGGTCGGCCTGATCTAACGGAGACCTTGAGCGCAACCTTTGTAGTAACCGGTTCCGGATTCACACGATCGTTTCCGAATTTCATAATGAACAGGTCCGACTTTGTCTTTCGTGTCACAGCGCCAGGTTCCTCGTTGGGACTGAGAAATGCGGACGGTAATCTTCTCAAGGCAATCTCGCCGCCTGGCGCCGGGGAGGAGTTCGAACAGCTGTCATCTTTCAATACGGGTCGTGCTGGTCTGGCAGGTATCGGCTTTTCGGGGGCTGGGATCTACCAGCTAGAGCTGAGAGCCCCCTACAACTTACCCTCTTCAAAAGTCGCAGGTCGCAACTATCGGATCGCCGTGACTGGCGCTCCCGGGAGCTATACGGCCACTATTGCTGGTATCACTTCGACGGAAGGTGTGTTTTCTTTAGCTCTTGCTGTGCCGAATGTGACGGGGCAGGTAAAACGCCCCGACGGCACTGCCATAGATACAAATAACGGCGACTGGATGAATTTGAATTTACAAAAACAAGGCGAATCCGCATTTGATTGGGGCTGGACTAACCAGTGGGCTCAGGTTGCACGCGACGGATCCTTCGGTCTTCGGTTAGAGGAGGAGGGCACCTATCGCCTGAGGCTTGAACCATTCAATATTCAAAACGCAGCTGTGACCCTATCGACAAGTTTCACCGTGACTGCGGCCAATATTTCTGCTACTTCTATCGCCGCCTTCCCCTCCCTCCAGCTATCTACCCCTACGGCAGTATTTTCAGTCCGAGAGCCAGGCTCCAGTGCCAACTTGAGAAGTGCCAGTATCGAAGTGCTTCGAGGTGGGAACTGGGTTGACTATATCACCACCGACCAGCAGGGGCGGGCTAGTTTCGCCGCGGAGTCGGACGGAGAGTATCAATTTATAGTTCATCCGCCCTACAACAGTAATTTCACTCGACAGACTTTCTCCGGAACGGTAACTACCGTTGCCGGAGTGAAAACCCTCAGCATTGCAGGTGTCGCACCAAGCGCAGGAGTTTTTGCTCTTGAGTTGCAAGCGCCGAATGTAAGTGGATTCCTTGTGGATGCAAATGGTGCGCGAATCGCCGCCGGGGGAAACTTGTCGGTAAGCGTTCGACTCCAACGTTTTGTCCCAAGTGAAGAGCGTTGGGATTGGACCAACACAAATACCAATGTGAAAGCGGATGGCAGCTTCGGCATGAAGGTTGATGAGGCCGGCACGTACAGGCTCCGCTTTGATCCATGGGGAAGCATGACGTACTCCACCACATTCAGCCCCGAATTCAAAATTGCCGCCGGCTCGGAGTCCAGCTTCTCAAGAAGCTTCGGTGCCTTGGAACTAAGGCCTCCTGCGCTGTCGGGGGTAATCCGGGGCGCAACTGAAGAAGATGGCATTGCAAATGCCCAAGTTGTCCCGGTGAATATGGCTACCGGCGAAGAACTTTGGGAGTACTCGCGGTCTACTGACCCACTCGGTCGTTGGTCATTATCCCTGCCAGCCGGGCGCTACAGCCTCATGGCGCGAGCACCTCACCAGTCACTGAAGCACGGTGATGGGCCGTTGCTGACCGGAATTAGGGTTAACTCATCGGGCGAAGCCACCCTAGACGGAGCGAGCATCTCAACGGCCCTGCAGTTGAGGCTGAGTGAACCGACTTGGATTGGTGAGGTAGTAAGTCCGCTCGATCCCGAAGAGAAGCTTAAGGATGTAGCCATTTGCCTCTGGCAAAATGAAGGCAATAGAGTTCAGAGTCGCTGCCAACATTCCAACTCGGAGGGCAAATTCAGCCTTTCGAAGTGGGCTGGATTCACCGACTTCAATTCTTCCTCTGTTCTAACCATCAACGACTACAAAGATGCCCGGTTTACCGAAGCTAGATTCGAGGGGGCCGTCGCCATCGAAGCTCAGCTTGGTGCAATTGACGAAGGCGTAAGGCTTGATGACAACCCGATCGTGCTTAAGCCATCGTTGCCCAATGTTGAGTTGACTTTCATGGCAGGCAGCGTTCCGGCAGCGAATATTTGGGTGAGTATTTTTGATGATGCAACGGGGCGTTGGCTCGGGGGCCGCATAACTGATTCACTTGGAAAAGCTCGAATCAATGTTCCCAACTTATCGACCGCCTTGAGGGTGGATGCTCAGGTGAGAAGCGGTGCCTTCACGTCCACCGACAAGCTTTACACGGGTGCTCAGATAGCCGCCAAAACAACAGTGGATGGGAAGTTCGTTGACACGATTCCATTGGACGTCCCAAACTTCAAAGCGATCGTTTACCAGCCGGGGATTGACTCATCTACCCCGGGAGAGCCAGCCTCTAGAGCTTGGGTTGATGCTTATAACGAAACAACCAACGAATGGTTCAACGGGTCAAGTTCCAACGCTCTGGGTGAGACCTCAATGAGCTTGGGAGTGCCACCATCAGGTGTTTGGAACTACCGAATCTCGGTGAATCCCCCTTGGCCAAACCCGGGTCTTCTCTCCCGAAAAACCTTCTTCGCACAGGTTAATACTGCTGGGGAAGTTAAAGTCTCAGCTACCGAGGGCGGGTTTATAAGCAACCCCTTGAATTCGAGTGCCGGGTACTTCCCGTTCATATTGAACGCACCGAATGTTAAGGGAACTGTCAAGATGCCTGATGGTAAAGGTACCGACGGGGTGCGCGACAGCCAGGTCGTTCCAGTCGATATCACCACTCGCTGGGAACTCTGGGAGTATGGCGCCAACACGAACCAGCTCGGGGAGTTTGGAATTACCCTTCCAGATGGTTCGTACTACATTTATGCCCGCGATCCTGGGAACGGCAACGATCTTGCCAGGTCGCAACAATGCAAAATTCTTGTGAGCGGATCATCGGTGACGGGACCGTGTGTCGTGGGAGAGCAGCTTGAACTCAAGCTTCGGGAGCCGAACCTAAAATTTACGCTGAAGGACACCGCAGGCAATCTATTGCTGAACACCCACGTTGGGGTTTCTTATGGGAAATGGCACACCTGGGCGAATTCTGGAAGTACTGGTGAAATTTCGCTGCTGATTGATTCGTCTGAGATTGCGGAGCTCAATAAGGGCATCGCCGGTAACTTCGGGCTGCGCTTTAACTTCAATCCACCAAGTAATTCAGCAACAGCGGTTGGCTGGAATTGTGAAGCGGGCGAGGTAAAACCAGTCTGCAGTTCATTACCCCAGTTAGTTCCTGGTCAGCCATACCTTGCAACACCAATGCAGCTCGGTAACGTTATTGCCCTGAGCCCCAATACGCCTGTAGCAGTCACTTTCCCCAATGGCGTCAAGGCTCCGCAATCGTGGGTTAGCTTATTTGTCCACGAGACTGGCTATAAGCGCTGGCTTGGCAGTGCCGAGTCTAATGACCTAGGTATTGCTCAATTCAATGTCCCAGATTCGTTGGCGAGCGATTCCACCAAGAGGTTTAGCGTTGAAGTGGAGGCCCCTTGGGCCCAGAGAGAGGCTTACTCGAGAGCCAGCTATGAAGATAAAACTTACGCCCAGTTGACAAGCGCCCCATTCGCCCTTGGCACACCTAACCTGATCTTGACGATAAAGCAAAAGGATGGATTAAGCCCGGCTCGCTGGTCTTATGTAAGTGTCGAAGAGGTGCATTCAAGCACCTTCGCGCCCTTGAGATGGGTTTCCGGTTCGGGAGCGGACCGACTCGGGGTCGCTGCCCTGACTCTGGAAGCGAACAAGACCTATCGGCTGACAATTCACCCGGGGCCCGGCTCGCAGGGCTCAAGAATTGACTGTATTTTCGCAGTTGACCCTTCAGGCGTCGTAAGCAAATCAATTCCTGCTTGTGGGGGGAGCGGCACTGTTACAGCCAAGGCCATAACTCTGTCACTGAGTCCTGGAAATCTAGCGGGGCAGGTCTTTAGGCCCGGCGGAGCAGTTGGCTTGAACGGCGCAATTGTGTTTGCAGAGGCCTTTGCTGTTGACACTGGGATTGCGGTCTCTGGTGTAACTCGCGAGGCGGTAACCGATTCTCTTGGAAAGTACGGTCTAGATCTAGACCCGACATATAATTGGAAAATTCGCGTGTTTCACGTGAATGCTCCAGGAGAAATAGCCCCGCTGGCCTCTTTTCTTGCGCCTGTGTCTGTATTAGGCACAGCACTGGGTGTGCCAATCACTCAAGACTTCACCCTGAGTGTGAGGTAGTAACGCAATGAAAAAGCTCGCTGTAGTTGCACTTTTGGGTTTGATTGGTTTTCTGGCGACTCCCGCATATTCTGCGCCGGCAAAGCCAATAAACTTAGCCGTGATCAGCACCTCTCCAGCCGGCACCGCAACCAATGAAGCGACCGCTTCGGTAACTTGGACAGGGAGTCCCAGTGCCTTAACTTATGCAGTGTCCGCGGAAGCATTCGGCGTCACAATCATCAACGGGTCGGCTCTGAACTGCGCAGGTACTGCATGCTCGGCAGTTCTTGCCGGCATGACTGGCGGTGCAGATTACAGCGTGATAGTGACAGCCGTGGACACTACTGACGCAAAGACAGCGTCGGATGCATTCTCGTTTGAAGCTCGAAGTATTCCATTCGCCCCAGCTGTCAACACTCCGACACTAAGCAGTGGCCAAGTGACGATGACTTGGGACACTCCTGACAACGGTGGTCAAGTTATTTCCAAGTACGTATTAAGTGGTTCCGGTTTTGCGTCCGTCGATGTGGCCTCGGATCAAAATACTTTTACTACTTCCATCCTTAATGTTGGGCAGGCTTACACTTTCAGGCTCGTTTCGGTCAATAGCCTGGGAACATCTGCAGAGTCAGTTTTCGAGGCCATTACCTTTGCGGCAGTCCCAGCGGCGCCAGCTGCTCCCACCGCTGTTGCCTCCGGAAGCTCGATAACCGTCTCGTGGGCAGCACCTGCTTCCAATGGATCAGCTATTAGCTCTTATTCAGTTTTTTTGGTCAATGAGGCCGGCGAAGATGTCGGTAGTCCGAGAATTCCGAGTCCTACAACCTCAACGAGCATGACCCTGAACAGCTTGACCTCTGGCACTTATACGCTTCAAGTCAGTGCAACAAATGTCCAGGGCTCCAGTACCCGCTCGATTGCTTCTGCGCCAGCAGTGATTTCTTCGGGTGCGCTTGCTAATAAGCCAGTTTTTAGCCCCCGAACTTTGGCCCCGATGGATATCGGCACAGCTGCGGCACTAACTGTTTCGGCACCATCTGGGGGGCAAGTGGCAGTTGCAGTAACCGCAGTGCCAACCAATGCCTGCACGTATTCTGCCGGCCGGGTATTTGCAGTGGCTTCGGGCACTTGCACTTTGGTTGCCACTATTGCAGCAAACTCGACCTTCAGCGCGGGAACTGAGACTCTGGAAATAACCATAAAGACCGCTCAATCAATTACTTTTGATCCGATCAGCGGCAAGTCTTTTCCCGGTTCGATGACCCTTGGCGCCGCCGCCACATCTACTTTGGCAGTTCGCTACTCAGTTTCTGGGCCCTGCTCAGTTACCGGATCGATTGTCAGTTTTTCGGGGGTTGGTAGCTGCACGGTGACAGCAGCGCAACCGGGAAATAATGCTTTCAGTGCTGCCCAGGCCCGACCGCAAACGTTTCAAATTGCTGGTGTTTCTTCGCCGGGCGGAGGCTCTGGAGGTGCAGGAGCCGGGGCTGGTGGCTCAGTGGGAGCGACTTCGCCTGGAACTCCCGGCAATATTCCGAAAACTCCGGTGGGATCTACTGGATCTCAGACCACCATCCCAGGTGCGAAGGTGAACGCAGGATCTTTCAAGGGCTTTGTAGCTATTTATGCGAAGAATCTAAAGGGCCAGCGCCTCTCTGCAAAAGTTGGCAAGGATTGGGTGATTGTGAAGTCAATACCCGCGGCAAAAAATAACCTCTATCGCCATGTTGAGTTCACAGGAGTCGGGGTTCGAATTCAGGTGAGAATCTTCATAAACCGAGCATTACAGGCCACGATTCCACTGCTGACTAAGTAAATTCTTTTGTTGTTGAGCACCGGATGCACCAATCGGCCAGACCAGTCAAGCAGTTAAAACCAAACCCGCCTGCCTTATCGGCGGACGGGTTTGGTTATTCGGTTGCTAGAACTGCATGCCCTTTGTGAGAGCTCCATCTATTAGTAGGTTGGTGCCGCTGATGCGGGATGCTACCGGCGATGACAGGAATACAACGCCTGCAGCGACCTCTTCGGCCGTTCCCATTCGACCGGTGGGGTTTAGACCCATCGCCATGTTGAACAGGTCGGGGTTGCCGCCCTCAATCTGGTTCCAAATTCCATCCTGGAAATAG
>Ga0105054_10012399_pt1 | contig 10439 bp, 9 predicted proteins | sample BON02_FD_78091 | JGI IMG/M metagenome (GOLD analysis project Ga0105054, IMG submission 78091) | Freshwater microbial communities from Lake Bonney liftoff mats and glacier meltwater in Antarctica - BON-02 (megahit assembly) | ecosystem: Environmental > Aquatic > Freshwater > Ice > Glacier... | reverse complement strand
CAATCAAAAAAAAAGGCTTGTCATTACCCACGTCAAACCCGGCCAGCTTCATTGCACTGCTCCCGTGCTTGAGGATTCGAGTCGACGGGCTTGAAAGGCCAGTGCCGCCCGCACAAAACCCGTAAAGAGCGGATGACCGTCTCTTGGGGTAGATGTGAACTCTGGATGGAACTGAACCCCCATAAACCAAGGGTGACTGGGCAACTCCATAATCTCTGGTAAGTTCTCCGTCGGGGTGCGGGCGCTGATCACCAAACCAGCGGCTTCCAGACGCGGCACGTACACGTTATTGACCTCGTAGCGGTGACGATGCCGCTCGTTGACTTGAGCGCCGTAGATGCGGCTCGCCAAGGTGTCAGGCTTAACAGGGCATTTTTGTGAGCCCTTGCGCATGGTGCCACCAAGATCTGAGTCGGCTGAACGAACCTCAGACTTACCCTCTCGATCCATCCACTCGGTAATCAAAGCGACCACTGGGTGAGGCGAACCGGGATCAAATTCCGTGCTGTTAGCGCCCCCGAGCTGGGCCTTGTGACGCGCAAACTCAACCACCGCGAGTTGCATACCCAAACAGATACCCAAGTAAGGCACATTGTTTTCGCGGGCATATCGAATGGCTTTGATCTTGCCTTCCGTGCCGCGCTTGCCAAATCCGCCTGGCACCAAAATCGCATCAAAGTCGCGTAAAACATCCGTGCCTTGCAAATCCACCTCTTCGGAGTCAATGTAAGACACATCAACCTTAGATCGCGTATGCATTCCGGCGTGGGTCAGCGCTTCTGTGAGTGACTTGTACGACTCGGTCAGGTCAACGTACTTACCAACCATGGCGATTCGAACGGTGTGCTCAGGGTTCGCAAGCGCCTCGAGCATGTTGTCCCACATCGACAAATCAGCTTCGGGCTGATTCAAGCCCAGAACCTCACAAATCAGGTTGTCTAAACCCTGACGGTGCAACATACCGGGAATGGCATAAATTGAATGGGCATCCCAGACCGAAATCACCGCATCTAGGGGCACATTTGAAAACATTGAAATTTTGGCGCGCTCGTCATCCGGTATGGGCCGATCAGCACGGCAAAGCAAAGCATTGGGAATAATGCCGATCTCGCGCAGTTTTTGAACCGAGTGCTGGGTGGGTTTGGTCTTAAGCTCACCGGCAGTGGCAATAAATGGCACCAGCGTCAAATGCACAAATGCGGTTTGATGGCGACCCAACCGTAAACTCATCTGCCGCACAGCTTCAAGAAAAGGCAACGATTCAATGTCGCCCACCGTACCACCGATTTCCACAATCGCCACATCGGTTGCGCCCTCCCAAGCTTGGGTGGCACCACGGACAATGAAATCTTGGATTTCGTTGGTGATGTGTGGAATCACTTGAACGGTTTTGCCAAGATAATCACCACGACGCTCTTTACGCAGGACTGATTCGTAAATCTGCCCAGTCGTGAAGTTATTGGCCTTACGCATCTTGGTGGAGATGAAGCGCTCATAGTGACCAAGGTCAAGGTCGGTTTCAGCCCCGTCTTCGGTCACGAAAACTTCGCCGTGTTGAAATGGGCTCATGGTGCCTGGGTCGACGTTGATATACGGGTCAAGCTTGAGCATGGTGACCTGCAGACCACGCGACTCAAGGATGGCAGCCAACGAAGCCGCAGCAATCCCCTTGCCAAGAGAGGAAACCACACCACCAGTTACGAAAACATATTTGGTCATAAGTCGTACGCCGATATTAAGGGCGTTCGTGGAAATTTGGATTATAGCGGTAGGGGCTCGGTCCGAGTGAATAACCAACATGAAGCACTTGGCGGTAAACCAGGTGATAAACGCTCACGAACCATCCGATGATAGTCATTTAGCCATTGGCGCTCGTCAGGCCGTAGCTGCTCAAGCACAAAGCAACGGGTGTCAATGGGGCACAAAGTTAAGGTTTCAAACGCCAAAAATTCGCCAAATTCTGATGCCGCAACGGCTTGACAACAAACCAGGTTTTCAATTCGAACGCCCCACTGCCCAGTTCGATAAAGGCCTGGCTCATTGGATGTCACCATGCCTTCTAACAAGGCCATGTCTGCGCTCGGTGGCGCGCGATAAGACAGCACCTGAGGCCCCTCATGGACATTTAAAAAGTAACCCACGCCATGCCCTGTGCCATGCCCATAGTCTAGGCCACGCTGCCACAAGGGAGCGCGCGCCACGGCATCAATTAAGGGCGCTGGCGTACCACTCGGGAAATGCAGTCTGGACAGGGCAATCATGGCTTGCAATACCGCTGTGCAGTCATTGCGCTGCGCCTCGGATAACTTTCCCACCGGCACCATCCGGGTGATGTCCGTTGTGCCGCCCAGATACTGTCCACCTGAGTCGATCAGCAACAAACCGTCACCCTCGATAAACGCCGCACAGGCCTCGGTAGCACGATAGTGTGCCATGGCACCATTGGCGTTAAAAGCGGCAATAGTCGCAAAACTAGGGCCCACAAAGCCTGGCTGATGGCTGCGCGCCTTCGTCACCCATTGGTCAATCATGTCTTCTTTGATGGGTGACTCAGCGCGCGTCTGTAGGGCTTGCTCGAGCGCTGCAAAAAACTCACACAAAGCCTGTCCGTCCGCCACCATGGTCTGACGCCAATGGGAGAGTTCACGCTGATTCTTGCAAGCCTTTAGTCGCGTCGATGGGTTCATCGATTGCACGATTTGGGCTGAGGTGGCTTGTGCAAAGCGGCACGTGGTCCGCTTGGGGTCAAGCAATAAACGATCGGCACGCGACAAAGCAGTCAGTTGTTTAAAGGCCTGCGAGTAGTCGGACACATTCACGCCATCAGCGGCCAATTCGGCTAACAGCGGCTGACTGATTTTTTCAAGGGCAACAAACAAAGTGGCCTGTTCGGGGCTGACCAACAAATGCGATAGAAAAACCGGATTGAAGTCAACGTCACTACCCCGCAAATTCAGCACCCAGGCAATGTCATCAAGCGTGGAAATAAAATGCTGATTAACCGCCATGGCTTGCATCTGCGAGCGAACTTGGGCGAGTTTATTGGTTCGAGAATCGCCCGCGAAGGCATCGGGCAAGACCCAAACAGGCGCTTGCGGCAAGGTAGGTCGACTATCCCAGATCAGCTCGGCAATGTCGAGATCAAGTCGGGTGGTAACAGTCGTTGCCAACTGGTTTTGTAAGGCCTCAAAGGCGGTTAAAGATAAAGTTCGACCATCAACGGCGAGCACCATTTCAGCCGTTAATTGGCTCGCAAGCCATGACAAGAAGCTGCTGTCTTGGCTTGACGTGGTTCGGTGCAATTCGAACCCGGTACCAGCCAACTCCTGTTGCGCCTGATCCCAATAACGACTGTCTACCCATAACCCAGCAGCGCTTGCAGTGACGATCACCGTGCCCACAGAACCGGTAAACCCAGTCAGCCACCGCCTGATCTGCCAATGCGCAGGCAGGTACTCAGACAGATGGGGGTCAGCTGACGGTATCAGCCAGGCATGAACGCCGTGTTCGCGCATGGCTTGGCGAGCATCAGCCAGATGTTTAACCGATGGCGACATCAAACTTGGCAGCCGTTTTGGATTGGATTTCCTCGACCGTGACTCCGGGCGCCATTTCAATCAAACGCAGTCCTGCAGGCGTGACTGTCATCACGCCCAAATCAGTGATAATCAAATCCACCACACCGACACCCGTGAGCGGCAAATTGCACTGCTCCAAAATCTTCATGTCTTGCGTGCCGTCTTTCTTTTTGGCCACGTGCTCCATGAGCACCACCACGCAACTAACACCAGCCACCAAATCCATGGCGCCGCCCATGCCTTTGACCATTTTCCCTGGGATCATCCAGTTGGCCAAATCGCCTTTTTCAGAGACTTGCATGGCCCCCAAAATGGCCAAATTGATTTTGCCGCCCCGGATCATGGCAAACGAGTCTGCCGACGAAAAAATCGACGACCCGGGCAACGTGGTAACCGTTTGCTTGCCAGCATTGATCATGTCTGGGTCGACTTCCTCTTCGGTCGGATGAGGCCCAATGCCCAGCAAACCGTTCTCTGATTGCAACCAAACTTCCATGCCCTCAGGCACGTGGTTGGCCACCATCGTCGGCAAACCAATACCCAAGTTGACGTAGAAACCGTCTTTTAGCTCTTTGGCTGCACGCGCAGCCATTTCATCTCTGGTCCATGCCATGGCGACTTATCTCCTTTAGCGGTTGGCGCGCACAGTGCGCTGCTCGATACGTTTTTCTGGCTCAGCGTTCACTACAATGCGGTTGACGTAGATGCCCGGTAAGTGAATGTGATCGGGATCAAGCTCACCGTTTTCGACCACTTTCTCAACCTCAACGATGGTGAACTTGCCAGCCATGGCGACATTCGGATTAAAGTTGCGAGCGGTCTTGCGAAAAATCAAGTTGCCACTGCGATCAGCAATGTAGGCTTTCACCAATGACACCTCAGGCACGAGCGCGCGTTCCATGACATAAACCTCACCATCAAATTCGCGCGTTTCTTTGCCTTCGGCAACGATCGTCCCCACGCCTGTCTTGGTGAAAAAAGCAGGGATACCAGCACCACCGGCTCGAAGCTTTTCAGCCAAGGTACCTTGGGGGGTGAATTCCAGCTCGAGCTCACCGGCCAAATACTGGCGCTCGAACTCTTTGTTTTCACCAACGTATGAAGCAATCATACGGACGACTTGCCGGGTTTGAAGCAAAATACCCAAACCAAACCCATCAACGCCAGCATTGTTGCTGATACAAGTCAGCTCCTTAACCCCACTGTCGCGAACGGCAGCGATTAAAGCCTCGGGTATACCGCAAAGCCCGAACCCACCGACCGCTATGGTCTGTCCGTCCTTGAGCACACCCTCAAGGGCTGCCGAGGCACTGGCAAACACTTTATCCATTGATTGAACTCCCTCTAAATGACCAATCATGTCGCACGACCAGGCAAAGCCTGTGGCACGCGCCATCCGTTTCAAATCGCGTTGCTTGACTCAGTGTAACGTGACTGAGCGCCTCGCAAACCCAATTTGGACAAGCAATTTAACGGGCCGCTCGATCGTTAATTTTTAGGCCGGTGTTCACAGATACTGGCCAAACGATCAAGCACTGCCTCAGGCCACGGCACCGGGCTCTCGGGTGGTCGCGACACAAGCACCATCACCGATCGCCCGCGGGCGTAAGGACCCTGAGCCTGGTCCTGCACGACGTAAAACTCAGTTCGGTGGGTCAGGCTGGTGCGACCGACTTTTTCCACGACATGTCGCACACGCACTGTCGCAGGATAGGTGATCGGTTTAAGGTAATCGCAAGCGCAATGAACCACCACGACGCCCTCTTGGGCTGTGCTCGAGACCCCAGCAGCGGCCAGCATCTGGATACGAGCCTCTTCCATCAAGCGGAAATAAACCGCGTTATTCATGTGCCGCAACATGTCTGAGTCGGCCCAGCGCATGGCGATCTCACAGTCATACCAATCGCCTTCACACAGTTTTCTTTGTTCAGTCACCACACCAAATCACTCCTTAGCCAAAAGCCCTATTTAAGCAATTTGCAAGACCAAGCCGGTCATTCACACGGTTTGGTGCAATACAATCAAACGATTGTAGGGTGATCTAGCAAGGGGACAGGCATGTCAGAACGTGAATCGATGGAATATGACGTTGTCGTGGTCGGTGGGGGCCCAGCGGGCTTGGCCACGGCCATCCGACTCAAGCAGCTGTCTGCTGAAAAAAGCCACGAAATTTCAGTCTGCGTTCTCGAGAAAGGCGCGGAAATTGGCGCGCATATTTTATCTGGCGCTGTCATGGACCCGCAGGCGTTGACTGAGTTGCTTCCCGATTGGAAAAGTCAGGGCGCCCCCTAGACACCCCAGTTACTGAGGATAAGTTTCTATTTTTGACCAAAACCGGCTCCAAGCGAACACCCGAGTGGTTGCTGCCTGATTGCTTTAAAAACCATGGCAATTACATTATCAGCTTGGGGCAAGTGGCGCGTTGGCTTGGTGAGCAAGCTGAGGGCTTGGGTGTGGACATATTCCCAGGCTTTGCGGCCGCCGAGCTACTGTATGGCGAGCAAGGCCAAGTCATTGGTGTGGCCACGGGTGACATGGGCGTCGGGCGCGACGGACAGCCAACGGACCACTTTCAGCCTGGCATGGCACTCATGGCCAAGTACACGGTTTTTGCCGAAGGCGCCCGTGGGCAATTGGGTCGTGAATTGATTGCTCGATTCAAGCTTGACGACGGCCGTGACCCCCAGAGCTACGGCATCGGCATCAAAGAACTATGGGAAGTTGCCCCCTCGTGCGCCAAACCTGGGCAAGTGATTCACACTGCTGGTTGGCCATTGGATTCAGACACTTACGGCGGCTCATTTCTGTATCACATGAAAGACAACCAAGTCGCTGTGGGCATGGTGGTCGGGCTTGACTACGCCAACCCATGGCTCTCGCCCTTTGAAGAATTCCAACGCTATAAAACACACCCGGCGATCGCACCCATTTTTGAGGGCGGCAAACGCTTGTCATACGGTGCGCGCGCATTAACCGCTGGCGGTCTGTTGTCTCTGCCAAAACTGGTTTTCCCGGGTGGTGCTTTGGTTGGCTGTGAAGCCGGATTCTTGAATGCCTCACGCATCAAAGGCAGCCATGCTGCGATAAAGTCCGGCATGATGGCCGCCGAGGCAGCCTTCGAGGCGATAGCCGCAGGACGCCAACAAGACGAACTCGTGACCTACCCCGTTTCTTTTGAAAAGTCGTGGTTACACACTGAACTGAACAAGTCCAGAAACTTTAAACAATGGTTCAAGAAAGGTCGCACGGTTGCTACCGTGATGACTGGTGTTGAACAATGGCTGCTAAAGGGCAATATCCCTTGGACCATTCACCGCACGCGGCCCGATCATGAATGCCTGAAACCGGCCGCTGAATGCATGCAAATCGACTATCCCAAGCCCGACGGTAAGTTGACGTTTGATCGGCTGAGCTCGGTTTTCATATCGAACACCAACCATGAAGAAAACCAGCCCATCCATTTGACACTCAAAGACAGCACCGTGCCGGTGAATCTCAACCTAGCAACGTATGCGGGACCCGAGTCGCGCTACTGCCCAGCTGGGGTTTATGAGTACGTGAAAGACGAAACCGGCGATGATCGGCTGCAGATCAACGCCCAGAACTGTGTGCACTGTAAAACCTGCGATATCAAGGATCCTTCGCAGAACATCGTTTGGGTCGCCCCGCAAGGCGGCGAAGGGCCGGTCTATACCGGTATGTGACAAGACCTCGACCTCAGCTGAGGTCGAGCCTTTGATGCTAACAAAAGGCCGCCACAATGATCGATCCGCAAGCCCAAGCTGTCATTAAAGCGGTCTCTGCCCTAGGTAACCCACCGCTCGAACAACAAACACCGTCACAAGCGCGACAGCTTTACGCCGCTCGCAAATCATTAACCGGTTCAACACCCCGCCCCGTGCAATCGGTCACTGATATCAGCTTTAAGGGCCCCGGCGGCGAACTCATGTTGCGTCACTATCGACCGCAAGAATCAGTACCATCACAAGCACTGGCTACCGTCTTGTATTTTCATGGTGGGGGCTATGTGGTCGGCAACTTAGAAAGTCACGACACCGTGTGCCGGCATTTGTGCGCACAGTCGGGCTGCGCTGTGGTGGCTGTTGACTATCGCTTGGCACCTGAGCACCGCTTTCCAGCCGCCTTTGAAGACTGCCTTGCTGCGACCTATTATGTGTTTCAAAACGCCGCCTCGTTGGGTGTTGACACCACGCGCATGGCAGTGGCGGGCGACAGTGCAGGCGGGCAACTGGCCGCTTCTGTGGCGCTGACACTTCGAAACGACAACGCCATCAGTCTGGCTTTCGCACTTTTGATTTACCCCATCACTGATCCCACCATGAGTCACCCCTCAATCCAAAGTAACGGCGCGGGTTATATGCTCACACAAAACGGATTGCGCTTTTACTATGGTCACTATTTTAAAGGACAGGCTTGGCATGACGATCAGCGAGCGATACCCATACGTGCCAAACACTTTGAAGGCCTGCCACAAACCTTGGTATTAACCGCTGGTTTAGATCCTTTGCGAGATGAGGGATATGCATACGCTAACGCCTTATCGGCGGCTGGTGTTCAGACCCAATATGTGTGCTTTGAAAGGCAAATTCACGGTTTTGTGACCATGGGCGGCATGATTGACGAAGCCAGCCTGGCGCTAGACCTTTGCGCTGGCGCACTGTCAAGAGCGCTTTCTGACCCTTTAGGAAAATCATGACCCAAGAACGACGAACAGCCACAGCGACCTTACAAATTGACGCCCCGCATGTGCGCGTGACGCACTACTTGTTTGCACCCGGTGAGCAAACGGGCTGGCACACGCATGGCCACGATTATGTGATCGTACCCATCAACGATGGGGAGTTGTTGCTCGAGACCCCTGATGGCCAAGTACCCGCCTCGCTCAAGCAAGGTGTGAGCTATAACCGGCCAGCAGGCGTGAATCATAACGTCATTAACGCTGGTGATGCGCCACTGGCATTTGTCGAGATTGAATTATTACGTTAACCGCAGACACGCGATTCGCACAAAAAAAACTCGGTCTTGCGACCGAGTTTTTTTGTTAACAACATGCAAGGCAACCAAAACTTGGTTGCCTCAAAACCGCTTAGCGGCTATCCGGCTTAGACGCCTACCGCCTTTCCCGCTTACACGGCTTTGGTCAGTTGACTCAAAATCGCTGGATTTTCAAGCGTTGAAACATCTTGGGTCACTTCTTCACCTTTGGCCACCACCCGTAACAATCGACGCATGATTTTGCCAGAGCGCGTTTTGGGCAAGTTATCCCCAAAACGGATTTCTTTTGGCTTGGCAATTGGCCCAATTTCTTTGGCAACCCAGTCGCGCAGCTGCTTGGCAATCAAAGTCGCTTGCTCACCTTCCGGTGTGGCGCCTTTGAGCACAACAAATGCCACCACGGCTTCACCCGTTGTGGCGTCCGGTCGACCGACCACGGCGGCTTCAGCCACCAACTCATGCGACACCAGCGCCGACTCGACCTCCATGGTCCCCAAACGATGGCCTGAAACGTTAAGCACATCATCAATACGACCCATGATCCAGAAATAATCGTCGACGTCGCACTGGGCACCATCACCCGCAAGGTAATAACCCCGAAGCTCTTCAGGAAAGTAGCTCTTTTTAAATCGCTCCGGATCGCCCCAGATATTGCGGATCATCGACGGCCATGGGCGTTTGATTACCAAGAAACCGCCATTACCAGCGGCGACGTCTGCGCCCGTTTCATCCACGATGGCCGCAGCAATGCCAGGCAAGCGAGTGGTACACGACCCCGGTTTGAGTGGCGTGACGCCAGGCAAAGGCGTGAGCATATGACCACCCGTCTCGGTTTGCCACCAAGTGTCGACAATAGGACAGCGTTCACCACCCACGTTGATGTAGTACCACATCCAAGCCTCTGGATTGATGGGTTCACCCACCGATCCTAGCAACCGCAGAGACGTCAAATCAAAAGACTTTGGATGAAACTGCTCATTGGTTTCTGAGGCCTTTATCAAAGAACGAATGGCGGTCGGCGCTGTGTAAAAAACAGTGGCCTTATGGCGCTCAATCATCTGCCAAAAGCGTCCTGCGTTGGGATACGTTGGCACCCCCTCAAAGACGATCTGGGTCATACCCGCGGCAAGCGGTCCATAAGTGATGTAAGTGTGGCCGGTGACCCAACCGACATCGGCCGTGCACCAAAACACGTCGTCTGGCTTGGCATCAAATGTCCATTGCATGGTGAGCTTGGCCCACAATAAATAACCCCCTGAGGCATGCTGCACGCCTTTGGGTTTACCGGTGGATCCCGAGGTGTACAGAATAAACAGTGGGTGTTCGGCGTTAACCGCCACCGGTGCACAGGTTGTGGCTTGATCTTTCATCAAATCATGCAACCAAATATCGCGTTGCTCATGCCATGCGGCATTGCCACCCGTACGTTTGTAGACCACCACATGCTTGACCGCCTCGCAACCCCCCATGGCGATGGCCTCATCGACGGCTGACTTTAAGGGCAGGTTTTTGCCACCCCTAACCTGCTCATCGGCCGTGACGACTAAAGTCGCACCGACATCGATAATCCGTTCTTGTAGGGCCTTAGAAGAAAAGCCGCCAAACACCACCGAGTGGATGAGCCCGAGTCGAGCGCAAGCCTGCATCACGGCCACAGCCTCAACTGACATCGGCAGGTAAATGATGACTCGATCGCCCGCCGTGTAACCCAAATGCTTAAAGCCGTTGGCGATTTGGCAGACTTTCTCGTAAAGCGCTTGGTAGGTCACGCGGGTCACATCACCGTTATCGGCCTCAAATATCAAAGCCTCTTTGTCGCCCAAGCCGCGTTCAATATTGGCCTCT
>Ga0105054_10012395_pt1 | contig 10443 bp, 8 predicted proteins | sample BON02_FD_78091 | JGI IMG/M metagenome (GOLD analysis project Ga0105054, IMG submission 78091) | Freshwater microbial communities from Lake Bonney liftoff mats and glacier meltwater in Antarctica - BON-02 (megahit assembly) | ecosystem: Environmental > Aquatic > Freshwater > Ice > Glacier... | reverse complement strand
TCAGTGTCGCGGGGCAGCCTCGGGCAGAGGCGGTCGTGAACCAAATGCGTCTTGCAGGCGCTTTGAGTGTGCGAAATCTGCAAAAAATTTCAAGTAAAACTCTGATGACAGTTGTCGCGCCGTGCAAACGGCGCCACCGGGCGATGAAAGCTTGGGCAAACGCCTGTTTTCAAAGGCGCAAGTGTTGGCACCTTACGAGAGGGAACTTGCCCTGCGGTGCCAAAGGCAGGTCTCGTGATTGGTGGTCTGTCGGATGCCTGCCCGTCATCCCATCGTCGCGTGGCCTGATTTCACGGCCGTTAAGTTTGGAGTATTGCGGGCGGGGCTGCCGATCATGGGGAAGTTTTCACGCCCCCCGTCACATCTGACGCAGGGTGCGGTTTTCAACGCTGGTCGGGTGCCTTTGCCTCGTCGGCCAGGGTTGCCAAAGCCTCGGCCAGGGGGACGGTGCGGTTGTGCTTGTCGCCAAGTCGGCGCATCGAAACCGTGTGCTCCTCAACCTCGCGCGCGCCGATGGCCAGAATCACCGGCACCTTGCCCAGAGAGTGTTCGCGCACCTTGTAGTTGATCTTTTCGTTGCGGATGTCGGCCTCGGCCCGCACGCCCACGGCGCGCAGGTTCTCGACCACCCGGGCCACATACGCGTCGGCATCCGAGATGATCGACGCCACGACCACCTGACGCGGCGCCAGCCAGAATGGCAGCTTGCCTGCGAAATTCTCGATCAGGATGCCGATGAATCGCTCGAAACTGCCCAGAATGGCGCGGTGCAGCATGAAGGGGCGATGTTTGGCCGAATCGCTGCCGATATAGCTGGCATCCAGCCGCTCGGGCAGGTTCGGGTCAACCTGGAAAGTGCCGCACTGCCATTGCCGCCCGATGGCATCGGTCAGCTTGAAATCCAGCTTGGGGCCATAGAACGCGCCCTCGCCGGGGTCGATTTCGTAAGGCGTGCCGGTGGCCTTGATGGCGTTTTCCAGTGCCGCTTCGACAAAATCCCAGGATTCCTCACTGCCCACGCGTTTTTCGGGGCGGGTGGACAGTTTGATGTCAAACGATTCAAAGCCCAGATCCTTGTAGACCGAGGCCAGCAGGGTGATGAATTTCGCGCATTCCGCCTCGATCTGGTCTTCGGTGCAGAAGATGTGGGCATCGTCCTGGGTAAACCCGCGCACCCGCATCAACCCGTGCAACGCGCCCGAGGGTTCATAGCGGTTGCAGGCGCCGAATTCGGCCATGCGCAGGGGCAGGTCGCGATAGGATTTCAGGCCCTGATTGAAAACCTGCACATGGCAGGGGCAGTTCATCGGCTTCAGCGCGTTGACCGCCTTGGTCTGGGCATGCTCTTCCTCGACCTCGACGATGAACATGTGTTCCTGGTAATTGTCCCAGTGGCCGCTTGCGACCCACAACTTGCGGTCCACCACTTGCGGTGTGTTCACCTCGACATAGCCATCGGCGTATTGGCGGCGGCGCATGTAATCTTGCAACGTGGTATAGATGCGCCAGCCATCGGGGTGCCAGAACACCCGACCCGGCGCCTCCTCCTGAAAATGGAACAGACCCATTTCGCGGCCCAGTTTGCGGTGGTCGCGCAGCGCGGCCTGTTCCAGCATGGTCAGGTGGGCGGCGAGGTCGGCCTTGGTGCGGAACGCCACGCCGTAGATGCGTTGCAGCATCGGGCGGGTGGAATCGCCCAGCCAATAGGCGCCGGCAACGCTCATCAGTTTGAACGCATCGGCGGGCAGTTGCCCGGTGTGTTGCAGGTGCGGTCCACGGCACAGATCCTGCCAGGGGCCGTGCCAGTACATGCGCAGGGGTTCGTCGCTGGGGATACGGTTGATCAGTTCCACCTTGAACGGCTCGCCCTTCGCCTCGTAATGGGCGATGGCGCGGGCACGGTCCCAGATCTCGGTCTTCACCGGGTCGCGGGCGGCGATGATCTGCCGCATCTTCGTTTCGATTACGGCCAGGTCTTCGGGGGTGAACGGCTCGGCGCGGTCGAAGTCATAGAACCAGCCCTGATCGCGCACCGGGCCGATGGTGACCTTCACATCAGGCCAGATCTCCTGCACCGCGCGGGCCATCACATGGGCAAGGTCGTGGCGGATCAACTCCAGCGCCGGGGCGTCGTCGGTCATCGTGTTGATCGCGATGGTGCCGTTCGCGGTGATCGGCCACGCCAGATCGATGTGCGCACCGTCCAGCGTGGCGGAAATCGCCTTTTTCGCAAGGCTGGGTGCAATCGACTGCGCCACTTCGGCGGCGGTCACGCCTGCGTCATAGCTGCGCGCATTGCCATCGGGAAAGGTGAGGGAGATCTGAGCCATCTGGCCGGTTCCTCGTCTGTTCGGCGCCTACGAAACGCCCGGTTGCGGGTTTTGATGCGGCGGTGATGGCGAACGGGGTGGCGGGTGTCAAGCGTGGGCCGGGGCAGGGACACGCAAATCCGGTGGGTGCCCTTCCCGGGCCACAGGGGGTGGTTGCATGTGCGGCGCACCCGGTTAACCTGCGCCCCTGCAACAGGAGCACAGCAATGACCCGGTTTCTCGCAACACCCCAAAGGCGGCGGATTGCCTATCACCAAAGTCCCGGGGCGGGGCCGGGCGTGGTGTTTCTGGGCGGGTTCAAATCGGACATGGAGGGCACCAAGGCGGTGCATCTTGAGGCGTGGGCGCGGGGGCGGGGGCGGGCGTTCCTTCGGTTCGATTATTCCGGCCATGGCGAAAGTTCGGGCGCGTTCGAGGACGGGTGCATCGGCGATTGGGCGGCGGATGCCATTGCTGTGCTGGGGGCGTTGACCGAGGGGCCACAAGTTCTGGTGGGGTCGTCCATGGGCGGCTGGATTGCCTGCCTTGTGGCCCGCGCGATGCCCGAACGGTTGGCCGGGCTGGTGGGAATCGCGGCGGCGCCCGATTTCACCGAGGACAGCCTGTGGGCGGGGTTTGACGCGGCGCAGCGGATGCAGTTGGCGGCGCGCGGCCAGGTGGAATTGCCGTCAGAGTATGGCGCGCCCTATGTGATCGCGCGGCGGCTGATCGAGGAGGGGCGGCGCAATCTGGTACTGCGCGAACGACTCGCGATTGCGGGGCCGGTGCGCCTGTTGCAGGGCACGGCGGACGCCGATGTGGAGATGTCGGTGGCGCTGCGGTTGCTGGGGCACATCGAGGGGCCGGATGTCAGGCTGACGCTGGTGAAGCAGGCCGATCACCGGTTTTCGACGCCGCCCTGCCTTGCGTTGATCGAGGCCGCCATCGAGGAAATTCTTGCCATGAAAGGACCATGAAATGGAGCAACGTATCAGCCTGATCACCCTGGCGGTGGATGACATGGTGCGCACCGCAGCGTTTTACGAGGCGTTGGGCTGGGCGCGGGTGGACAGCGAGGATGGGGTGATCGCGTTTGATCTGCTGGGCCAGACACTGGGCCTTTACCCCAAGGCCAGGCTCGCCGAGGATATCGGCCTGGCGCCGGGCGACATCGGCGGGTTTTCGGGCATCACGCTGGGATACAACGTGCGCGACAAGGCCGAGGTGGCAGCGATACTGGCGCTGGTGGAACCGGCGGGGGGCCGGTTGCTGAAACCGGCGGCGGATGTGTTCTGGGGCGGGCACCACGGGTATTTCGCCGACCCCGAGGGGCATGTCTGGGAGGTGGCACACAACCCGTTTTCTCCCTTGGCCGCCAATGGCGCGTTCAAGTGGAACGGCGCCGCCTGATCCGGTGAAGCCGCGCCGTCCGGCCCTTGCGGCCAACCGGGCGCCCCCCTAGGGTGCGCGGGTGGCCAACGCCCCCGCAAGGCCTGGAGTGTCCCGCGTGAACGAGCCTTTGGTTCTGCTGCCCAGCTTCATGGCCGATGCCCGGATCTGGGGCGCCCAGATCGAGACGTTTTCCACCACCCATGCGGTGCACCTGGCCCATGTGGGCGATGGTGCGTCGATCGAGGACATGGCGGCGGCGGCTCTGGACGGGGCACCTGCGACGTTTTCGCTGGCCGGGCACGGGTTGGGCGGGATGATCGCCGTCGAGATGCTGCGCCGTGCGCCCGAGCGGGTGCGGCGGCTGGCGCTGATGTGCACCAATTGCCTGGCCGAAACCCCCCCGGCGGCGGCCGAGCGCGAGTTGCGCATCGCGCGGGCCAAGGCGGGCAAGCTGGCCGTGGCCTGGGCGGGCGAGATGCCGCTGGCCTGTTTCGCGCCGGGCGAATACCGCGACATGGTGGCCGAATTCATGACCGTCATGGCGCTGGAGATGGGGACCGCAACCTATCTGCGGCAGGCGGCGGCGTTGCAGCGCCGCTCCGACCAGCAGCGCACCCTGCGTCAGGTGCGGGTTCCGACGCTGATCCTGTGCGGCGAACACGACACGCTGTACCTGCCGCGCCGCCACGAATTCATGGCCGGGCTGGTGCCACGCGCGCAGCTGCTGGTTCTGGAGCGGGCGGGGCATCTGCCGATGGTGGAACGGCCCAGCGCGACGAACCAGGCGCTGCGCCTGTGGCTGGCGGACAAGCCCCAGCCGGCGCCCGACGCCTGATCGACCCGCGCCTGATCGGCCCGGCGCTTGATCCAAAGGAGGGGCTGCGCCCCGCGACATGCCCCCCACCCCCGGCTGACGCCGGGCGCGGGGCCCGTGGGTGCCTGTGTCGGGGGCGGCGCTATTCGGCAGCGGTGGCGCGGGTGGGGGCGGTGCGGGTGTTTGTGTCGATGAAGGCCAGAACCAGCGGGCGGATGTTGTTGCGCCAGCTTTTTCCGGCGAATATGCCATAATGCCCGGCGCCCGGTTCGAGATGTGCCGCCTTTTTCGAATCCGGCAGCCCGGTCAGCAGGCCGAGCGCGGCGAGGCACTGGCCGGGGGCCGAGATGTCGTCCTTTTCGCCCTCGACGATCTTGACGGCGACATTGGTGATCTTGCCGATGTCCACCTTGTGCCCGGCGACGGTGAAATCGTTGCGCGCGATGTCGCGGTTCTTGAAGATGCGCTCGACAGTCGAGAGGTAGAATTCCGCTGTCATGTCCATGACCGCCAGATATTCGTCATAGAACTTGTTGTGCTTGTCGTGATCCCCGGCCTTGCCCTGGGCGACCTTGACGATCTGGTCGGAAAACGCCTTTGAATGGGTTTCCAGGTTCATCGACACGAAGGACGACAGTTGCAGCAGGCCGGGATAGACCATGCGCCCGGCACCCGCGTATTTGAAGCCGACGCGCTGCACCGCCGTCTCTTCAAGCTGGCCCATGGTGATGCGGCGGCCGAAATCGGTGACATCGGTTGCGGCGGCGTCGGGGTCGATGGGCCCACCGATCAGGGTCAGGCTGGCGGGCTGGGCGCCCGGATCCTGCTCGGCCAGCAGGGCGGTCGCGGCCAGGGCCAGGGGGGCGGGCTGGCACACGGCGATCACATGGGTGTCGGGGCCGAGGTAACGCATGAATTCGGCGAGGTAGAGGGTGTAGTCCTCAACGTCGAACTTGCCCTTGGACACCGGAATGTCGCGGGCATTGTGCCAGTCGGTGATCCAGATGTCGGCGTCGGGCAGCAGCGAATTCACGGTGGAGCGCAACAGCGTGGCATAGTGCCCCGACATCGGCGCCACCAGCAGGATGCGCCGGGTGCGCGCCGGGCGGCCCGAGACGTCGAAGCGGATCAGGTCGCCGAACGGTTTCTCGATTTCGCGCTTGACGCTGACCACCATGTCGCGGCCATCCAGGCTGAGCACGCTGGGAATGCCCCAGTCGGGTTTTGTCACCATCCGCGCAAAGCTGCGCTCGGTCACTTCGCCCCAGGCGGCCATCAGTTGGAACATCGGATTGGGAAACAGGCCCACGGCGGGATAGGAGCCGAGGGCGTAGGCGGTCGCACCCAGCCACTGATTGGTGTTGCGGATCGTTTCCATCATGTCGTAGGTCGCCATATATCGCATGACTTTCCTTACCCCGGGGGACACCCGGTCTGAAACACGCTTTGAACCCCTCCTGCACAATCGCTATGGTGGGGACGTGGCTCTCTATGCTGCTGTGCAGCAATTTAGATTGGAAAAGTTGATATGACAACAAGCGAATCTGGGAAAGATTCAGGCAAAAGCGGGGCTTCGCTGCTGCTTGAGGCCAATCTTGCCAAGGTCGAGGCGCTGTCGGCGCGCCTGATCGCGGCGTTGTCGCACAAGCGTTCGGTGCCCAAGCCGTTGCAGGGGCCCGGCGCGGATCTGTTCCACAAGGCCGCCGCCGCCTATGTCGCCGAGATGATGGTGAACCCGTCGAAGATCATGGAACAGCAGGTCAGTTTCTGGGCCAAGTCGATGAAGCACTATATCGAGGCACAGCAGACCCTGGCCAGTGGCAAGCTGGCGGCTCCCCCCGATACGGGGCCGAGCGACAAGCGGTTTTCCAACCCCCTGTGGGACACGCACCCCTATTTCAACTACCTCAAACAGCAATACCTTTTCTCGGTCGAGGCGATGAACAGTGCGGTGTCGTCGCTGGAGGGTCTGGACGACGGCGATCGCAAGCGCGTGACCTTCTTCACCCAGCAGATCGCCGACATGTTCAGCCCGACGAATTTTCTGGGCACCAACCCCGAGGCCCTGGCGCGGGCGGTCGAGACCGATGGCCAGTCGCTGGTCGACGGGTTGGAAAATCTGGTGCGCGACATCGAGGCCAATGACGGCGAGGTTCTGGTGTCGCTTGCCGACAAGACCGCGTTTCGCGTGGGCGAGAACATCGCCACCTCGGAAGGGTCGGTGGTGTTCCGCAACCGGATGTTCGAGCTGATCCAGTATGCGCCGAAGACCGACAAGGTGCGAAAAACCCCGCTGCTGATCTTTCCGCCCTGGATCAACAAGTTCTATATCCTTGATCTGAAGCCGAAAAACAGCCTGATCGCCTGGATCGTCGAACAGGGCTATACGCTGTTCGTGGTCAGCTGGGTGAACCCGGATGCCAGCTTTGCCGATGTCGGTCTGGGCGCGTATGTCGAAGAGGGGTATCTGAGTGCGATCAACGAGGTCAAGGCGATCTGCGGTCAGGATCAGATCAATGTCGTGGGCTATTGCATCGCGGGCACCACGCTGTCGCTGACCCTGGCGCTGATGGACAAGCGGGGCGATACCTCGGTCAAATCCGCCACATTCTTTACCACCCTGACGGATTTCTCCGATCAGGGCGAGGTGGGGGTGTTTCTGAACGACGATTTCATCGACGGGCTTGAGGCAGAGGTGGCAAAGAAGGGTGTGCTCGAATCCTTCTACATGGCGCGCACCTTCACCTATCTGCGCAGCAACGATCTGATCTATCAGCCCGCGATCCGCAGTTACATGATGGGCGAGGCGCCGCCGGCCTTCGACCTGTTGTACTGGAACGGCGATGGCACCAATCTGCCCGCCGCCATGGCGATGGAATATCTGCGCGGGTTGTGCCAGAACAATCGCTTTGCCGATGGCGGGTTCGAGGTTCTGGGCGAAACCCTGCATATCTCGCAGGTCAAAGTACCACTCTGCGCCATCGCCTGCGAAACCGATCATATTGCCGCCTGGCCCAGTTCCTATGCCGGGGTGCGCCAGATGGGCAGCCGCAGCAAGACGTTCCTGTTGTCGCAATCGGGGCACATCGCGGGCATCGTCAATCCGCCCAGCAAGAAGAAATATGGCCACTATACCAACACCGCCTGGCCGGTGGCCCCGGACGACTGGAAGTCGGGAGCGCAGTTCAACGAGGGATCGTGGTGGCCGACCTGGGAGGCATGGCTGCGCAAGCGGTCGGGCGCGCAAGTGGAGGCGCGGCTGCCGGGGGCGGGGGGGCGCAAAGTTCTGGCCGCCGCCCCGGGCACCTATGTTGGGGCGGTGCCGGGGGCCTGATTTGCAACTGCAGGAAAATTCATGCTGCGATGCAGAAAAAACTTGAAATGCTGCGCCGCAGCATGTAAGTAGGGTTCAGGAATTCAACGCGGCACGCCGCAAGGACCGGAGAACCGATATGGCTACGAAAGCACAAGACTATACCAAGACGATGCAGGACATGATGGGCGCGTTCCCCATGGACATGTCGGCCTTTCAGGACGGCTTCAAGACCTATGCCGCCTTTGGCGAGAAGATGAGCAAGGTTGCCCTGGAAGCCGCTGAAAAGTCGACCGAGATTTCCTCGGCCTGGACCAAGGCGACCATCGCCAAGATGGGCGACGTGACCAAGTCGAAGGCCGAGCCGACCGATTACAGCAAGTCGATGACCGATTTCGCCTCGGCCCAGGCCGAAATGACCAGCGAATCCATGGCCGCCTTCGCCGAGATCGCCAAGAAGGTTCAGATGGAAACCGTCGAACTGATGCTGGCTGCCGGCAAGACCGCGACCGAGGACATGACCACCGCCGCCAAGAAGGCCGGCGAGGAAATGACCGCCGCCTCGAAAAAGGTGACCGGGACGAAGTGAGATCGGTCTCTGGCACCATCGGTGCCGACGATCCGGAAGGGCGGGCCTTGTGCCCGCCCTTTCTTTTTGCGCTGCCCTGTCCTAGGCTGGTGCTGCACCGCAACACGAGGGAGGCTGCCTTGGCCGACACGTCCACGCCGCTGCTGATCAAGCGCTATGCCAGCCGCCGCCTCTATAACACCGAAGCCAGCGACTATGTGACGCTGGAGGATATTGCGCGGTTCATCCGGGCGGGGCGCGAGGTGCAGATCGTCGATCTGAAATCGGGTGACAACCTGACCCGGCAATATCTTTTGCAGATCATCGCCGAACACGAATCCCGGGGCGAATCCGTTCTGCCGCTGGCCGTGCTGACCGACCTCGTGCGCAGCTATACCACCCAGGCGCAATCGGTGGTGCCGCAGTTCCTGGCGATGAGCTTTGACATGCTGCGCGACGGTCAGTCAAAGGCGCTGGAAAGTTTCGCCAACCCGATGTCGGCGATGCCCGGCTATGACGCGATGCGCGCCCAGCAACAGGCCTTTTTCAAGGCGATGACGGGCGGGATGATGGCCAGTTCCGGCCCGGTGCACGAAGCCGCCAAGGACAGCGCCGACGATCTGAACGACATACGGACGCAATTGTCCGAACTTCAGGCCAAGCTGAGCAAGATCGAAAAATAGACGGCATCGGCCCGGGGTGGCCGGGGATGCCTGCGGCGCGGATATTTCAGGCAAGAAAGAGGAACCTTCATTCCGGTCCTGCCCTATGCCACTTCGGCGAACACCTGTTTCAGGGCCGACTCGAGCCGAGCGAACATCTCGTCCATCTGGGCGGGCGTCATGACAAACGCAGGGCAAAGCACGATGGCCTGACCCAGCGGGCGGCAGATCAGCCCGTGATCGGTGCAGGTGTTGGCGATGCGTTCGCTGACGCTCAGCGATCCGTCGAACGGCGCCTTCGTGGCCTTGTCCTTCACCGCCTCAAGCGCGCCCATCAACCCCTTGCCCCGGGCCTCGCCGATGTTGTCCATCTGGCCCAGGTGGTCCAGCCCGGCGCGGAACTGCGGCATCAGCGCGCGGGCCTGATCCAGCAGGCCGGTTTCGATCAACTCGATGGCTTTCAGCGCGATGGCGCAGCCCACGGGATGGCCGCTCGCGGTGAAACCATGGGGGAATTCCTCGATCGCCTCGGAGGCGGCCTGCAAACGGTCACTCAGGTCGGGGCCGAGGATTACGGCACCCATGGGGAAATAACCCGCCGTCAGCGCCTTTGAGCTGATGATCGCGTCGGGCATGAAGTTGTAGGTCTGGCTGCCCCACATCTCGCCAGTGCGCCCCAAGCCGGTGATGACCTCGTCGGCCACCAGCGGAATCCCGTTTTTCCTGAGGATCGGCGCGATGACCTGGAAATATCCCGCAGGGGGCGGGATCACCCCGCCAGCCCCCATCACCGGTTCGGCCACAAAGGCGGCGATGGTGTCGGCACCCTCGCGCGCGATCACCTCTTCCAATTCGCGGGCAAGGCGAGCGGTGAACTGTTGCTCGGATTCGCCCTCTGCGCCGAACCGCCAGTAATGCGGGCAGGTGAGGTGGTGAAACCCGTCCAGCGGCAGGCCGAACACCGAATTATAGGCCTTGCCCGTCATGCTGGCCGACACCACGGTGACGCCGTGATAGCCGTTGATCCGCGTCAGGATTTTCTTCCTCTGCGGCTGGCCTTCGGAAATGGCCAGAAACCACAGCATCTTGACCAGCGTATCGTTCGCCTCGGACCCCGAGTTGGTATAGAAGACCTTGCCCCGCGCGAACGGCGACACCTCGATCAGCTTTTCGCTCAGCATCACGGTCTGGTCGGACATCCGGCCAAAGAACGCGTGATAGCCGGGAAATCGGTCATACTGCGCCTTGGCGGCGGCGGCCATCTCGGGGTGGTCGAACCCGGCGACCATGTTCCACAGCCCGGAATTTGCATCGAGGTAGCGACGACCGTGCACGTCGATCACATAAGGCCCCTCGCCATGGGTCAGCACCACGGTGCCGCGCTT
>Ga0105054_10012393_pt1 | contig 10444 bp, 7 predicted proteins | sample BON02_FD_78091 | JGI IMG/M metagenome (GOLD analysis project Ga0105054, IMG submission 78091) | Freshwater microbial communities from Lake Bonney liftoff mats and glacier meltwater in Antarctica - BON-02 (megahit assembly) | ecosystem: Environmental > Aquatic > Freshwater > Ice > Glacier... | reverse complement strand
TACGTTCCGTAGGGATCTTCCGCTGGCTTTGAAGGACTTCTCGAGCGCGGGGGACTTTGGGTCTTTGGGCTGCATTCCGATATCAGCCTGCTATGTGACGGATTTCTCCACACGCTGGCATCCGCCGCTCAGGCTGGCTGATGCCGCAACTCCGCGGGACTGTTTGGCGCCGCAGCCAGTGACTGAGGTGGGCGGAATCGGCAAGAGAGATTCGGTGTAAATTTAAAATGATCCACTCCCAAATCAGGACATTTTCCCGATCGGGCAGGAAAGGCGGCGGATGAGCGGGCAGGAGATGTAACGTCCGGGCAGGCGGTGTTGTTTGGTCTTGATCATCTCGACCAGCATGGCTTCCGCGGCGTGGCTAATTTCGGCCATCGGCTGGGCAAGAACCGTCAGCGTAGGCGAGGTGTGTTCGCACAGCATCAGGCCCGTGCCGCCGATCACGGTCACGTCTTCGGGAACGGCCAGCCCCCCTTGCTGGCAGGCCCGCAGCACGGACGAGGCCAGGAGGTCGCCCGCGCAAAACACGGCGCGCGGGCAATTTTTTCCGCTCAGGAGTTGAAAAAGCCGGGCCGTCTCTTCCTCGTTCAGCCCCGCAGAATCGCTCGACTGGAATCGCCGAACATCCTCCAGCCGCCCACCCGCCTCGAACCAGCCTTCTTGAAACCCGAAAAACCGGTCGGCATTCGAGATGAACCGGATGTCCGTGCTGACAAAAAGCGCCGTCCGGTAGTCCAGCCGCGCGAACTCCCGTGCCACGCGCCGGCCGCCCGCGAAATTGTTGGCCGAGACGAAATTGTGCGTCTGCTCCCGGTTGAGCGGGTTCACCGTCACCCACGGCAAGCCGCGCCGGTCCAGTTCGTCGAACACGGGGGCGGCGGTCGGCGAGGCGAATCCCAGCACGCCCGCCAGCCGGGGACCGAGATCGTCGATCCGCTCCCACAGCTGGGCGTCCTCCGCGATGCGGTGGAACGGCAGCAGCGTGACGTGAAAGCCCTCTGCGGACAGAACGCCGGCCAGGCCGCGGACGATCTGGGTGCCCCAACTGTCGTTGTTGGAAGCGATTGTCTCGGAAGTGTCGGAGGTGAGGATGGCAATCTCCGTCGGCGCGGGAGGGCCTTTCGGCAGCCGGAGCACGAAGGAGCCGCGTCCCCGCGTGCGCTCGATGATCCCCGACTCCCGCAATTCTTCGAGTGCCTTGCGCGCCGTGATGCGGCTTACCTCATGCCGTTCGCAAAGCTGCTGCTCGGTGGGCACCTGCGCGCCCGGTGGCAATTTTCCCAGAAGCATCTGTTCTTCCAGCTTCTGGCGGATCTGATGATACATCGGCATCGAGTTGTCCCGGTCGAGCGTTTCGGCGGATGAAGATGGAGCGGAGGCAAATTGCATGACGAATGGGAATATTTTCAATAATGTTACATCAATCAAGGAAATTTGTTATATATTTTCTCTGGAGGATGAAAAATCGTGTCCTGCGGTGAGGTTATGAATTTACCTGGTGAATTATTCACGATTTTAGCGAAAAGAGAGAAGCTTACTAGATTGTGTTTTCAACAAAATCGGCAAAATTTTTAAAAAAAGGTATTGACTGATGCTAAATATGTCTTTAAAAAGTATCACATATTGACTTGTTTCAATATATCAATTCCATCCTCAATCCTCCAAAAAGAACAACATCATGAAAACAACATCCTCTTCACACCTCCGGCGTATTCGCGGGATTTTCCTAGCCGCGGGATTCGCTTCCTTCATCTTGCCGCCTTCCGCAGTGCTTGCTGCGAACATCACCTGGAGTTCCGCGGCCAGTGGCGACTGGGCGACTGGCGCCAACTGGACCGGCGGGGTTGCGCCCGCCGACAATACCACGACGGATGACGCCTATTTCGATGACAACGGAACCTACACGGTTTCTCTCGCCGCAGATCGCAATGTGCGTCGGCTTTATGTGACTGGCAGCGCCAACCCGGTGTTCGCCTTCGGCATTTACACACTGAATGCGCCGAGCCTGATGTGGATTCAGGGCGGCAGTGCCAGCCTGACGAGTGGCACGATTGCGACGGTCTTATGGCAGGGCTACCGGGCGAGCAATTCCACGTTCACGCTCGACGGGCTCACCGCAAACGTAACCAGCAATGGCGGCCTCGTGGGGTATAGTGATTCTACGCAGTCTTCCGACTCGAATACCCTTTTCATCCGGAACGGGGCGGACTTCACCAGCGCCACCACTTTCAGCATTGGTCTCGTGGCCGCTGCGGGCGTGAACGTATCCTCCAGCGGTAACAAAACGGAAGTGACAGGCGCAGGGAGCACCTTCTCGTCGCCCTCCGCTGGCGGCATCAATATGGGATTCATCAACGGAGGCACTAATACGGGGCGCACAGCCAACAACAACTCCATCGTGATCAACGACGGTGGCGAGGTTTCCACCCAGATTCTCTATGTCGGCAGGCAGGCGCCCGCTACGGCCGGAACCGGCACATCCACAGGCAACAGTGTCACCATCGGCGGAACGGGTACGGGATCGGTGCTTAATATTCAATCTTCCGCAAGCCCATTCAGCTTGAACATCGGTTTCGGCGGAGCCACGAACAACATGGTGACTGTGAATGCCGGGGGAGAGATCAACATGAACGGCATGTCAACCCGCGTTTACGGCTCCACCGGCAACGTCCTGCGAATTTTCGGTGGTGCCTATAGCGGAACGGGCGGAAAAATTCTCGTGGAGAACTCCGCGAAAATGTATCTCGGTGCTGGCGGCTCGGTGACCGCCAAAGAGATCGAGGTTCTGGCGAACGGGCGCTTTGGTGACAAGAGCGACGCCGCGAATGCCGGCTTCACCAGCGGCACTCTCATTCTGACCACCATGACCTATCGTCCGACGGTGGCGTTCAGCGTCGGCGACAACAGCGGCACGACTCCCGCCATTTACAATATGAACGGTGGCGTCCACAGCTTCGGTGGCGGCATCGTCATTGAGGAATCCGAGGGTCGGCTCACCGGCAACGGAACCATCCAGGGCCTCAGCGCTGCGGATACCACGCTCACGGTGAATGGGCTTCTCGCGCCGGGCAACTCCGTGGGGATAATCAACGTGACCGGTAATCTGCTCTCCGGTTCGTCCGCCGTATTCAATTTCGAGATCGCGGGCCTCGCCAGCTTCGATCAACTGAACATGACAGGTAACGCCGCGTTTGCCGGAACCCTGAACGTTAGTCTGATCAACAGTTTTAATCCCGGCCAGGGAGATTCCTTCGACCTCTTCGATTTCGTGAGCACGAGCAGCCCGTTCGACGCCCTGAATCTGCCCTCGCTCGGACCCGGCTTGAGCTGGGACACTTCCACACTCTACACCGATGGCGTCGTTTCGGTCGTCCCCGAACCGTCCACGATCGGGCTGCTGGCGGCGTGCGGCCTCGGCCTGGCGCTGCTGCGCCGCCGTCGGAACTATTGATAAATCTGCGACGACAAAGCTCGCCCTCCCTTGGGTTGATGTCCCTCCGGGACCTTCCGACGCCTAATCATTGACGACGAACAGAAGTTTTTCCCATGGCCACAAAATCCCGCCTTCTCCCGGCTCTTTCGCTCGGCATCCTCCTCGCCTCCCTGCCTGCCCGAGCGGAAACGATCGACCCGAATAAACCCGTTTCGGAGAGCCTGAAACCTGACCTCCTCTATTTCAATTTCGATGAGGAGGAGGACGGCTACATTGTTTCCCAAGCGGAATCGGGGCTGGCTGCTTCCATTGAAACCGGCAAAGTGGACACGCCTCCGGCCTGGAAGCCAGGGCCGGGTAAGGCGTTTGGACAGGCGCTCGAATTCAACTACGGATCGCACCCGGCTTTCACCGGGGAGAACGTCTCGACGGCCGGAAATCATCTCCGCATTCCCGATGATCCCTCGTTGCGGCTGGCGGGACAGAGCTTTACGATTGGGGCGTGGATACAGTTGCCGGAAGGGGCGGAACTGCCGCCCCGGCCCTATAAGAAAATCATCAGCAAGGGAGGGCATTCCGGCAGTTATCCGGGCTGGAGCCTGCAAATCAGCGGGCGGAAGGGCGTTTGGCATCTCAGCCTGCTGCTCGTGGGTCCCGATCATGTTCAAATCCGCGGCGATGCCCGGCTGCCGGACCTGGAGCCGGGGGCATGGCAACACGTGGCGGCGAGCTTCGATGAGGACTCGAAAGACCTCACGCTCTGGGTCGATGGCGTCCCGGTCTATGTCGGTGATGCCCCGGCGGAAGTCGGGGAATCCACCCTTCCCCTGGTGATCGGCGAAAACGGCATGTCGATCTACAATAATATGCCGCTGGTGGTGGACGAAGTCTTCATCGTTTCGGGAGTTCACGATTTCGTGCCGGTCAACCGGTGAACGTCGGCGGAATTTTCATGTCTTTGATCCAAAAATTCACCGCGACATGAGCATCTTTCTCATGGATCAACGCATCGGAAGGATGCCGATGCCACGAAGCGCCGCTTTCACCCTCATTGAACTGCTGTCGGTGATCGCAGTGCTGGCGATCCTTGCTACTCTGGTTCTCGCGGGAGTGGGGAAGCTGCAAGGCCACGCCGCTTCCGTTCAATGTGTCGGGAATCTCCGCCAGATCGCCGTGCTGATGACCACCTACGCAGCGGATCACAACGGTTATTATCCCCGCGAGGCGTATGCGCAAGGCTACAAGGGCGGCGGCACCCGCTACGCGCCGGAGCATTTCCTGCTGGATTACGACGGCTTCGCGAAGGGCGCGGACGGACGAATCATCCAGGAAGCCCGGCCCGCCTCTGGCAGCCTCTTCCGCTGTCCCGGCGAAACCTCCCCCAAGGATGTCAATGGCGACGAATGGTTCCAGTCGCACTACGGGTTCAACTTTTATCTCGTCCACACCACGGCGGCGGAAGCGAACAATCCCGGCAGCAGCAACCCCTACCGCCGCCCGGTGGCCGCCGTCGCCAATCCCTCCAAGGTCTTTCTCGCGGGGGACGCAAGAAGGCGTTACGCCATCAATGCCGCCTCCGGTCCGACCCGCTCCCTGGCCTTTCGGCACGGCAGCGCGAACACCTGCAATGTCGTCTTCGTGGATGGCCACGTCGAAACCCTGCCGCCCTCCGCGCAAGATGTACTGGGCGGCCCTGCCGCGCTCGGATGGGACCAATACATCGAATGGGGCGGCGACCGGAAAGCCACCGGCTCTCCACGCTACTAAATTCTTTTTACCTGACACAAAAAATGAAACATCGAATGCAATATCCCTTCCGCCTTTGCGCCTGCGCCCTGCTCCTACTGACGGGTTGCGACAAACCCGCCGCGAAATCGCAATCCAAATCGGAGCCTCCTCCGCCCCGGTCTGCGGCCGCCTTTGAGGCTGTCCCGCTGGAAACGATCTATGCCGATTCTTTCACCACCGACTCGAAAACCGACGGCTGGTCGAACTGGCAGCCCGGGACCAACTCGAACGCCGATTTCGCCGCGCACGATCCCGACATCGGAAAGAGCGGGGCGGGATCGCTGCGCCTCTCTGAGACCCGGCGCGGCCTCTGGCAGAAAATCCTGCCGATTTCCGGGGGAGGAATCTATCGGCTCACCGCCTCACTCAAAACAGATGATACCTCGCGGAACGAATTCGGTCTCGCGGTGCGGCCCGTGGACGCGAACAAAAAATTCTCCACGATGCTGAATCAGTTTGTCGCGCGGAATACCGGCCTGACAGAGTCCAATGATTGGACGCGGAGGGAAGTTTTCTGGGTGATTCCGGCTTCCGGCGAGATCAACGGAGAGAAGCTCGGCGGCTACGACATCGAGTTTGAGGCGGCCGATCTTCCCGGCTCCGCCTGGTGCGACGACTTGACCGTGGAGAAAGTGCGTATTGATCCGCCCTATTATACGAACTTTGCAAACGATTCGGAGGGCTGGGAACTTTACATCCGCCAGGGCAATGAAGCCGTGGGCAAAGTCGCCCACGCCGCAGAAGGCTTCGCGGACACGGGTTCGCTGGAAGTCTCCCTTGTCAGTGGCGTGCCCGGCATCGCCGCGGCCCGCGATCTGCCACGTTCCGCCTTTGAGGGTTTGACCCGATGGACGATCGAGGCCTATGCCAAAGCGGAGGGCAAGGCCAAGCCGCGCGTGGCCGTGCTGCAATTCGACGCAGGGGGCAAACCGCTGGGTGAGGCCACGGGAGCAACGTGGGAAGGGGAGGGCTGGAGTCCCGTCGTGCTCACCTTCGACGTGCGCGACGAAGCCGCCGAAGTGCGCTTGCTGCTGTTGAACTCGGGGCCGGACACGGCGCGATTCGACGGCGTGCTGTTACGTCCCGCCTACGACAGCGAAGCGCCGCCGCCGGGCAGCCTGCATCCTTTGCGCGTGGGCGTGTATCCCGCCGATCAGATCGCGGCCATCGACGGCTCGCCCGCCCAAATTACCGTGAACTCCGGGCAGGCCGGAGCCGTGGGTATTTTCCTTTCCGGCGAAAAACGCACCGATGCAAAGACCGTCGTGGAAGTCGAATTGCCCGACTGGTTAAAACTGCTCGCTGCCGAGCAGCCAATTTGGGGCACGGCCCCCCTGCAGTGGGAAACGCTTCCGGGCCGCACCGCGGCCCACATACGCTATCGCTTCACCGATCCCTATCCGTGGCAGACGCTCATGATGGGCGACATGCCGAACCACTATACGAACCTTCTGCTCGTGTTCGAAGCGGACGCGCCCCCTGGCACGGACGGCGAGGCGCTCATTCAGACCCGTCTCGGCGACGACAAGGGCGAGGAACGCCGCCTCGCGGTGCGGGTGCGCGAAGCCATCCTTCCGGTGGATCGTTCAGAAGATTTTCGCGTGGGCCTGTGGTCGTTCCAATGGCCGAATCTTTTCGATGAAACGATTCGCGAAAAACTGCTCGGAACCTATGCGGCCGCCGGGTTTAATTTGGGCCACTTCCGCCATGACCGGCCCTTTATGTTGGCCACGTTTGAAAAGCTCGGTTTTGTCCCCTACGTGAGCATCATTCCAACGCCGGATATGCGGGACGGCTACAAAGGCACGCCGCTGCTCACCGATGAAAATGCGATGCGGTTGATTGACGGCAAACCCTACGCCGGGCATGTCGCGATCGGTTTGGCGCTGGATGATCCCGGTTTCCGGGCCGCTTACAAAAAGCGCCTCGCCTCTTTGCTGAAGGGCTTCCCGGAGCGCGGCGGCTACGCCTTCCTTGACCTTGAATACTGGGGCAAGGGCAGCACGCTCAGCGCCTGTTTTCATCCCAGCACCATCGAGAGCTTCCGCCGATGGGCCAAACTCCCGGTGGAGGAATCGCTCACGCCGCAGGTGATTTTGGACAAACATGGCAAGGCATGGGCGGAGTTCCGATTGTGGGCCTACGCGGAAGTCATCCGAATCGCTCGGGAATGCTTGCTCGAAATCCGCCCGGAGATCCAGGTGTTTAATTACGACTACGTGCTCGAGCCCGGCGGAAAGGAACCAGCGTACATTCACACCAGTCCCATGAGCTCCCTGCGAGCAGATCCTTACGTGGATGGTCACATAATCCCCACTTCCAACCGCGAAGGCGCGGCCTTCATTGACGCGCTGGAGAACACCATCCCCTTTCTCAAGCAGCCCGTCTGGGCGATTCCCTTCGTGATGAAAGAAATGGGGCTGCTGACGAGCAATAACTACCCCTACTGGCAAATCTCCGCCCGGGAATACCGCTTCGAAACCGTGGCCGCCGCTGCCTATGGCGCGCAGGGACTGAACGGTTATCCAGGGCAATTGCTCGACGCCGACTACCTGCTTGCCCGCCGCGACGGCCTGGCGGATGTTCATAGCTACGCGGACTTCTATTTCCGGGGAAAACGCGACGACGCGTCCGTGGCCCTCGTGGATCCGCTGCCGGTCATCCGCCGCGCGGTTCACCTCCACGGCGATCGCCGCCTGCTTACTCTGTTCAACGGATCGCTTGAACCGGTCACGGTGAAATGGCGTTACGAAAATGAAGAAAAAAACACCGAAGTCGAAGGACGCGGCTACGCGCAGCTTGAATTGTGATGAAATTATGAATGTCTATATTTGCACTGACTTGGAAGCCGTGGCGGGCGTGATTGACTCGCTGAACTGGTGTTATCCCGACGGACGCTATTTCGACGCGGCCAAGGAACTGCTCACGCTGGAAACCAACGCGGCCATCGAAGGTTTCCTTGCCGCCGGGGCGGAGCGCATCGTCGTCTGCGACGGTCACGGGTGGGGCGGAATCGACCCGCGGAAATTGCATCCAGACGCCGAATTGCTCGCCGGTACGTTCAGTTACGTGAAATACCCGCTTGGCCTTGACGGCGGTTTTGATGTGTTCGCCTGGGTCGGCCAGCACGCGATGGCTGGAACACCCTACGGGCATCTTGCGCATACAGGCAGCTACCACGTGCTGGAAGCCACCTTTAATGAGACTCCCATCGGTGAAATCGGCCAGTTTGCCTACGTCGCGGCGGAACTCGGCGTACGCCCGATTTTTCTCTCCGGCGACCGCGCCGGATGCGAGGAAGCCTCCGCGTTGATCCCCGGCATCGAAACCGTGACGGTGAAGGAAGGGCTTAGTGCGTTTCAGGGACTCGAACTCACCACGGAAGAAGCCCAAAAAGCTTTCACCGCCGCTCGGCATCTTTCCTCGCAAACCGCTCGCGAACGCATCCGTGAACGCGCCGAACACGCGCTACGCCGCGCAAAGGAGGACGTAAACATGGGCCGCCTCGAATTGCCCCTGCCACCCTATTCCCTGAAAAGCGTTAACCGCCGGGGAAAGGATGGCGAGCCCGGCAAGGTCGTTTTCCGCTCGCATCCGGACAGCTTCATTGGCGCGATAAACGCCAAATACGAAGTCCAAGCATGAAAATCGCCCACTTTCATCAAGACATCACGCCACCCGTCGGGCATCCGCTTTGCGGCGGATGGTATCCGCCCGCGACCGCCATTGGCGAACGTCTCCATGCCCACGGCGTCGTTCTCGTCCCGGAAAATGCCTCTCCTATCGTGCTTTGCGCGCTGGATTGGGCGGAACTCAGCAATCTCGAACATTTGCGCTGGCGGGAAACGCTCGCCCGCGCGGCGGAAACCTCACCCGAACGCGTGACGGTTCATTGCGTCCACAATCACGATTCCCCGTGGCCGGATGAGGAAGCGCAGGAATTGCTCGATGAACATGGCCTACATGGCGTCATTATGGACCGTGCGTGGTGTCGCTCGGTGCGCGAATCCGTGGCCGCGTCCGTAACGCAAGCCTCGACACGGCTGGAGACGGCGGACGCGGTTCGATTCGGTCAGGCCCGGGTGACGGAACTGGCGAGCAACCGCCGTCCGATGGGGCCGGACGGGAAAGTGGTCGGCGTGCGCTGGACGCGCTGTCGGGAGCCGGAGATTCGTGCACTGCCGGAAGGCATTATCGACCCGTGGCTGCGGACGGCGAGCTTCTGGCAGGGCGGTCGCAAACTCGTTTCGCTGCATTATTATACCATTCACCCGACGAGTTACGATGGAACCGGTATCGTCACCACGGATTTTGTCGGCATCGCGCGGGAACGGCTCATCGCGGAGGAAGGGACACCGCACATTTATTTCACAGGCTGCGCGGGCAACATCACCGCCGGAAAATACAACGACCAGGAGACGGATAACCGCGATCTTTTCACCGGAAAAATCTACGACGCCATGCGAGCCTCTGAGGCGGAGGCGCGGAATGAGAGCGTTCCGGAGTTAATCTGGCGAACAACCGCCGTGCGCCTGCCGGTTCGCACCGACGTGACGGATGAGCAGCTTCTGGAGCGGATTGCCGCTCCTCATCACCATCCCAAAAAAGCCAGTCGCGCGGCCTTGGAACAGGCCTATCGGCAGCGCAGCAAAACGCCCATCATCATTTCCGCGCTCCATTTTGGAAACAAAGCCGCACTGCTGCATTTGCCCGGCGAGGCGTTCGTCGAATATCAGCTTTTCGCCCAAAGCCTGCTGCCGGATGCCTGGGTCGGCGTTGCGTCCTATGGTGACCTCGGACCGGGTTACATATGCATGGAGCGTTCTCTGGAAGAGGGAGGCTACGAACCCAACGATGCTTTCTGTGCTCCGGAAAGCGAACACGCGTTGAAGCGGGCCATCCGCGAAGTAATGACAATTTGCTAAATATTTTTATGTACAAACCCTCCCGCATCATCGACACCCACCAACACGTCTTCTGGCATGGTCGGGACGACGTCGGACTCATCGCCGACATGGACGAGCACGGGATCGAATACGCCTGGCTGCTCTCCTGGGAAATCGCCCCCTCGGAAAATGCCGAAAACTACGTTCGCGTGTTGAACCCCACCCGCGTTCGGCCCGACGGCACACACGAGGGCATTCCGCTTGAGGATCTCCTCACGGCCAAGCGCAATTTCCCCAATCGCTTCGTTCTCGGCTTCTGTCCGCATCCGCTGGC
>Ga0105054_10012390_pt1 | contig 10447 bp, 7 predicted proteins | sample BON02_FD_78091 | JGI IMG/M metagenome (GOLD analysis project Ga0105054, IMG submission 78091) | Freshwater microbial communities from Lake Bonney liftoff mats and glacier meltwater in Antarctica - BON-02 (megahit assembly) | ecosystem: Environmental > Aquatic > Freshwater > Ice > Glacier... | reverse complement strand
TCCGAGATCGGCTCGCCTCGCTCAAGGAGCAACGTCCGCGGCAGAGCGCGAGACTCTCCGCCATACTCGCACTACCAGCTCACACGCAACTCCCTTGGCCAGACTGGATGCCGACTTTCGATAACTCGCAGTCAACCGATCTGGACACCCGCAATCTGCTCGCATCCGTCGAAGCCAACAACCCTGAGCTGCTTATGTTGGAGCGTAAAATCAACAGTTCCCAGGCTCGTTCCGAACTCGCGCGACTTGAAAAACGACCCAATTTCACCGTGGGTCTAAATTACATCCAAGTCGATGTCCCCACCGTCAATCCAGGCACACCGGATGCCGGCAAGAATCCATGGGCCCTTACTCTTTCGATTAATCTTCCGATTTGGAACGGACGCACTTCGGCCGCGAAACGAGAAGCCCAGGCGAATCAACGTGCCGCGGAAAGCGAGCTCTCCAACCGTCGCCGCCAGCTGAGTGGCTCCGTGTATGATTCAGCGGCCGTGCTCCGGGATGCCCAAAGACGGGTTGGCCTCTATCACAACGAACTCCTTCCCCTCGCTCGACAAGCGCTCGAGATCACGCGTTCCAGTTACGAAGGAGGCCGCGCCACTCTCTTAGAAATGATCGATAGCGAACGCTCCTTGCTCGATCTCGAATTACAACTCTGGCGAGCCCAGACCGATGCCGCGCAACAGCGTGTCGTGCTGCAAACCCTCGCCAATCGCCCTCTCTAATCCGCCGATCCCTTTACTCCCCATGTCACGCAAATCTCTCTTTATCGGTAGTCTCCTCCTTACTCTTTTCGTCGGTCTGCTCATAGGTCGATTCATCGCACCCTCTTCCGGCGAATCACATGAAGGTCACGATCATGAGAAAACCGAAGCCAATGAACGAGCAGCCTCTAGCATTTGGACGTGTTCAATGCATCCTCAGATCCAACAATCCGAGCCTGGACAATGCCCCATTTGCGGCATGGATCTCATCCCGCTGGTCAATAATTCCGGTTCCGCAAATAACGGTCCGCGCACTCTGGTAATGAGCGAATCCGCACGTGTGCTGGCGGAGATTCAAACCACCACCGTGGAAAGCCGTTTCCCGGAAACCTCACTCCGCATGGTCGGAAAACTCGATTACGATGAAACGCGCGTTCGCTCAATCTCCGCACGATTCCCCGCCCGCATCGATCAGCTATTTGTGAATTATACAGGGGTCACGGTGAATCCCGGCGAGCATTTGGCCCGCATCTACAGTCCCGAGCTCCTCACTGCGCAAAAAGAATTGCTCACTAGCCATGCGATCAACCCCAACGGCCCAATCGCAAAAATCGCGCGAGAAAAACTTCGTCTCTGGGACCTCCAATCTGAGCAAATTGATGCGATCCTCAGGCAGGGGAAAGCCACGGATGACTTCGAACTCCGCACTCCGATCGGCGGCGTGGTGATCATGAAAAATGTAAAAGAAGGCGATTATGTAAAAACTGGTGAGCCTCTCTTCCGCATCGCCGATCTCGGTAAACTCTGGCTCCACCTCCAAGCATTCGAATCCGATCTGGCCAAGCTCCGCTACGGTCAATCGGTCGAGTTCACCGTAGATGCCTGGCCGGGAGAAACCTTCACCGGACGCATCGCGTTTATAGCTCCCGATGTCGATACTCGCACCCGCACCGTGCAGGTGCGGGTCAATGTGCCCAACCCTGATTTCCGGCTCAAGCCCGGCATGTTTGCCCGCGGTCTCGTCCGCGTAAAACTAGCCAAGGACAACCGGATTTTTGCCCCGGAACTTGCCGGGAAATGGATTGGCCCCATGCATCCGGAAATCATTAAAGATGCTCCGGGACAATGCGATGTCTGCGGTATGGATCTCGTGCCCGCCTCAACGTTGGGATACACGACCGAATCACCCGAAGAGGCGCCTTTAATCGTGCCCAGTTCCGCCGTGCTTCGCACCGGCACACGAGCCGTTGTTTACGTCAAAATAGACGGAACAGATCAGCCCACTTTCGAAGGCCGGGAAGTCGTGCTCGGGGCCGCCATCGACGATGGCTACATTATCGCCTCGGGTCTCAAGGCCGGTGAAAAAGTCGTCACCAATGGGGCATTCAAGATCGATAGTTCACTCCAAATTCTGGCGAAACCTAGCATGATGAATCCCGCCGGCGGAGGCCCCGTTCCAGGCCATCAACACGGAGGTGCACCCACGATTGAGGCAGCATCCTCGGAAGATCATTCCGGACACCAAATGACCGCATCTCTGGAGATCGCGTTAACCACGGCTCAGGAAATCCTACCTGCGTATTACGATCTTCAAAATGCCCTTTCTAAGGACGATCTGGCAGCGGCCAAAACCGCCGTGAAGCTCATCATGGAATCTACCGGACACAGCGGCGCCCTGCCCGATCTATTGCACCAGATGCTGATGGGCGATGATCTCTCCGCGCTTCGCGAGCCCGCCTTCCGCCAACTGTCCAACGCGTTAATCGCCGTCATCAAATCACAACCCCAAGCATTCCCCGGAAACGTCGTTCGTCTGACTTGCCCCATGGCCAACCACAATCAGGGAGCCGATTGGCTTCAAACTACTGCCGAGGTCCACAACCCGTATTTTGGAGCCATGATGTTCAGCTGCGGTGAAGTCGTCGAAAAGCTTAAGTAACGGTCTCTCACGCGACATCCCGCCATGATTAACAAACTCATTCGATTCTGCCTCGAGAACAAACTCGTCGTCATCCTCTTCACCAGTCTTCTCATCTTGGCGGGCGTCATGGTCGCGCCCTTCGATTGGAAGCTGAACGCCCTTCCTCGGGATCCCGTTCCCGTTGATGCGATTCCCGACATCGGCGAAAACCAGCAGATCGTTTTCACCGAATGGATGGGGCGATCCCCGCAGGACATTGAGGATCAGATTACCTATCCTTTGACCACGGCCCTGCTCGGACTTCCCGAGGTTAAGACCGTGCGCAGTTACTCCATGTTCGGGTTCTCCTCGATCTACATTATCTTCAAGGAAGACACCGAGTTCTATTGGACGCGCAGCCGGATTCTCGAAAAGCTCAACAGTCTCCCGTCGGGAACCATGCCGGCCGGTGTGCAACCTCAACTCGGTCCCGATGCGACTGCACTCGGTCAGGTCATTTGGTATACATTGGAGGGTCGTGATGCGAAGAACAACCCCGCCGGCGGTTGGGATCCTCAAGAGTTACGCAGCACCCAAGATTGGTATGTGCGTTACGCGCTTCAAGGCGTGGATGGTGTGGCTGAGGTCGCGTCGATCGGCGGCTTTGTCCGCGAGTATCAAATCGATGTGAATCCCGATTCACTTCGTATCTATAACATCCCGTTGTCGGATGTCTTCTCTGCTGTGCGCGGCAGCAATCTCGACGTCGGAGCCCGCACCATTGAAGTCAATAGTGTCGAATATGTGATCCGCGGTATCGGTTTCATCAAGAGTCTCGATGATTTGCGCAAAACCGTGGTCACCTCTCGTGACGGCGTTCCCATCACCCTCGCGCAACTCGCCACCATCGAATACGGGCCGGCTCTCCGGAGGGGGGCCCTCGACAAAGCGGGAGCGGAAGCCGTGGGCGGCGTGGTCGTCGCCCGTTTTGGTGAAAACCCACTCGAAGTGATCAAACGAGTGAAAGCGAAGATCGCGGAAATCACTCCCGGACTACCTTCAAAAACCCTCGCCGATGGCACGCTCAGCAAAGTCACCATCCAGCCGTTCTATGATCGATCAGGTCTGATCTACGAAACTCTCGGCACCCTTGAGGATGCCATCCGCGATGAGATTCTCGTTACCATTATCGTTGTGATTCTGATGGTGATGCACCTACGCAGCGCCCTGCTCATCTCCAGCGTGCTCCCCCTTGCCGTATTGTTTGCCTTCGTCGCGATGAAGATGACTGGTGTGGATGCCAATATCGTAGCGCTCTCCGGAATCGCCATCGCGATTGGCACCGTCGTGGACATGGGGATCGTGTTGATTGAAAACATTCTCAAGCACCTCGACGAGGCGCCGCCTGAGGAGAATTCACTGGAAACCGTTTACCGAGCATGCACCGAAGTGGGCGGAGCCGTGGTCACGGCGGTAGCGACTACCGTCGTCAGCTTCCTGCCCGTCTTCACCATGGAAGGAGCCGAAGGAAAACTCTTTCAGCCACTCGCCTATACTAAAACTTTTGCGCTGATCGGGGCAGTCCTTGTCGCACTAACGGTCATCCCGCCACTCGCCCATTGGTTGATCGCCGGTCGCTTCCGCGCGAAACTCTCCTCCCGGATCTTCTGGGGCCTGCTCGCATTGATCGGTATTTTTGCTCCGTTTGCGTATACTTGGTTCCCCGCTTGGCTCGGCCTGCTCCTCATCGGCATCGGTGCTTTCAACATGCTGCGCGATCGTCTCCCCAGGGCATGGCAACAACGCATCGTCTACGCGTTTAACTTCATCTTCGCGGTCGTCATCGCGATCATTCTTGCGCGGGTCTGGGCTCCTCTGGGACCTGAAGTGCCGCTGAGCAATCTGATCTTCGTGTTCCTCACCGTCGGCGGGTTGCTGCTCTTCATGTGGACCTTTGTCCACTTCTATCCGGTGATCCTTGCCCGACTCCTGCGCACCAAAGCGCTCTTCATGGCCCTGAGTAGCCTCCTGGTCATCTGGGGGCTTTGTTCCTGGTTGGGGGTAGGTCAAATTTTCGGCTGGGCTCCCGAATGGTCGAAAAATACCTCGATCTACCGATCCGCCACTCACGCCTTTCCCGGTCTCGGAAAAGAATTCATGCCCGATCTCGATGAGGGTTCGTTTCTCTACATGCCTACGACCATGCCGCATGCTTCGATCGGTGAATCCATGGATGCGTTGCGCAAGCAAGACATGGCCATCCACGCCATTCCCGAGGTCGACTCCGTAGTGGGTAAAATCGGTCGGGCCGAAAGCCCCCTCGATCCCGCGCCCATCTCCATGGTGGAGACGATCATCAGCTACAAATCGGAATACCGCACCGATGCCAACGGTCGCCTGCTCACCTTTGCCTACGATGAGACGAGCCAGGATTTTGTTCGAGATGGTGACGGTCATCTGATCGCGGATCCCGAGGGGCGGGCCTTCCGGCAATGGCGCGATGAAATCAAAAATCCCGACGATATTTGGAACGCCATCGCCAAGGCGGCCACGATTCCCGGCAGCACCTCAGCGCCCAAATTGCAACCGATCGCCGCGCGCGTCGTTATGCTGCAAAGCGGCATGCGCGCACCGATGGGTCTCAAGGTTTACGGTCCTGATCTGCTCACGATTGAAAAGGTCGCGCTCCAGGTCGAAGGGCTCCTTAAGCAAGTGCCTTCGATCAAACCCAACGCCGTGTTTGCCGACCGTATCGTGGGCAAACCTTACTTGGAACTGAACATCAACCGCGATGCCATCGCCCGATACGGGATCAAGATTCAAACTGTCCAGGATGTGATCGAAGTCGCCATCGGCGGTAAGCCTATCACCACCACCGTCGAAGGGCGTGAACGCTATCCGGTGCGGGTGCGCTATCAGCGCGAACTCCGTGACAACATGGGGGCGATTGAAAACATCCTGGTAGCCGCACCCGACGGCACCCAAATCCCACTCAAGCAACTCGCCACGATCAACTACGTGCGGGGTCCGCAGGTCATCAAAAGTGAGGACACCTTTCTGGTCGCCTATGTCATTCTCGACAAACAACCCGGCTACGCCGAAGTCGAAGTCGTCGAACAGGCCCAGGCCTTTCTTCAATCTAGAATTGATTCGGGAGAGCTCATCATTCCTGCCGGAGTGAGTTATAAATTCACGGGGAGTTACGAGAATCAGGTTCGGGCCGAGAAGCGGCTCAGCATCGTGCTCCCGATCGCCCTCTTCGCGATTTGGCTTATCCTCTATTTCCAGTTCAAACGCGTATCGGTCACGCTCTTGGTCTTTTCCGGTATCGCCTATGCCTGGTCGGGCGGGTTCGTCCTCGCGTGGCTGTATGGCCAACCCTGGTTTCTCGATATGTCCATCGCTGGTCACAACTTACGCGAGCTGTTCCAAGTGCACACGATCAACCTGAGCGTAGCCGTCTGGGTTGGTTTCCTCGCTCTCTTCGGCATCGCCACGGATGACGGCGTGATCATGGCCACGTATATTGGGCAGCGCTTAAAAGATGCTCCCAGCAATACCATCGCCGAACTTCGCAAACGGATTCTAGAAGCAGGAACGAAACGCGTGCGCCCCGCGATGATGACGATCGCGACCACGGTGCTCGCCCTCCTCCCTGTTCTCACCTCCACCGGACGGGGTTCCGATATCATGATCCCCATGGCGATCCCGACTTTCGGCGGCATGATGTTTGCAATCATCACGGTGTTCGTCGTGCCCGTGCTCTACTGTTCCCTAGAGGAAATAAAAATTCGCTGGGCAGACTATTCGAAAGCCCATTCTTAAAACAAAATTCTAATCTTAAACCAACGTCTCGTGTTAAATAGACTGTCATTGCGAAGGAGTTCCGCTCTGGCGGAACGACTGCGGCAATCCACGACCACCCCTCGGTCACGATAGCCTGTTCGTGGATGGCCGCGTCGCTACGCTCCTCGCCATGACACGACTAAATTTCAGCAGACGTTGGGATCAATCCTATGAAAAACATCATTACATCACTCCTTCTTGCATTGAGCTTCGGACTCGTCGCCACGACGGCTTCTGCCCATTCCAAGGATCTCAAACCTGAATTCGTAGATACGTTAGTTCCCGCCTACCTCGACCTCCAAACCGCTCTGGCGGCTGATGATCTCTCCGCTGCTCAAAACGCCGCCAATACTCTGATCGAGGCCGCCTCTCGAGGCCCGGAGTTTGCGCCACTCACTGATCCTGTCGCCAAGATCGTCAGAGCTGAGACGATCAAAGTAGCCCGCCAGTATTTCTTGGCCGCGTCGAATGAGATGATCAGCCTAGTCGATCACGTGGGCACGACTAGCGGGCAAAAGCTCTATGTCGCCCATTGCCCCATGGCATTTGGGGGTGAAGGCGGTGACTGGATCCAAGGCGATCGCACCGTCAACAACCCTTATTACGGCTCCATGATGCTCCGCTGCGGCACGATCAAATAGCAATTAGATAGCTCTGACTAAGCATACCTAAAGCTCTAACCCGCCCGCCCTTTATTGCGCTCAATCAAGGATCACTGTTTATTGTCCCAATAAATCTCATGGACTCACAATCGGAGAGACTCACGGAGTCACTTATTTCCCAACGACGTGTCTTTCAGTATTTTTTGATGGCGCGCGTGGGTTCTTCGGAGGACGCAGAAGATATCCTGCAGAACAGCTTGGCCAAGGCTGTGCAGCGCGCTTCGGAAATCCGTGACGGGCAAAAGATCGTTCCTTGGTTTTACCAAATACTACGCTACGCGATCATCGATCACTACCGTTCCCAAGGAGCTGTCAGGCGCCGTGATGCCGCTGTGCACACGCTGACAAAATCGTTGGGCGAGGACTCCACGATCCCACCAGCTTGGGCACCGCAACTCTGCGCCTGTTTAGGAGGAATGATCGAAACACTCGCCTCTCCCAATTCGGAACTCGTCCGGCGAGTCGATCTCGAAGGAGAATCCGTGCAAGCCGCCGCCGATCAACTCGGACTCACGGCTAACCATGCCAGTGTGATTCTCCATCGCACCCGCAAAACCTTGCGCACCAAGTTGGAAGACTTCTGTGGTCCCTGTGCTACTGAAGAAACCTGTCTCGACTGCGATTGTGCTGAACACCGCTCCTAGTCCATCAGCAAGCTCTCGTAACTATGTCCGTGCATTTCTGAGCTTAGGCCATCCCCATAGTTACTTTCTCTGCAACTTTAACTATGGTCCATTCTACCCTAGTTAAGCCGCGCAGCAGCTGAGTTTTTCCACATCCTTACCGAAAGAAAGGGCCGCTAGCTTGATCCCCTCGCTAAGGGTAAGATAGGGATGAAAAGACGCCGCCAGCTCTCTCACCGTGAGATCGTGGCGGATCGCCAGCGCGGTTTCCATGAGCAGCTCTCCGCCTTCTGGAGCAAGCACGCGGGCGCCTAAAAGACGGTCGGTTTTACAATCGCGAATGAGTTGAATGAAACCACGCATATCTCTGGCTGCGATTGCGCGCGGCACCTGAGTTAGCGGAAGCGTGCTGGCCTCCGCGTCGTGGCCGGCGGCTTCGGCCTGCGACAGGTCGAGGCCCACACCCGCAACCTGCGGGTCGGTGAACACCACCCAAGGCAGTGCCGTATAATCTCGAGGGCGGTTTGCAGCCGCGAGTGCATTTCCCACCGCCAGTGAACCTTCATAGGCTGCCGTATAAACGAACATCGGTTCCCCTACCACGTCACCAGCCGCATAGATTCCCGGCACCACCGTGGAAAGGTGTGGATCAGTCGCAATAAATCCCTGATCATCCAAGGTGACTCCGACACTCTCTAGTCCGATCTCATCCACATTGGGCGTCCGCCCGGTAGCGACCAGCAGTTGGTCGGCACGATAAATCTCTTTTCGACCGTCGACCAATATTTCTACGGCGATTCCACGACCTTCCTTAAAAACCCGCTGAATGGCTGTTCCCGTGACAAAATTCAGGCCTTCCGATTCCAAATGAGTCGTCAGTTCATCGGTCAGGGCGGCCGACTCGGTGGGTAATATGCGCGCCGAACGTTGGAGCACAGTCACTCGACTCCCAAGTCGTGAGAATATCTGCGCACACTCTAGTGCGATATAACGTCCGCCCAGCACGAGCATTGATGCGGGTAGTTCCGTCAATTCGAACGCGGATTCGTTGGTGAGAAACGGCACGGAGGAAAGACCTTGAATATCGGGCACGGATGGCCGGGCCCCAGTGCAGATCAATACGGCATCACCGCTGATACGCTCACCGTTTACCTCGATCGTGTGACGATCAATCAATCGACCGCGGCCTTGGATAAATGTGATCTGGGGATCATCGCCAATGACGTCGGCATATTTAGCCTGACGAAGCGCTTCGACCAGTTCGCGTTTTTGATTCATCACCGCGGTGAAGTCGGTCAGTTTTCCTTTCGTTTCAATTCCCGCGAAACCTCCCGGCGATTGGGCACGGTGCAATGCCTCCGCCGCACGCAGGAGTGTTTTGGACGGCACACAGCCAACATTCACACACGTTCCTCCCATCGGCAGCCCGTCGTTGATGATCGTCGCATACGCTCCCAGACCAGAGGCCTTCAGCGCGGCGGCAAACGCGGCCCCGCCCCCACCCAGAATGAGCAGATGTTTACCATCCGCCATTGCAGTGTAGACCTTGGCATCAGCCGGTGATGAGTTTCTATTTTTATTAGCAGAGCAACAATCCGTCATGGTGAGAAAGGAGTTAAGGGTTCGCTTGTTTGAGAGATGAGCGTTCAGCCGAAAAACCAGTGGAGTCGATCAGCGCGAGCAGTTTTTCACGGCTGGTAACGGTCGGATCGTAAACCAGAAACGCCGCCTTGGTGTCATAGTCCACTATGGCCTGCTTTACACCCGGGGCTCCTTTAATAGTGGCTTCGATTCCCAGCGCACACGGAGGACAATCCATAGAAGGAATCAGCACACTGAATTCGGCGTCACTGGCGGCTATAGTCGTAGCATTGAAATTATGTTTCGCCGCTGGCAATGAGGGATAAACCGCCGCCGTCACGGCTACCAGCGTTCCCAGCCATAGGCTGATACGCGCTGCTTTGCCCGGCGGCCGGGAGCATTCTCCATCTTCGCAGTCACCATTGGGACTACGCTTGCGATAAATAAGATACCAAGCCAAACTCAGAAGCCCTAAGGTGAGCCCTAGAAAAGCAAGTCGCCATTGAGCGAACCAAGCCGAGGCGGCAAAACTGCCTAACCCGAGACTGAGCGCCAACAACGGGCCGATGCAACACAGGGAAGCGGCGAGGCCTGCGACAACGCCACCAGCAAGAACCCAGGGGGAACCATTCTTTTTCATAGCAGCATCCTACACCCTGTAGTATGGTATAAGGTCAAGAAACCAATTCAACTATGACTATTGGAGAACTCGCAAAAAACGTCGGTGTAAACGTGCAGACCATCCGCTACTATGAGCGAATGAAGCTTCTACCTGAGCCTCATCGCTGGCCTGATTCAGGTTATCGGGACTATGACCTAGAGGCGATTCAACACCTAAAATTCATCGGTTCGGCCAAGAAACTCGGGTTTACCCTGCGTCAGATCAAGGAGCTCTTGGACATGCGTATCCTCCCGGGGGAATCCTGCATAGAAGTGCGCCAAATAATCGGCACAAAACTCGTCGATCTCGACCGCCGGATGACCGAAATGCGCCGACTGCGAGGCGTCCTCGTAAAATTGGAAGCCGAGTGTGATCATCGCACCAGTGACGCAACCTGTCCCGCCCTTTGGGCGATTGAGAAATAGACCAGTGCGAAACTATTGATGAAACAATGACTCGACTGTTGTTTT
>Ga0105054_10012387_pt1 | contig 10448 bp, 4 predicted proteins | sample BON02_FD_78091 | JGI IMG/M metagenome (GOLD analysis project Ga0105054, IMG submission 78091) | Freshwater microbial communities from Lake Bonney liftoff mats and glacier meltwater in Antarctica - BON-02 (megahit assembly) | ecosystem: Environmental > Aquatic > Freshwater > Ice > Glacier... | reverse complement strand
GCTCGGTGAGGTCGGACGCTCGCTTGTCGTCGGCGCGCGCCTCCTTGTTGGTGGCGCGCGCCTGCTTGCGGGCGGCGCGCGCCTGCTCGGCGAGGGCGGCCGCCTCCCCCTCGAGCAACTCTGTCGCCAGTCGACGCGTCGACGCCGGCGCCTGGCGAGCGAGGCGGACCGCCTCCGAGTCGTCTCCGCCGCCCGTGAGGTGCGCATCTGTATGGCATGTTTGTGCGTGGCGTGCGTGCGTGTGGTTACGTGAGTGGGTTTTCTGGTTCACGGCGACGCGGGTTCCCGTATGCGTGCGGCGGCAGCGGCGGCGGCGGCGCGGCGGTTCTTTTTTGTTTGGTCGGCCAGCGGCGCTGGCCGACCAAACAAAAAAGAACCGCCGCGCGCGCCCCCGCCCGCCCCGCCCCCGCCTCCCCCCGCCCCGTGCTTCGACGCTTATTCCCCGCTCGCCCGCCAAAACCCACTCACCGGTTTGTGCCCGTGCCGTCGCCGACGCCGAAGCTGGCGCCATCTCCCCGCTTCCGGCCCCCGTTACCCGCTCCATTGCCGGCGCACGGGAAACGGGGTCTTTGTCAGCGAGCCCTCTCCTCCCCAACCCACAACCGCGCGCGCGGCCCCGATGCCTGTCGCCGGCAATGCTCAAAGGAACAGTAGGCGCAGGGTGATGCGAGTAGCCGCGCTGCGAGTTGGGAGGGGCGCACGCGGAGCTTTCTACGTTCTAAAACGACGTTCTAAAACGACGTTCTAAAACGATAGCTGGCCGATCAGTCTTTTGCAGGTTGTCTGTTTTCAAAAGTCGGGGCTGGTTCCTTGAACTTGTGCGACTGCACGAGGTGCGAATGGAACATTACGAAATGAACGTGGCAAAGGCAGAAAGGAGGCAAGAAGAAGAAAGAGAAGAGCAAGCAAGAAGCGGCGCTTCGCGCTGCTCCTGGCGTCGGGCGCTCGGAAAAAAAAGGGGCGCTCGTACGCCAAGAAAAACCGGCGGGCGCCTGCCAAATCCACCGCGAGCTCAGCCCGCCCGCCGCACGAGCCCCTCCAGCTCGCTCGCCTCATGCGAAAGCCACGCCACCAAGCCGCGCCCCCCCCCCCCACCGCGCGCACGCACAACTGCCCCGCCGCGCACAACTGCCTCGACGCCAACGGCGGCGGCGGAAGGGGCGCGCCCTCCCGCCCATTTGTCCTGCAGGCCCGCCTGCCCCGGCAGGTCGCGCTCCCCTGCGTAGGTCGGTCCGCCAGCTCTCGCGCCGTCTCGCCCGACCCGGCCATCGCCGCCCAGGTCGCGGCGGTACAGCAGAACCGTGGACACGCGTCGCTGCTCCAGGCGGAGACACCGCTGCTCCTTTTGCGCCGCCGCCGGGGCACTGATGCGCCGGCTCGGGGGCGGCGTCAGCTCACTCGACGTCAACGCGGCGGCGAGCGACGCGTGTCCCGACGTGCCGGGCCCCGGCCCTTGATTCACGTCTGCGCTGCAGGGGGCGCCGAGGAGGAGGAGGAGGGCGAGGCAGCTGGTAATCGACGCAGCTCACGACGGCGCCCGTCTTTGTCCGTCGCCGTCAGCGCGACGGGCGCGACTAGCTCGATGCGCTTGTCACGCGAGCTCAAGGCCGACGCCGTCGCCGTCGGCTGCGCCGCGCCGCCCTCTTGGCAAGACCCGGGCGGCTGGCAGCGAGGAGACCGGCGGGCCACGGGCCACTATGATAAGAGAGGAGGGGAAGGAGAGAACGCCGACGTTGCTAGGGGCGAGCAAGGCTCGACGGCCAGAGTGGAGAGGTGTCGAGGTCTCGGCGGCGGGGAGGGGAAAGCGTTGAGCGGGAGGGGAAAGCGCGTTGTGTTCATGGCATGAGGGGCAAGGAGATGTCTCTCGCCGCCGCCACAGGCGCGGCCGCCTGATCAAGCGTCGTTCACGACGACGCGGACTTAAACGCGGCGCCCTCGCCCCCTCCGCGTAACAGAACTCCCCAGCCGCCACCTAACTTCTGTGGGCGCCTCCCAATCGCCCGCAGACACGCGCGAGGTTCTAGCAATGGTGAGACAAAAAGCCTGCTCCCTTCAAGCGCTTTTGAAGCCTCTCCCCTCCCCACCCGAGACGCGCATCTGGCCTCGGCGCGCGTCAGGGCGCGGAACGGGCGTCCGTCGCTTCGAACCACCGTCCACGCCCCAAGAGGGACACGCTCATCCGCCGCCAAACCAAACTTCCAAAAACAAAAACAAAAACAAAAACAGGACTTGCAAACATGGACGCCGACCCGTCCGGGCGGCAACGGGACGCGAGTGTTCCGATCGACGACGACAGCACCGACCCAGAGGACTCCGCCAGCTTGCTCGGCGGTCCGCGTGTACCAAACGCGCCCGCAGGCGCCGGCGCCGGCGCCGGCGCGCCCGCCGCCTCTCAGCCGTTTCCCCCGCCCAGTGCTTCCCCCGCCCCGCCTCCCCTTCTCGGCCATGTGTGCATCTTCGCGCTGGAGGGCGACGCCGACGGCCTAGAGGCCGCGGCCAAGAACGCGGGCGCCGAGGTTCTGCGGCGCGCCGAGGGCTTCTCTTCCTCGAGACGGTCTACGCTCGTGGTGCTGCACGCGGCGGGCGGCAGCGGCAGCAGCAGCAGCAGCAGCAACCCCTTTGCCTCGCACCACTCGGACACGGCCGCCGCGGCTGCCGCCATTTGCACGGGCCTGCAGGACGAGCTCAAAGGTGTGACGGCGTGACACGCCCCGCGCAGCTGGCTCCAGGCGGTCCTGTCGCGTGGCGTGTGGCTGGACCCGAGCAACTGGGATGTGGGGGCAGAGGTGCTGCGCGCGGGGCACGCGGCGGAGGGCCCGTCTGCGGCCGCGGCGGTGCGGGCAGCCGCGGCGGTGGCCGCGGCGGGTGCGGGCGCGGTGGGGGCACAACGGCTTCTGGAAGCCTTTGATCGCGCGCGGCGGCGGCAGGTCGAGGGGGGGCTTGCGCGCGGGGGCGCCTCGGCCGCCCAGCTCGCCGCACTTCGGCGGCAGGCCGAGGAGGAGCGCGCGGCCAAGGAGGCCGCCTCGGCCGCCTTGGCCGCTTCGGCCGCCCAGGCCGCCGCGCTGCAGCGGCAGGTCGAGGAGGAGCGCGCGGCCAAGGAGGCCGCCTCGGCCGCCTTGGCCGTCGCACTGCGGCGGCAGGGCGAGGAGGGGCTTGCCCGCGAGGCCGCCTCGGCCGCCCAGGCCGCCGCGCTGCAGCGGCAGGTCGAGGAGGAGCGCGCGGCCCATGAGGCCGCCTCGGCCGCCCAGACCGCCGCGCTGCAGCGGCAGGTCGAGGAGGAGCGCGCGGCCAAGGAGGTCGCCTCGGCCGCCTTGGCCGTCGCGCTGCGGCGGCAGGGCGAGGAGGGGCGCGCGCGCGCGCCCAATTTAACAGACTGGCCAGCCGCCGCTGCCGCCGCCGCTGCCGCGGCGGCGCAGTGGCAGCACGAGGAGGAGCGCGCGCCCGCGGCCCCGCCCGCCGCCGCCGCCGCCGCCGCCGCCGCCGCCGCGCCGGCCGCCGGGATCGCCGAGGCGCCGCGGCCGGCCGCGGGCGGGGAGATGCGCGCGCCCGTGGCCCCACCCGCCGCCGCCGCCGCCGCCGCCGCCGCCGCCGCCGCCGCCGCCGCGCCGGCCGCCGGGATCGCCGAGGCGCCGCGGCCGGCCGCGGGCGGGGAGATGTGCGCGCCCGCGACCCCGCCCGCCGCCGGCGCCGCCGCCGCCGCCGCCCCGCGCCGGCCGCCGGGATCGCCGAGGCGCCGCGGCCGGCCGCGGGCGGGGAGATGCGCGCGCCCGCGGCCCCGCCGCCCTCCCGCGCGCCGCCGTCGATCCGCCGGGGGGAGGGGCGGGCGGGCGGGAGGGCGGCGGGCGGCGCGCGTCCGAGGGAGCCATTTTCCTTTTATGAGGCGGGCGCGCGCGGCGCGCGGCGGGCGGCGGGCGGCGCATAGGCGGCCCGGCCGGTGGTGCGCGCCGCCGCCGCCACCACCGCGGCGCCGACCATTCTATTCTCTTCTGCTCCTCGCCTCCTCCTTGCTACCCGCAGGTCCCACATATTAACACAACCATCTCACTTGGCCGCAGGACCCAGAAGAAACAAACCCCTCCCCCCACCCTCCCCTCGTCCCTCCAAGAGAGACCGGAGCGCAAAAGAAAAAACCCACAACTCTTCCGTCCCCCCTCCACTTCTTGTCCCCTTTGCGCGCCATTCCGGAAACCTCGGCGCATTGTTATACATTGGAGTCCCGTCTGCGACGCCAGCCGGTCCGGGCGCGCGCCCGGGAACCGCAGTCGACAGGCCGACAACAAAGCCCTTGATAGGCTGACAAAAAGTCTCCCCTCAAAACAAGAAGCGAGCCAGAAGGAGAGAGCCGCGCGCGTCTCTTTGCCCCCGCGCCCCCTTTTGCTCGTCAAAAAGGCGCGCGCGTGCGCGCCGGCAGCCATGCTGGGCGGCGCGCCGGCCGGAGCGGGCGAGGGCGCGGAGCCGCACGCGTGTCCGTTGGCCCCGCTCACCGGGGTCTCGCCCGGCGGCGGCGACGGCAGTGGGGACGCTTCGCCGCCGACGACGGGCGGAGCAGCAGCACCAACAACGGCGGCAGCAACAGACGCACCCGCAGCATCGGCAGGAGCAGCAGCAGCAGGACTCAACACTGCGCGCCCCGCGGCGGCGGCGGCCCCAATTACCGCCAAACAGCCGGTCGTGGCGACCAGGCGCGCGTCGTTCCCGCGCCCGCCGCCGCTCCAGGTCGGCGACGGCGGCGGCGGCTCGCCCTGCTTTCCGCCGCCCGCCGCCGTCGCAGCCGCCGAGCGGCCGCGGCAGTACCAGCAGCAGCAGCACAACCCGCAGTCGTCCGAGGCGGCCACCCCCGTCTCAGCGAGCGGCAGCGGCAGCCACGGCGCCGGCCACGGCAGCGGCAGCGGCGGCGGCAGCGGCGGCGCCCCCTCCAGCGCCCGCCAACGCCTGCACCCGCAACCCTACCCGCCGCCGCCGCCGCCGGCCATCCTCCCGCCGCCGCGCCTCGCCGCGCCGGCGTGCGTCGCCCGCCGCGCCGCCGCGCTCGTCGACGTGCTGCGCCCGCGCCCGGCCAGCGACGAGCGCCGCCACGCGGTCGTCGCGCTCCTGCGGGCGCTCGTCGCGCGCGCCGCCGCGCCGCACCCGGCCGACGCGCTGGCCTTCGGAAGCGTCCCGCTGCGCGCGTGCCTGCCCGACGGCGACATAGACCTCAGCGTGTTTTGCAGCACCGCCGCGGCGACGCGCGCCGCGCGCGAGACGTGGGCGCCGCGGCTGCAGGCGGTGCTGGAGGCCGAGGCGGCGGCGTGGCGCGGCCCGCCCGGCGAGGAGGTCGCGGCGGCGGCGGACGGGCGCGAGGGCGAGGCCGAGGCCGAGGGCGAGCGCGAGGTCAAGGGGGAGGACGACGCCGGCGGCGGCGGGCGCGAGGCCGGCGAGGCGCCGGCGCCCGACTCGGCAAAGCGGGGGCCGCAGCAGCGCAAGGGCCCCCCGCCCCCGCCCCCGCCCCGCCCGCCGCCCCCCTTCCGCGTCGGCCCTCAGATTAGCCGCGTAGACGCGGGCGTGCGCCTGCTCAAGTGCGTCGTGGACGGCACCGTCGTCGACGTTTCGTTCAACCAGGCGGGAGGGCTGACGACGCTCGCCTTTCTCGAGGAGGCCGCCGCCGCGCTCGGCCGCGGCTCGCTGTTCAAGCGCGCCCTGCTGCTGGTGAAGGCCTGGTGCCACTACGAGGCCAGGTTGCTGGGCGCGCACAACGCCCTGCTGTCCACCTACGCGCTCGAGGTCCTGCTGCTGCGCGTGCTAAACGTGCACCACGCCGCCGTCGGAGGGTGCGCGCTGCGCGCGCTGCACCTGTTTTTCGTAGAGTTTGGAGCGCGGCACGACTGGGACAACTACGCCGTGGCCGTAGGCGGGGCGGTCCCCCTGGGGCCGCTGGTGGCCGCGGGCGCGAGCGTGAGCGCGGCGGGGGCGGTGGTGGCGGCGGCGGCCGAGGCCGAGGCGGCCGCGCGCGCGTCGGCGGAGCTCGCCGAGCGGGGGGCGGCGGCGGCGGCGGCAGCCTCGGTGGCGGCGACATCGGCGTCGGCGTCGGCGTCGGCGTCGGCGTCGGCGTCGGCGTCGGCGGCCGCGGACACCGTGCCGCCGGCTGCGTCCCTGCCGCTCCTGGCCACGGACGCGCGCCTCGCCGACGTGTTCGCGCGCTACGCCGCGCGGCAGCAGGCCAACGCGGCGGCCGCCAGCGCCGGCAGCGGCCTCGCCGCCGCGCGCGCCGCCTTTGCGCGCCGATCGCTAAACGTGGTCGACCCGCTGCTGCCGACCAACAACCTGGGGCGGTCCGTCGCGCGCGCAGCATTCCTGCGCCTGCGCTCGGCGCTCGCGCACGGCGCGCGCGCGCTCGAGGACGCGTGCGCGCGGGCGTCGCTGCTGGCGGCCCGGCGGGCGGCGAGGCTGGGGCCGGGCGGCGGCGCGCTCGCGCTCCCGGCGGCGGCGGCGGCGGCAGAAGACGAGGCCGCGACGGCTTTGGCCGCGACGCCCCCGCGTCCTCCCATCCCCGCACCCGCCGCAGAGCAGGGCGGCACCCCCGCGCCGCGCTTCTCCTCGTCCTCCTCCTCCTTCCTCGACGCCGACGCCGACGCCGACGCCGAGCAAGACGACGACAACGACGAGGAAGACGACGACGGCAGTGGCGACGGCGACGAGGCGCAGCTCGGGCCGTTTGACGCCATGTTTGCGAGCGCCTGGCGGGCGGGCGCAGCGCACCTCGAGCGGCAGCGCGAGTGGCTCTCGCGGCGGGGGGCCGTGCTGGCCGCCGCGCGCGCGGCCGGCGTCCCCGCGCCCGACCCGCTGCGGCACCTGGCGCAGCTGGCGCAGCCGCCCGCGCCTCCCGCCGCCGCCGGTGCGGGCACCGTGGGCGAGCGCCTGCTGGCGCTGGCCGAGCGGCAGCAGCAGCGGCGGATGACGACGACGGGCGGCGCGCAGCGGGCGTCGGCAACGGCGGCGGTGGCGGCGGCGGCGGCGGCGAGCGCGGCGGCGGCCGAGCGCGCGGCGCAGTGCCGGGCCTCGTCTCCGGCGGCGTCGACGCCCGCGGGCGCCGGGCGCGACCGGGGGGAGGACGAGGCGGACGAGCGGGAGCAGGAGCAGCAGCGGCTGCACCAGCAGCGCCAGCGCGCGGCGTCGGGCGAGGACGGCGGCGGCGGCGGCGGCGGCGGCGGCGGCGGCCGGCAGCAGAAGCAGCGGCAGCGCAAGCAGCGGCAGATGCAGCAGCAGCAGCAGATGCTGCAGCAGCAGCACCACATGCAGCACCACATGCACCAGCACCACATGCCGCCGCCGTTCATGATGGCCGCCGCCCCGCACCCGTTCATGTACGCAGGCTGCGGCGACCCGGGGGGAGGAGGGGCGGCGCCCGTCTTTGTGCCGCCGCCGCCGCCGCCGGGCGCGTCGCCCTTTTTCGCCGCGCAGCAGCAGCACCAGCGGCAGCAGCAGGCGCAGCAGCACCCCTACTTCCACCTCATGCAGCAGCAGCAGCACGCCTACTACCAGATGCAGCTGCACCAGCACCAGCAGCAGCAGCTGCAGCAGCAGCAGCAGCAGGACGATTCCATGCAGCGCCGGCACTCGAGCGGCGCGCCGCCGGCGTCGGCGGCTGGCTCGCCGCCGCCCTACGGCGGCGGCACTCCGCCGCATTCGCAGCAGCAGCAGCAGCAGCCGATGCACCCGCACCCGCACCTGCAGCCCCTGCTCGTGCCGATGATGCACCTCGTGGGCCCCGACGGCATGCCCCTGGGCCCCGTGGCGCCGCAGCAGTACCTGTACGCGTCCGCCGCGGGCCCGGCAGGGGCGGGAGGATGGCACCTGGTCCCGGCCTTTGCGCCGCCGCCGCCGCCCCCGCCGCACGAGCCGCGGCCGCCGCAGCAGCAGCGGGCCGACGGCGACGGGGCCGCCGCCGCCGACGCCGCCAACGCGCCGCGCCGCTCGGACGAGGGCAGCAGCGCCGACGGCGCGTCTGCCTCCTCCCACCCCCAGCACCAGCAGCACCAGCACCAGCCGATGGCTCGCCACGCCTCTCTCCTCTCCCCGCCGCCGCCCTACTTGCTGCTGCCCGTCCTGTCGCTCGATTCGTCCGGCGGCGGCGGCGGCCCCGGCGGCGGCGGCGGCCCCGGCGCAGCGGCGGGCTGGCCGCTTTTGTGGGCGCACGCCCCGCCCCCGCCGCCGCCGCCCCGCGCGACACCCCCGCCGTGCCTCTCGCCGGCGAGCACGCGGTCCCCGCGGTGGCTCCAGCAGCAGGGCCAGCCGCAGCCGCCGCCGCAGCCTTTGGGGGCGGGCAAGCGCGCGCGGCGCACGCTCGCGGCGCAGCTGCAGGCGGGGCAGCAGCAGCAGCAAGAGGCGGCGGCGTCGGTGTCGTCCGGCGGCGGCGGCGGCGGCGGCGGCGTCGCTGCGTCGGACGACGCGCCCAGCGGCGAGTTCGAGCCCGTCGACGACGCGAGGGCGCGCTGGCAGCAGCAGCGCCAGGAGCAGCAGCGGCGGCAGCAGCAGCCCAGGCAGGGGGAGCAGCAGCAGCACGGGCCGGCGGCCGGAGACTCGGACGCCGACGGCGGCGCCAACGGCGTCGACGACGGCGGCGCCGCCGACGAGGAGGACAGCGACGCCTGCGCTTTGGTCGACACGGCGGCCACGACCGAGGCCGAGGTCGCTGCCGTCTCCGCCGCGTGGCGCGCCGGCCCGGCCGTGTGCATCGCGACCGCGGCGGCCGCAGCGCTCGAGGCGACGGAGGAGCAGCAGCAGCAGCAGCAGCAGCGGCCGCGCAGGCGAGAGGAGCAGCAGCAGCGGCAGCAGGCGGCGGCCGACGCGGCGGGCGGCGGCGGCCGAGCGACGCCGGCGGCCACGCCGCCGCTGCTCGACGAGGAGCCGCAGCAACGGCAGCCGGCTCAGCAGCAGCACCTCCAGCAGCCCCCTTACCACCGCTCGCGCGCCCTCGCGACCATGCGCTCCAGCTCGGGCGGCTTCCTGTCAGGCCCCGCCGCCGCCGCCGCCGCCGTCGCACCACCGGGAACGCCCATCGCGCTCGCCGAGCCGGCCGCCACGCACGGCCGCGCCACGCCGCCGCTGGTGGCCGGCGGCCCGGCCGTGCCCGCCGCGGCCGCCGCCTCGGCGAGCACCGCCAGCAGCAACGCGGCCGACGAGCCGGAGGCGCGCTCGCCGCCGCCGCCGCCGCCGCCGCCGCCGCCGCCGCCGCCGCCGCCGCCGCCGCCGCCGCCGCCGCCGCCGCCGCCCGCCTTCGCGCCGCGCGCCGCTGCCGCCGCCGCCCGCGCCCCGGTCTCGGTCGAGATCCCGCTCGCCAGCGCGGACGAGTTCCCCGCGCTCGGCGCCAAGCCGCCGCGCCGCCGCCGGTAACGGCCGCGCGCGCCCTGCCCGCCCGGACGCCCGCCCCGCTCGCCGCTCGCCGCTCGCCGCTCGCCGCTCGCCGCTCGCCGCTCTCTCCGCCTCTCTTATTTTCGAACCCTCCGCCGGACCCCCGCGGAACATCTTGACCGACCCTCGCCCGTTTCGACTCTGACGGTCGGCGCGCACACACACACACACACACACACACACACGTGCTTTTGACGCCCGTCTGTCTTATAATGGCCGCCCACCCTTTCATTTCAAAACGCGACGACTGCGACGACGGCGGCTGCTGCGATCGTGGTTTTTTTTCCGCCTCAATTTCGCCCCTCCGACGCTGACGCCAAGCCCCTCTCTCTCTCTCTCTGTGCTCCGCTCCTTTTCTTTCGCTCCCTACAACCTCCTCCCACTCCAAGCGCCGCCGGGCCGGCTAACAACAGCGCCGCCGGGGCGCCCCAACCCTTCCCTCACCCGTCGTCGGCAAGCAGCCGTTGCAAGCAGCCTCCCTCTCCTTCCCTCGGCACCCCCCCCCCGCCCCCGCCACCGGCCATCGCTCCCGCAATTGCCTCCAAACCCCGCAATTGCCTCCCAAATCCTACCGCCCCCCTGCGCCACTTCCCACGTGTGCTGCGCCCCCCAACCCCCGCCCCCTCCTCCTGCCTGCATATCGACAGCTCTGCTGCCACGACTCTCGCCGATTGGGTCTCCTCCGTCCCCCTTCCTGTCGCTTCCCCGCCCCCCCGTTCCGAACAAAAAAAAAAGGAAGAGAAGAATCGACGTCGAGCAAATCAAACTAGCAATTTTCATACAAGCAAGAGTTTGAGGGTACGTGCGCCCCTCCGCTACATCACCCCCCCTGGGCGCGTACGGATAGCTGGTTCCCACCCCACACACCCCGCTCCCTCGATCAACACAACCACGCGCCGCCCCGGCGCCATCCCCCGCCTCGCCTGCTCCCCCCCCCCCCCCCCCCCCCCCCCCCCCCCCCCCCCCCCCCCCCCCCCCCCCCCCCCCCAACCCACCCCCCCCCCCCGCCGCCCCCCCCTCTCCTTCCCCTCCCCTCCCCCCCCTCCCCCCCCCCTTCTCTC
>Ga0105054_10012386_pt1 | contig 10448 bp, 12 predicted proteins | sample BON02_FD_78091 | JGI IMG/M metagenome (GOLD analysis project Ga0105054, IMG submission 78091) | Freshwater microbial communities from Lake Bonney liftoff mats and glacier meltwater in Antarctica - BON-02 (megahit assembly) | ecosystem: Environmental > Aquatic > Freshwater > Ice > Glacier... | reverse complement strand
CGAGGATACATGCCAGCCCACCAACATTGTGATCTGTTTTACCCACTAGGTTGGGGATGTGATTGGGTCTACCATAAACTAGGTAATGCTCCTATCCTCCGGTCCGGGACATGTTCTTGGGTCCTTAGTGGCTAATCCGGTGTTCGCCATCCGCTTAGTCCAGTGATTGGATGGGTCTTCGAAACCCAAACAAACAAACAAACAAACTCAAGTGGTCGTTCCGAGCCGGATCCAAAAATAAAGAGAGAAAGAAAGAAAGAACACGGGTGTTCGCCATCCGCTTAGTCCAGAGATTAGGTTGGGTCTTCGAAACCCAAACAAGAAAAAAAGAAAGAAAGTTCGCAGGTATTCATCTCTCCGGGGTTTGACACCTCAAGTTGTTCCGTCTTGTTGTGCGGTTGTTGTTTCGTCTCGTTGTTTAGTGTAGATACTGTGAAACATTGAAGGACCTTCCCAAGGCCTCGGACACGCGCGGCGACCTGTAACCCCAAGGTGCGGAACACCAAACCCTTTGGTTGAGATTTTGTTAGGACCAAGTACACGACAGCGTGTGCTTGGCGTCTACTGTGCTCCCCCTTTGCACCTGCCCTCATGTTAGGTTTGTCTTGTAAACAAGACATTTACAGTGTTAGTCCATCGTCGCTCCTACGTGAACTCAAGTGACTCACACAGTAGTTTGGACTTGCTCCTACGTGAAATAGTCACGCAGTAGCCCTTTCGTGACATATCACGAAAGATTTAAAAAAAAAAACATTTTGAAAACTGTTTGTAGTAGTCTTGGTCTCCCCCATGCACACTCCTTATCTGTTTGCCTGTTTACATGTGTTGGTGTCGTGTGTGTATGCTTTCTGCCCGTACATCCACCGTTGTCTGGTCCATAGGGCTACCTTAGTCTTCCAAACAAGAAAACTCCTCAATGAAACATGTGTGAATACATCAAAAATCAATAGAGACATGACTACTATCCAAATAACATGAAATAGTAATCCACATGCTGAACATAAACCATGAAATTCGTTTGTTTGTATGTCTGCGTATGCGAATGTCTACTAAAGACAACAATCTTAAAACAAAACATAAAAATGATACTAATTGCGGGAGTGCCTTCGAGCCAGGCGCTTCCGGGCTTCCTTATCACTGCGCCTCCATCTGTGTGCGTTCCTGAGGTAATTGGTGTGGTAGCAGTGTGGATTTCAAACCAAAAAAAAAAACAGTCGCCCAGCTGGGTTCCTGCTGTACTTGGCGCGCTAGCTGTGTGGCGGCAGAACCAAAAAAAACAAAACAAAAAAGAGATCAACAACATGTCCTGGTAGTTAGGGAGATTGATTGTGGGGATTGGTTAACCCGAGGATACATGCCAGCCCACCAACATTGTGATCTGTTTTACCGTCTTGATGGGGATCTGATTGGTTCTGCCATAAACTAGGTAATGCTCCGGTCCTCCGGTCCGAGACAGGCTCTTGGGTCCTTAGTGGCTAATCGGGTGTTCGCCATCCGCTTAGCCCGAACAATAACACTCTCACTTTGCTTGTCTGAACTTCTATTGACTAATTTATTTTTCGAACTCTTCTTGGAGCAACCCCAACAGACTAATTTTGAGATCCGATTCAAAGTTTCCGTACCAATTGAGATGTTCGTGACGTGGATAAGCTTTCGCGGGACCTTCCAATCGTTTTGGGACCTCACTGAGGTAAGTGCGCAATCCTGGTACAAAGTGCGCACGTATGATTTAGTTCACCCGACTTTCAAAATAAGTCTATTACCCAAACGACAATCATTTGGAAATCCCCAATTTCTTCTCGGGGGATTTCTCCAACTTCTTCTTGGGAAATCCACAACTTCTTTTTAGGGATCCCCGACTTCTTCTTTCTTCTTGGGGGATTTGGAAATCCCCCAAAAAAGAGAGGCCTTGCATTGTTGCAGAGTGTTGCACATATTTTCCTCAACTATTAGTATAGGACAGAATGGAAAAACCGAGGTTGGGGATGAAGATGGGGAAGGAGTTGAAAAGAATCCCGACCAAATATGACCATATTTGTGCGGGATTCTTTTCAACTCCTTCCCCAACTAGCCCCCATACGCGAACTTCACGTCTGCTCAAAATGCTTTGCAATACTAAAAGAAGCTCGGACAAGCAAAGTGAGAGACTCTGTGTTACTGTTCGGCCTTAGTCCAGTGCCTCGGATTAGGTCGGGTCTTCGAAACCCAAGAAAGAAAGAAAGAAAAAAACTTGAAAACTTGATTGACGGGAGGCGAAGTAAGAATTTTCAGGTTTTATAACCAAAACCCAACACAAAACTTGAACAAACAAACACGACCCACTATGACATTATTTGGCCAGAAATACTGTGTCACGAGTTGTACAAATTTCCTCAATACACTCCTTAAACCTTGGTCCAAACAAAGTATATAGGCTCTGTAGCGAAGCTGCGCCTGGGAAGAGAGAGGTTGTTGGAAAGTAAATGGAACCCGACACTGATTGGCCCTCATTGTACCCAACCCTCAGGTTGGTACGGCCTTTAATAAAAGAATCAATGATCGACTGCAGGTCACTGCACCAAGCAGCTTCTACTCTCAGCACTAAAGCGCCGAGGTCTTCGCAGTCTCTCCTTAGTTTTCCTTTGATTTGTTTTTGGTCGCTTCGCTTATCTTCAGTCACGAACTTAAAACTTGATTGTTCAATAGCCTTGACGTCACGGTCAAGGGTCGAAGGGGAGGTGTACTTCTGAAAGCACTTCCAGTTCCGCATACAATCCTATACATAAAACCCCAGTCACGGTATACCTCTCTAGGTATACATGACACATAGGGGACGCTAGATAGAATCTAGCGTCTGCATAATACTCTCTTAAGCTGAAGTATCACACATTTCAGTATCACGGTATGACTCTGGCAGGTCCAATATGTTTCACTCAGTGTTGTTCTGACAAGGCTTGGTACCTTATTCCTCGGAGTGTGAAGCCCCAACCTTGGCACTTTACCAGTAATAGACAGGGTCTCCCTCACGCACATTCTTTGTCTGTTTGCCTGTTTCTATGAGTCTGTGTTGTGTGTGTATGATTTTGTCTGTACCTGTCTTTCTACCTGTGTTACGCTGCGTGTTTTTTGTTCTGATCTATATTCATAACCACTTTTTTGTTTTCTTTCTTCGTTTTCTACAAATTTAACAGACACCTATGTCACGGTGCCTATTGATGTACAAATAAGCTTGCTCATATGCCTATCCTCCTCTCCTTCTGCATTTCCATTTGTGTAATTCATGCGTGTGTGTATGTCAACTTGTATACGCATCTCCCTCCTCTTCAATATTCATACACATTTATCGCCATATTTACATGTATACATGTTTCGACTATTCTGTAATGAATCCTTATAATCTGTATGCTCCAATTATAATTCGTCTCTGCGTACCTGCTCCTAGAGGCTTCACCTGTTGTTGACACACTTGTGACTCCATGTTCAAGGGTCTGTATCTCAATATTCATCCGTGTCTATGCTTCCTATGAATAAACACATACCATGTTCATATCAAAAATGTTCAATTCTTTGTGCACCTACCCCTCCCTTATGTGCGTCCTTGAACCATGTCTTTATCCGTATCTATTCCATCCACGTGCTCTCGTGTGAATGTTTATGCCACGAAAAACGCCCGGGCCTTTACGTTTCCTGGGTAACACTGTGTCTGTTTTTCCTAAAAATTATGATGACGATGTTTCAACAATTTTCGACTCCGGTACGTGACTCCATATAGTCTAGGGATAGTCTTCATACATAAAAATAATAATATTACTAAACATAATTACAATCCCTCCAACCACTAACAACATAAAAATAGATCACTTCAAAACAACATTACACATCCTGAATACACTCCCAAAATGCAAATACATCCACTTCAAAACAACATGATTCATGTGTCATAGGTCCATTGCGGGAGTGCCTTCAAGCTAGGCGCTTCCGGGCTTCCTCATTACTGCTTACCACCTGTGTGCGTTCCTGATGTAATTTGTGCGCTAGCTGTGTGGCGACATAACAACATCAAAAAAAAAGGGTGTATGGCGGTATATCAGCAAAAACAAAAAGCAACCCGAAAAGGGTAAGTCAAGACCACAAAAATAGTCCCCATCACTGAAAGTGCCTGTTTTGCTCAAAATATGTACCATACGCATCTTGCTCTGTGCACATCCTGTGTCTGTTATGCTAAAAATATGATGACAATGCATTAACCTTTTTACCGACTCAGTTGTGTACATCGCCTAGGTATGCACGCCTCCATAACAGTCGTGTCTATGTCTGTGCTGTACCTGTTTTCCTTAGAATATGATGTCACACCCCTCATGCTCTGTGTACATGTTGTATCTATGATGTGAAAGATGTTTATTGATAACAGAAAGTCCTAAAACCCCCCGTCACTATAGGCACCTAATTTGGGTCCTCTTCTACATCCCTTATGTGGGATTGAATGGTGTGCAATATTGCGATTGCTCTTGTTCCTGTGTATACTGCGATTCCGAATTTATGAGTTTGTGTTCTCAACGCTGCGGAGTGGGAGTTGTTTTCAATTAACTGTTTCCTTTCTACTTGGGGGGCGTGAAAGCTCATTGCTATGAATAGACATCATCTCTTTTTTTGTTACCAATTGGTAAATTTTTGAAGCGAGTTGGGGGGATTTTGTACTGTGTAGTGTATGCGTATTGTTTGCCTATCTTTTCCCTGTTTAGTTATTGTTAGTTAATACTAGTATTAATTTCTTGTACTTACTGCTTTTGTATGATATGTGTTTCGCACCCTAATCTAAGAAGCGTACTGGTGTAGGTGAAAGATTGTATGTGGTTAGAAGCGCCTACTCTTTGGCTAGGCTATGTGGTCTGATCACGTCCCCGATGCTTGAAGGTGTAGATTAAATCTTTCCATGTTCTTGTTGGTAATTGCTGTGGGTAGGGATTGGAATGTCCATTCTGTCTTGGAGTTTTAGTACATTGAAAAAGAACTTGAGGATCATATCCGACATGGAGAGAGTTTCTGAGACCGTCCCATTTCGTATGGCTTCTCACGTGTTCTTGTTTTTTACTCTGAGTGACTCCAATCTTGTCAGAAACTGGTTTGTGTGTAGGGAGCCTCGTGCTCCCGTTGTAAAGTTGATTTGTGAGGCTTTCCAGCCACTCTTCTCTCGGTTACTGAGGTGGTTGATGAAGCCAAAGTGTGAGCTGTATCTGTTGTTTTTTTCCTGCTCCTTCTTCTCTGCCCAGTCCGCATTGGTGTCCATTGCTCTGGTATATTCTAGAAACACACATAACTTTTTTTCGTTGTCCAAGGCTAGGTCACCTGGTCTCCAGGAGATGAAGGTGTCTATGTCTGTTTCATCGAAGTTGATGCCTTTGGCCAGGTGATATTCTTCGATGTCTTTTCGTAGTTTGGCTCTGTTCTGTCCCGCTCCCGGGCCTGGTGGGAGGATCTCATGTAATCCCATGTATTCCATGATCTTGTAAAGCCCCCACTCCGCGTGTGCTTCTGGGCTTAAGGTAGAGGGGAAGTGCCATCAGGGTTCTGATGTGTCATTGAGTTCAGTAGAGGATTTCCGTATCGAGAACATCAGTTCCCTTCATATGCCATGATGAATGGCAATACGTGGGAGTTGTAGGACTGGGCAATAGTATTGTATGTGTCCCACACTTTCAATTGAGTCTGGAGGATCTCTAATTTTCTTTTCCTTGTAATATTTTTCATATAGTCTGCATTTGACCTCTTTGTGTATACCCCACTTCTTAAGTTGGAGAGCGCAAGGGAATTGGTAAAAGAGGCATTGTAGGACCCTTCGTCTTGCTCGTATCCATACGATCATTCTGTCCTTGTGAAATTTGACTAGAAGGTGGCTTGAGTTGTCCTCCCTAATCAGGAAATTTGCTGTTGACCCTGTTTGGGTCTTGAGTTGTTGCCATGCTACCTGGAGGTCAATTCTTTTTTTGACCGTTGGGTTCACGGGGCTTCAGTGTGTTGTCCTATTTTCAGTCCAGAAGAAGATGGGTCTGTTTGTGAGAAGGGACCATTGGATATTCTCGCTCTGTCTCCCTTCGTCTGCCCATCTACCTGCTAGTTTGTTTCAAGGGTCTCCTCGGTGGGCTTTTACCTTAATGAAAACAGTAAGTGGGGCTTGTTTGATCCGTTCTCGTAGAAGTTGTACTATGTCTCTCATGATGTCACATCTGGGTTTCCCCACATGGAGGGGGATTTTATCCTCCCCTATCCATTTCTGGGAGGAGGATAGGAAGCATGCCGAGTCTGATAGGAGGATTACTGGTGTCCTGTCCTTTTTCCTCCTGGCATCTTCCAGTGCTAGGTACGCAGCCCCTAGTTCCTCTCTGTTAGAGGAGTTGTCTTCCTCTCCTCTTCCCAGCTGGCAGCATTTTCCTCTGTTTTCATGTAATCTATAGAAGTCCACCCCCATGACCCCCTTGTCATTGGATCCATCTGTGGCATAGACTGCCCCTGGGAAATTATAGATGCTTAGGAGGCCCGCTTCTGTGCTGGCTCTGTGGATATCTTCGAGGTCTGCTGTTCCAAAACAGGGAGTGTCCTTCGGATTTTCTGTTTCCAGGGATTCCTGGATGGCCGTCTGTGATGTCTCTTGTATCTTTCCTCTAGTACTGATCCATACTTCCGTTGTCATGGAGTGTGTGGCTAATTAGTCTTTTCCTTCCCGCCACCAGCCCTTGTGTCTACTGCTTTTTCCATCAGTCCTGGCTACCAATTGCACCTCTCTGAAAGGGGGCTGGGTTTTGTTGCTCATCCCTAGTGTTTGGGTGAGGAGGATCCAGTTCATGTGTCATAGGTCCATTGCGGGAGTGCCTTCAAGCTAGGCGCTTCCGGGCTTCCTCATTACTGCTTACCACCTGTGTGCGTTCCTGATGTAATATGCGCGCTAGCTGTGTGGCGACATAAAAACATCAAAAAAAAAGGGTGTATGGCGGCATATCAGCAAAAACAAAAAGCAACCCGAAAAGGGTAAGTCAAGACCACAAAATAGTCCCCATCACTGAAAGTGCCTGTTTTGCTCAATATATGCACCATACGCATTTTGCTCTGTGCACATCCTGTGTCTGTTATGCTAAAAATATGATGACAATGCATTAACCATTTAACCGACTCAGTTGTGTACATCGCCTAGGTATGCACGCCTCCATAACAGTCGTGTCTATGTCTGTGCTGTACCTGTTTTCCTTAGAATATGATGCCACACCCCTCATGCTCTGTGTACATGTTGTGTCTGTTTTCTTATATAAATATGATGATAATGTGTCAACAATTTCCCCGACTCAGGTAAGTAAGTCCATATGGTCTAGGTTTAGTAGTGCTTTGTTGTCGGGAGGCCTCTTTTTCCAACTTCCAAAGTGTTCATGGGTTGCCCCCTCCCCCTTTCTCTCACCCTGACTTCCTTGAGTGTTGGTGTTCAAGGCACGAGACTGCCTTGAGTGTCAGTGCTCACGGGGATCAGACGTGGGAGATCTTGGAACGCTATTCGTTGGCTGCGGATGCGTAAGTGTAGGGCTTGCGTAGTTCAGGGACAGGGATGCGAGCGAACTTGCCAACGTGTAGAGTGTTAACCTGAGTTGGCACGCAGAGTGATTCTGGACGGTGGTGTACCTTTGGTAGGACCGCAGGAAGAGCTCCGCTGCCTGAGTGGATGTGTATATACTCCCAGGGGTTTTACGAGCCCAGAGTGGGAGGCAAAGTAAGAATTTTTGAGTTTTATAACAACAAACAAACAAACAAACAAACAAACAAACAAACAAGTTAAAAGAAGAAAACAAAGAAGAAAGTTACTGCGTACGCGTACCTAATGTACTTGGAGTGCTAACTGTGCTGCATACCAAACCAAAAAACAAAAACTCAAAGTCCTACAATGGAATTTAAAAACCCAAAATTAAATTGATAAGATAACATGAAAAAAAATCTTGTTTCGGGTGGTTACCAGTCATACATAGCGTGTTTCTAGATGTGAGTTTTGTTCTATTCCTCTTTCGTGGTTGTTTGTATATTTTCGTAGGCTTATGACTTCAAATCCAAGGTCAACTGCGAGAGTGCTGTTCAACTCAGTCGGGCGCTTCCAGGCTACCCTATTACTGCGCACCACTTGTATGCGTTCCTGATGTAATTGGAGGGCTAGAGATGTGGCAGCATAACAAGCCACAACCAAAAGTCAGAGTCCAAGGTCCATTGCGGGAGTGCTGTTTGATTTGGTCAGGTGTTTCCGGGCAAACTTTACTACTGCACGCCATTCGTATACGTTTCTACTGTACTGTGAGGGTTAGCGGTGTGGAGGTTATAATAAACAAAATCAAAAACCAAAACATGCCACAGTAGTTTCGACTTGCTCCTACGTGAAATAGTCACGCAGCAGCCCTTTCGTGACGAAAGATTTAAAAATCATAAAAGATCTAAAAAATAGGTCCTACGTCAAATAGTCACGCAGTAGCCCTTTTGTGTCACGAAAGATCTAAAAAATAGCATCGTAAAACCGAGTACGTTTCGACTACACAAACATACCACAATACCTACAAACATGATTGGTTCCATGTGTCCATTGCGGGAGTGCTGTTCGATTCGTGACAGGAACTTCACAGTCACCTTACTACTATGCAGCACTCGTATGCATATTCAACTTCTTGGGATAACGGTGTGGTGGCTTCACAATCAAACAAACAAAAATTCAGGTCAAGATATTAGGGGCGTTATTGATGTTTATTGTAAAACTCTGGCAGTGCCTTTCACCCTTATAGATACACATTGGAAAATATAAATGTAATTTGTCACGTCGGTTTTGTATGAAATTGCTTGTGTTACCGGTAAGACTGACATACTGAAAACCAGCTCAAATATTAGTTTGTGTCTAGTAATATAAGATGACTAAAAATGGTAGAACAAAGACTTCACGCCAAAAAAAACACGCCCCTCGAAGTTCCCATAAGCAGTCGGCGGCTCGGGCTTTCTTCTATACCACGAGAGATCCTTCACGACGGCGAAAGTTAGGGAGTGGACGAGCATCAAGAAGACTTGCCTGGCGTAGTGGCTACATGTTGCCCACACGCGTGCGCACACACACACAACCCATGGGTCCAAGTCGTATTCCCTGTTTCCGAGGTTCTTCATTGAAACAAACAATAAATGCCACAAAAAAAGCCGCTTTGATGTATCAGACTCTTTCTCTATGTTGTACAATATAAGTACACCTCCACATGATCAGTTTTTATCTTTACTACACCTAATAATTCCACCCTGCAATCTTACGCTGGTGGCAAGATGGATTTTGCGAAATGGAAATTTAAGCCCAAGTCTGCAAGCTCAATTCTGCAAGCCCTATCCTTCAAATTTTGTCAGTTGCAATTTACTTGTTTTTGTGTTTCTAGCTTTCTGAAAGTTCCAGGATTTGTTGTGTTTCGTTTAATTCAAAACCCTCCCCCGACGATTCACGAAGTTAAAAAAATAAATGAGTCTGGCGCGTTTCCGGCAACGCCAAGCGTGCGGTTTTTTGACGGTACGACACATCAATATTAAAAGCACCCAGACATTCTGCATCGGAAAACGATCTTGGTTCCCATTTTTTGGAAATCACGAGTTTACTGGATTACTCACCTGTTTACAAATTGCAACCAACAAAATCGGCATTGATGTTACTTACTTTTATTACTGGAAACAGTAGTTTAGAACCCTTGCTAGATAGTCTATTAACTCAAATCCAATCGATATGCTAATGTCATGTCGAAATATTTAGCAAACTGAGGTTTGGTACTAATGAATTTCAACCCGAAGTCAAATGTTTGGAAAACATACTCAAGATTTTATGACTCCCTTTGTCCAGGAAAGGCTTTGCGAACACGGGGTTCAAGTTGATAGTCAAAGTGTTCGTTCAATTTCATTCATTTCGACTGTAGTAAAATCAACCGATGAAGTCTCCAATATTTACAAAGAATTCTCTAGAAAATGCTATTACCAGTCTGATTACAGCGGTGGCTGAGCGGATAGGAAGGAACACTGATAATTGTGGAATCCCGTGTTCGAATTTTTTTTTGATGTTCTGAATGTAATTTGAAACTCTTGTCCTAATTTACTTTTTAAATCTTTTTTTTTACAAAACTATCTTCCCTGACAACAAAACGAATTTGTAAGTGAAAAAAAGTATGGGTGGACCTGAACCCTTCGAAACGAAATCAATAAAATCTCAGGTTCGAAACGTGAGGATCGATTTTCGGACCATTTTTCCGATCTGGCATAAAATATCCGTTCGGTTCGATTTTCGGACCATTTTTCCGATCTGGTATAAAATATCCGTTCGGTTCGTTTTTCGTACCTGCTTCGCCTCAGCATTTTCTGTAAGGCCCCGCGGGATATGCGAAAGTTCCCGCAGAAGTGCCAGAAGATAGCCGGGTGTTGAGAGAGCGCCGTTTATGGTT
>Ga0105054_10012379_pt1 | contig 10453 bp, 7 predicted proteins | sample BON02_FD_78091 | JGI IMG/M metagenome (GOLD analysis project Ga0105054, IMG submission 78091) | Freshwater microbial communities from Lake Bonney liftoff mats and glacier meltwater in Antarctica - BON-02 (megahit assembly) | ecosystem: Environmental > Aquatic > Freshwater > Ice > Glacier... | reverse complement strand
TTAAGAAATTATGTCGTTTAACAATGTATGTCGCTTAAGAATATATGTCGCTTAATTTTTAAGTGACATAATTATGTCGAATAAGACCTTAAACAACATAATCCAATTAGGAATTTACATACACTCATTATCATGTCGTTGAAGGGTTTAAACGACATAACAATGTAAATTAAACAACGTAATATGGCACGTGTAATTTCCTGATGCATCCACGTACCATGATTCTACTCTTAGACAGTTACAATTCAAGTCGAGTCATGGTGTTCTTAACTACCCAGACTCGCTCAAGATATGCATAATCCTTTTGAAAAGTTTGCAACCCCGCCGCCCCAAAGATTGAGAGTCGTGGTGTCGGTAGAGTCTCCAATGAGAACTGATGGCCAATATGGGTACCAATGGACCCTGGGTAAGGCGAGGGGGTCGTGGAATACAAGCACTGATTTCGCTCAGTGTCTAAACCCTAAACCCTAAACCCTAAACCAGAATGTAACATGTTCACAAGAGTCCCAAAGAGTGAAAAATCTAAACGAAGGATCTGTCCATGAAATACAGCAGTCTGAGAACGATCTCGACCAGGCCTGAATCTCCACAACTTCAGTACCAAATGAGAGGTAGTTCACAGCGGTCCAGAAAATCCTTCAGGGAATTTGGTCTTCTCATATGAGAAGACTGTTTGGTGGGGCCATGTGAGTGGTGGGAGTATGACTACAACTTTTTACATTACAACTCCCACTGCCGGAATCTTTCTCCCACACCTCAATGACAAAAACTTGTGCAATTCATGCGCTCAAAACATGCCTTATATGTTGTCCACACTTTACACTTTTCATTTCCCCCATTGAAAGGCATTAAACACCTGGTTTGTGAACCGTACCATATCGAATCGAAAGAATACGACCGAATCTGTACCGACGAACGTTTTGATCTTCAAGATCATAAAGATCTGGTTTAAAACAGAATGTGAAATCTCCAGATGGTTTACACTTTGCAAAGTAATGCTGATGAGTCCACCTGAAAACTGCCCGCAGGATAGAGGTTGCAGATTCGAGCTTACAGATTCGACTCAAAATTTCACTCAGACAATCAAGTAAACTCCCGATTAAGTCAAAATCCTTGGTGGCAACATGTGGAGGCCTGGGAGTTTCAAAAGTGAGGAGTCACATGTTGTGTCTTCTTTGAATTGCAGATACCAAACAACCAAGCAAAAACCGTCAAAAGTTGGTTCAGACTTCTACCTGTAGGCCAGCATATGTATGTACATGTGTACTTCGTAAACCACACGGTATGTATGTATACTATCACTACAGTACATCTGTATTTCTTCCGGGCTCTCCAGGTGTCTCGTCCCGACACCCGGGCTCACATCTGAGTACCCCACATGCAGTGTGTGTGCGTGTGCGTACACACACACACACAACACATACACAACCCCCTGTTAAAAATAGGGAGACACTTCCCATGCCCAAAGAAATCCCTCACACTGGAAACAAATGCCAACCGTAGACCGCTCACCCCTCTTCTACATATGCATGCAATGGTGTTTAAAACACCTGTGAATAGCGCCGAAAACACCTGTTGAGCATGCATACGCAAAGAGAAGATGATCACCACAAAATGAATCAGAATGATGACTGAGATGACAAGCACGACGACAACGGCGTGCAGAAAACTGATGCAAACGTAGATGGCCCTGCACTTCTCCCCTCGGTCGGCAGCAAGCGGGCACGTCAAACTCCCCCTGATCCTCCACCCCACAACTTCTCTCCCTCCTTCCCAACCCAGGAACAGCTCATGGTTCTTTTCTGCTGTCTCGCATCATGATCCCGCTCTCCTTCCAGACAGCGGATCTGCTGTCCTCACAGATAGTATGACCCGAGCTCCATGTAGCCAATGTTGGCCCCGTGCGTAGCTGAGAGAGGCAGGAGGAATACAAGTGGTGTAGAATACAACGTGCCTTTTCGCGAAGAGTCGTGCAGAAACAGGTGCATTTACAGCAGCCCATTACACAGTTGCAGCCGTGATACCGTCCATCTAGCATCCATCCACCCACGCTGGTGCGGAGTCAATCCAGCTTATCTATAGCGGGTGCGCATTACGAGCACTGAGCGATCTCGCTTGGCAATTTTGGTGTCACCCCATTTTTTGGTGGGACCGGTAAGTCTAACAGAAAAATGCTTGCAGGACTTATCCCAGTTCAGTAGCTCTCAAATGCGAGCAACGCGGGTGTCCCTCCTTCGGGTTTTCTTTCTTTTCCTTTTTTTTCCCCCAAAAAACAAGTGTTGCTTTGCTTAAGTTATGGGAGGTGGAGGATTTCGCAGACCTTGGGACCACATTGCCCAAGAGATTTTACCATCCCTTAGGACTCTTACCAATGAGGCCGAACGAACTTTGGACCTCAGGCTGCCCAGACGACGGAGCCGCCAGGGCGCAAGCCCCTGGTTGTCAACGTAGTCATTTCTGGGTCCATTCAAAGAGGAAGAGGAGGGGACCCGTGTAGCCAGCGACGTAGTTAAGGTGAAGCGTGAGGATCCGGCCACCCCAGGTCCTGAAGAGGAATGACCGCGGGACCGTAACAATTGCCCAATATTGGTTTAATAAAACAAAGCAACACACACATGTCTCCCTTGGCTCGCTCACGATGAAGCCCCGGGACTATACATGACAATTCCCCAATATCGGTTCAAGTGAATAAAACAAAGCAACACACACACACACAGAAATTGCAGGTTAAGTACACGGTGGGCAAGTTTTGCTCACAAGCTGGGTACAGGTCAATGACAATAGTTTGGAGGGACTTCCACTCATCATTCTTTACCTCTCGGTGAGATGACTTCAAACTATAATGTCTCCCCGGGCCCGGTCACGTAACGCCCATTTTTCCCTCCGAAAAAATGGACTCGATGTGAAAGATGTTTATTAATAACAAAAAGCCCTGTTGCCCCCTGTCACTAAAGTTACCTAATTTTGGGTCCTCTGCTACATCCCTTAAGTGGGATTGAATGGTGTTCAGTTTTGCGATTGCTCGTGTTTCTTCCTATACTGCGATTGCAAATTATGTCAGTGTTTTGAACGCTTTTGGAGTAAGAGTTGTTTACATTCAACTAGCTATTTCCTTTCTACTGGGGGGCGTCATGGCTCGTTATTATGGATAATAATTGTATCTTTTTTGTTACCTGTTCAATGTTGGTGTATTTTTGAGATGGGTTCATGGGTTGAGGGCGTGATATTTTAATCATGTGGCCTATGTGAGTCTATGTAGCCTGTTTGTTTCCTCGTTAGTTTGGATGTTAGTCAGTACTTGTGTTGGTTTCTCGTACTACCTCTCGAAGTGGTATTTATGTGAGGGTGTATGTGTTTCACATGAGCCTAATCTAAGGGGGGAATGTGAAGTGGGGTATATCCATGAGGGCTGAATACAGTGTGGACGCTCTTCTTTATCCATGTGCTATGGTCCTAAGGTGACGGCGTAGCTCGGAGGTGAAGATTGTACTTTTCCATGCTTTTGTTGGTGGTTTCTGTGGCCCGGGGTAGGGATTGAAGTGTCCACTGGATCTTGAAGGTTAGTGCAATGCAAAATAACTTGAGGATCATATCAGACATGGAGAGAGTTTTTTGGACTGTCCTGTTCCGGATAGCTTCCCTTGTGTTCTGTTCTTCACTCGGAGTGTTTCTAGTCTGGTTAGAAATTGATTTTGCATGTAGGGAGCCTCGTACTCTCGTTGTGAAGTTGATTTGTGTGGCTTTCCAGCCGCTCTTTTCTCGCCTGCTGAGGTGGTTGATGAAGCCTAAATGTGCGCTGTATGTGTCGTCTTTCGCTTGCTCCTTATTCGTGGTCCAGTCCTCATTGGTGTCCATTGCTCTAGTGTATCCTAGGAACACACGTGATTTTTTTTCTTTGTCGAAGGCTAGCCCATCTGGCCTGCGGGAGATGAAGGTTTTTTGGTCTCCCTCTTCGAAGTCAATGTTGTGGGCCAAAAAATGGACTCGACATATTGTTAGAATCATTGTTCAGAACTCAATAGGCAAGAAATGCTGGGTATTCTGTATGGCACGGCCTGGCAGAAGACCAAGACGTTTGCTCGCAAATAGATGCTGAGGTGTGTGCTGTTGAAGCGCTGTCTCTTGCGAGTCGATTGTCCCAGCTCACCAGTGGCATACGTGGCTGTCCAAAGCCGACTGTGTTCAGAGGCTGTCCAAAGCCGACTGGGTTCAGAGTCACCCTGAAAAGCTGTGAGACCCAGCAGCACGGCCCGGCGGCGGCTGCGGGAAGCAGCAGGAGACGCGCCTCCTCCTCCCCTAAATCCATGTTATCAGTGGATGATGACACTGGGTGTAGGCCAAAAATCGCTTGCACGTCTGCACCCCCAAATGTCTGGCCGCAGTGGTGCTTGCTCACCCTGACCGTGTACTGAGCCTGCAGATTTGAACTTTGAAACTCTAGCTCAAATTTCTCCCAGATACTTGGTCCTGCGACTGACTTTTCAAACATGATCTGAGTTGCAAGAGTATAAATCGAGCAAATTCGAAAATAGAGCTTCCAGCAAAGCTACTAGACTGTCTGTTGCGAAATAATAAAAGCAACATCAATCAATCAGCCCACAAAAAAGAGTTGGCAATTGTTTTCTTCAGGTGTACTCACATCTTGTCAAGAGACACTGTCACAGGAGGTTACAGACTCCTGTGTATGAGAACACGTTGAACACGTTCTTGTTCATGCGTCTCTGAACGCTTTGTCTCTTCGAATACACTCAGATTTGCCTTATATGATGCCTGCACATACCTTACCCACAGCGCTTGTAGACAAACCTCATCACAGAGCCGCCTCAGCCTCATATCATTACGTGAAGTGACGATTGCTTTTATTATTACTCATAAAGAAATAATGTAGCAGTTTTGTTTGGAACTCTCAAGGTGCAGTCTTTTATTCTCACCGAAGTGAGTGACTGCGATTTGATGATTGTTGTCACATCTTCTACTTTTCTCAAATGAAAAGACATGTTAAAAGCAAAAAGGCAGTTAGCCCAAATCATCAAAACCCGCACCTCAGCATATATATAGACAAATGTACTTCGTACCCCTATACAGTCTACATGTACACTGCGCTTCAATTGATCTGGATTCTTCCGGCTCTCCAGGTGTCCGTCCTGCACCTGGGCTCACATCAAGTACCCAGGTAGTTTATGTGTGTGTACGCGCGAATACAAATACACATCCACCCACCACCCTAACACCCGCAAAAAATAGAGAAACATACAAGACAAACCCCCTATCTCTACCCTTGTCAAAATATAGCCTCCCACGCCAGCAACAAATGCTAACCATGAACAAGCTGAAAAAAAATCCTACTTCCAATTCCCCAACACACATGCTTGCTGATGTTCAAAACAAACCTGTGATACACACGCATGTAGTAAAGGGATTGGACAGTACAAATAAACAAAATGCGCCTACACGAGTGCATATGTACAACCACGTGAGTGTGCATATACATGTATGTGCATACACATACACAAACAAACGTATATACATATACATAGATATGCAAATGCACATATACACGCATACATGCGCACACATATACATATAAATGTACATGCACACCTATACACAGAAAGGAAATCTCAGCAACAACACCTCAACGCGTCAAACAATATCATAGACGCACATACGCATTCATATACACATGCATGCATGTACACATTTATATGCATATCCAAATATGTGCACAACCTGCAGTGAATGTGTCACAGATGTGTATGTTGATGTCAAAGGAACTTCTGTATAACGCATACAGTTGCACATGCACTGGTGCCCAGACCACCTGTTCTAAAGTGCACGCAACACTCACTGCAAAAAAATGCACATATACATATACATACACACATGTGCATGAGCATACATATGCACATGACTATACATGCGCATCTACGACACTGCTCAAACACACTGAAGAACGGTTACTGAGACACAAAATCTATGCACAAACATGCATACACATACATATACACATTTATATATTTGCACGGGTATACCTGTACATATACGCATGCAGATATGTACATATATATGCATGTTCATACACACACATACATACACACATATATGCACACACATACAACATGTACATATGCACACACGCAGGCACGCCTGGAACGACATTGCTGCAGCGACTGCGCGAGGAGCTGATGCAGATGCCGGAAGCTCCACACGTCTCTTTCGTTCATCGCAATCAACCACATGTAGCACCTTCAATGCTATGGCTTCATTGCACCCACTTCCTGAGACACCAATACCCCTCAACCCTCCATCCCCTCTTCCCAGCATATCCCAGAACAATTCACGGACCACGACGAGCACAGTTTTACTGTTCTACACTGATGCAACAATAGAGTGCACAGTTCAGAAGAAGTTCCACGCAACTTCACAATGGCCCCTTGCGTACTTGTAGAAAGATTTGAGGGAAACCAGCAGTGCAGCAGAGCCCCAGTAGGCGAGCACGCAGGATGCCGAGCCCGAGAATGCACAATGTGACTGTTCACGATTTTTTTGTTGTTCGAGAAACGAAATGTCAACGAAGAACAACCAAACCTCGCAGCAGCCCATCACACATCACAACAGCACGCAGCCCAGACAACACCCACTAATCTGCACTGGTGCGGAGCCAATCCACCTAGATTATGGCCCGCCCATGCTGCCAGGCACGGAGGCGATCCCCCGAAAAGAGGTTATATTTCTGCCATTTTTGCGCGTTTAATTTGGTAGCGATTTGGCCTCAGGGGGCAGGAGCGGCAGTGAATGACATTCAACAAGAGGAGGATAGTGCGATCACTGCAGGGCAGGCGGGCAGCTGCATTGAAGAATGGGGTGCCATAGGAATAAACTCAGATTTACCTCTGATGATGCCTGCAAATACCTTATTCCTAGCGCTTGCAGACAACCCCCATCACAGACCCGCCTCAGCCTCACCTCATTTCACAACTTGGAGAGCATGTTTGCGGGAATTTTGGGTCTAATTTTTTGGGTGTTTTGGGTCTTCAGGATTCGCAGAGATCAATGTTTTCACTTACAGATTGACAAAATAAAAGTGAACCTAACCCCCCCCCCATGCTATTACTCCATCTTTCTGTGACAAGAATAAAATTGTCTTTGTCGCCCGACAATTTTTTTGGATGTGCTAGTGCAATTACAGTGTGCACTTATAATACAACAGCAGATTGCTTGAAGCTCCAAAATACCACATCCCTCCAAATACATCTAGGTGTGCAATAAAGCCAGTCTCATCTGATTTTGATTGCAGGTTTGACAAAATAATAAGCAAGCAATTTGTACTGGAACTGCTCCCTTATTTTGAAATTTCATTTCCTTATTCGAAAGACCACGAGCAAGATTAGTGCACACTTTTGTGATAATAGCTTTTATTTTCATTCTTGGAGAAATAATATAGGCCATGCATTTGGAACTCTCTCGTCTTTTCTTACCTAGCTCAACATAGTGAGTGGCGTTGTTTGCGTTGTTTGATCTTTTGCAGGTGATGGAAAACTGAAAGCATTCATGTCGATCTAGCATGATTATAATGAGGTCCTACCCTCCTCAGTATCCTTTTTGTTATCCCCCCCTTTTCTGTTTCTTTTCCCTCTTTTCCTTTTTTCCCCCTTTTCTCTTTAGTTTTGCTCCTTTCCTCTCCCTTGCCCCCTTTTTATTTTCTTTCTTTTTTTTCCCCAACTCTTTTTCCGGTTTTGTTTTTTGTGTGTGTGTATCTTCGTATGCATGTGCGTGCGTATTTGGCCACTCTTTACCCGTATGGTGACAACAATAGGATCCATGTGTGTCTGCCAATGATAACGTCAAGCATATAAAAATTGGATATTAGATATGTTTTTGACAAGAAAATAAATACAATGAAATAAGTGTGAAAAATATAAGAATTCATGTGCATGAGTAAACAGAGAACAAATATTCGCTAGCAACCTTCCATATCGAGACAGAACGCCGAAATACATAAGTAAATTCTAAAAAAAAACATGTCGGTGATGGCAAGCGATGGCCCCTCAACCCATTTCCCTTCCCTGCGCCTTGGCCTTCCCGCCCCCCAGTCATCGAGACGCCACCACGCCTAGTCCCTGCTGGGCCCCTCATTTTATGACTTACTGGCAAGAATCCCAACCCCATAGATAGTCGTAGCTCGTCAAGGTAAGGCGCGCACACGTTTTGTAGGGCGCGCACAAGTCTTTCATCGAAAGGGCGTGCACACATCTTGTAGGGCATGCACAAGTCTTTCATCAAGCATTAGGACTTCTTTATAAAGTTACAATGTTTTCATGGAATCCCGCTATCCCATTGTTACACCCTAACAAGTCTTTCATCAAGCACTTGGACTTCGTTGTAAAAACCTAATTTTGGGACTTGGTGCTAGTGGATCCGCCACCAGGAGGGCTCACGCCTAATTGGAGTGCCGAGCGGTAGTGTGAACAAGGAGCGACCAGATGCTGTACGACGGTACTCTCTGGGCACTCGCTGCGTTTCGATGTGTTTTACGCGGGCCTGTGACATGGATGCGCCCTGTATATTGGGATCTAGTTAGTCCCCAGAGGCCGCCGTCAGATAGATTCCCATCCATGTATGTATACATGTCACACTTTAGCTAGGTTTTTGAAAGGAAACATGTTCCCTCCCTTTTCTAGAAGTATAAATGTACAGGCAACGTGGAGCGTTCAGATTACAATGACACCCCCACGAGCCTCATAAAAGACATGTATAAGAGTCATATGGAGGATAAAAGAGACATGTACAAGGGCCATATCGTGCGACCGGCTCGTGGAGCTGCCATTGTAATCCCAAGGCTAAATGAGACGTGAACAAAGATTCAGATGAGTCATGTACAAGAGTCATATCGAGACATGTACACGAGTCATATCGTGCGACTGACTGCCTAAAAGAGACATGTACGCGAGTCATATGAAGGATAAAAGAGACATGTACAAGAGTCATATGATAAAAGAGACATGTACAAGAGTCATATGATAAAAGAAACATGTACATGAGTCATATGAAGGATACAAGAGACATGTACACGAGTCATGTGAGTCATGTACAAGGGTCGTATCGTGCGAGTCAAATCGTGCGAAAAAGTCAAATCGTGCGAGCGAAGAAAGATTTCTCTAGAAATAAAGAGACATGTGCAAGAGTCATATCGTGCGACTGAATGCCTAAAAGAGACATGTATAAGAGTCATATGGAGGATAAAAGAGACATGTACTCGAGTCATATCGTGCGACTGACTGCCTCAAGGTGCGGCACCCCTACCCCGTTTTAATATTCCGGGTTTTTTTTTTCCCTGGACAAACTATGTTGAAACCATGATACATATAACTATAACAGAGCACTATAAACGAGCGCTAGACAAGAAACTAAACAGAGGGAACCTTCCGACCTTCGCAGGTATACATTCGAATCTCGAATAATTTGGTCTCAGCCAATCTTATTTTTCAGTTTTCTGAATTGCTTTTTTGTTTTCACCATCCGTGTGTCCTAGTGGTCGCAAGCCAACATATCGCGGCAGCGCACGCGCGCAGGCGCCGTGACTCTTGCAAACAATAACAGACGGCAACGTTTATTCAAGCAAACAATTTTTCTTTCCCACAAACGCACACAAAAAACAAAATATTGAATTTTTGGTTCTCATAAACAGCAACGGATCAGAGCGTGGAAAACTGAAACAGACGGTACCTATTATCAAAACAGAATCTCGAAAACAGGACAGGACGGTGGTCCACACTGCAACACAAGCTGTCACGCACGCTGCAAAACAAACTGCAACACACTGCAATACATATTGCAACACACAATGCAACACACAATGCAGCACACACTGCAACACATACTGCAACACACACTGCAACATACTTGAGAAGGCGCAATACTGTGCCGACACAAAAAATTGAAAACTTGCTAAGTTCATTTTCAGCAACATAAAACACCCAGAGATACCGGTGTATGTGTGTGTGTGTGTGTGTGTGTGTGTGGGTATCTGTGTGTGTGTGCGTGGGTGTGTGTGTGTGGATATACCCACACACACACCCACCCACCCACACACACATACTCCTACACACACCTCCACCCACATCCACACCATACATCAGCACAAATCATCGCCATCCCCACCCCTGGTATCAGCACAAATCATCGCCATCCCCCCCCGTGATACCGGTGTATGTGTGTGTGTGTGGGTGGGTGTGTGTGGGTATCTCTGTGTGTGTGTGTGGGTGTGTGTGTGTGGATATACCCACACAAACCCACCCACACACACACACATACTCCTACACACACCTCCACCCACATCCACATCATACATCAGCACGGGTGGGGATGGCGATGATTTGTGCAGATACCAGGGTATCAGCACAAATCATCGCCATCCCCGTTTTTTTCATCGACCCCCCCCCCCCCCACCCCC
>Ga0105054_10012373_pt1 | contig 10457 bp, 11 predicted proteins | sample BON02_FD_78091 | JGI IMG/M metagenome (GOLD analysis project Ga0105054, IMG submission 78091) | Freshwater microbial communities from Lake Bonney liftoff mats and glacier meltwater in Antarctica - BON-02 (megahit assembly) | ecosystem: Environmental > Aquatic > Freshwater > Ice > Glacier... | reverse complement strand
GGGTGTGTTGCGTGTGTGTGTTGTGCGGGTATGTGCAGTGAGCTCAACATGTTGCCGTCGCCTATCCAGCTTGCCGGGCAGGAGATGATCAAGAAAACGCTGGGTGATGCCGTCAAAGAGGGCACAATTGCCAACGAAACGCTTGCCTACTTTATCGGTCGCACAGCCCTCTTCCTCCTGAAGGCAGGCATCAAGAAGGAGCACATGCGATTCAGGCAGCACTTGCCCACAGAGATGGCGCACTACGCCTGCGATTGCTGGGATGCCGAGATTGAGGTGTCGACGGGGTGGATGGAGACAGTGGGTATCGCCGATCGTTCTGCCTACGATTTGACGGTGCATTCGGAGAAGACCAAGGTCGCCCTCGAAGCGCAGGATAAATTAGAGACGCCCATCTCGGTTGAGGTGGTGGCGCTTGCGAAGAAGGCGGGCGCGCTCATGGGCAAGGACTTCCGTCAAGACGCGCCTGTTGTTAAGGGCTACCTAGAGAGCCTGTCATCCTCTGACGCCAAAGCGCTGCAAGCCGAGGTTGAGGCTGCTGGCACCAAGGATGTGACTATCGATGGCAAGTCATTTACCCTGAAGAAGGAGCACACTACCTTCGACATCAAGACCGAGACTCGCCACACCGAGTCATACACTCCGCATGTGATCGAGCCATCTTTTGGTATCGACCGTGTGTTTGTGGCAGTGCTGGAGCACTCGTACTACGCGCGCGAGCAGGATGCCGAGGACAAGGAAAAGATCAACCGCGGTGTGCTGGCGCTCACACCCGACGTGGCGCCTTACAAGGCCATCATCATGCCGCTCGACCAGAAGGTTGGCAGCGACGCCAAGTACCTGAAGATGGTGGCGGACATGCGTGCGCAGCTGTCAGACAATGCGATCAACTACAAGGTCGACGACTCAGGTGCGTCAGTGGGCAAGCGCTATGCGCGTAACGACGAGCTTGGCATCCCCTTGGCGGTCACGATCGACTATGTGTCAATCGGCCAGTCGGACGCAGGCAATGATGCTGAGGTGGGCATGGAGGGCACAGTTACCATTCGCGAGCGCGACACGTGCTCGCAAATTCGTGTTCCCGCTACCGAGGCCGTCGACCTCATCGTTAAAATGACGACGCGTGGCATGAAGTGGAGCGAGGCACAGGCGCTCTATGCGGAGCAGAAGACAGCAGCGTCACAGAGTGCAGGTGCAGTTGAGGGCTCGACGCAAGCTGAGGTGGAAGCATATCTGAGCAAGCACAACCTCACCGAGGTCTCTCCCTCTCTCTCTCTCCCCCCCTTCACCCACGAGGTTGCCGCGCGCCACTCGGGTTATCTTCACACTCGGTGCAATTTATTAGAAAATTGCACCGATATCAATTTCCAAAAAATTGCACCGATAAAAAGAAAATTGCACCGATATGGATGAAGGGGGGGCCCCTTTTGTCTTTCTCTCCGAATCTCAAAAGTCGATAACCCATACGGATAGTCGGCTCTGTCTGTATTGTTTTTGTGGAATCTGAGAGTCTGTTCCCAATCTTTTTTTGTGTTGTTTGTCACAATATGCGGGATGTCTTTTTTTCCACAATATCTGACGCACTCACGTCTCCTTCCCATCGTCTCCCTGCATGTACTATTTGTCATGTATATGTATATAATGCTATATTGCATATGTACATTGCATATGTACATACAATGCAATATATATATATATACACACTCAATCTATACGTTTAGATGTATGTACACACGCACACGCGCACTCTCTCTCTCTCTCTGTCTCTCTCATACACGCACGCACACGCGCGCGCGCGCGCACACACACACGCACACATTTTACAATCTATTATGTTCACGACTACTTTTGGCATACGTACAATGCGTTGCCTCTCTCTTCCCCCCTCCAAGTCATGTCCTGGCTTTTGTTTTCTCTCGTTCTTTTTTTGTCAACATGTACTCTCTCTCTTGCGGCCGTGCTTTCTATCTTCAATCAGTAGTCTCTCCATGTGCCCGCACGCGTGCTGAGCCCTCTCTTTCAAATCCGCGCTCCACTCTCTCCCATTTGTGCGCGCTCTGCTCTCTTTGTTGCGGGCTCGCGCACACGCTTTTTTTCCTTTTTTATGGGGCATGTTTGTACGTGTTTAAATTTATGCGACCAGTGTGTGCGTGTGCGTTTACGTGTCCACAGCTGCATTTTCGCACACACACAAAACACGGAAACAGTCATTTGAACCCACTCATGACTGAGTTCGTGCTGCGGATGTTCTGCAGGTGCTCAATCAACTTGTAAACGAGACGTTGGCAGCAAAGCCTGACAACCCCCTCAAGCACCTCTCAGTCCTTCTGGCTGCCAAGGCAAACTAGGCGCCGACTGATCATTGGTGTGGGCAACTCTCACGCTTCATCCTTATCTTGCGCACTGCAACTAGTGGCATAGACTGAGAAGTCTAGTTTCCCTCTGAGCCAGAGGAAAACGGCAATTGCGAGGTTCTTCGTTGCACAAGAGCACTCTTGACGCGTTCCAGCTAGAAATTATGCCAAGTGATCGGGTTGTCTGGGCAGTGGGACAGGGAGCCAGGCCGAAGAAGAGTTCACCATACTGACTGTGGGGCGTGTTAATAAATAGAAACAAAAGGGTCTGGCCTATTGCAGATGCTCATGCTCGAGAGCGTGTTCGACGAGGACTAGTAGACACCTCAGACGTGTCCGTCTCGCGTCGCTCTGGCGTCTTGCCTCTGACTGCTGACGACCTTACTCTTGCTGCCGGCGATGTGCCTCTAGCTGCCGGGAGTTTGCTCCTGTTTCTGGGTTGTGGAAGAGAATGTGTTGAGGCCTTGTGGGGCACATTCTCATGTGGCAAATTTTGCCGAATTGATGCTCCAAGCGACGTGTATTCAAGAGCACTCTGAGGGCCGCACACGCAGCTCCATCGCGTGCCCCACGATTTGCACCACTTGTGCGTCTCGAGAGGCACCTTCCCCGATCCCAGGCGCACTGCTTCGACGCTGAGTTCGTAGAGCCACGGGGCAGTCTTGGCAGCGTCTTCTAAAAGACGTTGGTGCGCCGCGCGCGCTATCATATGTTCCCCGGCGCCATCATTTTTCCCTCCCCATTTGGCGGAGCGGCGCAGGAGAGAGATGGCGTTGGATTGAATTTCCTCCAGCCGCGGCCTAGTCAGCTCGTAGAAGCCTGCTTGAGACACAGCATTTGGCGTTAAATCTTGCGTTTTTGCTGTCTCTTGCAACACACGCACATGCAATACCACAAAATGGATTCCAAAAAAACAAAACGCAAAGAGCGAGTGTGTTCTGTCTTTTTTTCGGGCGAATGCACGTGTTTTGCAGAAAGTAAGTCTCGACCAAGAAGGGGCGCGCGGCAGCGGAGGGGATTTTGTTGGAAAATACACCACTGCAAAAAATCTACAAAACAAGGCAAAAAATCTGATCATTGATTTTGAGATTCGACCTGTCTCTTCCAGGCGCAGCCAGAGGGGAGGAGGCACTTCAAGATGCGGCCCCGCGAGCCGCAGACACGCGCACGGCAAGTGCAGCGAAAAGAAGGGCTCCTGCTCCATGAGATCCGCAGCCAGGATGACAAGCAGATGTGCAGCCTGCCGGGCATCGAGTACGGTGCGCTCTCCAGTGTAAAAGTTTCGCACCGCTAGACCCGCGCTAAGGCTCTTTTTGCGTTCGCTCAGCCCATTCACCTCCTTGTACAACTCTTGCTGCGAGCAGGTGCAGTACATGAAGACCAGGTGCTCTACGCGTGCACCAGCAAGCTCCACTAGTCGCGGGCGCTCCACCGGTTTGTATAGACGCCAAGGAAACATCTCAGTGCTGTACACGCTGTGGAGCAACCCCCCCTGCATCAAGAGACATGATTCAGTTTACCAGGACGAGCGAGCGAGAAGGAAGCTATTGAGGGTGGGGAGGAAATTCGCGGAAATATGGGGCTCTCTCTGCGAAAAATCCCCTGTCTGGTATGGAGCAGGGAAGACAAAAACACATACACACGCGCAAGTATGTGCTTGCGCACGCGCGCGCTTGTGTGCATATATGAGCTTGTGTCTATGTCCTCGTATGCAAGCACCTGAGCGACAAACCAGTTCGGGTCGGAAGTTGGAAAGTTGAGGTGTGACAGGCACAGTAGTAGTAAAATCGCAAACACACAAGTACACACACTCATGAACACACCCCCCCACACACGCACGCACACACGCACACGCACATGCACATGCACGCACACGCACACACACAAAAAATCTCCTTCTCTCACACACAAACAGAAACAAGCATATACACGCAAACACACACACACGCACGCACACGCACGCACACCCTCACACATGCATGCACACACACACACACACACACACACACACACACACACACACACACACACACACACACATCGCATGCAGACACACACACAGAAATAGACATCCATGAGTGTGTGCTTATGCACGTGTGTGTGTGTGTGTGTGTGTGTGTGTGTGTGTGGGTGGGTGGGTCCATGCCTGGTGGAGGCAACGTCAGTGTTTCGCGATGAAGACCGCCACCTTCTCTGCTCTACAAATTACAGGCTTTTTCAGGAACACTGAGAAATTTCCGGAGAAGAGCCCTAGGATGTGTGCGTGTTCATGAACATGAACACGCACATGCAAGAAATGCAACAGGCGCGCGGCGGCGAGCGGAGGGAGACAGGAGGCACGTGTATATATACAAACATAGATATCTACACATGTATTTGGGCACAAATGTAGTTTACACATGTACATATATATGTGCGCGGAAAGCTAACCAGGCAAATATCAAACGGCTGCTCCCAAGCGCCAAGCATGTTCGCAACGCCTGCAATGTGGTATGTGAATGCGCGCGCGCCGGCGTGGGGAAATTGCGAGGCCCTCCGTTCCACAAGAGCGCTCTTGACGCGTTCCAGCCTCTCCTCGTCCGTAAGCTCGTCAGACTTGCTCTCGGGCGCACCTCTCAAGTGGTCGGCCCAGTTGACATGCCGGGCTTGGCTGCAAAATGGGAAGCCGGCCATGTTGATCTCCAAGAGCCAGAGACATCCTCTTGCTGCGGCTGAGATGGCAATGGGCATCAGGTTCAACAGCAGGAGCACGCGGTCGAGCAGCTTGGGCGCGGGGAGCTCCTGCTCAGGCCACACCGGCGCCTGCCGCCTGCGAACCATCTACGTGCGTGTGCGCGTGAGTGCATACATACTAAAGAAAGTCATACACACACATACAATCCACAGACATACATAAACACATACGCACAGACATACAGACATACAGACATACAGACATGCGTACACGCACACACAATACTCACAATGACTAACCTCGACCTCGCAGCTGCAGCTGATCTATTTTCGATGTGATGAGTCTGCTTTGAAAGCAGTTCTTTCAATTCTTCTCGTACAGCCAATCCCACCTGCGAACTTGGGGTGACATTTTCGAAAGCTCGAAGCTCCTTACTAAGGTTGAGTAACATTTGAAATACGCGGGAAACAACATGGCGGAAGCAGCTGAATCGGCTGTTTCTGAGGCAGCAGGAGCAGCAGAGGCGGGCAAGGACATAGTTGTGCCGGATGTGGACAACACCGAGAATGGGGACACGAATGTGCAGGTGGCGCTGGCGGCCCAGATCGCAAAGTTGGATGCCAAGAAGACAGAGGACAAAAGCGGCGAGCGGGAGCTGAACAGGCTTTATAAGAAGGCGTCCAAGGACCTCAAGGAACAGCTCGAGGGTCTCACAGACGGCGAAAAGGTGAAGGTGCTGCAGCAGAAGTTTCTCGACAAGGTACACCAGTTCAACTCGTCGGAACGCAAGATCGATGGCCTTCAGGTGTATTTTTGACTGCCCGCCTACTTGCCATGTGCACGCCTGTGGTGATGTGCAACCGCCGCAAACCTGCAGGGCTATAGAATCCTCTCGCAGAATTTCCTCGGGATGTCATGCAGCATATTTCCCCTCGCGGGGATGGCGGGCGGAGACATTTGCCTGTGGTGGGAGGCCAAAATGTAGTGTTAACAAGACTCTGGCGGGTGGAGAGTCGTATTGGAGTTGTTTCGGGCAGAGTGCACTTTGCCCGAAACAACATCTGTACGACTCTCCGAGCTTGTCGCTTTGGTTCAGAATTTTTACTTATTACACTACCCTATTTACTAGATTTTTATATTACACTGCCCTATTTACTAGATTTTTGTTATTACACTGCCCTATTTGGGGATCTCAGGTCCGTGTTCCGATTCCAGTGGGGGCACGGCAGCTTCGCGCTAAAGCCGCCGTCGCGTGGCCTGATCTTTCTGCACCTGAGTGACTTTTTGGCGCGCATAGCAAACTCTTATTTGTGTAAATTTATTTTCGCACACAATTCAAGTGGATGGCGCCAACTAACTGGGAGGGATGGCTATGCAGCGGTCGGTCGAGGCTGCACAGCGCGACAAAGAAAACGTGACCACCGAGCTGAGCCGCACCAACGCAGTGAAAGGGAAACTCGAGAAACTTTGCAAAGAGTTACAAAAACAGAACAAAAATGTGATGGACCAGTCCAAGCAGGTGACGAATGATGAATCAGAGAAACGCAAGGAGTTAAGCGAAAAGTTTAGCGCAACCATCAAGGATGTTCAGGACAAGATCTCCAATCACGACGAGGAGCGCCAAAAGCAGGACCAGGAAAATATCAAGTTGCGTGAGCAGCTGCAGAGCTTCATTAGCCAGTATGAGGTGCGCGACAAGCACTTTGAGCACCAGTTGCACGCCAAGGATCTCGAAAACCAGCTGGCAGAGGCGAAATTGAGGCAATCAGAGGAGCTTTGCACCAAGGCCATCGAGCGTGCTGATCTTTATCGGTGAGCCTTCCCCACCTGCGATGCCCAAATTGCTGTACCTAGCACCCGCCCCCTTCATTTCCTCGATAGACCGGGCGCGCAGCGGCGAGGTGCATTGCGCTCAAGATGCTGCGCGTCATTCGATCGAAAGACGCGCAGCATCTCTCCCGAATGACGCGCAGCATCTTGGACGCAACGTGCCTCGAATGCCCTCCTGGGGGTCCAACCCAGGAGGGAAAAAGTCTGGAGGGTCTCTACAGGGCAGCCCTAGTATAGTAGATAAACTTGAGACCCTTTTCTTTGGGAAAAGTCGACTTGAGCCGGCTCAGGCCGAGTTTTGAGCCGGGCGGAAAAACAACGGAGATTCCCTCAACTCGTACAAACAGTCGCCGAACACTCCGAAAAACACCTTTTCTGGAAAAAACCGAGCCTACCCTACCCAGACTCCTGTTCCGGAAATTTTTTTTGGAGCGCGCAGCGGCGGAGGAGCCGCGCGCCCAGTCTTGCGCTCTTGGCTGACCCCCAAATGACTGACACATGCTGGCATGGGACGGGGTGCAGCCAACAAGCTCTGGATCTGTCGGAGAGGGAGGGCGTGCTACGCGAGCAGATGAACACCTACGGCGACAAGTTCAAGGAGCTGCAGGAGACGCTGACCAAGAGCAATGAGGTGTTTGCTAGCTTTAAGAAGGACTCGGAGCGAATGCAAAAGCGCATCAAGGCCTCTGAAAAGGAGCGGCTGGTAGCTGAGAAGCTCGCGCACAAAAGCGTAAAAGAGCTTGCCGACCTCACCGAAAAGCACGAGCCACTCAAGAAGGACTCTGCGAATCTCAAGAAACAAAAGGAGCGCATGGAGGCCATGTGCCGCACTCTCACCAAGGAGCGCGCGGATCTAAAAGACAAATTGCGTGCGTTGGGCGCCCTTCCTGGCCCCGATCTCACTCCCAGCCTGCCGCCGCCCAAGCCAGACGCTGAGGCTGCCGCACCTGCTGCTGTCGAGCCCGTGCAAGTGGATGACGACGCCGTCCCTGCTGCCGAAGCTGCTGCTGCCGACACTGAAGGGTCGGCAGCAGCATCATGCCCTGCATGATGCCCTGCATCTGCACGTATTGCCACATGTGTGTATGGGCACATGTGTATACAAATGGGCATGGGAGCATACGCACACAAAAAAACCCTCTTTTTCGTATTTCCTGGACGCACACACGCAGCCTTCGCATTTAATGAGGATAGTGAATATGTAATGACACAGGCAGTGATTTTTTGTTTTAACGACGACAGTGACTTTCTTCGTTGTTTGTAGTGCTTGCATGAGTGTATTATGCATACGCAAGCGGCGGCGCTTGCCTCGGTTGAGTGTGTGTGATTGTGTTTGTGTCTGTGTCTGTGTCTGTGCCTGTGCCTTTTGTGTGTGTGTTTGTGTGTGTGTTGTGTTGTTGCTTCACCTTTTCATTCTCTGTCTTCTGTAGCGTTTGGCATGTGGGGTGTTTCCACACATTTGGGCGACTGCTGCATGCAGTCGTGTATATATACACATACATATGTATCTATACGTGTGTATGCATACATGTATACGCATACAACAATACATACAAATACATATACATGTACATAAACATATACATAAACATATACATATATATCTACATCTATATCTATATCTATGTCTATATCTATATCTATATCTATATCTGTATCTATATCTGTATCTATCTATATCTATATCTATATCTATGCATAGATCTATATCTATACATCTTATATCTCTTGATATCATTGTACACGTACGCCTGCTCTACCTGTGAGCTTTATCTGAGCATATGTACACGACTCTATTTCCTAACGAACCCCGGCAATTGAATCGAGTCTACGAATCGTTGCCACCCCTGTAGTACCGTGACCCTTTTGTGAATGTGACCCAAATGCTTGGGCGCTCAACTGGCACCGCTCAGCAAAAAAGTTTCATTTTTTTTGGGGGGAAGCAATGCCCCGCAAGTCAATTGGCGCAGCTCAGTGAAATTCCTTGGTGCGTAACACTTGCGCTGCGTCTTGGTGTAGCCTGTGACAGAAAGAAAGAAACAAAAATGCAAGGAAAAAAAATTAAAAAGAGTCCCCAGAATCTCGAGAGCTCAGTAAATTGTGCTCAGCACTTGCGCTGCATCTTGATGTAGCCTGAGAATTGATAGAAACAAGAGGACACGGCATTGAAAGACAAAAGGATACTTGACAAAAATAACGACACCTTTCATCACGCGGATTTACCTGTCACGCGAATAAATGAGTAATGTCACAAATCAGCCAAATGTCACGGTCGCATTGGGCAATTGCCACACACATGAATGGGTCGTTTCGCACAGATTACTCGGGTTGACATGTCACACACACAAATGAGTCCCGTGACAGGTATCAGGCCGAATGCCGCATTGAGTAACGTCTCACATACGAATGAGTCATGTCATGCAAATCACTTGGAGGGACATGTCACACACACACATAAGTCTTGTCTCCCATACGAATGAGTCATGTCACACATGTCATGTCACACATATCACTCGGCTTGACTTGTCACACATACAAGTGAGTAACGTCACACATACAAATGAGTCATGTCACACACACAAGTGGGTCATGTCCCTCATATCAGACGAATTTCGCATTGCATCGGCTTGGGCTCTCGTCAAACAAACGAGTGAGTCATGTCACACACACAAATGAGTCATATCACACATACGAATGAGTTATGTCACACGTGTCTGCCGAAAATTGCATTGCGCCAACTTGCCACACACACAAATGAGTCATGTCACACATCACGTCACACACGTGAACGAGTCATCTCACACTTTATGTCACATAATTGAATGGGTCATATCATACATACAAATGATTCGCGTCACACAAATTTCAATCCGTCACACTCATGTCAATGGGTCAGACTCACTTTAAGGTGGGGTTGGATATTTCTCGAACGAACCCGGATTCTCAGAAGATTCCAGTTTACAACGCATTTCATCCAATTCGTTCTTGTGGAAACGGACTAATTGGTTGGTAGTAATCAAAACGTGATCACGACGCGGCAAGCATGCGGCTAGCGCTCGAGCAGGGCTGCGGGAAGCGGACGTCAAGCGCTAGCTATTTATTTTTCCATACGAATTTGCCATAGGTTCGTTCTTCATATAAACATGCAGAGAAGAGTTTGATCTAGGTCTGTGCACAACTTCGGGTCCTGCAAAAAGAATGCCGCTTCGCGTTGGCAAATTCCGACAAATTTTGCGGCCAAACACATTTTTTGATCGGAGGTCGCCACCTCCCAGCGGCATTGTTTTAGCAAGTCCCGAAGTTGCGCACAGACCTAGATCGGACTCTCTTGTACATTTTGATATTGGAAACATATAGCAAATTCGCACGGAAAAATATAATGCTAGCGCTTGGCGTTTGCTTCCATGCTCGAGCGCTGGCCGCACGTTTGCCGCATATAGAGCATGTTTGGATTACTACCAACTAGTTGGTTCCTTTCTACAAGAACAAATTCGATGAAATGCGTTGTAAAGTGGATTCCACTGAGAATCCGCGTTCATTCGAGAAATACCGAACCCTACCTATCATGGTGAAGGGGGTGCAAATGGGGGTTATGGGGG
>Ga0105054_10012372_pt1 | contig 10458 bp, 7 predicted proteins | sample BON02_FD_78091 | JGI IMG/M metagenome (GOLD analysis project Ga0105054, IMG submission 78091) | Freshwater microbial communities from Lake Bonney liftoff mats and glacier meltwater in Antarctica - BON-02 (megahit assembly) | ecosystem: Environmental > Aquatic > Freshwater > Ice > Glacier... | reverse complement strand
TTCAAAGACCATACATCATTAACCAATGGCGGTGTCATACCCCCTGCTACCCAAATTTTGTCCTGAAAGATAAAGGCTGATTGCTCGTGTCGGCCTTTCCAGACATTTGCCGATTTAAACTCTTCCCAAACAATTCCATCTTTGCTAGACCATGTATCTGAATGATTTTTATACGGATTATTGGACCAGCCGGCTATTACCCAAATACGGTCGCGATAGACCACAGATGAAAACCATAAGCGCTCATGCCAAGGGGCAGCATTCGTGAGTTTAGTCCAGCGAATGCCATCCTTAGAGCTCCAAACATCATTTTTGGCATGATACTCAGGTACATAATTTCCACCTCCAAAAACGTAGATTTTACCGTTCAAAACAGCAGCTTGATGATATGCCCGGGGTGACCATCCTGCATCTGCAGTAGCCAATTTCCAGTCTCTGCCATTTGAAGAGCTCCAGACGTCATTTTTTAGACTGCTTTGGTCTCCAAAATAGTAATTTTCAGTCCCGCCTAACAACCAGAGTTTCCCCTTAAATTCAACAACTGCAGCGGCTATTCTTGGTGACCAAGCAGCCTGGTTAGTCTCGAGTTTCCAATCTGTTCCATTTTGGGAGGTCCATACCTTATTACTTGCCGAGTGACCCTTAAGACGACCATTATACCAGCCACCCATCATAAACATTTTATTTTTGAAGGTAATAGACATCGATAAATCACTGTGTACCCATGGTGCTGAATTCGTAATTATTTTCCATCTTTTACCATCTGATGAATTCCAGACATCTCTAGGTGGGGCTTCCTGTGAATTAAACCAGCCTCCAAAAATCCAGAGCTTGTTTTTATATACCAACTCTCCCTGTGAATCTCTGGCCTGCCATGCTGCATTCGGCGTTTCCATAACCCAGTCTGCAATCCTTTCCTGAGCATGAATTACTGATCTAAGAAGAACAATTAGTAAGAATAGAATTATACTGCTAGCTCTCATATTGAATGATTTTAAAAGAGAATTTTGTATATATTAATATTCCAAGTTAAGATTTTGAAATGATTAGTTACACCGGGTGGACTAATTTTATATAAATTATTGTATCTAATAAAAAACTGCCCAGGACTATAAAATCTAATAAATATGTGCTTAATTGAGAAACTCCAAATAATAATTTCTGTAATTATTTGAATCATCTCATTTGAATAGGATCAGAAGTTAAAATCATGAATTTTACAATAGAATAAATAAATAAAAATAAATTTGATCGAATTACATGTATTATTGAAATCATAAAACCACAACAAAAACGCAATTATATTACCAGTATTAAGAATATCCAAAAAATCAATATGACAAGAATTACTGAAGAATCATCAAAATACAGGCATTTAGAGAAGATGTCTGTTGAAGAACTTACAGCAAACCTAAATAAAGAAGATAAAACGGTTGCAATGGCTATTGAAAAGGCTTTACCTGAACTAAATACTCTGATTAGTACAATTGTGAGAAAAATAGAGGATGGTGGAAGGTTGTTTTATGTAGGTGCAGGTAGTGGCGGTCGTTTATCTGTTCTTGATGTTATCGAACTACCCACCACATTTGGGGTTTCTCCGGACCTTTTCAATGTGGTTCTTGCCGGTGGTAAAGAGCATCTGATCGAAGCTCTAGAAGAAAAGGAAGACGATGTGAATGCTGCCTGGCAGATGCTTCAGGAGAAGCAGGTATCTGCTAAGGATATTGTAATTGGCATTTCAGCCAGTGGTACTACTCCTTTTGTAATATCAGCCTTAAAGGAATGCAGAAAGCATAAAATCACTACGGGATGCATTGTCAGTAATCCCGACTCTCCTATTGCAGCAGAGGCAGATATTCGGGTGGAAGTGATTACCGGCCCTGAATTTATTAGCGGCAGTACCCGGATGAAATGCGGAACAGCACAGAAAATGATTTTTGATATGATCAGCACAAGCACCATGATTAAGCTTGGCCGAGTACTTGATAATCAGATGGTTAATGTGAAGCTGATCAATGATAAGATTATAGACCGAGCAGTTAAAATGTTAATGAATACCACTGAAATATCAGATTATAATACAGCAAAAGAACTTTTGCTTAGACATGGAAACGTTCAGGACGCCCTGAATGAACATATAAAAGTTCATTAAATTCCGAATATTTGGGATTTTTTTATAACATGTCAATTGAAGTAATCGTACTTGGCAGACAGAAAGGAATATCAAAATTCATCTACTATTCTGATTTTTTCAGAAACATTGACTACCTAAATTCAACATGGTTAAAAAGCAGAAGATTTCAACTTATTCAGGGTATAGCAAATAACTTTATTGGTTAGTTCTTCTCCACTGGCAGTTTTAATATCCCCAAGATTTAATTCATAAACGTATCCGGGCTTCAGAGAGCTTAACGTCAATGATACTTTCCTTAAATCTTCTGAAATTTGGATATCAGTCACAGCAATATTCTGTACATCAAATTGATCAGAACCATATTTACTATGATATTTGTAAAAGTAATGCCGAAATACGTAATTCTTAAGTTCCAATGCTGTCGACTTGTTGAGTGGCTGGGTGAACACCAGATCAAATCCCTTTTCGGTTAGATTCATGCTCAGGATATCAGCAGGTTGTTTACCTGTAAAGATTATACGTTGGATTCCTTGATCTCCAAGCCACCCATGCGAATTCTGTCCTACCCATAAACTACCATCGGAGGCAAAAGTTAAGCGATTATTACCTTTACGAAGGCCATTACCGTCAAGAAAAGGAACACACGCACCTTGTAACTCTCCGCCTACCCGTTCAAGCATTACTCTTACAATACGTTCTCTATTCATTTCTCCAACAAGTAGCTGACCCGAGAAAGGACCGAATTTACCTCCGGTAGCATCAACAATTGGTTGTGTAGGTGAGTTTGCAATAATTCCGTGTGGAAATAAAACCGCTCCCCTAGTCCTCATACTATCCAAAACCGGAAGTGCCAAGAAAAATGGATTACCTTTATCCCATCCTTTTTCCCATACCAAAGCTCCTGGATGTCCATAAAATTTCCCTTCCCTAACATGATGTAATGCACTTGTTCCGATCCAGTCTCCCTGATTATCAGTAACAAATAGATTTCCATCCAAATCAAATCCAATTCCATTTGGAGAACGAAAACCTGATGCAAAAGGCTCCAATTTTCCAGTAGGGTTAAGTTTCATAACCCATCCACGGTAGGGTAAATTTGAAAACATTTGACCCTTAGCGTTCTTATCCCGACCTAGAGAATTGATTTTCCCGCGTACCTCAGTTCTAATATCGCCACCACCTGAAGAAGAATTCAGGGCAATAAATAAATTTCCCTCTTTATCTTTTACCGGTCCGTAATTGAATTCATGATAATTCCCGGAAAGACCAAAATCATCGGTCACTTTCTCATACAAATCAGCCTTTCCATCATCATCAGTATCTTTAATTCGGGTAAGCTCAGGACGCTGCATTACTAATAATTCCGAATTACTAATGACCAAAATACCCAGAGGATCATGTAGACCTTCAGCAAATAGTTTCCATTCTTTTGTTAATGGATTATAAATCATTACTTCACCACGTGTAAAACTTGCCACCAATCGTCCATCAGGTAAAAACTCTACAGCCCCATTCTCACTAGTTAATCCCGCAGGCATAGTAATTGTCTCAACGCGATATGATTGATTGACTTTCTGAGCCCAAAGATGAGCTGATGCAAAAAGCAAGAAAACAGATATAAAACACTTGTTAATTGAATTACTTTTCATTTTAAATCCCTTTCCTTTCTGCTCATCATAATTATAAACTCTTTAGCCTGTGAAGCTGAAAGTTTTAAGGTATTTTCTTGCCATTTCCCTGAGGAGCTTTCATAAATAGCGCCATCAAGAGGTTTAGTGTTAAACCAAACTGTATTTTTGATATTGGGAATCCTAAACTTTCTAATCAAGCCGCTACCATCCTCTTTGGGCAATATTAACTCATAAACATCTATACCGTCAAGTGTATAATGAAATTCCGGATATCTATTAATTAATGAATATCCTTTATAGTCATAATCCGGTATTTTACCCCGGTCTTTTATATACAATGGAAATTCAGTTTGATCTCGATAGAATACCTCTCCAATTACTTTTGCAGACACGTCTCCCTTACCCTTCCATAATTCAGAGTTATCGAGAAAACCATCGGACCAGGCAAATCGTAATCTGCATGTTCCGGCATCCCAGCAATAAGATAAATCTTTTGTTAAGCTAACCGCAATTGCCGCCGGACTAGCCCCGTCGATAAAAACTCGATATAAATAGGGTGATATAGGAGTATAAGGATGCAATGCTTTGATTTCCTTGGGATGTTCATTGTGTTTCATAGACTGATTGCTCGAAACCGCATGATCAGTTTCACGACGATTTGGGGGTATATTCAAATCATCCTTTATATCCGGCATTTTCCCATCCGAATTAACATACATTGCTCCAAACATAATCAAGCCATGGCCCGGAAGTGTACATACATATGGGTATACTCCTTCCTGTTTAGGTGCGGTAAAACTCAGTGTTCTGAACTGATTGGGATTGACAACAGGAATTGAATATAAAACAGATGAGGAATTTGGAATATAATCCATGGAAGGCCCCTTTTCACTTAAGCTTAAGGCCTGATTTACCACCTCAAGCCTTGCTCCCGGCTTTGTAATGAGAAGATTATGGCTCATGTCATCGCTATTGCTGAAAATTAGTTTCAGCATTTCACCCGGTTTAGCATTAAATCTTACTAGATCAAACTGCAAGCCGACAAGTACATCTATTTTTATGGTTCTGACTGTATCTGTTTTAGTCTGTGCATACAATTGTACAATTGACAGAAAGGCCAGCAGAAAAGAAATAATTTTTTTATAAGGCCTCATCGAACAAAATTATATCACAAATAGATCTAAAACATAGACTCATAATGAGCAGATGGCTCAAAAATACCTCCACTCCTTTCATAAAAATCAGAATTCAGTTCAAAAACTCCATTTTTTGGAATCATCCATGGCGCAGATGCGGCCGGATGATAATTCACCATATTTTTCCAATTAACATAGTGCATATCTCCGTTTGTCTCCATCATGCCCATATTAATAACAGGAAAGGGAGCTAGATGGGCTGCAAGATTCTTATTCCAGTCAATTAAGATCGGATTTACAGTCAGATCTGCACACATACATGGAACATTTCTTTCGGCAGCAAGTTTTGCAATTTTTATTGATAAACTGAGTGTTTTTGCAATGCCTTTCAATACCATCACTTTATAGCCCTGATCAAGGCGTCTAATTGCAGATTGTTCATCATGGACACTTTCATCAGCTCCAATCAGGATGTCAATATCATCAACTCTTTCTTCATTATTTTCATTCAATGGCTCTTCAAAAAGCAGAATCTGATCATAAGCACCAATCTTTCGAGCATGATCAAGATATTTTAATAGGGTTTCCTTCTTCTCATAGCGGGCATTTGCATCCATGGTATAAATCAATTTTCCGTTTTCTGTCTGTTCGGTTCTAAGATCTTTAAGTGTTTCATGAATCAGACTTAATCTGTCAATATCCGCCTGGAGCATTTCTGATTGTGAACCCGGAGCACCGGTTTTGATCTTAAAGACAAAATATCCCTGTTTAACGGCATTTTTCAGATCCTGCATGGGCATGCCGTATGGAATCTGGTACATGATAGCAATTTTCTTATTCCTGTGAGATAAGGCTTTTTTATATAGCTCAGGGATCATGGCTTCGAAAGTACTGAACTTATTCTCAGCAGCATAAGTAAGCCAGGCAGCATTATCGACACTAATCAGGGCATTGTACACAAAATTGATGTTCAGATCCTGCTTTCCGGTAATTTTCTTTCCTTCCTGAATAACCTTTGGCAGAATTTTATCAATTAATTCTACCGGAGTTCTGAATGGGGTTTGTTTCACAATATCCAAAGCTCTGTTTACCAGATCATACATCATTGTATTCCCATCGGCTTCTGAATGATGCGAAAACAAGTCAGAATCTCCATAAAGTACGCTTTGTGTGGCTATTCCAATTCTGGATATACCAGATTCAGATTGCATTTTGGAAATGACTTGCCATAACTCAGTTAAATATCCACCCTTAAATCCAAATGGGCGAATGAGCTTTTCACGTTCAAAATCTGATTGGGTACTGACGATGCGAATTAGCTTTAAAACAGCTGGATCAGCCGCCTGAAGGTTGGATAAGTTCATCGAACTTAAAGCAGCCATAATACCGGCACTTTTAACAAATTTTCTTCTGTCCATCTTGAATTTATAAAAATTAATAGCTCAGGAAATACCTGTTTAGGCAGATTTTTCTGAATGAAGAAGTTCTTTAACAAATTGATCATCAATAAGATGAGGATAAGCCTTACATACTCTATCAATCTCTTGCATCTGGCCTTCTGATAATTCTTCCTGAGGATTAAGGCACCAACGGCCTTCCAACAAGCCCTGTCTGCGTAAAACTTCATGAATACCCGGAATACATCCGTGAAAATTATTTGCCGGATCAAAGATTGCTGCATTCATATCCGTCACCTCAATCCCTTTTGTCAGTAATTCTGCAATACCCTTACTGCCATTTGCTTTACAGGCTTTTATTTCTTCCAGTAATTTAACTGCTGCTCTTGTCCATACTGCCCAATGCCCAAGCAATCCGCCAACAAATTCCTTCTCTACTCTTTTTCCGTTGATATCAAAACTGTAATTAGTTAAGAGATCTGCTATAATATTGTCATCATTACCGGTGTAAAGATCAATCTCATTACATCTTGAGGATGCGCATACCGCCCTGACCACATCGAGGGTCTGGTAGCGGTTAAATGCAGCAACTTTAATTGCCTCTATATTTTTGATTTCGGCAAATTCTTGCCAAAAATCATAAGTAAAAATTCGGCCACCAACAGAAGGCTGCAGATAAAATCCAATGACAGGCATAACAGCAGCTACATCACGAACACGTTCAAGTATGGCCTTCTCAGTCCATGACTGAAGTCCACCCATACTGAGCAATCCGAGATCAAAACCATATTTTAGCGCTGTTTCAGCTTCATTTACTGCCTGAGCAGTTGGTCCACAAATTCCGGCAATTTTAATAAAGGGACGTCCAGGATTTGAAGCATCTATCTCCTCTGATACAACTCTCAAAACAGTTTCAAATAAGTTAATTTCCGGATCCCTGATCTCAAACTGTGTAGAATGTACTGCCACTGCAAGGCCACCTGCACCAGTTGCCACATAATATCTTGCAAGTCCTCTCTGACGAGCCTCATCAAACTGACGGGAAGAGTTTAATGCTAGTGGAATTGCAGGTAAAACTGTTCCGCTTTGCAGTAAACTTTTAAGCGCCGGATCTAATGTTTTGGTTGACATATTTTTAATCAATTTATCTTCAAAAAATTTATTTAAAACTGACCCTTTCTTTCTTGGAAATGAGTCGGCTTATTAATCATCTTACCCCCACCATGAAGCCAGGCAACTGTCATTTCGATCATATTGCGAACGGTTACTCTTGGGTAACCAAATAGTTTGTGAGCCTTTGAAGCATTACTCAATAATGCATTGGGTTGAGGATCATTGACAAATAAAGGTTCTTTATCCATTAAAAGTCCAAACTGATCTGCTAACCATTTAACAGATAAAGTCTCCGGACCAGTTACGTTAAGGATATTTGCAGGAACTTCACAATGCAGCAAAGAACGAATTGCAATCTCATTGGCATCACCCTGCCATATAACATTGACACTACCCGTTGTAAGATCAATGGCTCTTCCTTCGTTTACTGATTTAGCAATTTCAAGTAAAACGCCGTAACGGAGGTCAATAGCATAATTTAAACGGTAAATCAAGGTTGGAATCTGGTATCTTTCGGAGAAATATTGAAAAATACGTTCTCTGCCTAAACATGACTGCCCATATTCGCCAACCGGAGCGGGTAGATGATCTTCAGAAAGACCACCTGAACCAATTGGCGTGAATGGGTAAACATTTCCTGTAGAAAATGCGACTATACGTGAATCTTTATATCGTTCAGCAACCCGACCCGGCAAATAAGAATTCATTGCCCAAGTAAAAGGTTCCTTTCCTGTGGTTCCAAACTTGGTACCCGCCAGATAAATAATATTGGGTGCATTAGGTAAAGCGGCAAGATCCTTTTCATTCAAAAGATCTGCGGATATGGTTTCGATACCATCAGCTTCCAGTTCTTCACGTGTACCTGCTTCTGAAAAACGCGAAATACCAATAATTTTTTTGTTGATTCCAGCTTTAGTAATTGCTCTGCGAGCCAATTTAGCCATACTTGGCCCCATTTTTCCACCTACACCTAACAGAATTATGTCACCATCTATCTTTGCAATATCATTAATTAAAGCATCTGTTGGCTTTAATAATTCTTGTTCTAATACTTCTAAATCAGTCATTTTAAATCTTAATTAAAAAAAACATTAACACGATCATCTTCCAAGACGATGATCTGGAAAAAAGAGTTTAAGCTCCAGCCAATACCAAAAAATACAAAACTGTTTTTGTAAGCAAAATTCTATCTCAACAAACCTATGCGGTTCAATTTAACCATTATAATATTCTAAATTTATTTATTTCTAGCCTTTTCTGCGGCCTTTGTGGTTGTGTAATACTTAGCTAGCATATTGGGTACTTCCCAAGCCGGAAGTTCAGTTCCTTTTAAATAAGTCAGGTAATTCTTTACAACCTCAGCAAAATGTTCTTCATGTGGCACTTTATACTTTTCAGGGATAATTAACTCCCATTCCTTTCCGGCTTTCTTTACAGCAATACCCGGATATAAGCTTTGTAATCTTCCAATTGCATCCAATAGTTGCTTTTCAGCGATTTGTCCTGAATTCAGTAGCTCAAGATAAACCACAGGCTTATAGTTTTGTTCCTTTCCCTGCCTTACTAATATATTTGCTTTGGTTCCTCTCATTTTTGCAAAATGTGTATCTCCGGATCCTTCTGGTGCTTCATAATTCCATTTTATCCCAACTCGAGCATGAACACCTTTAATGGTATAATTCATTTCGCCGTTCGACATCACATTCAATATTCCATTTTTGATATATTTCTGAAGGTATTCTGGGAACTGATCCTTTTTAGTTGATTTTTTAAATTGTTCCAGATTAAGCTGTGTAGTCCACTCCTTTGCTGAAAGCATATTAATATCCTTCTTATAATCAAGAACAACATTAGGAAAACATTCCCATTGGATCAGGTCGACCATGTGTGTGGTAATATCTACCAATCCACGACCCTCCTGTTCAACATCAAAGAACCAGGCTGGTCTTACCAAAGGCTTCCCGGAAACATTCTTATAGAAATGGTGAACGCTCTCTTGCATCACTGCCGGATTATCAGCTGTCCCTTTTTCCAAGACGCCAAAAAAGGCAGTATCCTGACTTAATGCACGTTGAAGGACATAATAAATATTATACCGCTCAGTCATGATATCGTACAGAACAACATTTTTCTCTTTCGCCTTTACAAACGCATTTTCAAGTGATTTGAACCCCTCCTGATCAATTGCCAGAGGTTTATCAGCAAGTACGTTCATGCCCGAATCAATTGCCCGGCTGATATAATTAGTCTTTAATTTATTATTGCCGGAAATGATAACCACATTTCCAGCCTTTTCACTAAACATTTTGTCAAGGTAATCTGGTCCACGATAAATTATATGCTGCCAAGTTGTCGGATTCTCTTCCCTCGAATTATAACTATCAACAAGTTTCATGTGATTATCCAATTCTGAACCATCAGGGGCATAGACATGAACAACTGAATCGATTTCGTCATACATTGATTTTTGCAGTAAAGCTGCATGAAAATGACCAGGGTCAAGCGTGATAATTCGAATTTTTTCCTCTTTCATATCACTTGCAAGCTGCTTATTTCCACAACTGCTGCCTACGAGCAAAATAACTGTTCCTAACAGCAGGAATGTATTCCCCACAAATGAGTAGTTTTGTTTGTTCTTCATAAATCTTTAGTTTAATGTTCAATGTATTATAATTCCCTTATTTGAATATTTTTAAAATAAGCCTTATTACCGTGATCCTGCAATCCAATCTTACCTACAGGAGATAAGCCATAATCAGGATATTCCTTCCATTTACCTTCGGATCTAAGTTTTTGCCACGCCTTAGTCCATGCTTTAAATTTAATGATTCTGATTCCGTTAAGCCAATGTTCCACACGCCCATTCTTAAAGATGATTGCTGAAGTATTCCATTCACCAACGGGCTTCAGCACTTTATTTTCAGCGGGAGAATACATGGCATAATCAGCACCGGTCTTTTGAGAATCTTCCAACTTTGCAGGAAAATTAACATCATCAATAATCTGATATTCAGGTGAAGTCTCTATAGCTCTTTTATATTTGGGAT
>Ga0105054_10012370_pt1 | contig 10458 bp, 5 predicted proteins | sample BON02_FD_78091 | JGI IMG/M metagenome (GOLD analysis project Ga0105054, IMG submission 78091) | Freshwater microbial communities from Lake Bonney liftoff mats and glacier meltwater in Antarctica - BON-02 (megahit assembly) | ecosystem: Environmental > Aquatic > Freshwater > Ice > Glacier... | reverse complement strand
TTGGCTCCTGTATGCCAACGATTCCCTCATAAAAAAACCTGCCGACACCAACCAGCATCATCATACTCTCTTCTGCTGGATATACCCAATTATCGAATTCTTCCGCCACCGAGGTTGGAGTCCAGCCTTCCCACACCGTGGTCGCGCCCTGGGAAATCATGTAGCCCCAGCCGGGAAATTCAGTAGTGTTTACCGCTTTGTAGACCACCTCGCCAAGACCGTGGTCAACCAGCGTCTCCATAAAACCTGGCAGACCAATATGGCCAACCTTGAATTTACCACCATTTTCGCTAATAGTCCTTGCGATATTCCCGATCAATTGTTGCTGGTTTTCCAGCGGAACAAGCCCTCCTATGGCAAGTGGCAGGATATCGGACGTTTGTGAGCCGGTGGCATAATGCCCGGTCTTTGTATTAAGCCATTCCATGTTAATTTTCTCTCTGATGGATTTAGCCAAAGCCGTATAAGTACCCTCTGCTTCTTTCTTGCCCAATACCCGACTCATGTTCGCTAGTACCCGGGCATTCTGATAATAAAAGCAGGTCCAGATAAACTCCCTTGGGGTTTCTTTGCTGAAGAAATCAAATCCAGGTTCGCCTCCACTCTTAGGCAACATGTGCTCACCAAGCCAGCCTTTTTTGACGATATGAGTGGAATCGGCTAATTCCCGTCCTATGAAATCGACCCACGCCTTTACCGTCCGGTAATGCTGCTCCAACAGTCGCTGGTCGCCATGGCTTTCGTATAAATACCAGATTAGCATTGGATAAGAGGAATTCTGGGAAACATCGCTCGGTCGCTTCATACCTGGCAGAACGGGTACTACATCCGAAAGGTGGCCGTTCTCTGAACTCCCGAGCTGAATATCTCGGGCAGACTTGGTCCATAGCTCAGGCATGAAATTGCGTGTTGCAAGGGTTCCGAAAATGGAGGCCGGCTCATTGTAGGCGATGGGCTCCCTGTGCAGACAGTCTAAAATGAAGCCCTTCAGGGCGACATTAAGGGAACGCTGAATATTTCCATGGATCCGGTTCAGAAGCTCGTTCGAACAGGTGAAATCGCCGTACAGATCGACGTCACTGTAGACTTCCCGCCCTTCAAGGGTCGCTAGCGTTGGCTCTCCTTCGAGTCCCTCCACCCGCACATACCGCACGGGATGGAAGGTGAAACGCGGCTCATAAACCTCACCTTCGGGAGCGCCCTTCAGGATGTAGGTATCCTTTTCGTTCTTCTCATATTGGATAAAGCTGGGAGTAAGATCATAGTGGATCGTGATCTTATCGCCGGCTTTGCCTTTGACATTCAGCCGTACCCAGCCGCCGAAATACCGGTCGAATTCAAACAGCCAGCCGCCGTTTTCGTGTTTGGTTATCTTGATCGGGCGAAAAGTAGCCTGGACTTTCATGGGCGGGATGGTCTGACTGATCAAGCGACCGTTGGGTGCTTGAACAACTGTGACAGGCCTCCACTGACTATCATCGTAGCCCACCTTGTTCCACTGAGGCTTCTCAAGCCTGGCGTCATAATCTTCACCCATAATTATCTCATTTGAACCTATTGGTCCTCTGGCTGCCTTCCATGTTTCGTCTGATAAAAATTGTTTCTCTGTTCCATCCTCATAAGTAACCATCATCTGCAGAATTGCCTGTGGCCTGGTTTTCCATCCTCCTTTTTCAAAAAATTCCTCCCATGACAATATGTGTGAAGCACTAAACCAGCCATTGCCCAGTATAATGCCAATAGCATTTGATCCCTGTTCAAGCAAAGAGGTAATATCGTATGTGCGATACAAGACCTCTTGATTATAATCGGTAAAAGCGGGCGAGAGTACATCAGCAGAAATCTTCTTCCCATTAAGGTAAAGTTCACTCCACCCAAGCCCTGAGATATACACCTTTGCGGACTTGACCTCCCCGGTGACCTCAATTTCTTTACGCAGTAGCGGCGAAATCTTGTTAGGTGTCTGTTTAGGTGTCTGTAGCCCGATCCATTTCGCATTCCAGTCCGTTTTGGCAAGCAAAGCTATCTCAAATCGGGAAGGCTTGCTCCAACCGCTTACTGTCCCATTAGTATCCCAGGTACGAACCTTCCAATAGCAAACCTGGCGACTTTCAAGTGGTTTCCCTTCATACTGGATATTGACAGATCGATCAGAATCAATTTTATCAGAATCCCAGAGGTCGCCCTTGTTATTTTTGAGTTCTGTTGGATTACTGGCAACCAGCACCTGATAAGCCGTTTGACGCTGATCACGAATATTTGCCTCAAACTGCCACCCGAACGATGGCTTATCCGTCTGTAGCCCAACAGGATCCGAAAGATATTCGGTTGTCGGATTTACGAGCCTCAGTTGGTTTTTTACCTCTTTATCCGAACAGCTTGAAATGGTAATTGCAACTAAAATGGTTAAGAAATAGACTTGAACCATTAAAATGTTTCTATAAATTTTCATAATATTTTTATTCCCACCAGTGGGTTTAATACCCCGACGTTTGCGTCGAAAAATAAAAGATTGATTCCTTTTAATGCCTCGTGGGCTTGCCCCGAGGTAGTTTACTCTATTATTACAAAATATATTGCAGCGGCTTACTAAATATGCTACAGCCGCCTATTATATATTAAAAAAGTCAAAACAATTTTTATGATTTGCTCTGTAAAAATTAACATTACTTTTTGGTATGTCAATATACATATTTTATTTTAAATGTTTATTTTACACTTACAAATATAACTAATCATTATTTAGCATCTTTTACTGACACTATGAACTGATGGACTCCCTTTTTCAATGAAAGCTTAACCCCAGATATAAGTTCTGCTCCAGATAATGTCAGCTCTTCACCTTTACCCAATTGGATCAATTGATAATTCAAATTAGCCTCAGCTGTGAACCATTCAGGGAACTGATTGATTCTAGGCCAGTCGAAAGGCATGTTCATTACAACTTTGTGCCTTTGTCTATCAAATTTCAAAATTCCTTCCCAATCCGAATCGATTTTTATGTTAATCAGTAAGTCATTGGCATTCATTACCCCTCCTATTTGCACGTCTGACCGCCATGGCTCAACAGTGGTACCTTGAGTCTTCCAAAGACAATACATTATTGTCGTTCGGGCAAAGTTGCCGTCACCATGCCAACCTTCTATAACGCCTGTTCCTCGCCATTTCTCTCCATTAGCTCTGTGACTAGAGTCTTGCATAGACCACATCACTTGAATCTCGCTATCAAGCCATTCTGCTGTTGAAGTTATTGGTTCTCTTGCATATAAATTCAGTGCACCTTCAATGGCATCAGCATACCCATCAGAAGAACCGTGTTCCCAATCAAAATTTCTGTAGTTGGCATTAAGAGCACTCAATCCTTTCAAAGTGGCTTCTCTATAAGCTTCCACCGAATCAAGCTGATATACCGAATAGAATCCGTTGAAGGTATATCCGAAATTATCGGCAATACCATCTCTTGTTATTTCTCCCGTTTGTGGATTAATCGCATTATAAAAAAGTCCGTCTTCATTTCTACCATGTTCCAATATGCGATCAAGCATTTCGTGGATATGGGGCTTGTATTCCTCTTTTTTTTGGATCGCTGCAAAACTCGCGGTAACGTAAAGTTCACAAAGTCCGGAAACAATCTCACATCCATGGTCGCGCAACCTGAGTTCGGTAAAATCCCTGGTTGGATGTTGATTTCCTAATAAGTAAAAGTCACCCAAGCGTATGGCCCAATCGAGGTATTTTTGTTCACCGGTCATCCAATAAATCCGGGAGAGCACTTGTAGCATTTCACCATTCACTTCCACATCGGTAGAGACGATATTTCCATATTTGGTCTCCACCGGTGCATGTTTCCACATGTCATCTAGTATCGAAATCATCCGTTCTGACCAAGGACTCACACCCAACCATTCTGTTAAAGGCAACAATCCGTCTTTTATATACTCTGACGAACCAAATAAAATATCTTCTAAGTCTGCTTCTGATTTATCAAAACCTTCTTTGCTAAATGAATAAGTGTCGGGCATTTGGTCTATTCGTGAAGTAAGCTTGGTTTCTGTTTTAAGCATCTCCAACATTCGACCATTAAAGAGTTCCTTATCAGTTAATGCTGATGTAAGCACCATAAAAGGGTAATTGTCGGCAGCTGCATCTTTAGCATTCCAAATATCAGTACTCTTGTACAAGTTTCTGGGAATGAGCCCTGTGGTCGGATCTGCATAAGCCAGCCAATCTTTAACAAAAAGGCGACACCTTTCAAATCCTTCGTTGACTAATTTTCCATTGACATGGGCTTGTTTAAAAGCCTGATTTTCTGCTTTCGTGAGCATAATCTGATTTTGGGAAGATCCATTACAGGACAGCAGTAGACAGCTAAAGAAAATAATCGTTATATATAGTTGAAGTTTATTCATGAGTTTATTTGTTACAGGTGGTTATGATGGCTAGCGTTTGCAATATGGCATGAAGCGGATTGCGAGCGATTCACTATCAAACCGAGACGAAGTTGAAACGGGCTAAAGCCTCCCCAATTAAACCCTTCACCGCTTTTTGCTATATTGCATGTTAGCATTCGTTTTAATGCTTTTGTGATGGTTAGGTAAGTCATTACATCAAATTATTTGAGTGCATTTTAAGCCCTTATTCATAGCCATGATATAGATAAAGAGCACCATAAGACCAATTAGGTCCTTTCAAGCCGGGATAGTTAAACCTGTCCATCATTAATGCGACATATTTAAATGGGTAACCTTCAGGTAATTGAACAATATTTGGCCATACTCTTGTCCCAGATGTTTCGTTCCAGGGAGGTAAATCCATTTTCAAGGTGCCTGCTTCCTTAAGATCAGGATAAGTATATATAAAGATTTTTCGTTCCGAACTACCTGAAAAGCAATATAGTTTATCCCCCACTTTTAGAACACAGACCCCTGTAGAATTATGTTCCACAGGCCCAGCAATCCTTTTATAGCCTTTATCCCAATGATCTGATTCCCAGATAAAATTTTTATAGCCATTGTGGATTTGACAAGTAAGCATCCTCCATTTTTTTGCTGCTGAATCAAAAAATATATATGGGTCTTCAATATCTCCTACCATGTCAAAAGGAACGGCATTCATTACAGAGAAACCAAATCGGGGATCTCTTTTACTCTCAATAGCAAACAGTTGTTTTTTTTCCTTATCTCTATTCGCAAAAGCGGTAAACCCACAAGTTACCCCGCGCCAAATATCATGTTTCCTGTCATAATAGACATGTGATCCAATCTCGTTCCGTAATAAGCCATCATTGAGATCAAATAAAATGATTCCTTCAAGCTTAAGATCAAAGACAGTTGGATTCATGCTAAAAACGCCTTGAATATGATGAGGTAAGTCACGTCCGCGAATGGTCATAGTGTACCACAGTCGTCCCTGTTCAAGCATGGGATCCCCATTTTCGTAGGTAATAGGCCTAATGTCAGCTAAACCCACACCTGTAGTAAGAGCCATTTCAACTCTATTGACCATAACTTGCCCATCCATAAGATGCAGGTAGAGGTTTGATTGGAAAGAATTGATATATTGCTTTTTACGTAAATCGATATACTTGTTGAAATCACTTTGACCTATTACTTTTGGTAATCCTTGATCTTGCATATACAATGTAAGTCCACTACCCAGCATTTGGAGAATAATTTTGCCTTTTATATTGTTCTCTTCATCAAAGTTTACTGCAATTGATTTATCCACAATTATCTCAGAGTTTTTAATTACTTTGAGTTTTACTCCAGTGAGAATTGAATTATTAAATCCGATCTTGATAAAGAATTGTTCCTTTTTATTGGCATCTGAAAATTCAAAACCAATCTCCCCATTTCCAATGCAAGAATTCAGATCGATTGAATAAGTTGCAAAAGGATTAAAACCACCAAACCATATTCCTGTTTGGGTCTCTTGTTTAGATTGAATGACAAGTTTGTCATCGCGGATGATAATATCGGAATGTTCGTTGGAATAATGACTTGCAGGGTACATTGCGGATAATCCAATAATCTTATCAGGTTCAAGACTTGCCAATGGAATTGATTGATCTTCGTCAAATATCATTCGTTGTACACCTTGTCTGACAAAGTTTATCTTATCAGGCGAAGTCTGGCTTAGAGCAACATGATTTACCGAAGTGACTAGGATTATAGAAAGAAAGACGAAATATAAAATTTTCATGGGTAACCTTTTTTTATTAATTACTAGAGTGTATTACTATATAACATTATCGATATCCAAATGAATTTAGAGGAACATTTGTTAGTGTCACAATTGCACCTGGAGAAATCACAAGATCTTTAGTATTAGCTGGCATTACCGTATTTTGATTATACGGATCGGTTATTTCAATGGCATTAAATTCAATACTTGCCCAATTCAATTGTGGCTTAATAGGAAATTGAGAGCGATTTATCATAACCAGTGTTGCTTGATTTTCTGATCCTTTATAAGATGTGACAAGAAGATCTTTGTGACCTGATTTAACATCAATACGTTTCATGCCCTCTTTAATTCGCCTGCTAAAAGCACCAAATACGCGCAACTGATTGCTAGTCGGTTTCGGAAGAAATCCGCTTTCAGGATCACTTGAGAATAGAGTTCGTGTATAAGCAAATGAAGGCTGCTCATTATTCAAGATCGTAAAACAATAACAAATCATAATTGCATTAGTAAATGTTAAATATTTATGATAAAGTAGTCCCATAGTTAGAGCAATACGATAACAGTCTGTTTGATATTTTTTATAGTTTATGCACAACTCCGTGGAAATTACTGGCTTCTCCTTAACCCTATCATACCAAGCAATCATAATATCATCATAGCCATCAGGTTCATGGAAGTATCGCTGAAAATCATACATATTCGTTGCAGCATAATCAATGTTATCCCATACCTCTTTATTGTCAGTATATTTGTGCATCTGCTCCATTGAATTAATTATGTTTGCGCTATTCCCCATGTGGATTTTTGTTTCTGAAAAACCCGCACCATCCAATGCCTTGCGAAGAGCTGGAACGAAACGTTGCACATCATCCTCTTTCATCTTTATTTCATTCTGAACGCCAACAATACGTGGTGCCTGACCCGTTTTTTCTTTGGCAGTTTTGCAATAGTTGACCATCGCTGCTGTATATTTGTGTTCATCTGTACCCATCCATTTGGGGAAATCCCAAAATTCAAACATGATAAAACCACCCATATCCTGAATGGTCTTATTGTATGCAAAATCACTCACTTCACCGTTTGGAAAATTATCTCCGTAATAATGAGCCTTGGCATCTTCTATGTGATCCCAATTATCCATTGACTCATTGAGATTGCCTCCCACAGGGTATTCTCGTTGACACAAAAGATTGTATTCACTTATATATTTCCACCAGAGATCTTTACCTTTCTCACTTAGTTCCTGATATGCTGTGGCAATACCAATACCACCCCAGCCAAGCATGGTCTGATGAGTTTTTTGGGAATTAACATCAATCATTACAGATTCTACCCCAGGGGAAAGCATACGAGCTTTAACGATTCCTGAATTGCGAACGAGGCGTAATTGGTGTCGTCTCATATCAGGAAAATGAACCTGACTTAAAATCTGTCTGCCATTAAGCCACAATGATAGGTTTAAGCGATAGTCCGTTTTAACTGACACTGCCTGGAGCAAACCGGTATATTCAAAACTTTTCGTAGGCATAAGCCCATTGGGGTAACCTGAGTTGCGTGTCTTTTCTATATTCAATAATTGATCGAAGCCTTCTGAATCATAGTAAGTTATAGTAAGGTCTACCTTTTTTTCCCGGATTTCAATTTTGATACTTGCCCGGGGTCCTGTAAAGACCCAGTCAATCCCACGAGACCAATCCACATTATCCAATGCCAAAGTTCTGTCAAAATTACTAGGAAGAAATTCGTTAAAGTACTTGCTTTCATTGGGTGAATACCCCCCCCCCAACCAGAACGATTAATTTCTCCACTTCCAAGTATAAACTCCTTACCAACAAGATTTGTACCTTCTTGCCATTTTGCCAGATCTATGATATTCTTTTCAGATTGACTTGTATCTGTATATGAGTTGCAACTTGCTAAAAATACACTCACACCCAAAACTAAAATAATGTTTATTAAACGCTTCACCGAATGTCTTGTTTTCATGATTATTGATTTTGTTACTAAACAGTTCGTCTAAAAATATGTCCTTTAATCAGTTTCAATCAGAAATGGTAGTTAGGTTCAAAAAATGGAACGTTGATTACACATATCTTGCATATCAGCAAAGATAAAAGCTTAGTATATCGCAGAGTTCAGCATCATCTACCTGCCATTTCAAAGAACTGATTAGTTACCATAAAACTTCCAACTTGTAACAAAATCCTTTTTAAGGGGCTTTTCCAATAGAATGGCCCTAATCATTTCTATAGGCATTGCATTTAGATGCATAACATGATCATGGAATTCCTTGTATGTCATTTGTCCACTATCTACCAATTCTTTTTTAAGGGCATAAAACTGTAATCCGCCCACCAAATATGACATCTGATACAAGGGGTAGTTTCCTGGCCTTACATGACCGGCAACTTCACTTATGGCATTTGTCTTTTCATGACCTACGCTATCCATAAGAAAATCAACGGCCTGTTCTGGTGTCCATTTCCCGGTTTGATAATTGATTGTAAAAATTATTCTTGCTGATCGATGCAATCGCCAAAAAAGCATACCTAGCTTTTCCTCGGGTGTTTGGGGAAACCCCATATCCCAAAGAATAAATTCCCAATAAAGTGCCCATCCTTCAATCCAAAAAGGAGTTTCAAAATCGCGGTACATTCGGTAGCGATCATTCATGAAAAACTCCAGATTATGTCCCGGTATCAACTCATGTTGCACCGTAGGAAAAGAGAAGTTGGGGTTATTTCCGCGCATGGCCATGAAACGATAGTCGGTATCCCATGTATTGGTAGGATATGTAATCGTTATTGAGCGACCCCCTTGAAAGTATCCGCCACTGCCGTGTTCGGAAAATCTCATTTTCATTCCCCACACCTCTTCCGCCAAGAGGGGAACGGTAATCAGATTGTTTTTTTTAATAAAATCTATGGATGTGCTATAGAGCTTAAGTATTGCTTCGGGCTGCCTCCCAGGTGCGACATACGTATTTTTGACCTTCTCTAAGGCAGCTTTCCAATTCTCGGCGAATCCCATTTCCTTAGATACTTTAAGGATCTCACTTTGACACCATGCAAATTCTTTGTTGGCTATAGCCCCGAGCTCGTCAACATTATAGGAAATCAGCTCGTTCTTTAAGAGTCTGTTTAGCTCTTCCTTTCCGGCCGGAATTCCCGCCACGATTCCATAGGAGCCTGTAGCCGGCTCCTTTTCTTTGAACGTATCTGCATATGCGTTCAAGGTACTGTCCAATTTGGAATAAGGCACCGGAATCCACCATGTAAACAGCGGGTCGTATCCGTTGTAAAATTCGAATACACTTTCCAATGCTACTTTCAAACCTTCTATGGTCTGCAAGGCTCCCTTGATGCTAGCCGCATCCAACGTAGGGCTTTTTGTAAGTTTTAATTCAAGCTTTTGCACTTGTTTGGAAATATTGGAAAATTCCTGGGCCGTCTTCTGTGAGTTAAGAGCATGGCCTCGCCTCCTCAACTTTTCAATCTCATAAATCTGATTGGCAAAAGGGAACCAAGATTCCAAACTTTCTATATCCTTTTTCTCTTGATCTAAGGAGTGAAGTGCACCGGTCAGATTAAAGTTGAAAAGTATATAATCCGCCTTACATTCTTGTGAGAGCTGATTAAAATCAATTTCTTGGAGAAGCACCAAGTAGGCCCTATTGAATTTCTCCATTCTTTGCTGTCTCTCTGGGGACTTTTCAACAGTATAAAATCGCAATAAGGATTCTTTGTCCGTTGTATAGTCATGTATCAGTTTTGGCATCTCGTTGCAGGGTACATATGCATCTTTTGTTTGCATGTATGACTGTGCATATACTGTGATATTGACCTGTAAGGCGAGCCATAAACAGATTAATTTAAATATATTTTTATACGTCATAATTGAAATGATTTGCTCTGACTAAAATTAACAACTACTTTTTGGTATGTCAATATACACAGTTTATTTTAATTGTGTATATTACACTTAAAAATATCGCTAATATTTTTAGAATATTTAAACAGAAGTGGTTCAATTGCAAGCCAAAACGAAGGAATGTACCCAACAACAATTCCAAGAGTCCCTGAAGGTCATGAAGGAGGCTGGATACGAGCGTGTAAGGAAGTCAAAGATGGCAGGCCCGCAAGTTCCAACTTTAATCATTAGAATTCCCCGATGCTCTGCATCGGAGGTATTGGAGGAAAGTTTGAAAACGGATGGTTTTCATAAATGATTAAAACTTTCTTCCGCTGGATACCTCGTGGGCTCTGCCCCGAG
>Ga0105054_10012368_pt1 | contig 10460 bp, 11 predicted proteins | sample BON02_FD_78091 | JGI IMG/M metagenome (GOLD analysis project Ga0105054, IMG submission 78091) | Freshwater microbial communities from Lake Bonney liftoff mats and glacier meltwater in Antarctica - BON-02 (megahit assembly) | ecosystem: Environmental > Aquatic > Freshwater > Ice > Glacier... | reverse complement strand
CTCCGTTTACTTTTAATACGGGTGATACAATTGGCCGGGTGTTCTTTGGAGATACGATAGCCAATATTTCTTTGAGCAAAAAGGCAACTTTATTCCACATCTTGGTTTCCGTGCCTTGTTGGCTGTATTCATTAATGCTGCTTCGTTCTAAACAGAGCCTAGATTGGACAGCTGTTGGTAGCTGCGTTGTTATAAGTATTGGGTCAGGCAATGTTTTGTTGAATTTGACATATGCGTTAGTACTTCGAGTGTTTACAAATTTCGATGCGCTTTTCGTATTCGTGAATCTTCTTGGATTATTCGTTTGCGGTACCCTCATGTTTGAGGGAAATCAAGCTCTTGTTCTCCTTTCATGGATTCCTTTTATATTTACTGGGACATTTTGTGATGCTCATCCTTCCAGAAATGTATTTCGAAAGATATATATCATAATTGTCCTAGTATCACTGATATACATCTTGGTTGGCTTATTCCTTGGTGAGTTTGCAGTTGAAGAAATTGAAGTTCATGTTGGGAAATTCAGAATTTCAATTCTTGACAGGAGCTTCGGTTTGTTGTTTAATCTTGTGCTTATGTTTTCAAGACAACTTTACAGTTTAGTGAAAAATCCAGATCATTTCTTGTTCATCCGAACCTCGTTGGAAACGCAGGAACTTTCGAAAACATCTATTAATATGATGACAGTTGTTGATCCATCATTCATCGTCGGAAACGCTGAAGCTATTTGTGCAATCACGAAGTCGTCGAATAAACCTTAAATTATTAATACACGTTCAGTATGTTGTCCTGCCACAGGAAACAAATGAAAACGAATAAATTTGCATCAAGAGCCATAAGAAGAGATGCAATGAATAGCAAACAATATCGAGAGTCCGTTTTACATTCTCATTTTCGGATACGGTGGCGAAACAATTTCCGAGGATAATACCTGAAATAATGAAGATGGAGACGTAATGATAGTAGTCCATAAGTGACAAGTACGGAAGCTTCGGTAGTTGCGATACTGCACTTACATTCAAAGTAATCAAAGCCAATAAAAGGGCCAAATTTGTAGATATTCGATCAACCACATCTACTGCGAAAATAGAACCGAAGGCCAGCAAAGTGATAAATCCTTCAGGAAAAATGTACCGGTAAACCCAGAACATATGCTGCCTTTTCAAAGGGATGCAAAATTCAATTGCTTGCGATTTCTCATTAGTAAGTTCTTCGATATCCATTACCGAGAATGCAGCGACGCCGTCTTTCCCTCGTAGGCCGAAAGTCATTGGACTACCGCTATGAATGTTTTCTATCTTGACTTCATATTTGTTTGCCTTTAATGCAAATGTACCCCGATCTTGAAATTTTGGAAACCAGCATTTGATCGGCACCTGGATTGTATCAACAGGGAACGCTCGAAGGTTCGTTTTGATAGGAATGATAACCACCCGAAGGTCTGTTAACATGACGTTAAAAGGAAGATTATCAAATCCAGAGTCAAGTAATCTAATTTCAGGATTTCGCCGCTTGGTATCTTCTTCTCTTCCGTATATTTCGAATCGCGGAAGTTTTAAGGCAAGACCTTCGGGCCATTCTGATTTACTGTACAGATAGTTATCAGGATATTTCGCTTTCGGGTTGAGGCCTTTTTTCATTGTTTTTGACTTATCATCCCAGAATAGGAAAGTGCGGACGACCAACTTCATGGTCCCTTCAAGTTCGTTGACATGCGTCATTGCATGTATTCTTCCGCTAAAAAAAAAAATCCGTCAGCATTGCTTCAGATTGGTCTGAGTGCTTTAATGAAAACTGTATCGAACGAAGGAGTTTGTCCAAGACTCTTTAATGATGGTCGGCGTACAATCAAAAGGTGGCACGCTACTAATCAAGAAATGTGTGCAACAGATAGGAGGGGACCTTTTCGCAACAATGAACTGGTCGTAAGAGCCCCCCGCAGCAGCAGCTTGAGTTTTCATTGCTCCGGTTTCACCAGATTTTGATTTTGGCGAGAGTTTACATGGTCTATCGATGTCGCGAAATTACATGATGAATTTAGCGCAAAACGAAAAAAATAAAGCCATCAAAAAGGCAGCACGGTCCCCCGTCTACTAGAATGTATATCTAGCGTTTCCTTTTTCAAAATATTAAATTCTTAAAAATAATTTAGAAAAGGAGAATTACACTTGTGATCCAGGAGCAACGTGAGACAACAATTCAAGCCTCTTCGAAGAATTCTTGATTAACTTCGTCTTCGTTTTGGCAGCTTTTCGTCCCAAAAATTTAACTCTCAAAAGTGCATACACCTGAATAAGAAACCAAATTGCTCCAATAGCCGCATAACATATTTTGTCTAAAGTATCGCTGATATCTTTCAACGCAGGTATCAGTACTACCGCATTTCCAACCACAATCAGTGAGATTGTATAGATGCAAGTATAATGATAGTGATCCATCAGAGTCAGATAATGAACTTTAGGGAGCTCTGAAACTGCACTAATATTCATAGCAAAGAGCATCAGCAGCAATGTCAAATTTACTCCTGCGCGGTTCGAGTAAACCTCCATCGATGAGAGGAACGACGTAAACGCAAGAGTGGTGATGATGGTCTCCGGAAATATATACCGGTAAATCCAATACATATGAAGCCGTTTTAGAGGAACAACGAATGTGACACTAAACCCGTCTCTATCTTGCTCTGGTTTGTGCTCAACGCCCATGACTTCAAACGAGGAAATACCAGCTGTACCGCGTGGTCCAAAGTCAATTGGAATGTTTGCTGGGATCCTTTCGGGAGATACTGCTTTAAAATTGGGTTGCAAATTAAATCGCGAAGTATCCTTCAATTTTGGAAACCAACACTTGATTGGTACATCAATCATGTCTATAGGAAAAGAGTGCAGGTCGTTGTCCACCAGGATCTCAATTGTACGGAGCTCTGTTAGCATTATGTTGTATGGTGACGAATCGTCTGAATCAAACAGTCTGATCTCTGGGCATTGACGATCGGTGTCTTCCGGTTTTCCATATATATCCAATTTGGGCATGTCCTTGATAATGCTCTCAGGCCACTCTCCTTCATCTTTGGAGTACAACTTGCTACTATCATACTTGTTTCCAGGGTTGAGAGCTTTTTTTATTTTGCCACTTGGGTCATTCCAAAACAGAAACGTCCGAATCACCATTTTTATGGTTCCTTCAATCTCACTCAAATGAGACATGGCGTGCACTCTCCCAGACACAAAAACTTCCGTCGAATCGGAATTCTTCGCGCCCCGAGATTTACGTGAAGCATTCACCAAAGAGGCGCGTCTTGATTCTGATTCAGTGTCCATGGTATTAGCTTCAAACTCTAATTGAAAATGTGTGTAAACTGCCAAACTGGAAAGGATGGTGTGTACTTTTTTTTTCTTTTTTAGTTTTTATTGCCGTGATGTATCCATCCTTCTCGCTCGTTTTATCATTACTATTCTTGTCCAGTGCTTTTGGACCAGGATTTCAAAACATCCTGTGTTTGGGAATTCTGTCTCAGATTTCGTTCTTGTATCTTTTGAATTTTTCAGAGGCTTGGTGGCTGGCGTTCTCAGTTGCCGCGCAATCACTTGGTACGTTCGTGGCATATGCAACTTTGATAGGCACTTCTCCAGCCACCATCTGTCTTTCTCTAGGGATTTCAGGGTTAACATGTGTCCTTGTTTTCGCATGGACCGCACCGCTAATCAAGTTCAAGCATCATATCTCAAGAAAGTTTCATTTCTATATATTTCCTGTTGCTTTCACCAGCTGCTGGTCTATCTTAACATTAGTATCACCGGCTGGTTCTTGGATGAACCCTGCTTATACCATGCTAGATTTCCAAGGGTTTCTGGGGATCACTAAAATATTTGGATTAGACGGTATCAATTTTATTGTCAGCTGGGGAGCCTCACTTTTAGTACTAGGAATAGACCGCGAAATATGTATTCCTAAGACCAAACAGCACGTTATTGGTTTTTTGACACTAGTCTCATTCTTGATGATTCTTTCTGGTGCTTGGAATTTGAATTCTTACGGCCGTTTCTTCCAAACACCGATTGAAGATTGGGAACAAGAAAATATCAACGCTATTTGTTTGGTTTCGTACAATACGGCACCAGGTGGAATCATGGAACGCATCCGTAGGACAGAAATAGCTGCCACAGAGAACTTGTTCCTTGCTCCTGGTAAGAAAACGGCAGACATTATTTTATGGAGTGAAACGAGTGTATCCATTTACAACAACACCGAAGAGGATTTGTTATTTGAAGAACTTGGTACGTTATTTATTTATCGTTTGTGGTCACTCACATTGTCCTAGGAAGAATCGCCAATGCTACAAAAACTTTAATCGGGATCGGTTACATGCGATATGTTTCGAATACTAAATATGATTCACAGAACATGTTCGGTCTCGTACTTCCTACCGGGGAAGTTTCGTACAAATATCAAAAGGTGCATCCCGTTGTTGGCGTAGAGACTTCAGTGGAGCCGGGTACCGCACCAGCTCCACTTGTCCACGTCCCAAATATCGGAATTGTAGGTGCTGGGATCTGCTATGACTACGACTTCCCTGAATACATACGCAAATCAGCTGGTGATGATGCTTCTTTGATGCTTCAACCCGGATGGGATTGGGGGGCTATAGGGATCTTACATGCAAGGATGGATGCCTTGCGTGCCATAGAAAATGGGTTCACACTATTCCGATGCAGTTCAGGTGGTATTTCCGGCGTGTATGATAGCTACTGGGGGACTCGCTTCGAAACCATTATTGGAACTGAAAAGTTTTCAAATCCAACTTTTGCTTATTCAACCACGATACCTAAATTAGCCAGACAATTCACCTTGTTCACCTATGTTGGGTCGATGCTGGGATATTCGTGTACTTTGGTTTGGGGCGTGTTGATTGCATCCATTGCTGTCAAAGAATACAAAAGCCGTCAAGCTTCCTTATTTATCGACGACGAGCAAAACTTTTCGTTAATAATATCCACTTTATAAAGAATGTTAGAATTAAACAGATGAAGTCCTCGACAATAGAGCTAAAACAACTAAAGCTACAACAGATACCTGATTGGCGCAAGCACGAGATGAATCTTCTCCAACACCTGTTACAATCGGGTCATAAACCATGACACCAGCATCGAATCTTGAAAATCGCATTGTGAACACCTGGCCCTTATTCGTTTCTTCCAATAGCGGATATCCGTCAGGCATTGAATACCATGTGGTTCCGATATTGTATAAAGAAGGAACAACTAAACCGACATTGTTCCCGAGGTCAAATTCCGTCTTAGGGCCGGCGACTGGGGCAAGTATTCCATCATTGACAGGAGGATCGTCTTTTCCTTTTTTGGCTTCTGGTGTTTTCTTTTTTGTTTTGTCTTTGCCAACTATTTGAATTTGGAAATCAAGGTATTCTCCTACTTGTGCATTCTTTTTTTCCTGGCACAATGCATTCCCAATTCCATTAGCGGAACAAAACGGCCAATTTTCAATCATTACATTGAATTTGACCTCACCAGGCAATAATGGTATCTTGGTTCCATTTAAATCAATGGTTCCAGCTTCAGAAATGATATACGTGACAACTGTGAGTTTGGCACCGATATCCATCTGGGCGACGAAGTCAACAGCAACTGCTTTTGAGGTTCCAATAGTTGCTTCTTTCAGCTCCCCAAATTCGAATTTCTGATTCGCAAAAGTTTCAATACTGTGTTTGCCAGCACCGCCTTGACCTACAACTGTACCACTCGCATCTCGCTCGAAAATCCCTTCGAAGGAAATTATAGCAGCATCTTCGTCCTTGTTCAATCCTTTAATGGCCATTTTTCCAGAATTACCCAAAATACGTAGTTGGGCCCCGTTGCTTTCTATCGAAGTGCTACCGTCAGTGGCATTCTGGGTCACCTTCGGACCTTTTCCACTGCTTCGGACAAGGATCCCGAAAAGGCATATTATTGTAAGTATGAATTTCGTCATCGCTTTTATTTAATGTTTGCTGAACGTTTTAATTCATGTCTAAATTGGAATTCTTAAAAAACGTCCAGAGGTTCTTTCAGGCTCAAAGTGGGCTTTTTCCTGAATCCAAAATGTTCCTTCAAAGTTGCGCCTTAGATTTTACGCTAGCAAATACAACTATAATTTGCGGACAACAAATCCAACAAAATTTTGGCCTACGCTCAAAATGCGACTTATTTGTATATATAAAAGCTACACTTTACAAGCAAACATCGATTGGACGAAAAGAAGACGAGAGAATCAAGTTCAGGAATTTGAGCATGCGCCAAATAAACCCCAAAGCAAGCAAGGTGTGTACTCTGAAACAAAATGCTATGAAGAATACAATTCGTTTTTCTTCCGTGTACGCATTTAATTTTTTATTGATTTTAATTACCTGTGGTACCTATTATTAAAAATACAGATACCAGGTATTCATTTAAATTTTCGGAAACAACTGGTGGTTTTAATTCATTAAAGTGCCAAAGCCAAAAAGAGGAAGAAAGCGGAGATGGAAAATGAAAAGGAATAAGCCGCTGAAACCGTTTCTTCTGCATCAGAATCTTCAAACCCGGATATCACAGGATCGTAAACCATTACCGCGTTATCAAATCGAGAGAATCTCATGGTAAATATCTCTCCACGAGATGCTTCCTCTAAGGTCGGGTATCCTTCCGGCATCGTGAGCCAAGCATCGTCTACTGAATAAACAGCAGGCATGATTAAAGTCACATTGTTTCCTAATTCAAACTCAGATGTTCTATTTGAAAGATCAGGATTTTTGCGGTTGTGACCGTGGCGTCTCTTCATTTTATCCTTGCCCGCGACTTGTATTTGGAAATCAATGAATTCTCCTACTTCTCCATTGCAGTCAGAAAATCCAACTCCATCGGTGGAGCAAAACGGCCAATCTTGAATTACGACGTTAAACTTGAATGCTCCCTTAGTGAGCAATAGTTCACTTCCGTTTATACTTGTAACACCATCTTCCTTAATTATGAAAGTTGTCACAACAATCTTCGCCCCGATATCCATAAGAGCAGTAAAGTTCACTGAATTAGCTGTAGTATTTCCAATGGATATTTCTCGCAGTTCACCAAAAGTAAAATTTTGAGAAGCGAAAGAGTTAATGCTATGTTTCGCAGCTCCGGATTTACCCACAAGTGTTTCATTGGCGTCTCTTTCGTAAACCGCGTCAAAATTTATCACTGCCGCATCTCCAGATTTACGCGATCCTCTGATAATCATCTTTCCTGAGTGTCCGAGCACTTTTAGATTGGCACCACCAGTTTCAAGCTCAGCCATCTCGTTTCCATCTGGGGTGGGTTTTCGACTAAACATCCCACAAGATGGCTCAAGGCATGAAGCCAGCATCAAGCATACGAAGAAGAGTAAGGAGTTGTTCATAATTAAAGTTTTGATTCTGTTGAATCATCCAAGATTGCAGTTGAGGTAGGAAATGGCGCCTTTCAATTCCGAAGTGCGCCTTACCATTAACTATAATACCTACGCTCCTACCTTCAACGGATATTTAGGTGGTAAAGATAAAGCGAGTCTGCGAATTTCACGAAGGCTAAATGAGATTTCGAATTCGAAATTTCCATGGTATCAAAATGAATTCATTTATAAGATGTGATTGAATCACCGCCACAGTAGTATAGCTAGAACAATAGGTGTTCGTGTAAAGCGCGAAGCAATGTTGGAATGGTCTTCAGAAACTTCTTCATCAGGTTCCTCTCGTGAGCCTCCGTCACTAAACCCGCTAAAAACTGGGTCGTAAATCAGCTTGCCTGAAAACTTGGAGAATCTCCAAGTGAGCATATGTCCTTGATTCGTATCTTCAAGAAGCGTTTGTCCTTGCGCCATTGAATACCACGTATCGCCAACATTACATTTGGCTGGAACAACCAAACCCACGTTGCCACCAATGCCAAACTATTCGTCGGGAACGGATGGGATCTCGTCGTCCTTTGGTCCCTTAGCTGGCGTGGATTTCGGCTTCATTTCTGTTTGTCCCTTGATCTGAATTTTTAAATCCAAAAACTCGCCTATTTTATCTTGCTTCTTGTCCGTACATAATGAATTACCAATCCCATATGAGCTGCAAAACGGCCAATCTTCAATCTGTACATTGAACTTGACATCTCCTTTTGTCAAAGCAATTTGAGTTCCGTTAAGAGTAACCACGCCTTCGTTTGAAATAATACAGGCGGTAATGGTAATCTTGGCCCCTATATTCATGGTACTAACAAAATCAACAACGTCTGCTGTAGCAGTTCCTACTTTCATTTGCTTCATGTCACCAATTATGAATTTCTTGTTTGTAAACGATTCTAGACAGTGCTTAAGATCACCTTTGAGAATATTACCTTTTTCGTCTTTTTCATGGATAGAATCGAAAGAAATCACCGCTGCATTGGACGAAGCGTTGAGGTTTCCTCGAATCGTCATCGTACCCGAGTCGCTCATGATTTTGATCGTAGACCCACTGCTCTCGATTTCTGCGCTTTCATCTGTGGCGTTTCGAGATATTTCCCGAGCATCTAAAACGGCTAGCAACAGAAAATATATGAAGTTCATTGAATGTTTGCTTGTTAAATATCAGTACAATAAGGATGTGCGTCGCTTTCGAAATTTGAATAAAAACCGTGGGGGTCGCAACTAACTGGCGTCGGATGACGATGCGGTCCCCGCTCCTCTAGAGTGGGTTTTGACTTCAGAGTTTCACATTTTGCATATGAATGGGATACGAAACGAGCGTTCTGGAAGTTTTGGTCTCACTCTGGTGGGATCAAAGCTAGATTCACTGGCCATTAAAGAAACAGAAGAAAGGAGGTCAGACGGCTGGGATGATGCATTTGACTCGTTGGAACTTCCCTCCAACTCTCTGAGTGATTTGGACAGGGAAAAGGTGGTTGTGAAGCGAAATAACTCACCGATAAAAGATACTGAATATTCCGCGTATAATCCATCCGCCAGATATTTATTGCAGACGATGTCGGTAGGCAAACAGCAGTTTTGGACTGTTGACGACAATGGTATTGTTGTCACGGAAAACTTCCTTGAACCTTCGGATGAAAACGTGTTATTTCAGGTTTTAAATTTTTTGAAGGACACCATTGTAAACACGTGGTTTAGCATAGCCGCTACATTTGTAATATTTGCTTCCGCGGAGGCATTGTATAGAGAGTATCATTAAGCGGGAAAAAAACAGTTGTGATCTTGGTTATTCAAGCCTGATTATTCATGGGTTGATTAGCCCCTCAGATATAATAACTAGAAAGACATCCGTGATTATTGGCGTCGCGCTTCGTTTGCGGTGCTAAAACAACTTCGCTTTGGCTCACGGTGACTCAGCATACGTACTTGTTCCATGTGGAGTTGTACTAAAACCAAAGTAAATTCGATTCGGGAAGAATTTACCTTTGATTGAACAAAACATTTTTTAGGTCTTCTAAACATAATTACATTTTAATAACACGGGGCAAAACTTCAAGCGTGAGGAACTGGGAAGGTTCTGGCAAACTTTGATTTCGCGACTTGATTAATTGAGCTATGACTTTTGATTCTTCATGGCGACTAAGCAATATTCTTACATCTGGTACAGATATCCATGAAAGTCCTAGGGAAGGCTTCATTATAAAAAAAGGAGACATCGTATCTCGCACGGTGGAATTTGTATACAAAACTGCAATTCCAAATTTGACCGCCAGTCTTCGGAGAGCCATGGCAGTTCGACTTAAAACAGCATAACCAGCTTTACTGTGTTTGCCACCTGTCCCCACCAATGGGGATAATAATGGTGTCAGCGAATCTACAACTACCAAACGAAACGGATGCTCTGAGGAATCCGACTCTATAATATCACATGTCTGGGCCATGACTACACTCAAAGACTGAATATCACTAGCTTGTGCCACACTCACCATTGCCATCACCTTCTTTGCTTTGTTCTCGATACTAGTATGAATAGAATCGAATTGTAACTTAGATACCAGTATTTCATAGAAACGTTTATAATCAAAGTTGCCCCCAGAATCAATGTATAATACTTTGACGCGATGATTCAATACTGCATCGGCACATGCGCTCATGCAAAGCTCCGATTTACCAGTGCTTGATTCTCCACTCAATTCAACAAGTTGTTCCGTTCGAATACCACCAATAAGTCCATCCAAAACAGGACTGCCAGATGATAAAGTATGAGTGAAGTATCGATGATGGTCAAATAATTGTTCTAAGCTTGCAGGGGGGTCACTCTGATCAGAGCATCGTTTGGACAGGAAATGTTTAAGAAACACCACGTCTTGGTCATTCCAGCGAAATGCAGACAAATCAATTAGCTGCTGATTCTCCATAGAAAGAACTCTTTCCACACTAAAAACACCGCCCTTGGAAAGAATAGAGACAATTGGATTATCTTCTCCTTCCAGCAACCAACTAACTAGCATTTTTTGAAATCG
>Ga0105054_10012365_pt1 | contig 10461 bp, 4 predicted proteins | sample BON02_FD_78091 | JGI IMG/M metagenome (GOLD analysis project Ga0105054, IMG submission 78091) | Freshwater microbial communities from Lake Bonney liftoff mats and glacier meltwater in Antarctica - BON-02 (megahit assembly) | ecosystem: Environmental > Aquatic > Freshwater > Ice > Glacier... | reverse complement strand
GCTCAAGCGAGGAAAGACACCTCGAGACGCAGTGGCTCAGATTTTGGAGTATGGCGCATGGGTCCAGCAACTTTCCCACGACGACGTGATTGCGATCTACACCTCTTCGAACCCGACATCATCATTTGAAGAGTCCTTCGAATCCGTTTTTGGCTTTTCAGCACCTGACGAGCTTAATCAAGGCCATAAATTGACCCTCGTCTCGACAGAGATCGATGAGGATTCTCAGAGCATTATTGAATATCTGGATTCGGCTTATGCGGTGCCCATCAATGTGGTGTTCTTCCGTTACTTTAAGGATCGCGACCACGAGTACATTGCTCGACAATACCTGATTGAGGAGCACCAAGAACCCACTGGAAGGGCGGGGAAGGCAGGGCTCACACGAGAGCCGTGGAACGGTTCAGATTGGTACATCGCATTCGATAGGTCGTGGAAGGATGCGAGGAGATTGGGGTTTGTCTCCGCGGGAGGCGGCGACTGGTATTCCAATACTCTGAAAAATGTGCCCGAGGGGGCACGGGTCTGGGCATGCGTCCCGAAAAAAGGCTACGTCGGCGTGGGAAGAGTCACCGGCCCAGCAAAAGTTCTTGCCGACTCGCACTTTGCAGGCGCAAAGGATCTGGAATCGGACTTTATCCACGAAAACGGTGAACCGGAATGGTTTCTCCCTGTCACCTGGGAGGCCACAAAGCCGCTTAGTGAGGCTGTGTGGAAGAAGGGAATGTTCGCGAACCAGAACTCAGCCTGCAAGCTTCGAAATTCATTCACACTCTCTGAACTTCACATCGCTTTCGGCGTGCAGGGTGATGTTTGAGGCAGGCAGGGCATAGTCGAAAATCCACATCTTGTGGGCGTGATGCCGGCTGATTTTCATCGCTGTTCCTTTCTCGTTCGAGGCTTAGCGACGATGAAAATGACCGGAATCCATGGGAAGTGCCGTGGCACGCCCGGAGAGATTGTAACCGCCAACCTTCTGATCCGTTGTTTTTTTACATTGGCTAACTCGCTCAAGGCTCACCAATCTACCGGTCTTTGTTGATGTTTGGGTGTGTCACGGTGTGGGCTGACCTGTTATCTAAACTCGATGGGGTGGTTGCGTCCCGGGAGGTGGGGAAATTTCCCGGGGTTTCGAGCGTCGGATCGTCGACGTGGAGAGCCACCGTGGGATGGTCAGTGAGTAACGACTAAACCACTCACTAAGGACACACACCACGATGGCTCTAGACCAGTCTGCACTGCTTGACTTGCTCGCCCACTGAAACTCACCGATGTCGCCGACCGAGACGCTCCACCAAGAGCTGATCGATGCGGAAGCAACCACATTCATCGGTGCTTCCCCCTTCGAGCGCTCTGCGGAGCGAACTACTCAACGCAATGGCACGGGGCCCGCGACCGAACCTTGACTACTACCGTGGGGGACTTGGGGTTGAGAATTCCGAAGCTGCGCGCGGGGGTCGTTCTTCCCCGCTTTGCTGGAGCGGCGCCGCCGCGTCGACCAGGCGTTGTTCGCCGTCGCGATGGAGGCCTACGTCCACGGCGTCTCCACCCGAAAGGTCGATGATCTCGTCAAAGCACTCGGAGCGGACACCGAGATCTCCAAATCCGAAGTATCCCGCATCTGCGCGGGCCCGGATGCGGAGGTGGCCGAGTTTCGTGACCGCACTCTCGCCGGCCAGGACTTCCCGTACGTCTTCCTCGACGCGACCTACTGCAAAGTCTGGGTCGGGCACCGGATAGTCTCCCAAGCGCTCGTTGTGGCTGTCAGAGTGGCCGCCGATGGGCGCCGGGAAGTGCTCGAATTCGACGTCGGAGACAGTGAGAACGAGGGCTTCTGGACCGGCTTTCTCCGGTCATTGAAGACCCGAGGCCTTGACGGGGTGAAGCTGGTCATCTCCGACGTCCATACCGGGCTGAAGAAAGCCATCAGTACTGTGTTCCAGGGTGCCAGCTGGCAGCGCTGCCGCGTCCCCTTCATGCGCAACGTCCTCGCGGTGCTGCCGAAGGGATCCCAGGAAATGGTGGCCTCAATCATCCGCACCATCTTCGCCCAACCCGATGCGGAACACAGTCAGAAGCAGTTCGCCGGGATCACCACAATGCTCGCCCGGTCCCACCCGAAAGTCGCCGCGATGCTCACCGGCGCCGACCTGCTCTCGTTCTCCGCGTTCCCGCGCCGGCACTGGCACTGGCACTGGCACTGGCGGCAAATATGGTCGACGAACCCGGTCGAACGGGTCGAACGGGTCGACAAGGAGATCACACATCGAACCGACGTCGTCGGCGTGTTCCCCAACCCGGCGGCCTTGCTGCGTCTTTCCGGATCAGTCCTGATCGAGCGACACGACGAGTGGGAAGCTGGCGAACGCCGCTACTTCTCTGAAGCCTCCATGCTCGAACTGGCCACTATGAACAACCCGATCAAGGTTCTCAACGAGGCGGTGATGCTCCCCGAACTCGCTGCCGCCTAAATTAGAATCATTGATCCGCACGGTGTCGGAAAACCACACCATTCAGCGGGACGTGACCGATCGGGATACACGCATCTATCTCCGTGCGGATGTCATGGCTTGGCAACTTTGTTTTTATGAGTGATCCGGATTTCAGGGAATTTTGATCACCTTCGTTTTTGAATCGAGAAGCGGCTCTATCCGAGATCAGAAGTAGACTCTAAACCGTGGGCGCAAGAATCGTAGATAACCGACGAGTGAAGCTTGCTGACTCTATTCGTGAAGAAGCCCCGAAGCATTCGAAACTTTCCGTTGCTACCGGCTACTGGGATTTGCTCGGAATGCAGGAAGTTTTCGACAGTATCGAAAACTACGAGTCGATTCGCATCCTCATTGGTCAGGAACCGATGCCGCCTGCTTACGCGCCGCGACTCGATCTCAACGACCTCGATGCTTCATTTCCTGAAGATCAAATAAAGCAGAATCTCGAATCGATTTCGCACTCAAACGAGCTTCGCGAACTGGTCACTAAGATCAACGCGCTCATCCAAGAAGGTCGCCTCGAGGTGAAGGTCTACCGCGGTAGTTTCTTGCATGCCAAGGCCTATATCTTCGGTGACAAGCAGTCCAAAGAAGCCGTCGGCATCATCGGATCTTCGAACTTTACACGTGCGGGTCTCACCTCAAATATCGAACTAAATGCGCTAGAGGACGATGCTCGTATCGTGAAATCGACACCGGCTGTGATTACCGACGAGCATGGGCATTTAAGCTGGTTCGAAGAGATGTGGAACGCCGAGGAATCTGAGGTGTGGGACGGCACATTCAGGCAGATTCTCGAAGCATCGCCGGTTGGCGACTACCTTTTTCCAGATTATTTGATGTACATCAAAGCGCTTTACGAAATTTACGAGGACGAGCTCATTCCTGATAGTGAGAGCCTTTCTTACGGCATTGAGGATGTCCTTTACGATTTCCAGCTTCGAAATGCGAAGTTACTGCTTCGCAAGCTCACCAAAAACGGGCTTGCGATGTTAGCCGATTCAGTTGGTCTCGGCAAGACGATTACCGCAGGTGCGGTCATCCGCCACTATGTCGAGGAGCTCGGCGCTCGGCGAGTGTATGTAATTGCACCCGCAAATCTGACCACGCAGTGGCGCGACGACCTCGCAAGGGTTCACGGCCTCCTCAGCGGCTTCGAGGTTATCTCGATGCAAAACCTTGAACTCATCCGGCAAGAACGCGCAATAGACAAGTATGCGGGTGTCGATCTATTCGTCATCGACGAAGCTCACAACTTGCGGAGTGGAGGAGGGACTCGCCACGACGAGCTCTTGGACTGGTTCAGCGAGAACCCCGACAGCCACGTTCTTCTCCTCACTGCGACCCCGATTAACAATTCTTTAGCGGACTTCGTTAATCAAATCCAGCTCGCTTCAAAAGGCAAACTTGATTCATTCCCAGTTGTCTATCCAACTTCAAAAAAGACGGAAGTAATAGATTTCTTTGAAGCCGTAAAGCGACTCTCGAAGGACATCGCCTCAGCCGAAAAGGAAGGCAAAAAGCCAGATTTCGACAAAGTGAACCGAGTTATGCGGCAGGGACTGCGGCACTTCCTTGTGCGGACAACTCGCAGCGGTATCGAGAAGGAGTTCGGCGGCATCAGACTTTCGGATGGTCGGGTGTGGACATTCCCTGAATCTCATGTCATTCCCACTCCCTACAAGTTCTCGACGAACGTAGTTGCGAAACTCGACGAGGTGCTCTACCAAGGTAGCCGCGTCTTCGAGGGGATCGATCCGAAGCGTCTCAACATTGCGGCGCTCCTCGAGATGACTCAGCGCAGTCAGCACCCGCTCGAGAATTTGAAAAAGGAACCACAGGTCGCCGATCTTCAAACTGAAACTCCGTTTGATCGAATATTCCAGGTTCTGCTCCTGCTTGGCTTCGCGCCTTACAAGGCTGAAACCTACAAACATCGCTTCTATGGGAAGGCGCCGGAGGAAATTGCATCCTTCAAACTATCGCCAGAGGAATCGTTCCGAATCAATAGCCAGTTGAGCATCCACAACATGATGCGAGTGAATCTACTAAAGCGACTTGAGTCGTCACAATTTGCCCTTCGAAAATCAATCGAGAATTACCAAAACAGGCTCGAAGAATTTGAGCGTCTTCTTAATGCCGGCCAAATTCTTGCCATGAAGGACATCCGCACACTACGAGCGCAGTTCGGCGACGATCTCGACATAGTGGACTTTGACGACGAGGGAAACGGATTCGAGTCCACGCCTGCGGATCCCGAGATCTTCAACCTCGAGGCGATACGGATTGACCTGGAACGCGACAAAGGCTTGATAGGAATTCTTATTGGGATGTGCGACGAACTCGCTAAAGTCGATGACAAACTCGAAAGCTTCGCGAACCTCATCCGCAATTTGCGGGAGTCGAAACCCGCTGGCAAGAAGATTCTCGTTTTCAGCTACTACACGGACACGATCGAGTATCTACAGTCGGTACTGGGCTCCTACTATCCCGACGAAGCCCTTGATGCCTTCGCCGCTTTCACAGTCGGGAACACGAAAGGCCAGATCGAGAAGCTCGCTAAGCGCTTCTCACCGAACTCGAAGAGTGGCTCGGACGAGGTCAAGCTTCATGGCGAAATCGACCTCTTGTTCGCATCGGACGTATTGAGCGAAGGCCAAAACCTCCAGGACTGCGGAATTTTGATCAACTTCGACTTGCACTGGAATCCAGTTCGGATGATTCAACGCAACGGGAGGATCAATCGCCTGGGTTCGCCTCATGAGGAGATATTTATTTATAATGTGCACCCTGATGTGGATCTCGACGCCTACCTCACCCTAGTCAACAGACTTGAGCGAAAGATTGACCGCATACGCTACACCGTGGGAACCGACCAGTCGGTTCTCGGTGAGAACGCGAACCCGATTGAGTTCATCGATGAAATCGAAGAGGACAAAAATATCGCTTCGGTAGCGGTGGCCCTGTATGACTCTGATAGTGCTGACGAGGTCCTGAAGCAGTTCGATGACGACGCCGAGCTCCTCAGTGAGGATGAGTTCATCATGGACTTGCGTGCCTTTGAGCGCGATGCAACGGAGGTGGAACGCAAGCAGCTCGCAAGAATTTCAAGGGGAAAGTGGGGGGCGCTTTCGGCGAGCGCGGCGGAAAAGCTTGATGGGGCCCGGGCGCTCTCGCTTGTCCGCGTCGAGAGCTACATCGACGACCAACCCAAATCGCTTGTGAGCCACATCTTCCTGAGCACAACCGACTCGGTCGGCGCTGTCGAGACGATTAGTGCGCTCGGCGCTATTCGGAACGTCAACGGAAACGTCAGGGAAGAGCACGACAGGATCAACCTTGACCGCGACCGCATCTCGTCGAGAGCTCGAAAAGTTGCGAAATCCCAGGTGACGGCCTCGCCAGCAGTTTTCAGAATCACTCCGAGCGTGAATCGAGTTTTAGACGCGATGAAGATGTTGAAGCCGGAGCTCAGCCTTTATGAAGCGTTAACGAGAATCTCCACGAAACAAGAGCACAAGAAAGCGAAGTCACTGATTGATCGCGCTTACCGCGATTTGAAATCTCAGAGCAGCGTTTCTGAGGGTGTAACTGTAGGACTCGAAGACCTGCATGACAGATTGATCGCAAAACCGACACTGGAGAGAAAAATCCCCGATGAGGGTGTCGTGGCGGTGCTTCACTTTGGCCGTTGATTTTAGCAAACACGCGTCATCCATCAATTCGGCCCTGGAGGTTCTTTCGAAGGAGAGTGGGCTCCAATCAGGTATCAGCGTTGCTTTAAGTGTTTTGAACCTTCTGGGAGATTTCGAGGGGCTCTCAAACGACGAGATCATCGACGCTGGGGTATTGAAACTTCCAAATGCTGAACGTCAGGACCCTTGGTTCAACCCGCACCCGTGGATGCGAGACGAACGCGCCGCATTCGAAATAATTGACTCACCGAGTGTTCCGATTCAGGCAAAGTTCTATTGGCAGAAAAGGCGCGGTAAAGCGAATATCGCAGGTTCCGTTCACTTTACGAAGAACTGGGAAGATTTCGATTTCACACGAACCGAGGATCTCAAGATCGGCATCGATTTCTTCTTAGCCCCTGCCGCCGACTCAGTTCTGGTTGTCCTTTCGAACCGTGGCAAACTACGTGTTCTCGAGTTGAGCGGTCGACTCACAAATACGCAACGTGAAATCTTTGATAAATGGTTTGGCGTTCGCGAGGACACAAGCCGAGAACTGCTCCATGAAGCGCTCTGGGAAAGCTTCCAACTACAAAGCGTCACTTCAAAGTTCTATCTCGGCGTCGCCGAATCATTCGACCAGCTGTCAACGCACCTTAGAGCAATCGGGCGGGATGCTGAGGAATCGAAGTTGTTCGCCAGTCGCCTCCTTGGACGGCTCATTTTCGTCTGGTTTGTTCGAAAGATGGGGCTAATTTCGTTCACACCTGAATACTTCGATGCATTTGAAGAGGACGAAGGTCTCTACTACCGACTGAAGCTCGAGCGGCTATTCTTCCGAACACTGAACACAACGATCGACGAACGTGGAGCAGAATCAGACGGCACAATCGATCTAGAGACCCCGTACCTCAACGGTGGCCTATTTTCTCCACGAGATGGCGACTGGGTCAACGACGAGACTCTGACGTTTCCTTCGGGCTATTTCAGGCATCTGTTCACCCATTTCGACGAATTCAACTTCACGACCGATGAGTCCACGCCCGACTACGAACAGATCGCTATCGACCCCGAGATGCTTGGGCGCGTCTTTGAAAGCCTGCTCGCAAGCCAAATTGAGCTCACAGGTGAGCAGGCACGTAAGGCGAAAGGCGCGTTCTATACTCCACGGGAAATCGTCGCTTTCATGTGTAAAGAGGCCGTACGAACCTACCTCGAAGACGCAATCCCCGACGACGCACGGTTTCCTGCGTCCGTGTCAAAGCTCCTCGACACCAGTGACCAGGACTGGGCGATTGCAGGCTCGAACAGTATTCGCGATATCCCAGATGAAATTAGAAGTGTGCTTGCGAAGCGCCTCCAAGAAATCAAAACGCTTGACCCCGCATGCGGTTCTGGTGCGTTCCCGCTTGGGATGCTCCAGCTCCTCAGCAGGCTCCAACTTCGCCTCGATCCACGACTCGACGAGTACACGCTAAAGCTTTCAATTCTTCGAGACAACATCTTCGGCGTAGACATAGAGCCGATGGCAGTCGAGATATCGCGTCTCCGATCCTGGTTGTCCCTGATTCTTGAAAAAAAAGACCAGAAGAACGTAGATCCGCTACCGAACCTCGAATTTAACTTCGTGGCGGCAAACAGCTTGTTATCCCTCGAGGAGGAAAATCAGCTCTCCGTCGATCCATCACTGCATTCCAGACTTGCAGATTTGCGGACTGCATACTTCGCTGCCACAACACCGAAGCGAAAGCGTCAGATTCAGCGTGATTATGCCCTTCTCACGACGGATGACATTTTCGATGGATTTGATGTTCGCGCGCGCATACTTAAGACGTTTGACCCTTTCGATTCAGAGGGGGTGGCCGAGTTTTTCGATCCAGAGATCATGTTTGGTGTAGACGACGGCTTTGGTGTTGTCATTGGCAACCCCCCATACATTGGCCTCAAAGGCCACGCAGACCTATTTGCTGCTGTTCGAAACAGCTCACTGGGACGGCGGTTCTTCTCGGGGAAGATGGACTACTTCTATTTCTTCTACCACCTTGGACTCGACTTACTACGAGAAGGTGGTGCTCTCTCGCTGGTAACGACAAACTATTTCCTGACGGCAACATATGCCGACAAGCTTGTGGCCGATATCGGCTCGAGGTCTTCGGTTGTCCGGATGTTGAATTTTGGGAATATAAAGATATTTGAGTCCGCACTCGGACAGCACAACCTGATAACAGTGCTTCAAAAGGGCTACAGAAAGCAGCCCGCTTGTGTGCAGACTGCGATTGGTGGTGTTCGAGGAAAGCGAAATAACAGCTTCTTAGACTCCTTTCTCGCGGGCGATGCCGAAGCGACTGTAATAAGAACCATCAGTCAGGATTCCATAGTTCGAAATGGACGTTTCAACTTTGAATCTGATTCTGATCCTATGAGCGCCGCGCTATCAATAATGGCTTCTTCAAGCGAAACGCTTGGCGACCGATTCAATATCAACCAGGGTATTGTCTCGGGCGGCGACAAGGTCTCCAAGGGCCACGTCTCAAGACTCGGATGGCCTGATACCTGGGTGAGAAAAGGGATCTTTGTCCTCACTCCAGAAGAATTAGCGGCCCTCGATTTGGACGCCCACGAAAAGGAAATCGTGAAGCCTTGGTTCAAGAACAGCGATGTGCGCCGATACGTGACCGAAAATACCCCGCGACTACACGTTGTCTATGCCGTCGCCAAGCAAAAGAACCTCGAGACCCGCCCCAAACTGCGTGAGCACATCATGCAGTTTTACGGAGCCTTCAAAAATCAGAGAGATTGTGCGGCCCCATATCTAAATCTCCCAAGGGCCATTGATTTCGACGGGCCAAAAATCGTTGCGCCACAGCGGTCGTCCAGGAACACATTTGCCTGGAACGAGTGCGCGTGGTTCTCAAGTGCGGACGTGTACTTCATCACCTCAAAGGGCTCAGGTGGTATTGACCTCGTTCCCTTGCTCGGACTCTTGAACAGTAATTTATATTTCGCCTGGCTATACAACCGCGGAAAGCGGAAAGGCCCATTGCTGGAGCTTTATGCGGCTCCCTTGTCAGAAATTCCATTGCCAGAGTCAAAGGCCTTTTCGTCGGTGCAATGGATGGGAATTAGCGAACTCGTCGCAAAGCTAATTGAGGACCCCTCACGTGAGGGCAAGCTCCAGCCTAAAATCGACAACCTCGTATGTGAATTGTTTGGTTTTAATCAATCGCAGAAGGACGCAATCTCAAGTTGGGCGCCGGAAAGTTAGCGATATTGTCTTGGGCTCAGGGTTGTCAGCGCTTGCGGCGTATCCCAGCGTCACGAGTCATAGCCCGTGTGCCTTGCGTCTCAGCCGGAATGTCTGAGGTGATGCCTACTCTGAAGGTATGGGTAGTGCGCTAACACATTGTGTTCTTTTCTTTTCTCCTAGGTCTCTTTCCGGTGCTAGCGCGCTACCAACTCTTCCTCTGGGACGGTGCCCTCGTGGAACCTGGGGACTTAGTCTTCCTTGTGGGGTGGGGGATCTGATGATGCGGCTCAGGCGGTATTTAGGGTTGAGTGTTCGCGGTCTTGTGCCTTTCTGCCTGGTAGCTGTGGGCTTGGTGGGCGGCTTAACCTGCAAAGCACGAACGTCTCTAATTCACCAGAGGGCGAACGTGTCGAGTGTGGGGTTATCGAAGCTGAGTTCGTATTCATCTCTGTCTGTCACGGCTGTCTCCTCATCTGGACGGCTTCGGTGTGGCTCTTTGCCGTGCGTCTGGTCCTTTTGCGTGAACCGTCTGGGTTGTGCCCGAGGGCCACCTCTACTTTCAATCGCGTTCGCCCGTTCGAATCTTTAGACCTGTGAGCCTGTTGCCTTCGGCGGCGCGGGAGTCATAGAGTGTGGGCGGCCAGCGCACACACGCTATGACTTCTGATGCCGGGAAGATCCGACACCACCACTCACCGAGGAAGAGAGTAACCGAGAGATTTTTTGAAGTGATTCCTCAGTTCTTCGTCGCACACATGCCTCGCGGAGTGGAAGAAGAGACCGGGCACACTCAAGCATCAGCCAGACCAGCCTGTAGCCTGCGACAACGAGAGTTCTCGTCATGTTCATCAAGGCTAAGGAGCAAGGATGCCTACCAATCAATCAATCACTGTGGAGACTTACCGACACCGCAGAAAAGTTACCCGTGGCGCAGCTGAACAGCGAAAAGCAGCTTGAAGATTTCATCGTCGAAAGACCCGACATGTTGGATCCCAACTGGATGCTGATTGGCCGGCAGGTCCCCACCGACTTCAAAGGCATCGTTGAT
>Ga0105054_10012364_pt1 | contig 10462 bp, 12 predicted proteins | sample BON02_FD_78091 | JGI IMG/M metagenome (GOLD analysis project Ga0105054, IMG submission 78091) | Freshwater microbial communities from Lake Bonney liftoff mats and glacier meltwater in Antarctica - BON-02 (megahit assembly) | ecosystem: Environmental > Aquatic > Freshwater > Ice > Glacier... | reverse complement strand
TGTTTGTTGTGTTTTGGTGTTTCTTGCGTGAGTCATGCGGCATCTTCGGCCGCGCCCAGATAGGCCTCGGTCAATCGAGGATCAGCCCGCAGGTCTGCGGCGCTGCCCTGGGCCGCGAGAGTGCCCAGCTCCAGCACATCACCGCGGGCGGAAATATCAAGCGCCATCTGGGTGTTCTGTTCCACCAGCAGGATCGACAGGCCATCGCCGTTCAGCTCGCGGATCAGGTTGAACAGCAGGTCCACCAGAATCGGCGAGAGGCCCAGCGACGGTTCGTCCAGCATCATCAGCCTGGGTTTGGACAACAGGGCGCGGCCCACCGCCAGCATCTGCTGTTCGCCGCCCGACAGTACCGAGGCAGGCGCATCGCGCCGCGCGGCCAGATTGGGGAACCGGTCATAAATTGCCTGCGTATCACGCGCCACAGCGCCGCTGTCGGACCGCGTATATGCCCCCATCAGCAGGTTTTCCGCGACCGTCAGGCTGACAAAGATCTGCCGCCCCTCGGGCACCAGCACCAGACCATCACGCACCCGGGCGGACGCATCGCGCCCTGTCATGTCGCGCCCGTCGAAGCGGATCGTGCCCGACGCGGGTTTGACGGCGCCCGCGATGGCCTTGAGCAATGACGACTTGCCCGCGCCGTTGGCCCCCAGCACCGTCACGATCTCACCCTCGTCCACATGCACGCTCACGGATTTCACCGCGTGGTTGGTGGCGTAACGCACATCAAGCGCTTCGATCTCAAGCAGCATTGGTGGACCCCTCCTTGCTGCGATGGCCGCCGAGATAGGCTTCGAGCACGGCGGCGTCTTCGCGCACACCGGCGGCGGAGCCGTCATAGATGCGGCGCCCGAAATTCATCACCGTCACCTGCTGGCACAGGCTGTTGACGAAGGGCATGTCATGCTCGACCACCAGCAGCGTGACGCCCCTCGCGTTGACCTGCATCAGGAAATCCCGCAGGGCCGCAGTTTCGGACGAATTCAGCCCGGCGGCGGGTTCGTCCAGCAACAGCAATTGCGGCTCGGCCATCAGGGCGCGCACCACCTCGATCTTCTTGCGCACGCCATAGGGCAGGTTGCCCACGACCTGGCCGGGATGCGGTTCCAGCCCGAAGGCGTCAAGCATATCCAGCGCCTCGCGCTTTTCGCGCGAGGAGGGCATCAGGCCCACGGGTTTCAGTTTCGACAGCAGACCGGGGCGGGCATGCTGACCCAGCATGACGTTTTCCACCACCGACAGGTGTGGCATCAGGCGGATGTTCTGAAAGCTGCGCGCCATCCCCAGGCCGATCCGCTTGCGCGAGGGTTGCCCCGCCAGATCGTTGCCGTTCAGGCGCACAATGCCCTCGTCGGGCGGGAACACGCCAGAAATCACGTTGAACAGCGTGGTCTTGCCGGCGCCGTTGGGGCCGATCAGCGCATGGCGGCTGCCCTTGGCCACGTCGAACGACACGTCCTCAAGCACGACGACACCGCCGAAATGCTTGCCGACGCCCTCGAGTCGCAGGATCGGGTCAGGCATTCTTGCGTCCTCCGGGCGACAGGCGCAGCCACAGACGATCCAGCAGATCGCGGGTGATGATACCCTCGGGCCGGACGATCATCATCAGAACGATCAGCACGCCGAAAATGAGGAAGCGCCAGTCTTCGCCGATGCGCAGCGCCTCGGGGATCAGGGTGAAGAAGGCGGTTCCGATCAACGGGCCCCAGGCGGTCTGAGTCCCGCCGATGAGCACATAAAGCAGCACGAAGATCGACAGCAGGGCGTTGAAATACTGCACCTCGACGAAGCCGAAGTAGAACGCATAAAGCGCACCCGACAGGCCCGCCAGCGCGCCCCCCAGCGTGAAGGCGCCAATCTGGATGGCGCGCTTGTTCACCCCCATCAGGTCGGCCACCGCTTCGTCGTCGTGCACGGCGCGCATCGCCAGCCCGATGGGTGTGGACATCAGGTAGAATACAAAGACGATCACCGCGAGCGCGGCGCCCAGAATCACCTGATATTCCACATAATCGGTCATGATCATGCCCATCGACCCGCCCAGCGTGTCTGAATTCAGAATGATGCCCACCACGACCTGGGCAAAGGCGAATGTGGCCAGAACCATGTAGACGCCGCGCGTGCGCAGCATCGGAAAGGCGATCAGAAAGCCGACCAGCCCGCCAAACAGCGTCGCGAACACGATCGTCATCCCGATGCCGAAGCCAAGCTCGATGGACAGGATTGCGGCGGCATAGGCACCGATGGCCTGAAATCCGGCGCCGCCCAGGTTCAACTGACCCGCCGCGGCGGTGAGGTAGATACCGTAGGCAAAGATCACGTTGATGCCCATGATGGCGATCAGGCCCGAGGCATATCCCGACATCAGAACTTGCCCTTGCCGATGGCGTTGTGCCCGAACAGGCCCTGCGGGCGGAACAGCAACAGGGCCAGCAACAGAGCCCAAACCGTAATCTGCGAAGACGTGGCGCCAAAGAAATAGATCGACAGGGTTTCGGTCAGACCGACGATCAGACCGCCGGCAATGGCGCCCCAGACCGATCCGAGACCGCCGATCACCATGCCCGCGATCGCCTTGGTGCCCACCTGTTCGCCCATGAACGGCGACACCTCGCCATAATTCACCGCGAACAGCGCCCCCGCCAGACCACAGAACAGGCCTGTGAGCACAAAGACGATGGGCACGATTCGGTTGACCTCGACCCCCATCAGAACCGCCGCATCGGGGTTTTCCGCCGTGGCCCGCAGGGCGCGGCCCAGCTTGGTTCGGGACAACAGCAGCGACAGCCCCGCCACGATCACCAGCGACACAACCAGGCTCAGCACCTGCGGGATCGAAATGACCAATCCGGCCACGCGCAGGTTCAGATCGGCCAGCGGCGTGTGAAAGCCGCGCCCCTCAGAGCCATAGGAGATCAGGATGATGTATTCAAAGATCAGCAGGAAACCCAGCGACGACACCAGCGGGATCGCGTGTTCGGTGGCATCGCCATGCTTGGCCTTCATGTAGCGATAGGTGAACCGCTCGACCAGCAGCGACGCAAGAATCGCGCAAATGATGCCGATGCCAAGCGACGGCAACCAGCCCATGGGCCCGCTGAGACCGAAGGGGAGCCCGTAAAACGACATCGACCACCCGATCATACCCGCCAGCATGAACAGCGCCGGGATCGTGAAATTCAGGAAGTTCAGGATTCCGATGGTCAACGTAAAGGCCACGGCCACGCCGACATAGATGCCGCCAAGCAGAATCCCGTTAATCACCTGTTGGATCACCAGCATCTTTGCGCCCCGCCCTGTTGCTGTGGCCACGACCTTGTGTCGCCGCCCGCTTGCACCCCATGGTTCAGGTCCGCGATCAACTTGTCCAGACAATTTTTTCTTTGACACGGCGCCGCGGCAACTTAGGCTTGCCTTGGCGTACAATTGATCAGGGGCGGACATGATGGGCGATGCGAACGACAGGGTGATCGTGGTGGGGGCCGGCCCTGTGGGTCTTGTGGCGACGGTTTCGCTGCTGAGCGAGGGAATCCCCGTGACCCTTCTGGAGGCGACATCGGACCTGGCAGAGGATCTGCGCGCCTCGACGTTTCACCCTCCGACGCTGGACATGCTCGACCGCTTCGGCGTGGCGGAAAAGCTGGTGAAGCAGGGACTTGTCTGTCACGAATGGCAGTTCCGCGACCGCAGGCAGGGGGTCATCGCCACCTTTGACATGGGCCGGCTGGCGGGGGAAACCGATCATCCCTACCGGTTGCAATGCGAACAATGGAAATTGACCCGCGCGATGCGCCAGATCGTGGATGATCACCCCGATGGCACGCTGGTGACGGACATTCGCGCCGAAACCGTCACGCAGGACGATGAGGGTGTGACGGTTGTGGCCGTGCACCAGGATGGATCGCAGGACACCTTCAGGGGTCGCTATCTGATCGGCGCCGATGGCGCGCGGTCGGTGGTGCGCAAATCGGTGGATGTGAATTTCGAGGGCATGACCATCCCCGAGATATTCCTGTCGCTCAGCACGCATTTCAAATTTCACGATGCAATTCCGGGGCTGGCCAATATTGCCTATGTGTCGGACCCCGACGAATGGCTGGTGCTGTTGCGAACGCCCAGCCTGTGGCGGGTTCTGTTGCCGACCGACCCCAATCAGAGCGATGAAGACATCATGGACCCCGCCCATGTCGAGGCGCGCCTGCAGGCGGTGATGCCGTCGGATACGCCATACGAGGTGGTACACAAGACCGCCTACCGCGTGCATGAACGGGTGGCCGACAAATATGTGCATGGGCGCATTTTCCTTGCGGGCGATGCGGCGCACCTGAACAACCCTCTGGGTGGCATGGGCATGAACGGCGGGATTCACGACGCGGTGAACCTGACCGAAAAGCTGGCGCAGGTGTGGCACGGCGCCGATTCGGCTTTGATGGGCCGGTACGGACGGCAGCGCCGCAAGGTCGCGGTGGAAACCGTGCAGGCGCAAGCGTTGCGCAACCGCAAGATCCTGAACGAGACCGATCCGGCGGCACGTCAGGCGTTCTACGACGATCTGCGTGCCACGGTCGCGGATGAGGCACGGCACAAGCAATATGTCATGCAATCGTCGATGCTGAAGTCCCTGCAGGATCTTGAGGCGGTGAACTGATGACCGACAGCCTTGGATTTCGGATGAAGTTCGGGGTTGTCGCGCCCTCGACCAACACCTCGGTGCAGCCGGAATACGAGGCGCTGCGCCCTGTGGGCGTGACAAACCATTTCGGCCGCATCCACATTCCCGACAATCCGGTCAGGACGGATGCCGATTTTGAAAAGCTGCTGGAGGACATCCGCGCCGAAACCCTTCAGGCGGTGGACCGGGTCAAGACCTGTTCGCCAGGCGCGCTGATCATGGGAATGTCGGCGGAAACCTTCTGGGACGGGCTGGAGGGGTCGGAAAGGCTGGCCGCTCAGGTGACACAGCGGGCGGGCGTGCCGGTCATCATGGGGTCGGATGCCTGCCACGCCGCGCTGAAGGCCTATGGCGGGATCAGGCGTCTGGCCGTCCTGACACCCTATATGCCGGTGGGCGATGCACAGGTGCGCCGGTTCTTTGCCGATTGCGGGTATGATGTCGTGCGGTTGACCGGACTGCGCTGCGAAAGTCCGCAATTGATCGCCCATGTTCCCGAACGGCGTCTGCGCGATGAAATCGTGGCCCTGAATGGCCCTGACATTGATGCAATCGTGCAGGTCGGCACCAATCTGGCTTGCGCGCGGCTGGCGGCAATTGCCGAATTCTGGCTCGACAAACCGGTGATTGCGATCAATACAGCCACCTATTGGTGGGCTTTGCGCCAATCCGGGATCACCGATCCGATGGACGGTTTTGGAAGGCTGTTGCGGGAGCATTGAAAACGTGGCGAATGGCGAGAAGCGATCGGCAAGGTATCTTGAGATCCTCGATGTGCTTCGATCGCGTATTTCGGACGGCATCTATCCGGTGCACGGTTCCCTGCCGTCCGAGGCCGAAATGTGCCGTGAATTCGAGGCCAGCCGCTTTACCATCCGCGAGGCGCTGCGCCGGTTGCAGGCAGAGGGGCTTCTGGCCCGGCGGCAGGGCGCGGGCAGCACCGTTCTGCGCCGCCGCCGCGAGGGCGTCTTCGTGCAAAGCTATGGGTCCATGGACCAGCTTCTGCAATTCGCCCATCAGACCGATTATCGCCGCATCTCGGTCACGCAGGAACAGCTGACAGCCCCGCTTGCCGCGCGTCTGGGGGCCGAGGAGGGCGAGGTCTGGACCTGCCAGAGAGGGCTGCGGCTGGACCGTGACGACGGGGTGCCGCTGGCCCTGATCGAAAGTTATTTGCCGCCCGATCTGGCCGCCTATGCGCCACAGCTTCTGGACATGAAACCGCCGTTCTATGCCTATCTGGCCGAGGCCACCGGCCAGCAAGTGACCGACATGGTGCAGGAGGTTCAGGCCTATGCGATGCCCGCGCTGGTTGCCGATGCCTTGCAGGTGCCCCGGGGCAGTCAGGCTCTCCGCATCTTGCGGCGGTACGAAACGATGCAGGGCACGCTGATCGCGTCGTTCAACTGGCAACTGGGCGGGGACAGGTTCATCTATCGCACCCGGCTGAAGCAGGCGGGGATCGCCGAATCCTAGGGTCCGAACCTGATCGACCATGTCGCCGGACGTGGTGCAGTTGGCGATGAGGATCGCCACCCTTTCCGCAGCGGGTCTGCTGGATCAGCGCGCCACCACTGTCAGGCTGATCAGCGGAGTGGGGATCGTTGGCAATCGATCCGGCGGATCAATTGCCCGACGAAGGCTCAAGGCTGCCATGGTTTGTTGCGGTCTCAGCGGTGTGCCGCGTTTCAGCCGGGATAAAGCCTGCCGATCAGATCGGTGCGCCCGGCGTCGCGCAAGGCCTTGTAGATGCTGATCGAGTTGCAGATCGCAGGCCCCTCTCCCCATGCTTCCACGGGAAGGCCGCGAACAAGGGCAAAGCCCCGACCGGTTTCGATGTGATGCGCCAGATTTGCCCATCGAGCATTTTCAAGCGCCACCCGCGGCCCATTGATCAGGCATGTTTCTGCCGGGCTTGGCATTGGCCGGAACGTCTTTGCAAGCGGTTGGGGGTTTCGCGGGGGTCGGCTCGGCAGGGTTCCCGGGATTGCCACCGTATCCGGGGCCATGGGCCGCAAGGGTCTGCTGGCACGCGCTTTGCGACCGATCTGTCCGGGGGCCACACCGCTCAGACAAGCGCGCGCTGCGCCCGCAGTTCGTCGCGTATTGCGTCGGTATCGCGGCGCCCCTGAACCGCCAGCGCGGCGCCCACCCCTGCCGCGTGACCCGTGGCAAATCCGGTTCCCATCACCCGGACCGAGCCATAGGCCTCGCGGTCGGTGCCGATCAGACGACCGGCAAGCCAGAGGTTCCCCAAACCTTCGGCCCGCAGCGCATCGAGCGGGATGTCCATGATCCCGTCGCCGCCGATTGGCGCATAGACCGGCTTGCCCGGCGTGGCGTGCGATTCCATCGGCCAGACCGCGCGGGCCACGCTGTCAGGTCGGCGGCGACCGATGCGGGCATCTTCACCCGTCACCCTGGCCACCGCGCGCGGATGCCGGGACTCGCGGATGCCGACCTGCGGCCCCGAGGCGATCAGCAGCGCCTTGTCGAACCCCGGCAACCGGCGCAATTCGTCCATGAACAGCCAGGACACGGTCCGGCAATCGCGCTCGGCCAGAGTCAGGCTTTCGGTGCTGACCCCGTCGGTGACGACATCGACGCCCATCCACCAAAGGTGATCGGTGCCCGGCAGCCGGGTGAGGATGCTCTTGCTGCGCACGAAGGCCGTACAGCCCCGGGGCAGCCGCGCGTTCACGCTTTTGGCCAAGGCGGCCAGATGCAACTCGGGCTGTTCGCCCATGTTGCCGAGACGCAGGGGAAACGTGGCAGCATAGCGCGGGGTGTCGGCGGCGGGATAATCCATCGCCACGCCGGCGTGGTGGCAAAGATCGCCCTCGCCGCTGGCATCGACGAATTGATCTGCGGTGATCGAGAAGGTTCGTTCGTGATCGGCGACGTCGATGCGGGTGATGCGCCCGCCCTCGACATGTGCGCCGGTCATCAGAAGATGAAGATGGAGCGTCACACCGGCCTCATGGGCCATCGCATCCTGCGCGGCCTTCACCGCCTCGGAATCGACCGCGACGATCCAGTTGCCGCTCCTGGATTTGTGCGGTTGCGGAGTGCCGCCATAGCGCCCGAGCCGGTCAAGCACGTCGCCGCCGACGCCGCGCACCGCGAATTCGACCGTCTCGCCGGCCACAAGGAAACCGCAATAGGTCGGCACGTTGGCGTTGGTCGCGGCCCCGCCAAGAAACCCATAGCGCTCGACCAGCAGGGTTTTCGCGCCGCTCTGCGCCGCCCCCATCGCCGCGCCGAAGCCGCCGGCACCGCCACCCACGACGACCACATCGAAATGCTCGCTCATTGCTCGCCCCCTACCTGATCCGTTGAAATATCTGTCGTTTCCAGACCGAACGCGCGGCCCGGGCGACGCCGCCGCGTCACCGGCATCATCTGTACCCTAAAGCACTTTGCGTTTGATATGAATCGAAAGAAGCTGCCTCTCGCCTGCGGCTCGAAGGCTTCTTTCGATCCTCTGGCTCGAATGGAACGCAACGTGCGTCATGTCGCGCGAAAACGCATGGCCGCCGTGATCCGCCCGTATCCGCCGCGCATCGTCCGGTTCCTGCGGCGTGGTTTGCCGGGGGTGGCCCCGCCAAGACCGCAGGGCGCTGGCATTCATCCGCTCCGGGGAAATAAGGGCGCATTTTCCGGATGGCGTGCATGGTTCCTCCCGATCTGGCGACCGGCTTTGGGCGGCCCTGGCCAGACGACCGGCCTGCGGAGTTGCTGCAACGAAGTGATATGTCGTCTGTTTCGATCGAGAATCCTCATCGACGAGGCCCTGCCTTGGCGCGCGGCCTTGCCATGGCAGGTGGCCGCATGGAACCTGGCCACAGGCGACGGGGCAAGATTGCATTCGACCTCCCGGAAATCGCCGGAGAATTCCAGGCGCTCGGCCCGTGCAGGGTGGTGGACCCGGCGGAACGCCGCAAGCAGGCTTTCCTTGACGCCGAAAACCGCGTCCGAGCCGATGGATTCGTCGTCCGGATCGAAGATATGCGTGGTCAGCTTTTCGTATCCATCGGCCGAAACGATGTAGTGCAGATGTACCGGGCGACAGGGATGGCGCCCCAGCTGGTCCAGACGCTTGCCAACCGGTCCGTCGTCCGGGATCGGGCAGAACCTGGGCTTGACCGCCCCGAACCAGCACCCGCAATCGTCGTCGGCGCGCAACACGACGCGCAGGTCGAAGTCCGGTTGGATGCCTTTTTTGCTGCACATCGCAGAAACCCTCGTCATTGGCCTGCCAGACGTCCGGCCTGGCACCGGTGATCGGCGAGCCGTCAACATCCATCACTCGCCCTCTGACCAGCATGTCGTCGCCCTTGCGATCAAGGCAGATGTTCGCTCCTGTTGCCAGTTCGGCTGGGTCAGCCCCAAGGAACGGGTCAAGAACCGTGCTTTCGGAGGCGCCGGCAGGTTTGCGGTGGTTCACGGCGTCGACCAGCATCGAGACCCCGGCACGTCAGAAAACAGGATGAATTCCTGCCGCCATTCGTCGGACTTCTGGCCGTTGGCGGTGAGGAACAGGATGGCCTTCAGCCATTGCGCCCCGGTCGGTTCGATTTCCTTCACCGCCTCATGCAGCTTGCGCACGATGACATCCAAGACCTGGCGCAACTGCGCGTCCTTGGCCCGGGCGTTGCGGGCGGTGACGGTTCCGACGAAATTCTCTGCGGTGAATGAGCCGGAAAGGTCATTCGGCATGTCGGTTCTCTCCCTGGCGCGCGACGCAAAGGTCAACCCCGGGGTCGGCGCGCCAGATGTTTCGGTGAAGTTCCACATTCCCGATCCCGACTGGCACGAATTGCGGTTATTCAAATATACGAACATGTTCTGTAAGTGGCTCTGGTGTCTCTGCGGATCGAAAGCAGGGGTGATGTCAGGGGGATGCGATCCGAGTTTGCCGGAACCCTGTCTGGTGTTCCGGCATGACCGAACGCAGCCCTTTCCCCTGGTTCCAGACCAGTCCCGGCAGTCGCCCCCAGAATCGTCGGTCTGGTCGTGATGATGCAGGTCCGTTTCCGATTGTCACCGAAGAACGCCCAGACCCCGCCCCCGAAAACGCGTGATCGATGTCGGCGATGAAATCCCGCGATATTGGTCGCAGCCTTTCAGTGTGCCTTGGGTTTAGTGCATTGGGGTCTGGGCCAGGGATCGGACAGACAATTCTATCCGGGATCATATTCATTCTTGGCAAAGCCTTCGGAGCATGGAGCAGATTGCAGCCCATCGTAGAAACGCCAAGGCGTTTCGGTTCAAGCATTCCCAGTCCTTTGCCAGGCGGCGACACCGATTGAGCCAGCCGATAGTCCGTTCGACCACCCACCGTTTGGGCAGGATGACGAATTTGCCGACATCGGTACGCTTGACGATCTCGACATTGATCTTGCGGTAAACCTTCTTCAATTCCTCCCGGAACTTCGGTCCCTGGTAGCCGCTGTCGGCGTAGAGTTTCAGCAAGGAAGGATACCGACCGAACAGCGCGCCCATCAACAGGACGCCGCCGTCGCGGTCCTGAATACCGGCCGAATGGACAATGGCCTGCATCAGGAAACCTTGGGTATCAACGAGGATGTGGCGCTTCTTGCCCTTGATCTTCTTGCCCATTGCCCGGCAGTCGATACGCAGTATCGATGAGAGGGGGCGTCAAAGCCGGGCGGGTCGATGAAGACCCCCTTTTTCTGCGCTTTTGACGCTCTGGCTGTCCGTTGCCTGGCAGTTGAATGCGACGCATTCAACGAGAAGGGATGATTGCGGCCGTGGGGCTGC
>Ga0105054_10012363_pt1 | contig 10462 bp, 7 predicted proteins | sample BON02_FD_78091 | JGI IMG/M metagenome (GOLD analysis project Ga0105054, IMG submission 78091) | Freshwater microbial communities from Lake Bonney liftoff mats and glacier meltwater in Antarctica - BON-02 (megahit assembly) | ecosystem: Environmental > Aquatic > Freshwater > Ice > Glacier... | reverse complement strand
GACCAGCCAGCGCCCGCCAATTCGTACCGGCGGAAGTATTCCCGGCAGCGCGTAGGAAGCGCGCATGGCGTCGGCGAGGCGACCGCGCGTCAGCCAGATTTCATGGCCGGTGTTGAATTCGGTCGCGATCGCGGCGAAGCGCAGCGGCAAATCCTCGAAGCGGCTGTCGCCGAGCGCCCGGTCCAGTTGTTCGGATAAATGGCTACCGCCGATCAGGCCGGAACCGGACAGGCTGATGTCGAGATAGCTGAAAATGCTGCGCAGCTTGAGGCCACGGGCCCAAGTTTCCAGATCGTCGAGCTTGCCGGCGGCGTAGCAGCCGCCGACCACGGCGCCGATCGAGGTGCCGACGATGACATCGGGCATGATGCCGTGCGCCTTGAGGGCGCGCATTACGCCAATATGGGCAAAGCCGCGCGCCGCACCGCCGCCGAGCGCAAGCCCGATGGTTGGACGGGTAACCTGCGGTGCGGCTGGCGCATCGGCGTCGGCGGAGCGATCGCCGTCGCGTACGCGTGAGAAAAGTCCCTCAAACACTCAGCTGGTCTCCCGCGATCCCGGCCCTATCATCGAAGCGGGCCGGCCCCCGAGCAAGTCAAACGCCCCGATATGGTAACCTGCTGACGGAGCGCCATGGCCTAATCGTGACGGCAAGGGTGCGCCCCGGTGATTACATTAGGGTTAAACGTCGCGGGCTTGGCTAACGCGGTGCCGTGGTAATGGTTCGGCCTTGGCGCCGGTTTTCCGCCTATTTTGTCGGCCGCTGCATGGAAAAGACCTGCTCGACCACGGCATATTGGTCGTAGCCGCAGCGGGCGATCGGCTGCATGGCGGCGGTGTCGAGGATACCGTCGACGATGAACCGGTCCTCGATATGGACGCCGACGACCTGGCCGAACACGACATGGCAGTCGACCGCCTGACCATCCCAGGTCGTCATCGGCACGATCTTGGTCATCTTGCATTCGAGCGCGCAAGGCGAGGCTGCGACGCGCGGCGGTTTGACAATCCGCGACGGCGCCGGCTCCAGTCCGGCGCGCATCATTTCATTGACGCCGCGCGCGAGCGGCGCGGCGGTGGCGTTCATCGCCTCGCGCAAGTCGTAGGTCGCGAGGCTGCACACGAATTCCTTGGTCTCCTCAATGAAGGCGACGCTGTCCTTGTGGCCTTCGCTGCCGAACATCACAAGGTTCGGCCGGCTGTTGACGCCGTTGAAAAAGGAATAGGGCGCGAGATTGATCTCGCCCTTCGAACTCATCGACGTGATCCAGCCGATCGGTCGCGGCGCCACGATCGCCTTGAACGGATCGTGCGGCAGGATGTTCTTGTCGCGTCGGTCGGGCTCGTAAAACATTCAGCCGGCGGTTCCGGTGTAGCGGGTGACGATAGCGTCCAGCGTGGGCCGGTCGCGATCTTCCGGCGGCTTGGCCGGGCGGCCGATATGAACATAGCCGGCGATGCGTTCATTCGGCGCAAGACCGAGCGCGTCAAGCACGGCGCGGTCATAGGCGTACCATTCGGTCAGCCAACTTGCGGCATAGCCGAGCGCGTAGGCCGCCCAGACCAGGTTCATCGACGACGCGCCGGCCGACAATTCCTGCTCCCATTCCGGAATTTTTGCGTGCGGACCGGCGCGGCTCACCACCGCGATCACCAACGGCGCGCGTGCCAGCCGCTTGCGCTCGAAGTCGATCTGGTCGGGCGTTGCGTCCGGGCGCGTGGCGCGGAAGGCATCGGCGATTTTCTCGCCGGCGGCGAGCCGGGCGTCGCCTTCGAAAACGATATAGCGCCACGGCGTCAGCTTGCCGTGGTCCGGCACGCGCGAGGCGATGGTGATGATGGTGTCGATTTCGGTCTGGCTGGGAGCAGGGCCGGTCAATTCCATCGGCTTGACGGAACGGCGAGTTTTGAGAAGTTCTAAAGCATCGGGCATTGGCACCTCGTCAATCGAACAGGCGCCGTAGCATAGCGTGAACAGCGTGACAAAGTGCGCCGCCTTGGCGGTGCCATCACAATATCGCGGGCGCGGACGTCGGCCTCGGCTGTCAGACCTTCGCCGCCGCAGGCGCGCGGCTTTTGTTTCGCTGGACGGCTGCGTTCGTCGGCACGGTGTCCGACTCAATGCCCGAGCTTTCCTTGGCAAAGGCGGCGATCATCGCTTGGCCGATCGAGATGAGATGCGCGCTCGGGCCTTCGACGCCCACGCTTTGATTGCTGACCCGCGCGCCTTCAAGCAGGAGCCAAAGGGTATCAGCGAGCAGTTCAGGCCGGGCAACGCCAGCCCGGCGGCATAATTGGGCGAGCTTATCGCGGTGCGCTTTTTTGAATTCCTCGATGACATGGCGGGCCGGATGGTCGCTCTCGGCCAATTCGATTGCCGCATTGGCCATATCGCAACCACGGCAATCGCCGAGCGCCCATTCGGCGCCCTCGCGCAGCCATGCCTGCAACTGGGCTATCGGGTTGCCAGGGTGGGCGGCTTCCAGCTCGACCCAGATCTGGTCATTCTCAAGGGCGACATCGCGCAGGCAGGCGACGATCAGGTCGTCCTTGGAGCCGAAGTGCCGGTATAGCGTCATCTTGTTGGTGCCGGCCTGTTCGGCGATGGCATCGACGCCTACGCCACGCATGCCGTGCCGGCGGAACAGCTCGCGCGCGGTCTTGATGATGCGTTCTCTCGGCCGCATTTCATTCGGCGTTGCGCCGGCGCAGGTTTCCAACAAGGCATCTCCCTTTTTCGACCGAATATTGCGGTGCACAAAAAAATACCGCGGCGCACTTGACGAGACGTTACCGACCTGTAACATAGCCGATGTTACTTACCGGTAACACCCTGTCATTTCGCCGTCAAGAACGGCCGGCCGGGTCGGGCGATAAAAGGGCGCTTCGCGATGATCGAGTTTTTCACCAAACGGCCGGTTTTTGCCTCGTCGATTGCCATTCTCATGGTGCTGGCGGGCGCAATTTCCTATTTTTTGCTGCCGGTTTCGCAGTTCCCTGACATCACCCCGCCGCAGGTCGTGGTCAGCGCCGTCTATCCGGGCGCCAGCGCGCAGGTGGTCGCCGATACCGTCACGACGCCGCTCGAGCAGCAGATCAACGGCGTGCAGGGCATGACCTATATGTCGTCGTCGAGTTCGAACGACGGCTCCGCCAACATCACAGTCACGTTCGACGTCGGCTATCCGCTCAGCATCGCGGCGGTCGACGTGCAGAACCGGGTGTCGCAGGCGGCGTCGTCGCTGCCGGCCATCGTCAATCAGGCCGGCGTGACGGTCAAAAAGCAGAATCCAAATTTCGTGCTGATCGTCAACCTGACGTCACCAGACGGCTCGATCGATCCGGTGGCGCTGAGCAACTACGCCTATTTGCAGATCGTCGATCCGCTCAAGCGCGTGCAGGGCGTCGGCGACGTGCAGATTTTCGGCGAACGGCGCTATTCGATGCGCATCTGGCTCGACCCGGACAAACTGGCCAATCTCGGCGTCACCGCGCTCGACGTGCAGCGCGCCGTGCAGGAGCAGAACGTTCAGGTCGCCGCCGGCAAGATCGGCCAGTCGCCGGCGCCGAAGGGCACGCCGTTCGAGATGCAGGTGAATGCGATCGGCCGGCTGAGCGATCCGAAGGAATTCGGCGACATTGTCGTGCGTGCCGATCCGGCCAATGGTTCGGTCCTGCGCTTGCGCGACGTCGCACGCATCGAACTCGGCGCGCTGCAATACGCCTCGACCGCCTTCTTCGGCAAGGATCCGACGGTGGTGCTGGCGATCTATCAGATGCCGGGCTCGAACGCGCTCGAACTGCAACAGCGCGTCAAGGACAAGATGGACACGCTGGCGAAGCGTTTTCCGAAAGGAATCGAATACGCCATGCATTACGACACGACGCGCTTTGTGTCGGCGGCGATGCATGACGTGATCGTGACGCTTGGCGAGGCGTTGGTGCTCGTGGTGTTCGTGGTGTTCATCTTCCTGCAAAGCTGGCGCACGACCATCATCCCGATGATCGCCATCCCGGTGTCGCTGATTGCGACGCTGGCGGTGATGCTGATGCTCGGCTTCTCGCTCAACATGTTGAGCCTTCTGGGCATGGTGCTGGCGATCGGCCTGGTGGTCGATGACGCCATCGTCGTGGTTGAAAACGTCGAACGCCAACTGGAAGCCGGCCACCCGCCGATGGAGGCGACGCGGCTGGCCATGAAGGAAGTGACCGGGCCGATCATCGCCACCACGGCGGTTCTGATGGCGGTGTTCATTCCCGTCGCCTTCATTCCGGGCGTGTCGGGCCGGCTTTATAACCAGTTCGCGCTGACGGTCGCGATTTCGGTCGGCATTTCGGCGTTCAATTCGCTGACACTGACGCCGGCCTTAAGCGCGGTGTTTCTGCGCCATAATGGCGAGAGCAAATTCGCGCCGTTCCGCATGTTCAATGCCGGCTTCGGCTGGCTGTCGCATCATTATGGCCAGGCCGTGCGCGGGCTCGTTCGTTTCCGCTGGGCGATGCTCGGCCTGTTTGCGCTGACGATCGCCGTGACCTACGGAATTTCGACGCGGGTGCCCTCGACCTTCCTGCCGGTCGAGGACCAGGGCTATTTCTTCGTAGTCATCCAGTTGCCGGATGGCGCCTCGCTTGAGCGCACCGACGCGGTCGCCACCAAGGTGAGGGACGTTCTGCAAGGAACCCCGGGCGTCGACATTGTCGGCTCGATCAGCGGTCTCAATTTTCTGACCAGCGCCGCGCAATCGAATTCGGCGGTGGAGTTCGCGATCCTGAAGCCGTGGGCCGATCGCCCGCCGGAGCAGAGCGCGTCGAACCTGGTGGCGGCCGTGCGCGGCAAACTGCTCGGCATTCCGGAAGCTTTTGTGTTGAGCTTCGATCCGCCGTCAATTCCCGGATTGGGCGCCACCGGCGGGTTCGAATTTCAGCTTCAGGATCTGAATGGACGCGGCAGTGCCGCACTCAACGACGTTGCGCAGGCGTTGATCGCCGAGGCCCGCAAGCAGCCGGAGTTGAACCCGCAGCAGTTATTCACCTCGTTCAGCACCTCGACGCCGCAGTTCGACTACAAACTGGACCGCAACAAGGCGAAGCTTTTGGGCCTGAACCTGCCGGATGTCTTCAGCACCTTGCAGATTTATCTCGGCTCGCTCTACGTCAACGACTTCAATCTGTTCGGCCGCACCTTCCGCGTCACCATGCAGGCCGACAAGGATGCGCGCGCTTCGGCCTCCGACCTGTCGCGGCTTTATGTGCGCAACGCCGGCGGCGGCATGGTGCCGCTGAGCACGCTCGGCACCCTGGCGCCGATCGTCGGGCCGGAGACCGTGCCGCACTACAACAATTATCCGTCGGCGCTCATCAATGGCGGCGCGGCGCCGGGCTATAGCTCGGGGCAGGCGGTGGCGGCGATGCAGCGTGCGGCGGCGATCGCGCTGCCACGCGATTTCGGTTACGAATGGACCGGCATCACCTTCCAGGAGCTCAAGGCGGGATCGGTGGCCACCATCGTGTTCGGTTTGGCGATGGTGTTCGTGTTTCTCATCCTGGCGGCGCAATACGAAAGCTGGTCGATGCCGTTCATGGTGTTGCTGGCGGTGCCGCTGGCGCTGTTCGGCGCGTTACTGGCGCTGTGGCTGCGCGGTCTGCAGATCGACGTTTATTCGCAGATCGGCTTTGTCATGCTGATCGGGCTCGCCGCCAAGAACGCGATTTTGATTATCGAGTTCGCCAAGCGACGGCGCGCGGAAGGCCTTGAGATTGTCGAGGCGGCGATGGAGGCGGCGAAACTGCGGTTGCGTCCGATCCTGATGACCGCCTTCGCCTTCATTCTCGGTGTAACGCCGTTGATGGTGGCGACCGGGGCGGGCGCGGCCAGCCGGCAGTCGATCGGAACCACGGTGTTCGGCGGCATGCTCGCGGCCACCATTCTCACGCTGGCATTCGTGCCGGTGTTCTACGTCGTGATCGAACGGCTGCGCGAGCGCGGCGAGCGGGACCCGCGGGCTGTATCGCATCATTCAGGCGGCGTGGCCGAACCTGCTGAATAAGAATTATGGAATATGGAGCGATTGTCATGAATTTGAATATCCATAAGTGGAAGCTGGGCGCCGCCGCCATCGTCATCGTGGCGGTCGCGGGCGGCCTGCTTGTGCTTCGGCGAGAACCGGAATCGGCGAAAGCCTCGCCAAACCCGGCGGCGTTCGCGATGCCGGTGCCGGTGGCGGCGGTCGTGAAAAAGACGATCCCGATCTATCTCGAATATTCGGCGCGCACCGAAGCCATGCGCAGCATTGCGCTGCAGGCCAAGGTCGCCGGCTATGTCGGGCAGCAGCACGTTGCCGATGGCAGCGACGTCAAGAAGGGCGATCTGCTCTATTCGATCGACCCGCGCGATTTCCAGGCGGCGCTTGATTCGTCCAAGGCACAGCTCGCGCGCGACCAGGCGGCGTTCGATTATGCCAGCGCCAATCTGGAGCGTGGCGAAACACTGGCGCAAAGCGGCTATCTCAACAAGGACGCCTTTGAGCAGCGCGACAGCGCCAAGCGTCAGGCGCAAGCCGCGATCGCAATCGACCAGGCCGCCTTGCACACGGCGGAGATCAACTTGAGCTACACCAAGATCACTGCGCCATTTTCCGGCCGGCTCGGCAAGAATCAGGCCTCGCTTGGCACACTGCTGACGACCGGAAATTCGACGCTCAACACGCTGGTTCAGCTCAGCCCGATCTATGTCACCTTCAATCCGAGCGAGACCGATCTCGCCGCGATCAATGAGGCGCGTGCCATAGGCGCGATCAAAGCCGATGTATTTATCACCGGCGACACCAAGCCGCGTTATAGCGGCGAGCTGACCTTTCTCGACAACAGCGTCGATCGCTCGACCGGCACCATCGCGGCCCGCGCAACCATCGCCAACGCCGATCTCTCATTGCTGCCGGGGCAATATGTCCGCATCAGGCTGGCGGTGAGCGAACAGCCCGATGCGCTGCTGGTGCCGCGCGTCGCGCTCGGTTCGAGCCAGCTCGGGAAATATGTCTACGTTGTCGGCAAGGACAACAAGGCCGAGCAGCGGCTGGTCTCGCTCGGTGCTACCGATGGCGAACTGGTCGCTGTTGAAAAGGGCGTGGTGGCGGATGACCGCATCATCAGCGGTAATCTGCAGAAAATCGGCCCCGGCTCGCCGGTGCAGCCGCTGCCGGCGAAGCCTTGACCGGGGCTTCGTCTAATCCTTTGCCAGCTTTGTTCCTTGTCGATCGGACCTAGTCCGGCTGTTTGAACGGCTTTCCGTATTCCTCTTCGTAATGGGCTTCGTCCCAGACGCCGATGATGATGCCGGACGGTTCGCCGCCGGCGGCCATCTTGTTGACGCGCTCCGGCGTGACCGTGATGCGGCTGTGGTGCTGGCGTGCCCAGGTAAAAATTGCGTCGGAAAGCCGCGCGCGTTCGACTTCGTAAGCCGGATCGCCGCCGAGATCGTTGAGCTCGTCCGGGTCGGTCGCAAGATCGAACAGCATCGGGCGGAAGCCTTCGCAATGGACATATTTCCAGCGTTTGTCGCGCACCATGATCAGCCGCGCGTCGGCCTGGTCGATGCCGAGCGATACGCGCGCGCGGCGCGTGGCGTAGTCATATTCCGAGATCACGTAGTCGCGCCATTTCTCCGGTCTCCCGCGCCGGTGCAGCAACGGCGAGAGCGAGCGGCCTTCCAAAATATGCGGCTTGGCTTCACCGCCGAAAAATTCCAGGAAGGTCGGCGCCAGATCGATGCCTTCAACCAGTTCCTCGGTCGCGCTGCCGCGTGTCGCATCGGCTTCCGGACGCGGATCGTAGATGATCAGCGGCACGCGTACGGATTGTTCGAAGAACAAATCTTTCTCGCCCATCCAGTGATCGCCGAGATAGTCGCCGTGGTCCGAGCTCATCACGATCATGGTGTTGTCGAACAAGCCGTTCTTTTTCATGTAGGCGAACAGAATACCGAGCTGATCGTCGAGCTGTTTGATCAGGCCCATGTAAGCCGGGATGACGCGCTCGCGGACTTCGTCGCGTGAGAAGGCGCGGCACACGCGCGTCTTTTGATAAGCGCTGTAGACAGGATGATCGGTTTCGCGCTCGGCCTGGGAGCGCACCGGCGGGATGATGTGCTCGGGACCGTACATGTTGTGATAGGGCGCCGGCACGATGTAGGGCCAATGCGGCTTGATGTAGGACAGATGGCAAAGCCAAGGCTGGTCGCCGGCCTTGTTCATGAAGTCGATGGCGCGCTGAGTCATGTACGGCGTTTCCGAATGCTCATCCGGCACGCGCGCCGGCAAATTTCCGTACCGCATCAGCCAGCCCGACAGGATCTCTCCGTCGTCGCCTTCCGCCGAATTGGCCCAGTCTTCCCACGGATTGCGGCCGACGAAGCCGTGCTGGCGCAGGTAATTGTCGTATTCCGGCTCCGGATCGTAAGCCCCGTTCGGATGCAGGCCGTCGTCGCGCTCGAAGGGTTCGAAGCCGCATTGCGACAACAGCACGCCGATCGGTGAGCCGGGATCGATGCCGAGCCATTCCATCCCCTTCGTGTCGGCGACCATATGCGTCTTGCCGACTAGCGCCGCGCGCACGCCGAGCGGGCGCACGTGGTCGCCTAAGGTCGGCTCGCCGACGCGTAAGGGAAAGCCGTTCCAGGTCGCGCCGTGCGAGCGGCAATAGCGCCCGGTGTAATAGCTCATGCGCGAGGGTCCGCAGAACGGCGAGTTCACAAAGGCGCGGTCGAAGCGCAGGCCTTGCGCGGCAAGTGCATCGAGATGCGGCGTCTTCAAATGCGGATGGCCGTAGCAGGACAGATAGTCCCAGCGCAGTTGATCGGCCATGATCCATAAAACGTTCTTGGCGGCAGGCATTCCAGAAACTCCGTCTACATTAATTTCGGCAGGAAAGTCGCAATCGAGGGAAACAGGAAGATCAACACCAGCGCGATCAGGATGGCGCCGATGAATGGCGTGACGCCGGCGAAAATGCGCGAGAGCTGCAGGTCGGGCATGACCGCCTTGACCACAAAGACATTCATGCCGATCGGCGGCGTGATCAGGCCGAGTTCGGTGACAAGCACGACGACGATGCCGAACCAGATCATGTCGACCCCGGCTTGATTGAGCGAGGGCAGGAACACCGGGACCAGCAACAGCAAAATGCCGATCGACTCGAAAATCATGCCCATGAAGATGGCGATGATAACAACAGCGATCACCAGTCCGGTCGGCGATAGGTGCATATTGTCGACAATGTCGAGGAGCGTATAAGGCATGCCGGACAAATTGATAAACTGGGCAAACACCAGTGCGCCGAAGATGACGATGAATAGCGCTGCAGTGGTCCGCGCCGCCTCCGCCAAGGTCGAAACCCAATCTTCGAAGGTGCGTAAATGCCCCCGTTGCAGCGAAATGACTGCCGCGCCAAAAGCGCCGATGCCGGCGGCTTCGGTCGGTGTAAAAATGCTGCCATAAATGCCGCCGAGTACGACGATGAACAGGCTCAGCACCGGAAAGACGACGCGTAACGACTGGCGTCTAATTTCTGGATCGAGCGGCTCGCCGGCCGGGCCGTATTCGGGATTGAGCCAGACGGTGTAGGCGACGGCGCCGAGAAACAATACCACCAGCAACAGGCCGGGCAGGACGCCGGCCATGAACAATTTGCCGATGTCTTGCTCGGCGATGATGGCGTAGATCACCAGCGGCACCGAAGGGGGGATCATGATGCCGAGGGTGCCGGAAGCGGCAACCGAGCCAGATGCCAGACTGTCGGCATATTTGTAATGCCGCATCGGCGGGATCGCGACCTTGGTCATGGTCGCGGCGGTTGCCAGCGACGATCCGCAAACCGCGGAAAAGCCGGCGCAGGCAACCACCGTCGAGAGCGCCAGCCCGCCGCGGAAGCGGCCTAAGCCGGCGTAAGCTGCGCGGTATAGATCGCGCGACAAATCGGCGCGATAGATGAAGGTGCCCATCAGGATGAACAACGGGATGACGCTCAGATTGTAGTTCATGGCGTCGTCCATGATCTGCTGACCGGTCAGCGACAGCGCCGCCGACCAACCGCGCAGATAGGCGAAGCCGACGATGCCGACCATCATGGTCGCGAATCCGACACGGATGCCGAAGAAGCAGAGTAGGATGAGCGTGGCGAAACCGATCAGGGCAATCGTCACAGGCGGCCCCCGATATCGTCGGGGCGATGCGGTTCCTGCGGCAACATCAGGCCAAGAATCTGTGCGATCAGGCTGACGACGGACAGGCCGGCGACGGTGAAGGCGACCGTGGCGAAGGGCCATTCCAGAACAACAGTCTTGCTGCCGATCTTTTGCGCATCGAGCGCGAACTGATAAAGCTGATAGGCGATAATCGCCATTACGCCGACCGAAAAAACCTGCACGATGATGCGGCGCGTGACCGGGAATAGGCGGTCGAGCGGCGCT
>Ga0105054_10012362_pt1 | contig 10462 bp, 6 predicted proteins | sample BON02_FD_78091 | JGI IMG/M metagenome (GOLD analysis project Ga0105054, IMG submission 78091) | Freshwater microbial communities from Lake Bonney liftoff mats and glacier meltwater in Antarctica - BON-02 (megahit assembly) | ecosystem: Environmental > Aquatic > Freshwater > Ice > Glacier... | reverse complement strand
TATATATATATATATATGATGCATGATGGAAGTAGTGAGCATCACAACCACAGCGTACCTATCCCGTTACAGCGGCAAACATCTGCCGTAGAACTAATCTTAACGTTAAAAGTAAGAGGGTAAGAGTAGTAAGGGTTCACAGGGACCAGGGTAAGGGGGGTAAGGTTAAGAGTAATGGTAACAACGGCAATAAAACAATAGACATACACGAAGAGTATACAAGAGCAAGAGCTAGAGCGCCTTACGCCTGTGTGCGTTTGCCAGCACACTCTCACCATGGCCAACGCATCAAACACCAACATCAACATGGACATAATGGAACGGGCCACAGACAGACACAGATCTGAGGGTGCAGCTTGGCAAGGAAGTAGGCCATTCTGAGTCGATTGGTATTGCTTCCACACGAGGCCAGGGACTGAACCATCTCTGGCGGCTGTGGGCTAGGGACCTCGACTGGAGCGTGCCCTTGTGGGTGTGCGGGACTTCTAAGTTGAAGGGTCGCAGAGCTGAAAGCAACCGCCACATGAGTGCGAGACGCACCGTCGACACGGCGTATGCTTGGGCCGTCCGAGCTCGCGAAGCGCCGCGGCCGCCTTCTATTGCACGAGGCACGCCGTGGATGCGCCGGGCGGCGCGGCGGCGGAGGCGGGCGCCGCTGTGCCGAGCCCGACGAGCCTGAGCGCCGCGCCGAAGAGGCCATCGAGCGCTCCCTTGAAGCTCGCCGCCCACTCGGCGAAGAGGCTGGGCGGCGCGGCCTCGCCGGTGACCGCGCGGGCGGAGGTGCCGAAGGGCTGCTCGCCCAGCTTGTACGAACCGTCGGTGTTCAGGGTCGAGTCGGGCGCCGGCGCCGCAACCTCGACCACGACGTCCTCCGGCGCGGCGACGCCCGAGCCCGCGGCCGCAGTGTACCAGATGGCAGCGTAGGGCGTGCCGTCGGCAGCGAGGCACGGACACTCGCAGCCGGGCGTGGCGGGATCCGCGCCCACGTGCTCCTCCACGGAGCCGCCGCAGAGGCCTTCCGGCGCGAGGGTGAGCTCACACCAGCGCGTGCGAGACTGGTCCTCTGCGGCGCGGATGGTGAAAGTTGGGGCAGCGTCTGGTTCGGCGGGCGAAAAGTCGTAGATCCGGTCCCAATGGTTGACGGACGCGTTCCAGCCCGCAGCGGCGAACTGCGCGGCGAGGCCCGGGTAGGCGACGTCCCACGCACGGAAGGAGAGGGAAGCGCTCGTCTGCGGCGGCCAGAGGGACAAGGCACGGAGAAACTCAGTAAGGCGCCGGGCGGCTGCAGGGAGGCCTGTGCAGCCGCGCGCGCGCAGGGGACTGCCGCGGCGACCCGGCCGGGCGGGAGGCAGCGCACCTCGACCACCGCGCACTCGTGCGTCGGTGCATAGATGCGCAGCTCGCAGTCGGTGATGTCGCGCGTGCGAATCTGCTTGGCCGCCACCGTGAAGGTGCAACCGGTACAATCCAAAAAAGAAACGGAGCCGACGCACGGACCGACAACCACGCGGCACTTCGTGCAGTCTGCGATCTGCACCTGCTCCGTCCGGTCCAGGATGTATATGTTGCAGTCCTCGCAGCACTCCACCTCGATGCTGATACCGGAGGACGTCCAGCGGCTGCCGAGGGAGCCCGGCGGCTTGAGGTAGGTGGCGCCGACGAGCGGTTTGCCCTCGATCTTCTTGCGCGGCCTCGCACGAACGCCACCCCAGCGGAACGAGCCGATCTCCTCGGCCGAAGGAATTGCAGCGGCCATTTTCAAATGGCAAACTGAACCTTCACAGCGACTCTCTTCACAGCCGTGTTTAGGCCTAGAGCTAGTTCTATTTTTGGGGTTTGCGCGGTCGAGAAGTCGTCGACCTTTCGGTTCATCGCAGGCGGGTCGCAGGCGGTCTGCATAGCGACCACGCACCGCAGCGTACTATCATGAGCGAATCACGCAGCGGGTCACGGCAGCGTACGACTGGGCCCGGGCTCGTCGCCGCACTGCTGCTCGCGCTGTGCGGCGCCGACGCGCTTTCGGCGGGGAGCTGGGCTGCGACGTCGCGCTCGTCGAGCTTGCAGCTCGGGCTGCTTCCCTTCCCTCTGTCCGAGGCGCTGCTGCCTGGGGAGACCAAACAAGTCCATCTGTACGAGGCGCGGTTCATCCAGCTGTTCATAGACGCGACCGCAAGTCACGACTGTGTCGGCCAGATGCTTTTCACGGAGGCCGGCAACGTGGTTGGGGTCACCTCGCTGCTAGAGGTTTTGGAATACCGGCAAGAGGAGGTTGGCGTGTGGGCACGGCTGCGGTGCGTGGGCCGGGTCGAGCTTGAAGCCCTGACGGAGACGGACTACGAGTACGTGTCGGCCACGGCCACGCTGTTGCACGACCATCCCGAAGACGATTCGCTCGCCGGGGTGGGCGCGGCGCCCGAGGCCGTCTCGGCGTCGGCGTTGCAGGAGGCGGCGGCCAAGGCGGCCGCGCGCGAGGGCCAGCGCGCCGGTGCCAAGGACACCCTGGCAGGGGCGCTCCAGGCGGCGGCGCAGCTCTCTGGCGTGGACCCCTCGGACATCCTGGCCACGGCGGGCGCCATGCTGGGCTCACTCGACGCGCAGCTCAAGAGCGCGCACACAAGCGTTACCAGCATGCGCACGCGGCTGCGGCGGGCGGCGGAGGCTGCGGACGAGGCGGACAGCGCGGTGTCCTCGACGGGCGAGACGGACGAGAGCGGCACGCGCGTCGAGTGGGGGCACGAGCTGCGCGACCTGAGCGCCGAGAGCTACGCGGACCTCGATGAGCTCATCGCCACGCGCCGCTCGGTGCTCACCGCACCCCTAGGCACCGCCGACGGCCCTCGACCCGCCGCCTGCTCGCTGTTGGAGACGCTGGGCGAGGTCTGGTGCGTCGGCTCGGACGACGAGGCCGAGCGCCAGCTCCTCTCCTATGCCGCGGTGGCCACGCTGCCGCCCAACGAGCGCGTGCTCGCCCTGAGCATGACGTCCACCACGGAACGTATCGCCCATGCGCTTTGTGCTCTGCGCGTGCAGGAGCGGCGGCTTGCGGCGCTGCTAGCGCTGAGGCAGGCCGATACACCAACGAACGCTGGGGCTGAGGCTGAGGATTGAGGGGCGAATGTAGGAACGCTGCACGCTGCGGCTCTGCGGTTCGCCGATCGCAAGCAAGCGCAACTGAGTGGTTTTAAGATCAATTTGTGAATATAGTTGAACATTATTGTGTGTGCTCTCTACCCGTATTACAATACTCGGGAAAAGATGATGATAAGTGATAAGTTTACCCCTACGGTCTACGGTACCCTACGAAACACGAAACACCTGCAATAACACCCCCTCCCCGCCACAGTAGCAGCCGGCCCGCAGCGGCTCACACCGAAACGTAGACACCCCTGCTGCACCAAAAGAAAAGGGTAGGGCCCGTAGACGGACCGCCCCAACCGATTTGGCCCATAGTTGGGCCACCCGGCGCCAAGCTCGCCCCCGAAGGAGGGCCTGGGCCAGAAAAAAACAAAACTCGGGAGTTTTGTTTTAGCGCTAGTCTATTTTTAGCAGAGACTTTTAACCAAGCCATGGGATTAGCGCTGTTATCGCTCTTCGCGACCGGCTTGCATGCGTCCATAGGGCTAACGCCGAGCGGCAGAACGTATCTGAGGCCTCGCTGTGGCACGCCGCTCTGTTCCGCGCCGTCTCCGGGGCGCTGGCCCGCGCTTGGCGGGAGCTCGGGTGCGCATAGGGTGACGAGGCGCTTGATGCGGTCGCCTGTGGCACTGGCGGTGGAGGACGACGGCACGGCTCCGCCGCCGTCCCTTCTCCCACCCATTCTTCATCACCCGCTGATCCAGGCCGTGCTCTGCGCCGCGGGCTACCTCGTGCACGTGGTATTTCTCTCTCGGCGCCATCTGACGCTGGGCGGGTACGACGTCATGCTCGACACGCTGACCGGGCTGGGCGTTCTCGGCGCGGTCGCAAGCTTCCGGCAGCGGAGCGGCGCGCGCCCGATCCCCGCGTGGCTTGTCGGCGAGGTGGATCCGGCCGACGGTTCCGACGCTGGCCGCGAGTGCCTGGACCTGCGCCAGGCTCCCAAACCGGAGAAGCTCCGCATCGCCGCCACAGCGCTGGTGACGCTGCTCGTGCCCTTCTTTTTCTCCAAGGTCTCGTGGTTTTACGACCTGTTGCTATACGGCCTCGCCGCGCTGGGCCTGCCCTTCACCAAGGCCTCGCTGCTCGGCTCGCGCCTGCTCCTCGAGCAGACAACAGTCTACGCACTCCTCTTCAAGTTTATGTCGTCGCGCCACGGCGCTGCGGCCGGCGGCGCGGTCGGCGGCGGCGCACCCTTCTTCGGCAAGGGCTCGCGATGGGTGCGCTGGGACGTGCGGCGGCCGTGGCTGCTGCCGGTGTTGGGCGGGTACGCGGCGTCGCTCGGCATCTTCAACCTGGTCGAGCTGCTCAACCAGTACCTGCTTCCCTTCCTCGACTACCTCCCCGAGGGCCTCGTCGCCAAGCTGGCCAACCCGAGCGACGGCTCGCTCCTCTCGCTATTCATCGCCTCTACCACGCCCTCCGTGGGCGCACCTATCTTCGAGGAAGTGCACTCGCGCGCCTTTTTGCTGCAGGCATTCACCTGCGTGCTTCCGCTCAGGCTGGCCATTGCGGCCAGCGGCCTCCTCTTCGGCGCGCAGCACCTGCAACTGGGACTCGTGCTGCCGCTCACCGCGATGGGCTGCTTCTGGGGCGTCATGTACGCCTTCAGCGGCAACCTGCTCGTGCCGGTCCTCATCCACGCCCTCTGGAACTCGAGAGTCTTCATCGGCTCGGCGCTCGCGCTTTGAGCACTTAATACTAGAAGGACGGGCGACGGGCGATAACAGCCGATCCTCGTTAGAGAGCCGTGAGACAAAGCCCTCTCCAGTCTCGTCAGGGTATTGGGTACACGCGTGGTGGCAGGGTCTTGGTTGCCAAGGCGGGGGGGGAGGACGGGAGGAAGAGCGCGCGTGTCCTATTGCCTATTGCATATCGCGCATAATCGCGGTTTGCGAATAGCGTTGCCGTTACCGGCGCGCGTGACCTTTTTTGGATGCTTTGGTCCGGCTGCCCGGCATGATCTTACGTAAGTCCTTAATTTCCATTACCAACCATTATCAATCATTATCCATTATTAATAAGCAGCTTAAGCTTGCTAATTTTAATTTGAGAAGATCGAAATCGAAAGGGAAAGGCGGCATTCGCGGCAGCCTGTGCATTGCGCATTGCGCGCATTGCGCATTGTTCATTGTGCATTGTGTGTGATGACTTTAATTTTTTAATTTAGTATAATTTATTGAGTTTGGTATTGCGTATTGCTCGCTCCTCATGCACATGCACACTCTGAATAAAATAATAAACGGATGATTTTTTTTTTTTTATTTTTATTTTTATAAAGGATAAACGTTCGTAGCTAGTGTGTGGTAGTGCAACCCTCACCCCCCGCAGGAGACTACGAGGGTACACATACACGACATACACATACACACATACACATAAAGAGCAAAGAACGCCAACGCTAAACACTACACGGCACCACACGACCACACACACACACCAACACACAACACCTGAAAAACCGCCCCAACACACGCACACGCAATCGACAAAACAACTTAGATAGCACAGAGGACGCAAATAGTAACAGCCAGAAGCAAGCAGCAGGGAAGCAACAGCTCTCGCTCAGAAAAAATATGTGTTATGATATAATGTTGGGCTAGCCCCGCCCCTACACATGAAGTAGGGGATGTGGACGAAAGCAGACTCTGTCACCAAGCAGAACTGCGCCCGCCCCCTCAGTTGCGACCGTTGGCCGCGGCCCAGTTGTTCTGGGACGTGTTTCTTCTAAAGGGCCACGCCCTCCAGACGCTGCTGCTCGGCGTGGGCGAGGCCGGCGAGGTGCGCTGCCGGCTGGCCGAGTCATTCCAGTCCATGGCCGGCACTGGAGTGACCGCCTGCTGCCGGCTCCACGCCTCAGGCGAGGGGACGCGCATTGGCAGCGCCGACTCCATCGCGGAGGCCACGTCCGCGACCGAGGCCGCGAGCATGTTTCGCGATGCGGAGGGGTTGAACTGGATCGAGATGATCTCGGGGATGGTGGAGGCGAGCAGCCGCGAGGCGTAGCCCAGCGCCACGTTGGCGCGCGTGAGGACGCTCGAGGCGCCCGGGTTGGCCTGCTCAAGCGTGCGCTCCAGGTGCGCGAGGAAGCTAGGCGCCTGCTCAAACCGGTACATCTCGTGGCCGCCCACGGCGAGCGAGACACCCACGATGGGCACGCGCGCCTCGATGGCGGTGACCATCTCGAGCAGGCAGTAGGGGCGCGAGAGCACCGACTTGGACTGGACGAGGATGAGGCAGTCCGACTCGCGCACCGACTGCTGCAGCAGCCGCAGGTCGCGCAGGTCGTCCGAGTCGAGGAAGCATTTGCGCCCCAGCAGCACCTCGAGCTCCGTCTGCAGGAAGCGCGCCTCCATCGCCGCCTCCACCTTGTAGTGCGAGATAAAGGCGGCCCACTTCTTGACGGGGGGCGACGAGCCGTCAGCGCCCGGCCTGAGGTGGTCCGGCCGTGTGAGCAGCCGCGAGCGCGGTGCGGCTGAGCCCGACGTGCTCGAGGCAAAGGACTGCGCCGAGCCCAGCCCATGGCTCGAGTGCACCAGCCCGTGCGGCGCGCTCGCGAGGCCGACGGCCCCGTAGACGTCTCCAGCCGCGCCGGAGCTCCCGGTGCCGCCAATGTACTCGTAGGTCGAGACGGAGGTTCCCGCCACCGACGTCCCGGCCACCGAGCCCGGCGAGTAGGGCCCCGGCTCGTTGGGCGTCGAGCTGTTGGTCAAGGCCGTGAGGCGCGCCGCGTTGATCGAGCCTTCCGCGCCGCCCTCGTCGCCCTGCGGCCCCCCCGCCTCCCCCGCCTCGTCGCGCGGCACGCCAATGTCCCGCACCGCCAGCGCCGCGTGGTTGCGCCCGTGCGCCTCCGACGCCCAGCCGGTCGTGCCCCAATCGCTGGCGCTCCTGACCCCAGGCGCGACAGGGGGGCCGCCCGCGTGCAAACCCGACGGGGTGGAGGCGCTGTCCTGCGGCGGCGGTGGGTGGGACCCGAGTTGGCAGGCCGGGTCGCCCCTGGACAGGCTGGCCAGGTTGGGCATGCTGCCCAGCTGCTCGGCCTGGTCGAGCGAAGCAGAGATGGAGCTGGTCATCGAGACGAGCTGCGCCGCGTTGGATGCCATCTGCGTCCCCACGTCCTCGAGCGAGGTGCGGTGCAGTTGGTCGAGCCACGACCCATCCGCGAGATCGTCGCCGCCGTTTGGCCCGCCGCCGCCCATCTCCACATCCGTCGCCGCCGGTGGCGGCTTGTGCGCCAGTCTAGTGCAGCAGCAGCGGCGGAGCAGGCACCAGGTGAGGCAGAGCGCGGCGAGCAGCGCGATGCTGCCCGAAGCGGCGAGGATGGCGACTCCGGCGGGGGCGAGCGGAGGCGGCGGAGGCGCCGCCGGCAGTGGCGAATCCGCCGCGCGGCTGACGGTGCGGCTCGCGGGCGGCGGCGGCGGCGGCACAGACGACGCCTTGCCCTGCGTAGGGGCGGCCTTCTCCCCACCAGTCGTCGGTGCAGCTAGCCACGGAGGCGGCGGCGGCGGTGGGACGGACGGCGGAGGGAGGCGTGGCAGTGGCGGGGATTGCGGCGGCGACGAGGGCGGCGGCGGCGAGGGTGGCGGAGGAGAAAGGCGAGGCGTGCCCTTGGGAACCTGTGGCGGGTCCAATGGTGGCGGGGGCGAAGGAGGCGACGGCGGCGGCGGCGTAGGCGTATGCGAGGGTGGCGGGATATGAGGCAGCTGCGGGGGCGGTGAAGGCGGCAGCGACGGCGGCGGCGGCGGCGGCCGAGAAGGTGGGAGCGGCGACGGTGGGGACGACGGTGGCGGCGGCGGCGGTAGGGGCGAGGGCGGTGGCGATGATGGTAGAGGCGAAGGGGGCGGCGGCAATGCCGGTGATGGCGATGGCGGCTGTGGAGACGGCGGCTCTGGCGGCGGCGGCGGCAGGGACCGTTTTCCGCAGTCCTGACAATCTTCGCCGTACTGGCAGAAAGTGACGCCGTCGCTACTACCTTCCCCGCCGTCGTTACAGACGCCGTTCCTGGCGTGGAAGCAGCTGTTGGAGCAGAGCGCGGCAGGCGGGGAGGGGTCGCCGTAGGGGTGGTCGGTCAGCAGCTGGGTGGTGGTGCGATACGGCTCGCCGTCGGTGCGCGCGTTACAATCCCTGCAGTCGGTTCCGAAGGCGCACTTGACGTCCTCTACGCTGCCCTCGCCGCCGTCCTCGCATTCCCCGTTGCTCGCGAAGAAGCACTTGTCGTTGCACAGCGCGTCATTCCGCGCAAAGGTGTGCAAGGCGGACGCGTCCTGCGGCGCGGCCTCACCCCAGACTGTCGGCGGGCGAGCCCAATCCGTGGCGGCCGCCGTGGTCGGCGCGGCCAGCACCACAAGCAGCGACATCTGGCCGACCGCCTTTCAAGGACCTAAGGAGGTCCAAAATAGACCCAGACGATACTCATTTCCGTATCCCGAAATAGCACTCATACCCGTGCACTCGCGACGGCCGAAGGTTTTCGTTCGGCGAACTCCCTGCTATGTCTGTGCCATCCACGGAGCGGAAGAAGCGGTCCTGCCTGGCCAGGACGATGAACTCGGCCATCGATGGCAGCATCCTCGGTGGCGCGATGGGCGCCATCATGGCGTCGAGGTCGGCGTTCGAGCTCGGCGCAGCCGGCGGCGGAGCGCGCTTCATCGGGCTCTCGGCGGTCCGCTCGGCACTGTCCTTTGCGGGGTTTCTCGCGAGCTACAACGGCGGCACCTGCGCCCTCGAAAGCGCGCGCGGGAAGCGGGACGTGTGGAACCCGTTTATGGTTGGCGGATTCATCGGAGTGGGTGGCGCGCTGCCCGGATGGATGACGCCGTTGCCGCATGCGCCTTATCTGTACAGAAATAACAAGGCTCTCGTGGGTGCCGGGCTTTCGAGCGCGCTGCTGTGCTCCTTCTTTTACTTTATATCGTCTGGCGGCTCGCGCGAGCCGGCCCCGGCCGATCTCCCGTCGCCTTCCAGCGCTACGACGCCGGGCGCATCGACGGCGGGGCAGTACCGTCCAGCAATGCCGCAGCCGACGATGCCGCAGCCGGTCATGCCGCAGCCGGTCATGCCGCAGCCGAACGCGGACATGTCCGCGGCGTGGCCCTCTGCGGATCCTGACATGAGCGAGTGGCAGCAGCAGCAGGATCAGATGATGCACGGCATCGGGAAGGAGGATTTGGTCGACAAGTGGAAGTAACAGAACGGTGCGCCTGTCGCCCACCCCCTGGATTGGTGGGCCGGAGGCGCCCGACCGACGACGGCTCGGTCCTCCAGGTAAAGGCGGGTGGCGAGAGTGGGGATGGTGCGCATTAATCTCGTAATAATCTCTGGCCCCATGGCGTCGGCCGTAGCTGGCGGACCGTCCGCAGGCCCAGAGGATCGGTCGTTCAGATCCTTCCTATGAACCTCTCGTACTTGATCGGCTCTTCGTCTCCTTCTCGTTTTCTTGTCGGGGATGTGATTGCATTGTTTGTGTTTGTGTAAAGCAGAGCTGGGCAGTGCGCAGTGCGTGTGTGTTGCGTGTGGGTGTTGATGTGACACAGAGGGAGCACATGACGACGACAGAGGACAGGGGCAGCTAGGTGCTCACAACTCGGGTTAACACTAAACCCGACAGACATAGACATAGGCTATTACATAGGTGTAAAGGTAGAGGTAGCCCCCCCCTGAAGTGTATTTTTGGCCATTTCCCGTTTTCAAATTTCAACGCGGTGGGATACGGTGAGATACAGCGGGATACAGCATACAGCTAGATACGTACGGATACAGCTGGATACAGCGGGATACAGTAGATCTGCTGCAAAATGGATAGACATGGAATCGATTATATTATATTATATTATAAGGATACACGGGATACCAAGGATACGGTAAGATACAGGCGGGATACAGGTGAAACACAGGTGGGGGGACATCCCAAAAATACACTCCGGCGGAGGGCTAGAGGTAGAGTCTGGTGGTAGAGAATAATATATAAGTAAAATGTCCTGGTGGCACCCCGCTTCAAAAATCTTTTAAGATTAGAAGCTGGGTACCCAGCCCTCAGATGCCATAATTTGGAGGAGGCACCCCCCATCGACTTGAGAAAATACCGTCGGGGTTTAGTCTCGTCGGAATTATTATCCGAGACCGAAATAATTCGAGACAAAAGGCCAGCAAGCAGCTTCAGAGCGGCGTGCGGTCAAGGAGGACGATGCCCGAGGAGCTCGAGCACCAGGGTCAAAGGGACGAGGCGGGCGCCGGCTCAGCCACCTGCAGCAGGTGGCGGACGGACCAGCGGCGCGCGGAGCTCCAGCAGCGGTTCGCTGACCGGGCGGTGCACCTGGCACAGCGCCAG